>JAEEGL011720381.1_pt1 | contig 31897 bp, 23 predicted proteins | sample 9134231 | NCBI WGS metagenome assembly JAEEGL01 (sample SAMN16246548, study PRJNA631951) | gut metagenome | biome: gut microbiome; feature: rumen; material: fiber-attached | host: Bos | place: Iran: Karaj | collected 2018-10 | reverse complement strand
CCTTTGGTACATTATTAGAATAGCTTTGAATAATATTATTTACTGTTCCTAATAATCTACAGCAATCCTTATTTAAGCTTTGTAAATTAATGATTTCATTATTTCTAATATCATCATTCAATAATAGTTCATCCTGATTATCAATAATTCTTCTTAAATCTGAAGCAATTTGTTCAAATTCAGATTTCAATTTTGCTTCTTCTATAATTCCTATATACTCAATTCCTTTAGTTGTTAATGATAATTTATTATTTATATCAGAAATACAAATCTTAATAACAGCTTTAACAGCTAATGCTTTAACACTAGCAACATTAGTTAAAGATTTCTTTTTACCAACATCAATAAAATTTGCATGACCTTTTATTCCGTTTGAGCCATGGTAAAAGCCTCTTACGGCTCCTTCCTTATCTAAAGATTTAGCTAATTTTGCACCAGAGGGAATAATAGCTTTATAAAGTGTGTCACCCTTTTTTACTACCTTAGTTACATCCTTAGCACCTCCAGCATTAATGATTCCATTTCTAATACTAGCTGCTAAATTTGAATCTGTTACTTCAACTAATTCATTATTAGAAAGTTCTTCTGAATCAAGGACTTCAAATTTAATTTCATCATCCTCATCAGAATAATCTATAATTTCATCTTGAGTTTCATCAACGTTTTCATCATTAATACTCTCATCATTTTTTCCTTTTTTTCGTTTTAAAAAATTAAACATAAATATCACCACATTTTTATTGATTTCTCTACTCTATTATATAGCATAACATTATTAAAATGAAAGTTATGAAGACCATTTACAAAAAATATCCCAAGGCAATAAAGTCTTGAGATAAATTTATTAGTAACCTAAATCTATATTGAATTGTGTCGGATATGCATAGATTTCATATCTAGCAACATCAGATGGTTTACACTCAAGATATGCGAATGGAGTGCATGTAAAGCCAATCTTATCTCCAGCATTCAAATCTTCATCTAATATAGTATAACAGTTAGTTATTAACTTATCATTTGAATCAAATAGATTAGCCGCAATATATACTAATGTTCCATTCTTAGATGTTTTGTTTTCTACTCTTCCCATTACCTTTACACCATAAAGGCTATCTTCATTAATTGAAACATCATTAATGTCATATCTAATTACATCATTTGAAGATTTATGAATATCGACATGTGGAACTACCTTAATACCGGTTGTCTCAAAATCAGCTCTAGTCTCGCCATAATAATATGCTGTTTCACCTGGTTTTATATAATCTGGGTAAGCATTTATCATTGATTTAGTTTTTAAAAGACTTCCAGTTGATGATTCTATGTCGGCTGACATATCACCTAGATAGATATCTACATCTCCAGTATTCTTTACTGGAACAGTAATCTTTACCCAAGTACTATTTGAGCTATTTGTCCAAGAATCAATTGTTGCAGTACCAACCTCGTATTTCATTTCCTTCTTAGTTTCTGATGGTGTTATTGTAGTATCATCTGTTTTTGAAGGTTTAGTTGTATCTGTTTCAGTTTTCTTAGGAGTATTATCATCACTACTCTCATTTAATAAGTCACATGATGCTAATGCAAATGTTGAGGCAAGCATCATACCTAATATAATTCTTTTCTTCATTTTTTAATCCTCTACTTTCTTTTTTAATTCATAAACTCTTTTTAAGGTTTCCTTTAATTCATCAATTTTAATTTCAGTTTTAGATATAGCTTTATCTAATACTTCAATCCTATTGATTTTATAATTATCCATTTCTTTTTTTATTTCTGAATAATTATATCCACAATCCTTAAGCATCTTTGCAAGTATAAACTGCTCAACCTCATCTTCTGAATAATCATAGCTTATACCTACTACTATTTTGTTTTTTCTTTGTATTACAGTTTTTTGAAGCATTATTATTTGTCTTCTACTTAATCCTGTAATTTTCTCTAGTGTTTTTTCATTCATATCTCTTCTTGATTTGATAATAAACTTGTTCGCTCCGAACAGGCAATACCAAATATTTATATCTCCTTTCCACTAGAGAAATTGTTTTTTGTGCGAGAAAAAAATCCCTAAAAGCATTTCTACTCTTAGGGATGTTACATCTATTATTTTTTATATATTAAATCTTTAATTGTATTTAAATCTGTAATTTGCACTTCTATCTTTTTTGATTTTATAGTAATAATTCCTAAATCAGTCAAATGATGAAGTGTATCCTTTTCTTTAGTCGGACTAAACTTATATTTATTTTTATAATCTTCAAGAGATATAGGATTATTTACAACAAGATAACGAGAAATATTGAATAATAAATCTTTATTATTTTTTTCTTTTACGCTATTATCTACTTTAATTTGGTTGTCAAGTCTCTCTTTTATTTGCTTTGCAGACTTTTCATCAACTCCACTAGCTACATTGATTTGCTCTTTAATAATATCTTTTCCAGTTAATGTTTCTATTATTCCACTAGCTTTAATGTCCTCATTTATTCCAACCAATATAGTTTTGTAATAATTAACTATCAACCTAGAAATATAATTAACTAAAATTTGAACTGTTAAAGCTAATGTTGATAAAGCAAACGGAATTAAACGTTTGATTGATGAATCAATTGTAATAATCTCAAATAGCATATAACCTAAAGAGACAAGCTTTGTTAAAGTTGTTAATAGTAATATTATATTCTTTTCAATTGAAATATTTCTTTCTCGCTTGATCTTTTGTTCAGTACTCATCATCTTTTTTCTCATAGGGTTAAGTACTATATTAAAGAACAGTGATGTTATCAACAAAACTGATAATACTGAATATACAATTATATGTCTTAATGAATAAACATCTATATTTAAATATATTAAATATCCGTAAAAGCCTAAAAATATAATGGACACTAAAGAACTGAATATAAAAATTCTTTTTTCTGTTCTTTGCCTAACATCGTTAAAAGCTGCATAAGTATTTTTATAAGATACTAGTTCCCTACCATTATCTTTCATTTCCTTTGTTTTTCCTAATATATCTAAGGTATTACCAATTCCTTTAAACACGCTAGGAACACCCTTAATAATACTTTTTAATCCCATAAATACCACCTTATTATAACAACAAAATATATCACTATTATTGTAAAATTATACTATAAAAATATGGTGGGAATCAATAAAGATTCCCACCTTAAATTATTTGTTATAATTGGTATATTTCTTCTTCATACACTTAATTTTTCGTTCTAATTCATCTGCCTTAGACTTCTGTTTTTGATACATTCTAGCAAGTCTCCAAGAATTTTCTCTTTCAGTAATAACCAAATCATATACTAATATTGAACCTATAATTACTAAGAATCCACTCATATTAATTTACCTCCTTGTATTTGAGTTATTTTCTTTCCACCAGAGAAATTGCTTTTTGTGCGAGCATAAAAATATCCCTAAAAGTATTTCTACTCTTAGGGATGAAAACTATTTATTTCTATTCTTCCAATCCTTATAAGCATCAAGGTCTTCTTTTATTAATTTAAGTGCAAGAGCAACTACAGCTGAATCATCAAGATAACCTACTACTGGAATAATATCAGGAATTAAATCAACTGGAGCTAACCAATAAATAAGAACTCCAACAACAGCAACAATTACCTTATATGGAACTTCTTTATATGTTCCATTATAATAGCTTCTTAGCATTGATATCATAACAGGTATATACGCTAAGCCCTTTGTTGAATTATTGGAATTTAAATGTCGCTCTAATTCATCTAAGAAATCACCTAGTTTATCTCTATTATTAAGATATTCTTCTGCCTTTCCTTTATTCTTATTAAGTTCTTTAGCATACTTTTTGTTCTTTCCAGATAAATTATCATCATCAATAATTTCATCAGGATCATTACCAAAATGAATTTCGCCATCTTCATCTTCGTAATCATAATCATCAGAATCTGATAAATCATTTATCGCACCACAGTGCTTACACTTATATTTTCCGTGATTAAATGGATCCCAACCAGATTGATTATTCATGATATCATGGCAGCAATTACAATACCAAATCATATCACCAGGATAATCGGGATTTATTAGTGTTTCACCACATTTTTCACAAATCCAAACATTGATTCCTTTATAAAAACCAAATTGTTTTCTTAAATCAGCATTGCATTTTGGACAAAATAATTCATCTTTCATTATATTATTCCCCTCGTATAATATATAGTGTAGTTTTAGACCTTGGATAAGTCTATCTATGTAAATCAAATATACAATAATACATATTATTCTTGTTCATTTTATCCTCATTATTGGATAGGAAAAAACTAGCTTCAGTGTCATATTTGATTTTATTACATAGGATAATAATTAATTGGTTCTCTTTTGCTTTTTTTTGTCTCATCTCAAGCTCATATTTAATGAATTTAATATCAAATATGTTATTAATAATCATATTAACATCCTTTTTTTTACGTAAAATAAGACTGTCAGTTTGTGAGTCATCATATATATAAAAACTAACTTTACCTTTGTTCTTCTCAATTAAAGAATCAATAATACGATTATATTCATTTTCAAAAGAATCAATATCACATTTTATTAATAAATTTTTCATTTATCACATCACTCCTATTAATGATAGTGGATTAGGATGGCCTGATATAAAATTAGCTGCTTCATCATAAAGATTATAATGAACACTAAAATTAGATAAATTCACCTTGCAAACTCCTAATATTACATCTCCATCGCCCCATGCTGATAAAATTGCATAATAATCTTTTTCTGATACACTATTCTTCAATCTATCTGAACCAAAAATCCAATCCTTACTCATCTGTTTTCCATCAGCAGTTTGAGCAAGTGAAGAGCTACCGGCCTTAGCATCTAGAATCACATATTTACCTGTTTTTGGATGGTAATAAACGCCATCAATTCCTGTTTCAGTAGAATCATTCAGTGAAGATACTGTTCTTGTTGAAATTTTTTTAAAACCATGCTTAGCCATTTGCTGGTCCATTTTCATTTCACCATAGTTTCCTCTCTCAAGAGATGTACCATTTTCGCCAATAGTACCTTCCTTTTCAACACTTTTAATAATCTCGTTAACCTTTTTTTGAACAGCATAATTCCTATAAGCATTACGATCATAACTAATATTGTATTTTGAATCGATTGCTTCTAATGATGCTCCTACTATTATTCCCGAAACAATTGATGAAACACAACCCGCAATTTTAGCACTATAAATATCTCCAGTTATATTATCAACAAGTGAAATTACGCCTTGATTTACAGCTGTACTTACTCCAGTTACTGTAATTGCTTTGGCAGTTGAAACTAGTACAGATTTACCCACAGCTAAAGCTATATTTGTTTTTGTACTTATAGCTGCGCCAACTGCTCTACCAGCAGCCATAGAAAAGCTTGCAACTATTGAGTTTGTTATTCCCCAAGCATGATAAGCTATTGTTGCTGCTTTTTCATCTTTAAAAGCGTTCTTAAAACCTTCTAAAAGAGGATTTATAGAATTCGAAGAATAATCATCTTTACTCGAGTAATAAATATCCATCCCTGATGAAATTAGATTTGATGTGCCATAAACCAAAGTACCTGCTGATGCTGTAATTGTAATAGCAGCAACTGCGACAGGAGTTGCTGTTCCACAAGTACAAACTATTGCAACCAAGGATCCAGAAACTGCCAAAGAATTAACTATTGTATTTATAATGCCATTTGTAAGTCTTTCTTTAACCAATTCTTTCTTTTTCTCTTGGGTAAGTTCCACCTGAACGCCTTTTTCCGAAATCATAAGATATTGACCTTCTTTAAGCTCAATGTCCTTAATCTCATCAATGATAATATTATTCAAGACTTCAACCTGGTCATTCAATATATATTGATTTAAAATATCTTCCGAAAATACTACAACACAAGTCTCCTCTTCCTTTAATCCATTAGCATTTTGTATTTCTACTATTTTTTCATATGCACTTCTTGCAGATAAGTAGCAATTATATTCATTTTGATATACACTTATTGCACTAACACTTGAATAATTTAAATCTGCCATAAATTCATATTTACCAGTATTATAATTAAATAAATCTATATCTTCATCCCAAAATTTTCTTTCGTTTGGATACAAAGAACATTTAATTTCATAATCAGATATTTGAACGTATTTAAAATAATCATTCATAAAAATACCACTTGATGATGGTATCTTATCTTTAATACAAAGCAAATACTTGCCACTTTTTGCCACTTCTTCAGATGGAATTATAAATATACCATTTTCTACGACAGAATCAGTTAATGCAATTTCTTGTTCATCAACAATAATTTGAACAAATCCAGATGAGTATATGATTTCATCACTTTCATAAGCATACTCTTCGTATAAAGTATATGCAATTCCAGGAATAACTTCTTTGTTTTCTAACAAAGCATATCCCATAAATGTTTTATATCCTTTTTCTTGAAAGCTACATATTATTGAATCAATCATAGTTTCATATGTATCATTTGTATCTAATTCTTTCTTAACAGAAGTCAATTTAGAAACTATTTGCGTATTTAAATCATCAGTAAGAAAGTCAGTTTTTTCACTAGTATCTGAATTTGAGGTTCTATTTGATGTCGCAACGAAATAAATAACAATTATCAGTCCAGCAATTAATAGTGTAAAAAACACACCCGAAAAGAAGCTTAGTACAGTCTTCTTATTTATAATTTTTTCTTTATTTTCCATTAGGGCACCTCCCTACTCTTCCTCATAATTTCCAGAAATTCCTACAGTAATTGAATATGAATAACCTAATCTGTTTATTATCTGAATCTTATAAGTATTTTCAACAGATAAGGAATAAATATAAGTATCACATTCCTTTAACAAACTTACTTTTCTATAACCTTGAGCAGATATTATTATTAAACATTGAGAATCTGTTAAATCATTTGATTTTTCTAATACAAGTCTTTTAGCATCAAAACTATTTCCATGAGATGAATTATCTAATGTCATATAGTTTATTTCATCAGTTTCTGAAATAAGCTTAATATTTAATACCCCAAAGTTCTCGTTATTATTAATATAAGAAACATTATACTCATTTATACCATTCCAATTTTCTTCTTTTATCTTATATATGCCAGACTTTGTAAAAATATCATTAATACAAGTATTAAAAGGTATTGAAATTTCTATACCATCAGGATCAATCGCAGTCACTTTTGAGCATTCATATGATGTTATTTGAGTGAACATAAAATCATTAATAATAATGTCTTTTGAAACAAGAGAATCTTTTATTTCTTGTGATAAACATACTCTAACATCATTATCTAATATGTTATCTTCAATAGTAGAAAGCTGCTCATCAGATAATATACTTATTCCGTATGACTCATCAGGATTGATATAAGTCAAGTAGACGTCACCAAGTAAATTATCATTTATAGTTTCAAACAATTCTACTTTTGAATCATATCTTCTTCCATGATAGTAGTAATATTTTGCTCCATCTACATCAGTATATGTTTCTATGAATCTTTTTTCTATATTGAAAGCAAATTCACTAGCTAATTCATATCCATTTTCTGTAGCAGGGAACATAAATACATATGCTCCTCCTTTTGTTGTTTCGTAATTTACAGCATATACTTTTCTTTGAACATTTAAAAATCTATCAGCTGATTTTAATAATTGATAATTAACACTAGGCTTATAATCTGGCATATTAACTATATTAAAATAGAATTTATAATTAATTTTTTGCCCTGATGATTCTTTACTACCAACATATAAGTCTACGCAATAAACACCCGAATGATCAAATTTATAAATAAAATCAGTATCAATTGTTTCTAAATCTAAATACTTTGTGCTTTGATTGTTGGATATTTTATAAATAGAGCCATATAACTTAGGCATATTACTATTTACTTTTAAATTCATTACGGAACCAACCATATATACTGGAACATTAGCTGTTGAATCATATATTCTATGGTCTTGGTCAAAAATGTTACAACCGAAATATTTTTCAAAAATAGTATCTTTATCAAGTATATACAGAGTATAAGTTTTAGTCATACCAATACCATTCATCAAACTAAAATAATACTTACCTTGCTCAGTAAATACTTCACCATCAGATATATTGTATGGCGCACCATCATTAAATGAGCAAGTAGCCTTCAAACGCTTATTTCCGTTTGTTGAATAAGATATTTTATCAAATGTTATTGATCCATCAATCAAAGTGCTTGATTTATTGATTACATTTGCAGTTATAGCGTCATCTGATTCATAATTATAATCTACTTCATTAGAATAAAATCCAGCACTTATTATTCCAGACTCAATATGAATTTTTGTTTCTTGCATATAAGAATATACAATATTCTCTTCAACATCCACCATCTCATAGTTAAATGGCCAAAAAATCCAATGTTTTTCTTGCCCTGTAATTATTTTAGCATATAACTTAATTACTGATATGATCCTGTAATCAACACCATTAGATATTTCTTCTCCACTTGGTGAATACTTAACAACATTATTACCTATATTTACAAATGAAGTATTATCATAGTTCCACGTTGATCCATCATCAAGACTTTTAAGAATTATAAGACCCCCTGACTCTATTTTACCAATTGTATAATCAAGTATTTTTTCAGTTGAATCAACATATACAACATAAGAATTACCTTCAGAATCTTTGATTTCATTAGGAATAATCATCTTATAATATAATGTAGCATAATTATCCATAAGATATATCTTATTTTCTGAGTCTATGTCATAATTAGCATTAATTCGTAATTCGCCTATTGAATCAATATTTAAATATTCATCATGAGATACATTGGAATAATCTGTAAAATCATATGCAACATCACCTTTTTTCACATACAATGACTTATCCAATAATTTATAGTCATAAAACTTAGCAGCTTCTTCATCTGACACAATATTGTCGAATGTATTCTCTTTAGATTCATCCGATTCGTTTTCCGAATCATCACTACAAGATATAAAAGGAAATATCAAAAAAGCAAGTAATAAAACAAAAACTATTTTTCTAATATTACTAATTTTTCTAAACATAATTATCACCTCAACAATAGACAAACAATATATATTAATTTTATCATATTTTGAGTCTTGTAAAATAAAAATCCTCAGGATTTATCATCCCGAAGATTAAAATTATATCTATCTTTAATTATTCATAATTATCTTAACAATAGGTAAATCAGCAGGAGCGAATTTAACATTAGTTAATTCCTCTTTCTTTACCCATTTCTTTTCTGTATGCTCAGTCAATTCTAAATTTCCTTCAATTAGCTTACATTCATATGCATACATTGTAATAGAAAATGGTTTTTCTATTTCTTTATATTCATAATTAGAAACACCAATATATTTTATTGGTTCAACAATTGTTTTTAATTCTTCTTTTATTTCTCTTATTATAGTTTCTTCATGTGTCTCATTAGATTCTACTTTGCCACCAGGAAATTCAAAATAACCTTCTAATGCTCTACCTGGACCTCTTTTACAGCAAAAGATTTCTCCATTATCGTTTTTAATTACAGCACATACAACTTCTATATGTTTCATATTATTCTCCAAAAAGCTCATTAAAGCTTTTTAATGATTCTAAATCATTATCAGCTTCTAAATATGATTTTATCTTAGTTTTTAACATTTTAAAATCCTTTTTACTTTTTAAGATATGAACTCTTCTATGACAATTAGGACATAAAGCAACTGTATTATAAATCTTATCAGGACCATCATCAGCAAGTCTTATGACATGGTGGCATTCTAAATATGGCTCACCTTTACTTGTAAATGGTGCATCACCATCACATAAATCACATTTACCTTTTGCTCTTCTTTTGGTATGACTACTAACTAATTCATCTCTTTCATAAGTAGTATTAGAAGATGAAGATTTTTTAGGATGCTTACTTCCAGCATTCTTTGCAGCTTCTTTTAATTTATCATCAGGAATCTTATTAATAATGGTTTGTTTTTCTTTTTTTACTGATTCAAGCATCTCTTCTGTAGGTGTCACCTTTTTACCATTAGAATCCTTAAATTTTATTGGGAATTTAACTACTTCTCTTAAATTATTATCAGCACCAGGTTCTATTGCAGTAAAAGGTTCACCAGCAAGTACAACTACACCATCATAATAATATTCATTATCTTTGAAGCATTCAAACAAATATACAGTAACACCATTAGTATCTGATTCTTTTAATGTCTTATTTTGCATATAATCAACACTTTGATTTCCAGTTTGGCCCATTCCTGTATAATTAAGAACATCGCCATCCCATTGATCATCATACAAACTCTTATTATGCTTAACAAATAAAACTAATGAATTAGTAGAATTAGATTTGTTCATTCCTCCTTGTGTAGAACAACCAAAAGCTTTATTTATTTCGGTATTTGTATATGATTCACCTACTACTAAATCACTAATAGTGATGTCATTATTATCATTATTAAATTTACTCATAATAACATCACCACCAATCGAAAAACACTAATTGAATTATCGAATATGATGGCATTTCTCTCAACAGACCATAGGTCACATCAGTTTCATTTTTATAAAAAAATAAGGAATTGCTTCCTTATTTCCATATATTTATTAAATTTTTCTCAAATAAGTTTTAAAGGAAATTTAACTACTTTCCTTTTATTTCTTAATATATCGACTTCATCTTCAAAATAATAATCACCATTTAATTTTACTTCACCAATAAACTTATATTGATTATTGCCTATCTGAACAAAATAAAATAAACGATATCCATTCTCTTTCGAAAAAGCCACCTTACCATTTTGATTTGAAATAGATACAATTTGATCTCCCTTTAAGCCCATTCCTGTGTAAACAAATGTTCCATCTTCATTAATCTTTGAATCATTATAAGGATTGGTGATTCCTATTTCTTTACTTATTAAAGCAACAGTTTTTAATTTATTACTTACTCTCATTCCACCTTGTGTAGAACATTTAAAAATTGAAGATACTTCTTTATTAGTATATAACTTATTAGCTTCAAGATTATCTAATGATAAATCTAATTCTTTAGAATTATTCTTTATTTCACATTTATCATTAATATTACTAAAGAATTCAGATAATGTAATATCTAAAGCATTAACTATTTTTTGTAATGTAACTACAGTTACATTCTTCTTGCCTGTTTCAATAAATGTTATATAAGTTCTATCTAAACCTGCAAGTTCAGCTAAGCCTTCCTGAGATAAATGTTTTTGCATCCTTAAAGCTTTAATTTTTTTACCAATATTTTCTTCAATCATTTCAAATCACCAAATTAAATATATAAAAATGTGACCTTTTTCTCAACTGACTATAGGTCACATTTGATAAATAAAAAAGCTTAGAGCATGAGTGAATTCATTCACACAAACTCTAGGCTTAATCACTTATAAATGTATCCATATTTTGAACTTTTAATAATTTCATTATTAACGTTGTTAACATCTTGTTTATACATCTTTTTTACATTAATATGGATATTTTTATTTGAATCAACAAAAGGTTTTCTTAAAATTTTCTTATCAAATAAAATAAATTCTTGTGGAGTTGCTTCAACCCCATTAGAAGCTAATATAATCATTCTAGTTGGCGAGATAGGATAAAGTGAGTACAAATGTAATTTAGGATTAAAAGGGGTATCTCCAGTCATTTCTGTTGGATAGCAATCACCTATAACATAATTGCTTTTACCTCTTATTTCAGTAACAATAAAATACAACCCTAAAAGAGATTGTGTATCCCTTATCATAAATATTTTTATAGGATCATCAATATTTTTGTGCTCAGTTACTTCTTTAATACTCCTACAGTTTACTAAATTCCCTAAATTTCTTTTCCAAAAATCATTGAAATCGCCATTAGGCTGCCATTTTAGGTAAAATTCTTTACTTTCTTCCATTAAGTTTTTACTAAACTTCTCAAATGCATGGACTGACCTAAAAGCCATTATTGCTAAAAATAGTTTTAAACTATCTTCCTCTTCCTTAGTGATTATTATTTCATTATCAAATAAGAACTTAGTATTAATTAATTTAGCCATTTCACTTTCATATTTGGATAAATCCTTTTCTATTTGAATAGGCAATTCAGGGTAATTAATTGTATCTTTATAGAGATTATCTATTTCAAATACATTGTTAGTTTTAGTTATTTTTATTTCCTTTGTTTTTAAATCATAATAAGTAATATCATTTGTATCATTAAACGAAAAATTCTTAAGTATGAATTGTGGTATGTAATGATTTTTTATGTACTTTTTACTCATTTATCCCATTCCTAACTATTTAGGTGCTTTAGTGTTATACACCATATTCTTAGTTACTATATCAGATTGCATATTGAATAAGGCTTTCCATTCAGCTTCACTACCTTCATAATAAATAGTTGCATTACCTATACCAGCAAAATTACCACCATATATTTTATGAACTGTTTTAGGAATATATATTTTGCTCACGCTAATATTCCTAATAGCATAATTACCAATTGCAATCTCTTTATCATAATATTTTTCAGGTAATATTAAAACACCATTTGATGGCACATGATTTATTCCATTAACAAATGACCATGCATCAGATGAAAATGTTGTCCACTTTATATTGGCTGATTGTATACCATATAAATTAGTATCTTCTTTTATTATTGTAGATGTAGTCAATTTAGTTTTATAATTAGAATCTAAATACCAAGTATCGCAATAATATAAATTATCTGGAGAATCATAAACAAAAGAATCATTTATTGTTCTACCATCTTTAACTAAAGCTGTTTTAACAACATTGTTTAAAATGTGATATTTAACAGTTCTATCAACTCTATATTCATCAGGAGTTTCATATAAATAATACGTAATATTAAATGAATCAAAACTAAAAGTTAATTTATATTTATCAGTTTTAATGTCAGTAGGTATATTCGCTGAAAATGATAATGAATATTTCATTTCAGCTTCTACCACATTAGACTTTGCATAATTTACAGTATATTTAGCAGATGTAGATTCTTTTATTAATTCTACATTTTTAATATTATAGGTCCTTGTCTCGTATTCTTTATTAGTTATATTAACAGATACCGTTAATGTACAATTTTCCATTCCAAAGCAATTGGGTTTGTTAAATTCTAATTTAATTTTATCATCCTCTATAGGATCACTATCTGTAAATACCTTTTTATATTCATTATCTTCTTTAGTATTAGTATCCTTATAAACTATTTTATTTTCATCTTCGTCTTTAGAATTATTATCTTTATAAGCTATTTTATTTTCATCATCTTGAGTTTGTGAATTTTCATTATTTGTTGATGAACAACTTGATAAAATTAGTGCAAATAATGAAAATACTAATATTTGTATTTTTTTCATAACTATACCTCAAATCATTAAAACAATTATATGTAACTTATTTCATAAAGTTATACATTTTATTAAATTTTATTTCTTCTTTTAAAATATCTATTTTTCTTATTTCACCAAATGATTAATAGTATATTTAAAATATTTTTAAAATATAAGCAATCATTTCGTCTTATCATTTCTATCTAAAAATTTACGATAGTATTTTTGTTAATAATTATATTATTAATTTTTTATTTTTACATCAAATACAGAATCTTTGGTTGCACTTCCACCAATCACACCTTTAAATCCTGTTACAACAGCTGGCCATGAAAATTCTTTAATTCTTCCATCTTCATAATACCAATCGGATGTTGATATTTTTAGATTAGTCTTTCCTTTAACAAACTCTAGCAAATCAGTCCCATTTTTATCAAATCTTTTTTCTGAAAAAACAAATGCAAACGGATAAAAATACAATGATGATAATAAATAATTATTTATGTTAGTATTTTGTAAATCAACCACCATATATTCTTTCATAATAAATACCTGCTCCTTATATGGATAAAAATAAACATACAAAGAATAATTATTATAAAAATCATCTACAACTCTATCAAAATAATAATCTCTCATCGCAACAGAATGAGTACAATTATCTCTTTCAGATGATGCAAGAAAATGACCAATTACTGACTTAACTATTTTTTCTACATTAATTTGATATTCTTCTTTGATTCCATTGATTATTTTCAAAATAATATTTTTAAAATCGCCTAATTCATCATCATATTTTGTTCCAAGTAAATTATTACATTCTGAACAAATATATCTAAACTTAATTCCATTTTGTGAATATAAATCTCTTAATGGTTTTGCTTGCATCCCTATATATTCTGGACTAAACCTTCTATAGTATACTTTACCATTGTTACCACAACATTTAGGCGGAATATGATCTTCTGACATTTTTCTTTTTAATTCACAGATAGAGCATAAAGCATATTTATTTTTACCAACATATTCCACTTCATTTTCATTATCCATAAATCACCATTTTTAATAATCAATTTTTGCAAATTCTTTTAAATATTTTATAGGATATGGTAACACAGTAAAGGAATTAAATTTCACAAAAGAAACTCCCATTAAATCCAATAAATCTTTAACAATGTTTTTAGAATTATTTATCACATTAATTTTATATAAATGACTTGCTTTAGGAATTGATGATTGCATACCATTACCCAATGGACCGACATTATAATATGATTCATTGTTAATTACATAATAATTAATATCAACTATTCCAGAATAATATTTTTGTCTATCATCTTTACCTCTACCTACTTTTTCTTCAAAAACATTAAGGCTTGGTAATGTGATGTAATTTGTTTGCTCAATCACATTGATATTACCTAAATCATCTTGTACTAATACTTTATTCGTATTTGAACCAACTAATAATTTCCTATAAAGAGAATACTCATCTTGATTAAACAAATCATTTATAAATTTATAGCACTGAAACTTTCCATTAGGATGAATTCTAATAAAATAAAATTCACTATCAACTTTATCAACACTTTTTACTTCTTTGGAAATTCCAAAAATCCAGTCATTTTTAAAATTATATTTTTTCCAATCATCAAAAGAAATTTCTTGATTTACAAATACATCATGTTTTATTACTGATTCTTTTAATATCGTTTTTAAAGCTGCTTTAGGTTTGTTATTTCCATCAATAAAATCTTTAAAATTTTCAACTGTAAATCGTTGAATAGGATAAGGTAAGTTCAATCCTTTATATGGATCTAAAATCTTCTTATTTTCGTAATATTCAGCATTATGAATGTAAATTAAATTAATTCCGTTATTATTTACTTTATTAACTTTTCTAACATTACAATTAGTATAAGATTCTATACATGATTTTAATTTATCAAAAGAATACTCATCTTCCTGTGTATTACTAAAATTCATAATATAGCAAGATATTTCATTATATTTCTTTATCGTAGTATCCATAAATTCTTTTTCCATCGAATCTTTCTTTTCTACAATATTTGCTGTTTTAAAAGACAAAGAAATATATGAAGAATATCTACGATTAAATTCGTTTATTATGCTAAATAGCACTTTAACTTTACTATTCTTATTTGCCAAATTCAAATATTCAATTTCTGTCTTACCAAAGTTTTTATTAATGTATGTTGGAAAATTTTTATCAAAATCAAATATTCTTTTAAAAGAATTATTTTTAAAACTAAAAACGTACATTGGTTTATCATTAACAGCTTTATCAATTTTCATAAAATTAGTAGCTGCAGCATCAATTAGTAGATCTTCTGACACATTTATCCTTAATACTTTTATGTTTTTTTCATTTTTACTTATTTCAAAAATTGTATAAAAATTACCACCTAAATTATTAAAAGCTAAAACTGTTTTAAAATTGTTTAAACTATTTAAAAATAATCTAATTAATAAATGTGTTGGTACTTGGAATGACCTAATATTATTAAAACTAATATTATCTCCCAAATTTAAAAATCTTATACCTTCTTCTTCGCCTTTATTGAAAAGAGCATAAAATGAATTACCTTTTTCGAAAGCAATACTTAATGCTTTTATTTCTTCATTATCTAAAATTGCAGCACCATATTTAATATACTTTTCAGAAGTCTCAAATTTTACAATCGAGTAATCTTTATCTATATTATTGAAATTGATATTAGGCATTAATTCATTTAATAATGTTTCCACTATTCTCCACCTCTAATAATTTGTGCAATTCTTTTAAGTGCATTAATATTAATTTTCTTCGTATCTTCATCAATCAATGATGGAATAATAATCAATTTATCAAATTCGCTAATTCTATCCTTTGAATTTCCTAATATGTTAATTACAAAAGCTTTTTTGGCTTCTACTAATTTTATTTTTTCATTAAACTTTTCTAAATCAACGGATGCATTAGGCGTATCTTGCCAAAATTTAAAATCAACATAATAATCATTATAAACAAAATCAAATTTTTCGAATTTTTTACCATCACGTATTTCTTCAAGCTTTATTCCAATATATTTTTCGAATAAAACAAGGCCAGCCTCTTCTCCAAGTGCACCTTTATAAATATTATTATAGATTATTGGAAGCATTACATAATTATTTTGTTCAAACTGAGTTGCATATCCTTTTTCAATGAAATGATTCTTTATAACATCTATAGTCATTATTTTTTCAAGAGAATCAATTTCACTAACTGCAGAATATCCACCCATATTTTTCATTGATATTTTTACAGAACCATAATCATCTTCCTGCTTATAATAATACCATTGCTTTTCATATTCCTCAGATTTTAAATAACAATTAGAATATAGACCAAATTCTCCTAATTCATCATAATTAGCAGTTGGATATTTAAGGACTTGTTCTCTCAATTTTTTCCATTCTAACATTATCGATTCTGCCCATTCATTACGTGAAATATAATTATGAATTATGTCAGCCATAAGTTTAGAATCATTTTGAGCTTTTTTAATTGATAAGAAAAATAATTCATCATTCTTAACGACATTATTTTTCTTGAATGTTTCTAAAACTTTAGTGAATTCTTTATTTAATCTTCTTCCCTCAGCAACTGATAAATCAATTTTCTCTATAACTGTGGAATCAATATAAATATTAGTATCTTTTGATTTACCTCTAACACGGCATATTCTACCAATTGCTTGTATCAATACTCTAAGGCCATGATTTCTAACTGAATTAGTATCATATGGATTATAGTGAGGAACTTTAGCAAATGGCTCTACCATCCTCATAAATCCTTCCTTTATAATTGCAAATTTATCATTTAAAGATATTTCACCTGATGTTCTTAAACTTTCAATTTGAAAAATATATTTTATTAAATCAGCTTCATTATTTTCATTAAAATCATTAGTTAATACTAATAAATTCGTTGGATTTTCAACGTATATTGAATCAATATCTTCTTTGCTGCGCTTAGTTAAACTTTCATTTAATATTTCATATTGTAAATTTTGACCTGCACCAGTAGTTGGATAACTTGAAAAAATGATAACTCTTTTCTTATCATTAATTAACTTTTGATATTCTTTTTTCATTTCTTCAAAATTTTTAGTCACTAAATTAATTATGCTAAATTCATCAGTTAATTTATTCTCTTTAATAATTAACTTTAATAACTCGTTTATATTATTTTTAGAATATAATTCATTATTCTTCTCTGATAAATTTTTACTAGATAATATTAATATAGATCTACCTTTTTCTTCTATGCAAAATTTTTTAATAGTTAATCCGACTTTTAAAAATCTATGTTTTTTGAAATCTTTTGTATCTTCAGTTATATTAGATAATTTTCCCTTTAACCAATCTTGATAATCCTCCGTAACAAATAATTGCTTAATTGATTCTTCGATATCATCTGATTTTATTATAGACACATTAATTTTAGATTTATTAGTTTCAATAACATCGTCAACAAATTTGTCTATTCTTATCTTTTCTTCTAAAGTAGGAACAAAGAAATTATTGCCTAAATGTTGCTTCAAATATAATATATCGAAATTACCAGTAACAGTTTCTAAAGTTGATGTTGCAGATAATCCAACTATCCATGTTTTTTGAGCAAGATTTAAAATAAAAGATTCAGGAGTATCATACAAATTATACATTCTAACGTTAGTACTTAAATTATTATTTATATTATCTTCAAAATAATAATATCTAAATCCTGAATCATAAATTGATGTTGAAAAAGAGGTATTATATCTATGCTTTGTAGATATGTTACCAGTCACCAAATTACAAACATAAGGAATCATATTTGTCTCAATATTAAATGCTTTTACAATAGATTGAACTGCATCATCATATTGCATAGCGTCATCATTCGCATTTTTATTTTCATTATAATAATCACGATAATTGATAGCTAGTAAATATATTCCATTTAAAAAATACTTAATAGCACCATTAATAGTAGCTAAAACTTTATTTAGTTTAGTCGCATCTTCTTTTTCTTGAAATATCAAATGATTATAATTCTCATTTGAATTTTTTACCACATATATTTCTTTTTGATCCTTATCTTGAGCTATTGTTGAATATGTACCATCATCAAAAACATACTTTCTTTTTAAATCTTTTTCTAATGTTTTAAATGAGTATTGCATATTATGAGCATCGAAATCAGCATCAAATATTCTTTTCATTTCTAATAAAATCTTTTTTTGACGATTTGAATCATCCGAATTTCTTTTAGATGATTTAAGCATTTCCTTGGGGAATTTCTTATAATTCAATGCATTTCTTATATCAATAAATAATTTAAATACATTAATACTATTTTTCATACTTTCTTCGATTTGACGATTTAAAATAGTATCTTTAGCAGCATCTATTTCATCTATAAATATAATTGCATTAGAATATAAATCATTTTTATTTATAAACTTATATGCAGGTTCAATTAATGTTGAATTTCCTAAATAAAATTTATCAATTGATAAGAAAAATACTTTTCTATATGAAGTATAAATTGAAGGATATAGTTTTATTAACCAACCATGATTATCCTTAATATATTGCAATTTTTCCTTCTTATTTCCTTTATCTTTTAAATATGATTCAACCTCATGTCTAAAAGTAGGTTCAAACTTTTCTTTAATATCTTTAAGGATTCTATCTAATAATTCAGCACTTTCAAAAGAGGTTGAGTCTTTAATTTTGTTATATATTTTAACTTGATTTACAAGTTCTTTAAATGAATCATATTTAATTAAAGCATCTTCAGGATTGTATGATATGTTGCATATTTCATCTATTACTTTTTCTGAATTCGAATATAATCTAATACAATTCTTTTCAAAAACATCAAGCCTATTATTCTTTTTAAATAAATCATATAAATCTTTAAATGCTGAATCAACATTTTTATTTAATGAAGTTATGTAAAAGAATTTCTTATCTTCATCAATATGATTATAAATATATTCAATTGCTTGTGTCGTTTTTCCAATACCAGTTGGAATATCAATTAAATATAATCCATTTTGGTTTTCAGAAACAAATCTCTCAATACTCTTTTGCATAACTACCTCTTAAAGTTTTTATTTATTCTTACCTTCAAAATTTGGCTTTTTAAATTTCACATTTAAAATATTTTTAAACTCCTCAAAACTATTTGCCATTTGCTTTATTTCATTGACAAAAGCTTTTATTTGACCATTATAATTATTTTTTACAATATCATTAACACTTTCTTTAGGCCAATCCATAAATGCTTTAGCGGTATTCTTATCAGAACTTAATGTATCTAAATATGGTAGATATAAATTTTTTGATAATTCTTTTAATCTTTCAAGCATATGAAGCTCTCTATCATTAAATAATGATTCTGCTTTCAACACTGGTTTATTACTAATTATCAATTCAATATTACTAACAATCTCTTTTAAACACCATTCTTGAATACTATTTTTAATACCAAATGCAGCATTTACTTCAATCAATGGTCTATTACCGTTCAATAAACTATCCAAATACCTACAATAATCAGTAAATGTTAGTTTATAGAACTCTACAAAATCATCAAAACTATATTCTTTATCTTCTATTCTTCCTTCGCTAAGATTAAAAAACATAATTCTGTGATAAAGTTCCATGATTTTCATCGAAATAGGCTGAATATAAATTACCCTCTTAGTTTTTTCAATATCACGTAATTCTTTTTGCCCAATATAATCAATCAAATATGCAAATAAAACTGTAACAATCATAGAAGCCGAAAAGCCCAAGAAATAATTAATTATAGAATTATTATGCTTGTATCCTAGAACAATAAAAATTACGCTTAAAATTATACCTATTCCCATTAAAATGCAGTACAAAATAAATCTTCTATATGGTATACCTAATAATCGTTTTTTCATACATTATAACCAATAACATCCTTTTCTATCTCTTTTATCAAATCCAATGATAAATTAGCTGTGTCATATTTATACACAACATTTAATCTAGGGTTATAAAAACCAATATATTTAACTTTTTTAAAATATCTCTTTTTAGAATGTTGACCCATAATATAATACATCAATAGTTGTAAGGTATACTTTGTTTTAGGTTCGTCCTTTGATACTTTAAAATCCCATAAAGTATCATGAGTGATAAAATCTCCATCACCAGAACTAACTATAGATGTGTATCCACCATCAAATGTAAATCCATCTGCGATTATAGGCCCATATTCATCAAAGAATTTTAAGCTTCTATTAACCATTTCTCTAATATTAGAAATAGTTGCTTCATCAGGTTCTATCTCTTCTACGGGTTTATAAGCTAATATTCCACCTCTAAATATAGAGTCAAATGATGCCAATTTGCACGCACTAATAATTGATTTATCATCTAATCCTCTTACTCTATAAACCAATTTATCAGCTATATCATCCATAAATCCTAACTTGGCACCAATAAGAGAAATAGCAAAAGACTTTTCAGCGTTTTTATTCAACATATATCGTGTTAAATAATCTACTGCTATACCAATTAATGATGGAGATATATTCTCAGCTTCGTTGAGAGCATTATCACTATTTAATTGTATTCTATCCATATCTTTAGGATTTAAGTAACCACCTGTGGGTTGCTTAATCTGAGATATTCTATTAGTAACAGATACTCCCATACACTCACCTTTGTTATATTATTTTTTTAGAACAGATTCTATATATTTAATTTCGTCATCTGTCAATCCAATTAAATCATACAATTGTTTATTTAAGTCTTGGGTAAAATCAACAAGTTTATTGCCATTTGTGTAGTCTAATACATCAGGCACTTTTTTACCTAAAGAAGTTAAAGCTTCTTCTGTCATTAAGAACATAAATTTCACAATCTTTGTATTTGCATACTTATAGAAATTTTCAGCTTCTTCCTTTGTATCAAAAGAAGCTAGAGCAACTCTTGCTCTACCAAATGCAGAATGATTATCAATAATCTCAATTTGATTATCACGTCCAGCCTGTCCTCCAGGATGGGCACTAGATACAACTACTTGCCATTTTTCAATATATTCAACACTTTGATTAATCAATGACTTGTCCACAATATACCATTGACTTCTTCCAGCTGGACCAGCTTTATCATTAGTAAATAGTTTTATTTCCTTATTATAATCAATCATTGAATCTTTTGTATAATCTCTTACGTTATTAGGGTTTTCTTCGACAAAGCTACTTTCAACTCCAAATAATTTTTGTGGTAATATTCTATCAAAAATATACTTTAAATTATGTTCATCAACAAATAGTGTTACTTTATTTACAATACTACTATTTGCTGGATTCAATGGCATTAATTCAATACCAGGGTTAGCCATATCAACATACATATCATTTCCATCATAATGGTAACCATATATAAATCCTGGAGTATTCTTGTTCTTATTAATCAATACAATACTTATACCATCATCAATTGAAATATTGGAAAAAATATCTTGAGATGTTGGATAAAAATCAAGTTTTTGTAACCTTTTATCATTAATTTGGTCTAACCCAAATTGTGACATTCCTTTTCCAGATCTATGAATCCATCTTGCACCAGGATAAATTAACGAAACGACCCCGTTTGAAATATCATTAGATACTAATTGGAAATATTGAAAAATGCTTCTTCTTCTAGCTTGACCATTTGTTTCTGATTGCTGCTTAGCTATTTCTTCTTGATAAGGTGGATTTCCCACTACAGCATTAAATTTCATATCACCACTTCCTCCTATATTCCAAAATGATTTCTTGTTTACTTTTTCAATAAACTTATCAGGTTTATCCTTAATTTGCATAATTAAATCATCAAAGGCATGCATATTTGTCTTTCCATTTCTATAACCAAGCAATGTTCTTCTAGTAATTAGTTTTGCCATTGGAGTTTTACAGATAACAAAAACTTGATTACTAACAACTTTATCCCATACTTCTAATTTTGAATCAAACGACATTTCATCATTAACTTGTTTTTTGTAAAGTGAATATGAAACATATAATGGATATAATCCTGTTTTTGAATTTATCTCTAATATTTTTGAATCATTACTAAATACCTTATTAGTTATATCAATCTGATCAACAAATCTTGGTTCTAGTAATTCTCTAGTGTGCTTTTCATCAAAAAAATCCCATCCACCGATTGTTCCACTCATATGTAAATTTACAACACGCCATGGAGTCAAAACAGTTTCTTTATCTGGATTTTTAAATGTAGCAAACAAAGATGCTATTTTCATTACTCTTTCTGTTGGATCAAGTTCATCAGCAGTTTTAGCTATAAATCTTATCCTTCTACTTGCTGCAATAAAAATGTCTTTATCATAATATTTAGAAAACTTCTTAAATAGTGGTTTCGTAACGCCCTTAGGCATAAATTCAGCCCATGATGCATCATCAATTAAATCTGCAAAGTTATCTATTGTAACATCAGCCTCAATATCTATATCCATACCATATACTAACATAGGCATTCTAATTGATATTGCTCTTAAAATTGATATTGCTGAATCTCTATTTTTCCTTTTTTCCTTTAATTCCGCAAGTCTAGCTAATTCCTCTTCAGATAATTGTTGTTTCTTTTTCTTTTGAGTCAAATCCTTTTCTTCTTCTGACTCTTCCTCGTCAAAACCTTCTCTATTTATATCAATATTTCCTGGTTTTTTAGTTTGTTTCGAATCACCAACAATTTTCTTTAAGTCCTCAAATTCCTTTAACTCTACTTCTGTTAATTTCAATAATTCATCATTATAAATCTTCGGATCATCAAAACCATTTCTTGCAACTCTTTCAGCATATGCTTTCTTAAGTTCTTGAAGCAATTCTGCAACTTTATATTCCTTCATATTAGATTGTTCAATTGAAATAACAGGACAGTAATTCAAGAATTTGCTTAATGTAGCTTCAGCACTAGGATTTGATGCACCTGCTCTTGCTGATAATTGAACAGATTCTGCTACCATCTTTAAAGTTCTGTCTGGAGCAAAATCAAAGACAAAGCATTCTTCCTTTATCTTACCATTTATATTAGCTGGAGTCTGAACTCTAAAAATCGTCTGTAAATATTGTGATGCTGATGTCGAGTATGTACCAGCCAACATCAAAACAGCTGTCCATTCAGGAACTGAAACACCTGTTGTCAACCTTGTACATGTCAATGTAATTGTATAAGTTTCGTTTGAATTATCTGTCATTGCCTTTTTTACTGCTTTTAAAGCATTGGAAGTATCTATTTCTTCGTCACCTTCACCAGCAACATTTACTATATCAAAATGCTTAAAAACAGGATGTTTCTTCAATAAAGCAGATAATGCTTTCGCTTCTTTTACTCCTGGCACAACCCATAATGAATGTCTAAAATAATCCCTATATTCAGATGTTGCAAAAGGATAATTAGTCTTATCATCTTTCTTACAAATTAAATCTAGAAATTGCTTAACATGGTCATCATGGACAAAATCACCTTTTTCTTTTCCTTTAGGGACAGGCTTACCATCTTTCTTTATGTCACCAGTCCATAATCTAAAAAATTCTCTAAAGTTAAAAGCCTTATCCATTACATCAATATATACGGGTAAACTTTTCTCTAAATGATATGTATAAATATTCATTCTTGGTAATTCTTCGTAAGGGTTGGAATCACCAAAATGTGTTTCATCCCAAGCAATTTTAGCTTCTTGCTCCATAATATAATCCCAAGTATAAATACTTTCAGGCTCAAAATTAGTCAATAAATTAAATGGAGTTCCTGATAATTCAAGAACATATGTTTTATAATCATTATCTTCTTTTATGATTGCTTTTAATACATTCTTACCTAAATCCGTAGTTGTTCCTTCATGGGCTTCGTCAACAACTACAAAATCCCAATCAGTTTTAAATAATTCATCATTTTTGTCAAAATTACCACCGACAGCGTCTGAACCACGTAAATCTTGCATAGAAGCAAAATAAACAAATTTTGAATTATTCTTTAATAATGTTGTTATATTTTCACCCTTAGTTTTAGACCCAAAATGATATTCATTTTTATCATAGAAAATCTTATTAAAATCTTCGAACCAACCATCGCTAACAACCGGTCTATGTGTAATAATTATTGTTTTACCAAATTCCATTTGTTTTGCTACTTGAAGTGCAGACAAAGTTTTACCAAAACGCATTTTTGCATTCCATAACATTTTATTATCTGTCTTAAATCTAGTTATAGTTTTCTTGATTGCTTCTTTTTGCTCAGGTCTAAAAATAATCGGACTCATTTCGTTTGAAATTTGAGATTCATTTAAAGCTATTCTTCCTTCCTTAACAGCTTTAATTGCATTAATTACAGTTTGTAAGTCTGTTCTAAACCATTCCCTACCTTTTGAATCAGTATCAAATATTTTTCTATTAATTCCACTTCTAATTAAAACATTATGCACTTTATGATCTCTGAAAGCTTTTAGTTTTCCATTTTTCTTATAAACTGCAATTTCCGTATAAAGTAAATCATAAACTATTCCAGCTGTCGCTGTATATGAATCTATTCTTTCTCTTGCTGCATAATTTAAATCATGACAATTAGGACTTAATTCAGAATATGCTTTATTAGTATGAATAGTTGCATCACCTATTTTAAGGCAGCCAGAATGATTTCCGTCGTTTATTCTAAAAACATAGATAAGTTTATAATCAAATGTTGAATTAAATTTTATCACTTCACTCATATCATAAAACCTCCTGTAAACAAGTCTTTAAAATAAATTTTTTTATTCTTTTGCCAATCCATTATTTTACAATTAATACCATTGTGGAATCTTATATCTCCTTTACAACAACCATCACATCCAGATTCAACGACCTCTACTTCGCCAAATATGTTAGCAATTTCCATTTTTTTCACGTTGCAACTATGTGGTATTACCCCTTTAATACCATCCATTTGCCAAATATTCCAAGAAATAATTGTTGCTACATCTATAAGTAGCTCTTCTGATGGTTCTTCGTTAAACTCTTCTTTGTAATAATCAATATAACTAAAAAGAACATTTTCCCTAGCCAATATTAAATTGTCACCTTGCCACTCAAAACCATATATAGCTTTTAGAGCTTCTAAAGAGTATTTAATCCATTCTTCTTTGTTGGAATAATTTTCCTTTAAGACTCTAAATTTTCTATCTAGCAGACCTATTCTATTTTCAGGATTCAAATATTCGCCTGTAACAGTATCATATCTACTAACTATATATGGTGCTTCACCACAAGAAATCTCTAAGCGTAAATCTTTAATATAATCAATCCATGTTTTATTGGAAGGCATTTCTATTTTTTGATTAATAATTTCCCAAGTATTTTGTTGTTCAACATTAAAAACTTCTTTTCTTCCAAACCAAGCCTCATCAATTTGATTATTTTGAATATTACACATCCATGATGGTGTAAATACTTCACCATTATCTTTAGATCGTCTATTTTGCTCTGCTTTACTTTTTTTTGAACGAGGTGTAATTATTTTTGTCTTAATAATATTATATGGAATAATATTATCATTAAATCTATATCCTCTTCTAGAATATGAATCGGTAGCCCAGATTATATTTTTTTTAGTTGTATTATCAAAAAGTAACAAATCTAAAACATGAGGATACTTTTTATATAATTCATTTTCATTAATATCAATATTAACCATAAAAACACCTACTTTTATAACTCGCAAAATCGCATTTAAACATTATATATTTTATCATATAATTCATAAGTCTAAAATACTTATATTTTAAAAATAAGGAATAGTAATAAAAACTAGAGATTTGACTCTAGTTTCCACTTTGAATTCTTATTTTCACTTTAATAATTGGATAAATTTTTACTCACATTTTTTAAATGGTATTAGATACCATCTCTTTAATTATTATTTAGTTTTATTATATCTACTCAACCTATAACACTCTGGACACCCAGATTTAAGTCTCACTCTTTGTCCAATTGAAGCAAACCACGAATGACCTTTTTCACATTTCCACCATGCTTTTCTATCATTTCTAGATGAAATTTCAGTTGGTTTTATATCATTCTTGTCAAAGTCCCATTCCTTCAATAATTCAGGTTCTAAAAATGCAAAATCATTTACTCCTGGAATGACTACACTATTTTTACATACTGGACAGCCTATTTTTTTTACAACTTTTAAATAGATTGTTTGTTGGTGTGAATGACCTTTGTCACATTTCCACCATACAAGTTCATTTGAACCAGATAAATAATTTTCTGGTCCTTTATCATTCTTTTCATAATCCCAATATTTAATAATGTTTGGATATTTAGTTGCTATATCATTATAACCAATAAACAATTCCCTATTATTACAAGCTGGGCAAGGAGTATTTCTTTTAGTTCTAGAAGCAATTATAGATTGCCATTCATATCCACATTTATGGCATTTCCACCATGCTTTTTTATTCGATCCGCTAGATATTTCACTTGGTTTAATAACATTCTTATCATAATCCCAATCTTTAATTATTTCTGGGGCTTTAGAAAACAAATCATTTACACCTGGCACAATTTTATTATTTGAGCATACTGGACAACCATGACCTCTAGCAGTACGATGAGATGGAGATGTTTCCCATTCATATCCACATTTCTTACACTTCCACCATACATTTAGGTTTGAATTAGGCAAATATGAAGACGGTAAATTATCATTTTTTTCATAGTTCCATTCTTTTGCGACATCTGGATAAAGCACTTCAAGATTATTATCATCTGTTGCGATTTGGTGACCACATGCAGGGCATCCACATCCCAACCCGATTCTTGTACTTGGAACCGACTTCCATTCATATCCACATTTTTTGCACTCCCACCATACTTTAATCCTTGAGTTACCCTGAGTAAGATAGCGTGGATCAATTTTATTTTTATCCCAATCCCATTCATCAATTACATCAGAATTATAAACAGAGTTTTCTATATCTCTTAAATCAATCTCTGATAGCAGGTCTTGAATATCTCGTTCAATATTAACATCAAAAACTAAATTCAAATTGTATCTATCATTTAGATATTCAAACAATTCAATCAACGGCTTCTCTAATTCTAAATATGAGCCAGATGTTTTTTCTGCATTAATTATTTTAACTTTACTATCGTATTTTGGACAGTAAGTATCTCTAAATCTTATTAAATCCACCTTATTTTCAATGCACTTTTTATCTTTCCATATATCACGCTTAACATCTTTATGGAAATGACCACCATCATATTCTATTGCAACTTTTATAGATGGAATGTAAATATCTAATTCATGCTTCTCTAGCCAATCTGGTTTATAATTGTTTTTTAAATCATTAAAGTACTTACCCAAATATACTGATATTATTTTCTCTGAAATTGAAGATTGAGTTGGTTTTGCGCAAATTGGACAGCCTGTATGAAGGCTTGTCCTCGAAACGATTGAAGCTTGCCAGCTATGTCCCTTCTTACATTTCCACCAAGCTTTTGCTCTTGTTCTAGCAGCTACAGAATCTGGTGTCTTTTCATTTTTCTCATAATCCCATTCTTTTGCAACATCAGGAAATAAAGTTTCTAAATCATTAAAACCTTTTTCAATTCGTAATCCCGAACAAACAGGACAACCAAAACCACCTTTTACTCTAGTAACAGGAGCCGAAGCCCAAGAATGCTTATAATCTTTACATAGCCACCAAACCTTCTTATTAGAACCTACAGTTATTTCTTCGGGTTTAATACTATTTTTATCATAATCCCACTCTATCAAACATTCAGGATTAGTTGTGGCTATATCATTATATCCAATTAGTACCTTCTTATTACTACAGTATGGGCAGGAAGATTTTTGATGAGTCCTATTGTTTATCGCTGATAACCAATTATGTTTTGGATTGTTTTGACATTTCCACCAAAATTTTTTGTTAGAGGCATATGTTATATTCATTGGATTAACATCTTTATTCTTATCATAATCCCATTCAGATAGGATATCTTGCCTACTATTTTTTAAACACCAATTATATAAGCTATTATTTTCCTCGAATTCTTTTGTTTCAGATAATTCGAAATCAAATTGAATTTGTTTTGGCATAAATAACACTCTTTTCTTTTTTTAAAACAAATTATATCTAAACAAAATTTTCACATAATACATAAAACTCAATAGTTATTAATTTAATAATAAGAAATTAGGTTTCTTATCATTATCATATTTAAATTCATCACCATATAAGGCAATAAATTTAGCAATTTTATTTACTCCATAATTCTTTAATGCAAAATTTGAATATTTCTTTTTGATTTCAGAATATAATTGCCCTATATTAATTCTTTTATCTTTTGACTTATTAATTAAACTAATCATAAATTTTTTTATTTCATCTAAGCTAGGAATATCTTTTGTTTTAGCATGCTTTTCTTGATTTGCATCTTTTTGTTGAATATCCTTTATTTCAGCAAACCATGATGTCTTATCTTCACCTAAAGAAAGCTCGATATTTGGTATTTCTTCCATAAACTTAGAAAACTTTTTACTTTTTCCGTAATTTCTTAAATCGAATTCAGGATGCATATTAACTAGTTTTTCTTTAATTCTTGATATTTGCATCTTACCATCATTTAACATTTCTAAAATTTCATTTTTTATTTCTTCTAAATTTGTAATAGACTTTGTCTTAGATTTAGTTTTTTCACTACTTTTTGAAGCCTTTTCTGCCTTATCATCTTTTGTAATAGGTCGTAAATTCTCAATGAAAATAAATTTATTACATGCATTAATAAAAGCTTTTGGAGTCTTCTTTTCACCTACTCCAATAACTTTTTTATTATCTTCTTTTATACGCATTATTATGCCTGTAAAGTCACTATCAGAAGATAAGATATAGAATGTATTAACGTTCCTAGTATATAAAATATCCATTGCATCTATAATTAAACTTGAATCAGTAGTATTCTTACCAGGAACATAATTATTTTGTGTTACGATTTTTATTGAATACTCATTACAAGCTTCTTTCCATCTAGTTAAATTTTCTACTCCACAATAAAGTCTACTAATAATTATTTGACCATCTTTTCTTATTTCTGAATATATATACTCAATATCATTTTGGCTAATGTTTTCACCATCAATCAATATAGCAATTTTATTATCTTCCAATTCGAATCCCTCCTCGTAAAACCACAAAAATATTTTACCATAGATTTATATCACTACACAAAGGGTAAAGACCAAATTTTTACTTTGTTCTAACATTTTAAAATTGGTACTAAGAACAAAAAATCACCTCTAAGAGATGATTCTTCTAATTCCATTATTGTGACACAGTAAATAATGAATAAAAATATCCTTTATTATTAATTAAATTATTAAATGCTCCATGCTCTATAATAGCTCCATTCTTTAAGGTAATAATTTCATCATATTGCTTCAAAAGACCTTCCTCTAAAGAATGAGTTACAACTATAGATGTAACATCATCTAAATTTAATATTGAATTAGATACCTGATATGCAGTTTCTCTATCTAATGCTGCAGTAGCCTCATCAACAAGTAACACTTGAGTCTTTCTTAAAAGACATCTAGCAATAGATATTCTTTGCTTTTCTCCACCAGATAAACCACTACCATTTTCACCACAAATATAATCTAATCCCTTTTCATTAACTAATTCTCTTAATCCAGACATATCAATAGCCTTATTAATATCATCTAATGAAAAATCCTGAAACATAGTTATATTATTTTTAATAGATTCATTAAATATAAAAACATTTTGCTGAATAATACTTTCAATCTCATATAGATTATCACTATTAATATCCTTTATTTCATTACCATCATAGCTAATGCTACCAAAATAATTATCATTAGATGCCATTAATAGATTTAATAAAGTAGACTTACCAGAGCCAGATGTACCAACAATTGCATATTTCTTACCTAATTCAAATTTAAAATTAATATTATGCAATATCTCCTTATCACTACTATAACCAAATGATAAATCCTTAATATTAATACCATCAACTAATTTATTTATATTAGATTTCTTCTCCTCTCTAACATTTTGATCTAATTCATCTCTAATCTTTTCAATTAATCCTCTTGCGGCTTTTCTTTCAGCTAAAGCCTTAGGCACATTTTGAATTGGATTTAAAACAAAATTTAAAAGCTGAACAAAAATAATAGTTGTACCTGCAGTAACACCATATCCATTTATCGCAAGAAATGCACCAATCAAAAATATACCAAGCTGAACTAGAAGCGAGGCTCCAGTACCAGACATTTCCATTAATATTTGCATCTTATATTTTTTAGATTGAGAATTTGCTAATCTTTTAATATTTTCCTTAAAATTTTTAATCATCTCAAATTCAACCTTAAATGCCTTTATAACAGAAAAGCCACCTAAAGTATCCTTAATAGCTCCAGTATAATTTTCATTTTGATCAGAAACCACCTTTTCAGCCTTAGCCATTCTTCCACCAATAATTACAGTACAAAAAATAGGAAGAATGGTTAAGCCTAAAGCAATAGCTGTTAAAAGAGGACTATAAATAAACATCATAACTAATGCACCAATAAATAATATGATATTAGCTACAATATCAAAGATATTAAATAAATATCCCTTTTCAATTATTTGAATATCATTAGTTAATGAAGATATATATTTAGAAGAATTTTCACCAACAAATGCTGAAATATTCTTCTTTGTTATTTTTTCAAAAATAAATTCCTTATATTGTGAAATACCCTTAGTAATAAATCTAGGCTTAGATTCATAAGATATCAAATAGCTTAAAACACACCCAACAAATATTATGCTAGCAACAATAGAAAGCTCACCTAAGCTAAATCTAGTATTATTTCCAGCAATTAAATCAACAACCTGCTGTAAAAGCCATGATATAGTAAGCATTCCAATTGTAACAAGCATAACCTCACTAAATGCCAAAATAAAATTAATCCTATTATTTCTAAAAAATTGCTTAGTATATGGTCTAATATTTCTTTTCATATTATTTCCTCTTAAGTTCCTCTAATTTATCAATTAAAATTTTATTATTCTCAATTCTTTTTAGAACTGCATCCATTGCAGTATTACCAAGCGTATCCTCAGCATATTCATCATCATATCCATCTAATTTAAAAATTAAATTATCAAAATACATCTTAGTTGGATTATTATCATATCTAATCGCACAATCATACGCATTTGATAGATAATCAAATGCTCTATTAAAATCATTATCCTTAAATGCTAAATCAGCACATATAGCATAGCCTGTAGCCATTAATTTATCATAATAATTAGTTTTATTCTTATCCTTCTTTATATCAATCAATAAATTTTTAAGCCATAAAATCATATTAATAGCCT
>JAEEGL012403761.1_pt1 | contig 31898 bp, 33 predicted proteins | sample 9134231 | NCBI WGS metagenome assembly JAEEGL01 (sample SAMN16246548, study PRJNA631951) | gut metagenome | biome: gut microbiome; feature: rumen; material: fiber-attached | host: Bos | place: Iran: Karaj | collected 2018-10 | reverse complement strand
GCAGTGGGATGAGTACAAGAAGTCATGCGAAGGTCTCAACCAGAAGGGCCTCGAAGATCTCTATGCTGAACTCTACAAGAAGACATAATTTGGTTTTCCCCTAAATCTTTTGTAGCAAAGAAAAGGGCTGTTCCGGAACGGAGCAGCCCATTTTCACAAATAAAAAACTCTCACGGATCAGATGCCGTGAGAGTTTTCATGTATCCAACAACAGATGAGATTATCTACCGGAAAGAATGTCGCGTGAGTTTTTATAACATACACGCTCAATGAGATCTTTGAGGATGCGCTTGTCATAAGGGAATCTTCCGCGCTCTATCTCTGTACCTAAGAAATTGCAGAATATCCTTCTGAAGTATTCATGTCTTGTATAGGAAAGAAAACACCTTGAATCTGTGAGCATTCCCACGAAACAGGGAAGGGGACTCTGTGCGCAGAGAGATCTTAAGTGATCTTCCATGCCAACCAGATTGTCATTAAACCACCAGGCAGCACCATGCTGGATCTTGCCGGGTATGCTCCCGTCGTTGAAACATCCGCAGAGAGTATCGATCAACGTGTTGTCCGTGGGGTTCAGAGAATAGATTATCATGCGCGGAAGCAGGCCTTCGCTGTTAAGCAGGTCCATGAATCCTGAAAGAGGAGTCAGGAAATCATTTGCGCCAGTGATCGTATCGCATCCGCAGTTGATTCCTGCCTTGTCTAACATGACTGAATTAACGTTTCTCTTGCATCCGAAATGAAGCTGCATTGTCCATCCGCGTTTTGCATATTCGCGCGCGAAAAACAGCATCATGTGAGACTTGTATGCAATGATCTGCTGTTCGGTTAAGACTGTATCAGGTGAAGACAGTTTGTCTTCGAACACATCATTAACAGAGACCACTGAGTCTTTCACATACCTTATGTATTCCGTACCGTGATCCGCGATGACACAGCCGTGTGAAGCAAAATGATCAAGTCTTGAAATAAGTGCTTCTTTAAGGGATGCGATACTGCCTATCTTTATTCCTGATACATCTTCGAGTTTTTTTACATAAGAAACGAAACTGTTCTTTTCGATGTCGATGACGTTGTCGGGACGGAATGCCGGCAGGACTTTCACGCCAAAACCCGATTCCTTTATCTGCTCGTGATAAACGAGAGAATCGCATGGATCATCAGTCGTGCAAATGGCTTCAACATTGGATGAAAACATGATGCTCTTTGCGGAAAGTTTTCCCGATGAAATCAGTTCGTTTGCTCTATCCCATATCTCTTCCGCGTTTTCCGTGGTAAGAGGCTCATTGATATTGAAGTATCTGGAAAGCTCAAGATTAGTCCAGTGGTAGAGAGGGTTTCCGAATGCGGATTCCACAGCCTTGGCCCACATCATGAACTTCTCCTTGTCTGGAGCATCACCAGTTATGAATCTTTCATCGATGCCGCATGCTCTCATGAGACGCCACTTGTAGTGGTCGCCGCTGAGCCAGAGTTCTGTCAGATTCTCAAAATGCTTATCTTCCGCGATCTCTTTTGATTCAATGTGGCAATGATAGTCAACGATCGGAAGATCCTTGGCAAATGAGTCATATAACTCGACAGCCGTTTTGTTTTCGAGAAGGAAATCTTTATCCAAAAAGCTTTTCATAGACCACCTCTGTTTATATTTACCGTTATAGATTAACCAATTTCCGCTGTTATCGCAACTAAAAATATGCTAGAATACAAGTCAACAAAATCGAGGTGTTTTACATGTCATTTTCCGAAAAAGTTTATGATGCCGGAATAGTCCCGGTAGTAGTCCTTAACAATGTCGAAGATGCTGTCCCGCTTGCAAGAGCGCTTCTTAAGGGAGGCATCTGTTTCATGGAGATAACGTTCAGAACGGAGTGCGCAGCCGAATGCATTTCGGTGATAAGTAAAGAAGTTCCGGAAGTTATAGTCGGCGCCGGAACCGTACTGAATCGTACACAGGCGGAACTTGCCGTTAAGAACGGCGCCAAGTTCATCGTATCACCGGGAATCGATGAAGAGACCGTCAGATGGGCTAATGAAAATGACATACCCGTGATCCCGGGTGCGGTTACCCCGACTGAGATCATGAAAGCCATAAGCCTTGGACTTAAGACCGTCAAGTTTTTCCCTGCAGACGTATACGGCGGGATAAAAGCGATAAAGGCACTGTCGGCACCTTTCGGACAGGTGAAGTTCCTTCCTACCGGTGGTGTCTCTGAGTCTAATCTGGCCGAATTTGCAGGTAATAAGTCGGTATGTGCAGTCGGCGGAAGCTGGGTCTGCAAGAAAGATGATATATTGAATCACGACTGGGATAAGATAACAGCATTGGCTTCTAATGCCGTAAAGATAATCAAGGAGACAAGAGCATGAGCAAGTTCCTTACGTTCGGAGAATTGATGTTAAGACTTAAGAGTCCCGGAAGGGAGCGTCTGATGCAGTCACCTTCACTCGAGGCAACATTTGGGGGCGGCGAGGCAAATGTCGCGGTCTCTCTTGCAAATTACGGCCTTGATGCCGAGTTCCTTTCTGTTATTCCTTCGAACGCGATCGGAGATGCCGCTGTCGGTGAACTGAGAAGATTCAATGTAGGTACTGATAAGATCATCAGGACCGACGGAAGGATGGGTATCTACTATCTTGAGACAGGCGCCAACCAGCGCGCGAGCAAGGTCATCTATGACAGGGCGTATTCCGCGATCTCCATGTTCAAACCGGAAGGATACGACTGGGACAGCATCTTTAACAATGTTAAATGGCTCCATATTTCGGGCATTACGCCTGCTATCTCTGAAGAGACAAAAGAAGCTTCCATCCTTTCGGTAAAGGAAGCAAAAAAGCGCGGAGTAACCGTCTCGATAGATCTCAATTACCGGAAAAATCTCTGGAAATACGGAGTGGATGCAAAAGAAGTCATGAGTGTCATGACGGAATATGCTGACATCATCATCGCAAATGAGGAAGACTGCCAGAAGTCTTTGGGACTCGAATGCAAGAGCAATGTGGAAGGCGGCAAGCTCGATAACGAAGACTATAAGAATCTGAGCAACAGCCTTCTTGAGAAGTATCCGAACGTTAAGAAGGTTGCGATCACATTAAGAGAGAGCAAGAGCGCGGACATCAATTTCTGGGCGGCTGCTCTTAATAACGGCAAGGACTTTATCGTAAGCCGCAAATATGAGATGTATGACATCGTTGACCGTGTCGGCGGAGGCGATTCATTCGCAGGCGGACTCATCTACGGACTCAATGTGTTGGGTGATGACAAAGAAGCACTTGAATTCGCTGTCGCTGCAAGCTGCCTCAAGCATACGATCGACGGAGACTTCAACAGAGTGACTGTCGATGAGGTCTTAAAACTCGCAAAGGGTGACGGATCCGGAAGAGTACAGCGCTGATCAGATCGACTCCCACTTTTTCCTGTATTCGCGGGGAGAACTCTCAAAGAATTTCCTGAAGGTCTCAGACATGTAGCTGCCTCCGCGGAAGCCTGTTTGCGATGCTATCTCGGTCATCGGCATCTTGCTTGCCCTTAAGAGCTCTGCGACTTTTCTTGACCTAAGATGCATAAGGTAATTGATCGGCGACTCGCCAACATACTGATGGAATAAAGTGTTGCACAGCGACTTACTTATGCTGCCGCTTGCTGCAATGTCATTCAGCGTTATCTGGTTCTGGTAATTATTCGCGATGAAGTGCATCATCGATTTGAAAGACTGCATTCCCGGGTCTGAAACAGTTTCTTCGGTAATTCCGTAGGATTCTGCCTGCCTTCTTATGATGTTCCATATCTGATAGAACTGCATAGTTATGGCGAAAGGGTCGTGTCTTACCGCAGGGAGCCCGAGTACGAGTTTACGCATCTCTTCGGTATTCTCGTTTATGGAACGGAATCTCAGATAAGTAAGCTCAGGGTTATCCGTAATGGGCCTTATCGCCTGCATCTCAACGGCGACAGAATTGGAAAGTATCCTCGGATTGATGACTGCGATGACATACTTGGCGGTCTCTCCGTCAACACATACGTTATAGTGGATCTGATTTGAATTGACCACTATCGTATCACCCTTGTTCAAGAGAATGTTCTTGCCGTTGACTACGTACATCTGACGGCCTTCCTTGATGGTCATTATCTCAATGTCTTCGTGAAAGTGCGGAACGCCTTCCCAGGTCATTTTCGGCGCTATCCAGCCGTCATATATATAGGAAGGAAAGTTAGGATCATCGTAGTTTACTATCTCAGAGCCGTCATCACGCTTAACGATGAGGCCCATGACTTCTCTTTTCATAACTATTTTTCTCCAAAATCCCAAAAAGTATAACAATATTCCAAACGAGTGGAAGATAGTTATAAAAATCAAGCAATAATCAACTGTTATCGTGCATGTACATACAATATACTTGCAATTGAACAGAAAAGAAAGAGGGAAATTGAAATGAAAGAGTATTCAGGCAATGAAGCAGTAGTAATGAAAAATGTCTGTAAAGACTTCAAGGTATTAAACCGTCACGAAGGCTTGAAAGGCAGCATCAAGGACCTGTTCTCCAGAGACTATAAGACAGTCTCCGCAGTTAAAGACGTAACCCTTACCGTAACCAGGGGTGAGATCATCGGATACCTTGGTCCAAACGGCGCGGGCAAGTCTACCACCATCAAGATGATGACCGGCGTATTGGAACCCACGAGCGGTGAGATCCTCGTAAACGGAAAGGTTCCTTACAAGAACAGGACTGAGAACTGCGAGAACATCGGCGTTGTATTCGGACAGCGAAGCCAGCTTTGGTGGTCGCTTCCGCTCATTGAATCGTTCAAGCTCCTGCGCGATCTTTACATGGTTCCTGAGAAGGATTACGAGGACATGATCGAGCTCTACCGTTCGCTCGTTGATATCGAGCCGATCCTTCATAAGCCGGTAAGAGAGATGTCTCTCGGACAGAGAACATTGAGTGACATTCTTGCAGCGTTCCTGCATAACCCGCCCATCGTGTTTCTTGACGAGCCTACGATCGGTCTAGATGTATCCATGAAGGCGAAGATCAGAGAATTGATCCTTGGTCTTAATAAAGAGAAGAATACTACCGTCATACTTACCACTCACGACATGGGTGACGTTGATGCTCTCTGCAAGAGGATAGTCATCATCGACAAGGGAACGAAGATCTACGACAACGACATAGAGCATCTCAAGAACTACTTCGGTTCTTACAGGACTTTGAAGCTCAAGCGTTCTGACGATACATGGGAAGAGACGCTCATCGACGAAAAGACAACGGATGTGATGGACGTCATCATGGAGAAGCAGAAAACAATGAAGATAAAGGACGTTAAGATCGACGAGATCTCAACTGAGGAAGTAATCAAGAAGATATACGAAGGGGGCGCAAAATGAATCCCAAAAGGCTGTTTGCGATAACAAGAGCCGGGATAATGGAATCACTGCATTTCAGGCTCGGCATATTCGTTACGCTGTTTGCGAACCTCATATATCTGGTACTTGTTTATTATCTCTGGAAAGCTATCTACGATTCCTCCGGAACTGATGTTGTAAACGGCATGACGTTCACCGACACGATGATCTATCTGATCCTTGCGACCGCGCTTTTCAACTTCCTTGAGATGTTCGTCGTCTGGGACATGAGCAGATCGATACAGTCGGGAAAGATAGTGCTCGATCTGTTAAAGCCGATGCGCTTCAGGAAATACACGTTCTGGAGCTACACGGGCAACCACATCGTGCAGTTCGTGCTTACTTTCATTCCGACATTCATCGTCGTTATGATCGTAACCAAAGGTGCGATCCCGTTCGGTTTGAACCTTGTATGGTTTCTGATCGCAACCGTGCTTGCACTGCTGATCAATTACAACATCGAGATGATGATCGCTCCGATATGTCTTTTCACTGAATCCACATGGGGCATCAACATCGTAAAAGAAACGATCGTACTGCTGCTTTCGGGCGCATCGATCCCGCTCGCATTCTTCCCCGAGAAGGCAAGAATGGTAGTACAGTATCTGCCTTTCAGGGCAGTGTACGACATTCCGCTTTCAATCCTTCTTGGAAAGAGCGGATCAGACACCTGGCAGGGTCTTGCCAACCTGTTCGGACTGCAGATCGTATGGCTTGTGATACTGACGCTCGCGGGCAACTTATTCTGGAACTGTGCGGTGAAGAAGGTCACCGTAAACGGAGGCTGACATGCACAAGAGAGGACTGAAATTCTATTTGAGCATCTACAGAAAGATACTCATACAGGATCTTAAGAGCAAGATGAGCTACCGTGCCGATTTCATCATCTCGACATTCGGCATGATAATGACCAATCTGTCAGGCTTCATTACGTTCATGATCCTGTTCCATAACTTCCCGACGATCAACGGCTGGGACTACTACCATATGCTGTTCCTGTACGGCTTTTCGCTCGTTGCGCTGACACCCGTTCAGTGCTTCTTCGACAACAACTGGAACTTAAGGTTCATGGTGCAGAGCGGAGACTTCATCAAGTACTGCTTCAGACCGGTAAACGTGTTCTTTTACTTCATCTCTGAGGTGTTTGACGTAAAGGGCCTTGGCCAGCTCGCGTTCGGTATCGGAACCATAGTTTATGCGTGGATCAAGATCGGCATACCGGTAACTGTTTTCGTTATCGTAAAGCTTCTATTGTTCCTGCTTACGGCATCGCTCTTCATGATCGCGCTGATGAACTTTGCGGCTGCGACATGCTTCTGGATCAAGGGATCAGGATACGTGATGGTAATCATGTTCCGTTTCAAGGATTTCGCGAAGTATCCGTCTTCGATCTTTGAAGGGATCTTCAAGATAATCTTCACGTTCATCATACCGATCGCGTTCATCGCATACTATCCGAGCCTTGTCATCCTTACGCCTGACAGCGTTCCAGGACTGTCATGGATATCACCGTTCTTCGGTCTGGTATTCTTATACTTAAGCTATAAGTTCTGGATGCTCGGCGTCCGCAAATACGATTTCACGGGTTCGTGAAAAGGAGATACGAATATGAATGATCTTGTAAAGATAATCAAGAGGACTGTTGTCCCGAATTTTCTTAATATCAGGACATCGATAAAAGCATACGACAGGGAAGCGATCTGCTGCGGCGCTCCATGCTGGAGATGGGTGTATCACGCACTTCATTCCGCAGACAAATGGTTCATCAATCCCAACGTTTATGAGGAACCTTCTTTTCACGAAGAGGGAATGGACAACCCTGATAATCCGACGTCTGTAGTGCTTACTGATGAGCAGCTCCTTGAGTATCTTGATGCGGTCGAGAAGAAGACTCTGGATTACCTTGATACACTCACGGATGAAATGCTCTATGACTGCCCCAAGAACTGCAGGTTCACAAGGATGGAACTTGTTCTTCGCCAGTACAGGCACCTGTCATTTCACACGGGCATGTTAAACGGCCAGGTGGCAGTCAATACAGGCAGATTCCCGATGTGGGTATCTGATGCAGATAAATTTGTTGACGATGGTGTGTTTTTCGGACGGTACCGAGAGGGGCCTACTCAGCTGTGACGGGCTCCTTCGGTTCCGGATCATCACTCTTGCCGTCATCCTTCCTGTTGTACAGATACAGCAGGTAAGATGTGCTGAGGATGCTCGAAACGAGTACTACCAATACTGTTGCGTAAGCGGCGCCGACTGAACCCCATGCCTTGATGAAGAAATAATCGGCAAAGATATTTACGACGCTCGAGACAACGGCAACAAAGAGGTTGAACTTGAGCGCTCTCTGAGTTAAGAGCAGGAATGCAGAAAGTGTTCTGAATGTTGCTGCGATGAAGTAGTTGACCGACAGGATGCGGAATACCGGTACGCAGTCAAGATACTGCGAGCCGTACGCATATTTGACCAGAATGGGCGCGATCAGTACAAGCGTTCCCGATACGAGAATGTTGAATGCACCGAAACAAAGGACTGTGATCTTGTAGTATTTTCTGCACCACTTCTTGTCGAGTCTGTGCTGCGCGAAATAAGGATATACGTAAGTCATCAGCGCAGAAGGGATGAATGTCAGCGCGGTAGGTATGATCGTCGCTGCCTTGTAGCTTGCAAGGATCGTTTCCTGCGGGTCAACGATACCGAGTACGAATACATCCAGCAGGTAGAGCAGATGCGAAAGGCTGTTGTTTGTCATCGATATGATGGAGATCTTGAGGAGAGGCTTTTTATCTTCTCCTATAGATTCCCTCTTGTTGCTCAGCAGAGTTATCTTGAAGATGAACATTCCTACGAGTATAGACGCTATCCATGAAATGTAGTGGCCTACGACCAATCCCATTTCCCTAATCACGAAAGCGCTCGTCAGAGATACGCCGTAGAAGACGATAGTGTTGATGAGCTGCATCTTCGCGAACCGGCTGTTCAGCTTTTTGACTCTGAGATTTATGTTCATCAGCTCGAAATAGAGCTGTACGAAAGGCATCAGACATGTAGCGATCAGTATGACCCTGCTGCTTTCGATCTTAAGCGGTGCAAAGATACCGATCCCGAGAAGTACCGCTGAAAGGATAATGTTTATCTTCAGGCCGAACCTTGTACCGTAATCGCTCGCGCGCATTGCGTAATCTTCATCACCGGCATGCTCACTGCACAGCTGCAGGAGTCCCGTGGTGATTCCGAGTCCGCTGAAAAGGATGACGATGCTGTAGATGTTCCAGGCATAAGTGAATACTCCGTACTCAGGCTTGCTGATGATGTGGAGAAGAAGGATGTTGCAAAGAAATGCGAGGACCTTGTTAATGGCACTGGCTCCGAAGATATGGAAGAAGCCGGTCTTAAGCAAAGTCTTGATTTTTGGCAATATTTTATTCATTCGCGCGTTCCTTCTTATATTAAAACGCACATATACTACCACAAATTTGTTTTGGTGTATCAAAAGACGGATTAATGCCACAGCACTGCAACATTTTCGTTATCCGGAATGTATATATGGCAGAAAGCAATTCGGAGGAAAATGAAATGAAGTTCACAGCAAAGCTTTTATCTGTCTTAATGATCGCCGTAATGGCACTCGGCATGGCTGCCTGCAGCGTGTCTGCCAGGGCATCAAAGCCTGACATTAACGAACTTACGAAGATCAAAGGCGACATGCTCGTCATAGTATCCCATCCTCAGATGGCAACGACAGAAGAGCAGTACAAAAACGGTATCCTGAGGATGTCCGTTTCTTATGACGGCTGCGCGAATAATCCGAATCCTATAAATAATTCTCTGGTTAAGATGCCCGAAGACGATTATCTCAAGATCTACAACTTCTGCGTTGATGCTGCAGCTAAAAACAAGTTCGCAGGATATAAAGAGCAGGTTTGTGACGGTGAAACATATACATTTACTTTTTACGACACAGAGGGCCAAGCCCACGTTCTCTATGACGGTTACTGCTATGAGAACAAAGAACTTAAGGACATCATGAACATGATCAGCAAGTATTCGCTGGATTGATACTGCTGTATACCGCGCGCCTCACGAAACTGAATCCTGGTCCGTTTTTCGCAGGCGCATATCGGGAATCATGCGGGTGGATTAAGACAAACGCACATACGTTAAACCGAGGGTGCCGGTTTCGTATGTGCGTTTTGCTTGACAAAGAAGTGCAGAAGAATTAAAATGACACCGTGTCATTTATATGTTGAGCGGAGGTCATTATGCCCAAGGTAAGTGAAGAATATTATGAGAAAAAACGCAGAGAGATAATCGATGCGGCTTACCGCGTGTGCACAAGGAAACCGATCACTTCGATCGAGATGAAAGACATCATCGCGGAGGCAGGCTTTTCGCACGGAGTCATCTACAGATACTACAAAGATTTGGACGAGATCTTTAAGGATCTGATAATCACTATCAACGCAGAGAACAAGATCGATGACAGACTGAATGAGATCCTCGCAAAGTCTGATATGAAGCACTGGGAAAAGACGATCTATGAGATCTGCGGCATGCTAGCGGATTACATGAAAGAAGTCGGAACTGACATGCTCAAGGTCTCGATATACGGTGACATGATGGCCATGAGCGATCCCGAGCGCGCTATGAAGATCGCATCAAGACTCGGAAAAGACGAGCTGAGTCCGCTGCTTTACGCTACACAGGCAATGAGTGAATACCTTACCAAAGTCGTAAAAGAAAACAAGCTGAAGCCTGTAACTTCAGTGGATGAGATCATACAGTTCTTCATCGTCAACTATCACGGAATAGAGTCGGGATATGTTCTGACTGAATGCTTTAAAGTGGAACACATTGAGGGCAAGTACAAGATCGATGATATGTACAGAAACTTAGCAACTTCGGTAGTGCTTATGCTTGGCGGAAAGGCAGAGAAATGATCTTTCACACATACGGCAAAAAACAGAACAAAGCGGTTGTGCTGATCCACGGAATGCTTACACCGTGGCAGATCTGGAATACTGCAATCAAAAGTTTCAAGAAAGATTACTATGTGATCGTTCCTGAACTTGATGCTCATACGGAATTGAATCCGACCATGTTTCATTCGGTTGAAGAAGAAGCAGAGAAGATCCATGAATACATAATGGAAGAATTGGACGGAAAAGTGTTTCTGCTTGCCGGACTGTCGATGGGCGGAAGGATAGCAGCGACTCTTGCAAAGCGCGAAGACCTGGAGATAGAAAACCTCGTGCTTGACGGTGCGCCGCTGGCAAAGATGAACTTCCTCATGAAGGCGATCCTGAAGACAAACTACAAAACGGTGATCATGAAAACGAAAAAACATGACCCGAAGATCATGGAACAGGCAAAGAAGGATTTCCTTCCGGAAGAAATGCTGCCTTACTACGTTAAGATCGCGGTAAACATGATAATGCCATCTATAGATAACGTAATAAATTCAGTGTTCTCGAAGTTCGAATTCAAAGAATATGCAAGCACCATGAAGATACTTTTCATGCACGGAACGAAAGGGAACGAATCCGTCTCGCGAAAGTGCGCACTGAAGATGAAAAAAGTAAATCCGCAGACTGAGATCAGAAGCTTTGAAGGATTTGGTCACGCTGAACTTGCATGCTTTAAGGCAGATCAGTGGGTCAAAGAAGTTGAGGGATTCATTTCATGATCGACTACATCAGAGAGAATCTGAGTTACTATCCTCTTTTCTGGAAGCTCCTTTTTGAAAACAAGAAGGAGATCACTCCTGAACGCGTTGATTTCGGTAACGACAAGGAACAGTACTTCCTATACTATGAGCCCGCAAAAATCGTAAGCGATAAGATCGTTGTCTGGATACACGGCGGGGGCTGGAATGCGGGGAGCCCCTCACAGTTTGATTACGTTGGACAGGCTATGGCCAAATATGGATACCGCTTTGTCTCGATAGGTTACCGCCTGTCAACGAAATACAAATATCCCGCGCAGATCGAAGATGTCTGCAAAGGCTTTAATGCTTCAATGAAGTTCCTTCAGGACAAGGAAATTGATACAAGTAAAGTAATAGTTTCCGGACCATCCGCAGGTGCGCATCTTTCATCGATTATGTGCTTCTGCAAAGATATACAGGCTAAATACAAAGTGGATGTTTCCAATGTCATAGGTTACATCGGAGTCGGCGGTCCGTATGTTTTCAGAAAGACTCAGTCGATGACACTTAAGATGCTGCTGGCAATGCTTTTCGAGAAAAATTATGACAGGACACAGGGTGAACCCTGGTCGCTTATGTCGGGCAATCACATTCCGATGCTGCTCATCCAGAGCAGACATGATGGCCTTCTTGAATTCGAGTGCGCGGAAGAATTTGCACAGAAGGCGCGGGCGTTAGGCAATACCTGCGAGATCTATGAAGTAGAGGATAAGAAGAATACCCATTCGTGGTATACGGCCGGATACTTTTTTCAAACGCGCGAAGAAAGCAAAACATTAAACCGATTCCTTACATATTTAGAGAGTCTGTGATGATTTCTGAGTTGCATTCGCAGGGAACCGAGGACAGCAACGAGGAAACTGCATCACAGACGAATGATTTGTTAAATTGATACATGAACGATACACTGTACTAGTAACATACTCTTGACGGAGGAGATTCATGTACAGGGTGTTGCTCGTAGAAGATGACAGCCAGATAAGGCAGGTCATCGGGGATTATTTCGGAAGGCGCGACAAGATCGCGCTGGATTTCGCGCAGGACGGGAATATAGGCCTGACCAAGTTCCTGAACGAAACTTACGATCTGATCGTTCTCGACATCATGATGCCGGGCCTTGACGGGTTTGAACTCTGCAAGATCATCAGGAAGAAGTCAGATGTTCCGATAGTTTTCATGACCGGAAAAGTGAGGGAGGAAGATGCCCTCTACGGCTATGAGATAGGCGCGGACGATTACATCGTTAAGCCCTTTTCGATAGCGGTCTTGTATAGCAAACTGCTCGCAATGCTTGAGCGCACAACACCTGATCACGAATCAAGGAAGATCCTCGAAAGCGGACAGATTACAGTAGATCCTGTGAAGTTTGAAGTAAAAGTCTCAGGTGAAGTTGTAGATCTCCCGCCCAAAGAGTATCAGATCCTAAAATACATGATCCAGCACCCGGGAGTTGCTATTACCAGAAAGCTTCTTCTGGCTGTTGCCTGGGGCGATGACATGTATATCACAGAGCGCGTTATAGACAACCGCGTTAAGAACCTCCGCCAGAAACTTCGTAAAGAAGGAATCCGCATCAAGACTCTTATCGGAGTCGGATACAGGTTCGATTAAGGGGAGGAGTTACAAATGAAAAAACGAGGTTATTTCAGTTTTGCGGTCGGAAAGATAATCGCAGGTCTTATTATCGGAGCGATCATCTTCGGCGTATCTTACTATTTGATGGATGAAGTGTACGATTCAGCACTCTGGAGAGGTTACTACAGCCGTGAGGAAACGTTCAAAAAAGTCATTGCGAACGTTGAGAAAAAAGGAATTGATGTTATGTTTTTCGACGTGCTGACGAATTTTTATTCCGCAGACTACCTCAGGATTGCCAAAGTAAATGAAGATGGCAGTCTGGAAAATGTTTATGAAACAAATTATGACGTCATCCCTGTCGAAGAGAACATGCATCATTGGTACTATGTCACCAATGACAAAAAACTTCTTGCAAAGGGTAATAAAACGTGCCAAATCAATGGCGTAGAATGGGTCATCGAATACAAGAAGTGTGATGAATTATGGAGTATTGGCAACCAGAGTGAATCAAGGCTGATCAACAATTGGGATCTTTGCGCAATAACAGAAGGGTATTATGCTAATCCGTTCCTGTGGCTTCCTGGTGAGATCAGCGGTAACCTGCAATACCGTCAGCCTATTATCAAGACATACTATGTGGAAGACGATACACTGCATCCGGGAAAGGTGGCTCTCGGAACCGGAATAGGAGGCGTTGAACTCGGCAAGGGGTGGGATTTTACCGATAAATCAAATACTGACAAGTACGGCGAAAATAAAAACGATAAGGATATAATCATTCGTGGTAATGGCGGTGAGCTGGAGGTTAATTATCTGACAGTATTCAGCAGAAAAATCCGTCCCGAGAAATTCCTGAGTGATAATAAGAATATTTTCAATGCTCAAAACATAAGCGCGCTTCGGAATAAAGACACTGAACCCGGTAATCCTGATGTGTACAATAACTATATGCATGCAAATGAAGAGAATTGTGAAATTACCGGTTATGCAAATGTTGTGGAGGTAGAAGGACAAAGATATCTGATCGCATATGCCATGAGGACGGTCTCGTTCGGAACGTTTGCTAAACCGTTCCTTCTGATCTATGCGGCTGTCATTCTTGTTATTTGTCTCGCCATATCCTGTCTTTCTGCAATAAAGCCTTACAGGCAGTACAAGAAAGCATATGAGAACAACATCTTCAAGAATAATCTCATCGATTCGCTCGCGCATAATCTCAAGACACCTCTGCAGATCCTTGGCGGCTATGCTGAGAATCTGAAGGACGTAAAGGGTGATTCTGAAAAAGACCGTTATGCTGACCAGATCCTTGAAAAAACGCGTGAGATGAACAACGACATTGAGACCATTCTTAAGTCTGCAGAAAAGCCTGACAGGAAGTTCGTCAAATGTTCTGTTCACGAGTGTTTTGATGAAGTTGCCGCTAAGCTGGGTGTTGATCTGTACATCAAAGGTGACACAACTATTGCAATGGATAAGGACTACTTCAATACCGCTTTGTTCTGCCTGATCGATAATGCAAACAAGTATAAGAAGGCGGATTCGAAGATTGGAGTTATGATCTCGTCGAACCTCATCATGGTTACTAACAAGACTGATGCGGATAAATTAACTCCGGGTACGGGTATCGCCATAGCCGGAAGGATCCTTGAGCAGCATAAACTGTATCTGCAAACGTCAGTGAAGGACGGTGTTTTCGAGGCTGAAATCAGAAAGAAACCTTTTAAGAAATAAGATGGAATAAACAAAAAATGAGGCGTTCCCGGAGTTTTGAAAAGACTTCGGGACTTCTTCTTTTTTGCCGGATTGAAATGTATAATGCAAGCGTCGAGGTGCAACATGACGCGTATTCTCATAATCGAAGACGATAAAGATATCAATAAGATAATGTCCGGTCTCTTAAAGAAGAACGGATATGAAGTTGAATGCGCGTTTAACGGGAAAGAGGCAGAGCCAAAGATAAAGACTATTCCCGATCTTATTCTGATGGATCTTATGCTTCCTGACACTACCGGTGAAGAACTTCTGAAGATCGTTCCGGCAGGCACACCTGTCATTGCGGTAAGCGCAAGAAGCAGTGTCGATGACAAGGTCGATCTGCTTTCACTGGGATGCGTGGATTACCTGACCAAACCTTTCGATAACAAAGAACTTCTTGCAAGGATAGAAGTCGCATTGAGATTTAAGAAGTCGGTGCAGTCTTTTGCTTTTGCAAATCTCACGATGGACGAATCTTCTCATGGAGTGACAGTTGATGGTAAACCCGTGAGACTCACGCCGACTGAATACGCGATAATTAAGGTGCTGCTGATAAACAGCGACAGAGTAATATCAAAATCAGAACTCCTCGAAGCGGCTGTAAAATTCACTCCTGATCTTGTTGAAGACTCGCTTAAGGTACACATGAGCAACCTGCGCAAAAAGCTCAAACAGGCAGGTTTTGGCGGCGAGATAGAAGCGGTCTGGGGAATAGGATTCAGGTTAACCGTTTCTTAACTGTTTTTGAAAACAGCCATGGTATATTCTCTAGCTATGGAGGTGGAGACCATGGACTATATTCTGACAACAGATTCACTTACGAAAAGATATAAGAAGCACGAAGCATTGAAAGATGTTTCGATCAATGTCCCCAAGGGTTCGATCTTTGGCCTTATCGGCAAGAACGGTGCCGGCAAGACGACTTTGATGAGAATAGTATCAGGTCTTCAGGAACAGAATAAGGGAACATATAATATCAGCTGCCCTGTCATAGGAGCATTGATCGATACGCCTGCTTATTACAGAACGCTTAACGCCTACGAAAATCTTAAGATCCAGTATATGAACCTTGGTCTCACTTCGTATGAGACGATACCGGAGATAATCAATCTTGTCGGCCTTGAGATAGCTGGCAAAAAGCCCGTCATGTCTTATTCATTCGGTATGCGTCAGAGATTAGGCCTTGCGATCGCGCTTTGCGGTTTCCCCGATCTTATAATCCTCGATGAGCCTATTAACGGACTCGATCCCCAGGGAATTGTGGTTATCAGGGAACTTATCTTAAAGCTTAATAAAGAACGCGGTATGACGTTTATCATTTCGAGCCATCTGCTCGATGAGCTTGCCAAGGTGGCAACTGATTTCGCATTCATCGATGATGGAAAGATAATCAAACAGATCAGTGCAAATGAACTGCATAATAATTCCGGAAAAACCGTTAATGCCAAAGTGTCAGATGCTTCTGCTCTCTGCAAACTGCTTGATGACAAGGGATTTGCGTATGAGATCAAAGGTGACAATCAGCTGACGGTAAAAGGCGAGATTACATTGACCGTCATGAATGAATTGACAAGTGATGCAGGCTGCGAACTTCTTGAGTTTAATTATGCGGACACGAGCCTTGAAGGCTATTTCATTAATCTTTTGGAGGGCTGATATGTCACGCGTATTTAAATCAATGACATACCGTCTGATCCACAGTAAGCTGGTATGGATTATCGTGGCTGCACTCATTCTGTTGGAAGTGTTTACGCTCTTTTTCGGCGGCTCAAACGGTAAATACTGTGAGTGTTTCGCCAATCATTCAACTTACTCATATCATGACCATGAGAGTGAGACTGAAGTGACAGAGTTTGCAAAGTTTGAAGAAGAGGATCCGCTTTTGGTAAGCAAGCTTACCCAGAATGTCTACATGGGAAAGTTTGATTTTCTCCAGGGACAGATGAGTAAGTATGAAGTCTCACTGAACAACTGCGGTTCGGTCAGTGAACTTCTTGCATCGGTACTGCTGCTGATCTTTGCTGCAGATGCTACATTCGTCATGGCGTTCTTCGGTGAAATGTTTTCAGATGATGCAGTACGCAACATGGTTTGCGTAAACGCAAAAAAAACAACCATTTATCTTGTGTCGATCATAATCAACACAGCTATGTGCCTGATCATGTATGTACTTGTGTTTGCAGTACTTGCTGTATGTGTGCTCGTTGCGGGATTCTATCCGATAATCTATGTGCCTGCATTTGCTGCTGCGGTTTTTACCGGCCTGCTTGTAACCGTTACTGTCACTTCATTATTTATCCTGATATTGTTTGTTGACCAGAATCCGGTCATATCTTTTGTGTTCTGCGCTTCTGTCGTTGCTCTGACGGTTCTTGGACTTTCTGTCGGTGATGTGACTTTCTCGAGACCATACCAAACTGATCAAGTGAAGCTGGAGAATTTCTTTAAGGGCGGATACAGGATCTCCGGTGAAGGGGAATGGTATCTCCCTGTTGATGATTTCCGTGTCGGCAGAGCGTATTACCCTGCTGATAATGAAACGATCGAGTTTCTTTCGGATACTCCGGATCCATACTATATGGGCGATGCGCCTGTTCATGCGGCTCAAACTCTTTATCGCGCAAACATCATGAATCTTCCGTTTGAGATGAGTATGTTTTTTATCTATCCGATGTACCGTGACGGACTGTTAACCAGATATGCCGTTTTTTCTACAGTATATCTCGTGCTTATTCTGGCTGGCGGATGCGGAATCGTCAGTAAACGAAATTTTGACTGAGAGGGTGTTACCATGTTAAAGCTGATCAGATCCATGCTCTACAGAGCTACACACGATATCTTTTTCCACATCGCAATAGGCGCGTGTATCATCTTCTCGTTGCTGATCGTAGGTTTTCAGGGGGCGAAGCTGAAGAATCATATTACTTCCAAATACGATGCGAATGTTACCGTCGAATATGAGAAGGAAGATTCTTTTAATGTTGCAAGGCACTATTTTGCCACTGATACTTATGTTCACAATATTCCCGGAAAAGACATTTTATACAGGGATTCCCTGAATAACCTGTATACAATTGATACGATAACAACTATTGCGGGAATAATCCTGTTGATTATCCATTTGCTTTATGACCTGGCCTTTTTCGGAGAGATGTATTCAAAAGGCGCTATACGAAACATGATCGCTGCCGGTGCCGACAAGCGCAAAGTGTTTCTGTCTTCTTTATTGTTCAATGCAATTCTGTTGTTTGTTTTTTCGCTTATAAGCATTCTTGCAATCGCTGTTTATGCAATGGTAAACGGACTTTATCCAATAATATATTTTCCGTCTTTGGCCGTTCTGCTCCTGGCGGAGTTCTTGGTCGGAACTGTTGTCAGTTCAATTGCCGTTCTGGTTATCTTCCTTGTCCAGCGTCCGCTGAAATCACTTCTTGTCATGATAGCCCTGGCCGTTGTTTATGGCATGCTGGGCAGCACAATGATGGATACCGCTGCGTTTGATTCGAAATATGAGATGAACGATAAATCATATCAGGCGTTCTTTTCCACGGTTAAAGACAAAGACCTTGGTTTTGAATTTTATTATCCCGTTAACGGTTTCAATCTGTATGCGATTCGCAAAGCAGATGGAACGTTGTATTCTGATTTCATGACCGACAAACCGAATCCTGAATACCATGGCGATGGCAAAGTTACTCTTGCCAGGATCATGTGGAGGATGAACATCTGTATGCTCCCGATGGAAATGATGGTCTGGGGACAGTACCCGGTCTACAGGGATGGTGTCCTGTTCAGATATATTGCTGTCTCGGCGGTCTACCTGGTGATCATTGTGTATGCCGGATGCGTTGTCGTTAAGCGGAGGAATATTATATAATCGTTCCATGTGGCTATATATCCTGATCTGTATCTGTATCGCTTTGGCGGTAACCGTAACAGCACTTGTCATTAAGGTGCTGGTGATGGAGCGCGCATTCGGTGAGATAGATGAACAGGTTAAAGATCACCTCGAAGGAGCGGATTCTTCAGCCTTCCGGCTTACAACTTCCGATAAGAATGCACGAAAGCTTGCAAATGACCTGAACAAAGAACTTCAGGAGCTTCATGCGGAACGCATATTCCTTAAGGACGGCGACAAGCGCATGAAGGAAAACGTGACTGCTATCTCACATGATCTGAGGACACCGCTTACCGCCATCAATTCGTATGTCGATCTGCTCGAAAACGAGAACGACGAATCTAAGCGTAAAGAATATCTGGAACGCATAAAGGACAGGACTTCCGAACTCAAGGATCTGACAGGCGAACTCTTCAAATATTCGGTGTCTTCAGATGCACAGTACGATTCTCAGTTATCGACAGAGGATATCGATCTTCAGAGCGTGATCGAAAACAGCCTTATCTCTTTCTACAAAGAGTTCACTTCAAAAGGTATCGCTCCTGAAACTGATTTCCCTTCAGAGAAGGTTACGTTAAACTGTAACCGCAAAACACTTATGCGTATATTCGACAACATATTCAGCAATGCCGCGAAATACGGTTCCTCACTTTCTGTAAAGCTTACACAGGACGGCACTGTTTTGGTGACAAACGATGCGCCTGAACTTACCACTGTACAGGTTTCTAAAATGTTCGATAAATACTACACTGTCACGGACGGAAGTAATTCCACGGGCCTCGGGCTTTCGATCGCAAAAGATCTTGTTGCCAAGACCGGCGGCAGCATCTCCGCGGGATTAAACGAAGGAAAGCTTACGATCACGGTTAAGTTCAAATAATGTCCGCATAACTTGCGGAGTTTATCTTAAGGTTATCCTTTCAAATGATATAATCAGATAAGCATTTCGTTTGAAAGGGTGAATCGAATGGAACTTGAATTATTCGTCAAAGAACTTAAGCCCGGCATCTATCTGATGGATGAGGGACATATGGCAAGCGGCTATATCGTTGTGGGCAGCGAGAAAGTTGCCGTCATCGATACCATGAACGGTCTCAATGATCTTCATGCCGCTGTAAGAAAGATAACAGACAAACCCATTGTCGTTATCAATACACACGGACATCCCGATCACATTTTCGGCAATGTTTATTTCGAGGAAGCATATCTCAATCCTAAGGATATGGAACTTGCAGCATCGTTCACTAACATGCCTGAATTCAAGAAGGCGTGTGAGGAACACGGTGTTTCGATGCCTCCGTTTAAGCCTGTAAAAGAGGGAGATGTTTTCGACCTTGGCGGTAAGACTATTGAAGTATATGAGCTCCCAGGTCATACACCGGGCGGTATCGTTCTCCTGCTTAAGGAAGACTGCATTCTTTTCACCGGTGACGGAGTCAATCACTATCTTTGGATGATGCTTGACGGGTGCCTTAAGCTTTCTGAATACGTTAAGTCTCTCGACAGGATAATGTTCCTTGAGAATGAGGCTGACTATATCCTTCAGGGTCATGCTCAGGTGTTTGAGGACATCTCCCTGATGAGATGCGTGCGTAACGGTATCATTGAGATCATCGAAGGAAAGACTGAGAACGATGAACCTTATGAGTGGTTCGGCGGAGTCGGCAAAAAGCATCCCTTCAAGCTTGAAGAAGGCAAGGAATATGCTCATACGGATGAAACGATAATCTGCTACAACCCTGACAATATTTAAGAGGTACATGATATGGAAGAACTAAACAAATGTCCCAACTGCTCCGGCAAACTCGAACTTTCATCCAACAGGACAAGACTCGTGTGTCCTTTCTGCGGAAGTGAATTCAAACTCGATGAAACTACGAAGCAGGAGGTAGGCGATAACCCCATTCACAGGGACTGGTTCATATATGAATGGGACTACAAAAAGCTTACGGAAAACCCCAAGTGCAATGATGCTGTATCTGCGTTTATCCGCACTCTGAATGAGTACGATTCTTCCGAAAAGATCATCACATACATGCGCGATTATCTGATGAATTTCAATGAGATATCAGCGCCCGGCATCCGCGAGGATAAGATGCGTGATATCGCCAGAAGAGTCGCGGGCAGCATGTCTCCTGATGAGAAGATCATCTGCTACAACGATGACGGTATTTTCGTTCACGGAAAGACAGGCGTTGTCGTCACAACGAAGAGAACATTTTTCGTCGAGAAAAAGAACATGAAAGAGATTATGCACACAGCAGTTCCGTACATGCTCTTCGGCTATTCGATAGGACTTCCCGAACTCAAGCTCGGTGAGCAGTATGCGCATAACATAAGTACGTTCAATTCGCATTTCGATCTCATGGGAACAGTAGGCGCGCTTATCGCTATGCTTGCTTTCGAACAGCGTCCCGACAGGCCTAAGATCAGGCTTACGAGCAACGTTAAGTGAGGACATTATGGATAAGAAACTGACAGATTTTCTCATAAAGGCAAAGCAGGCGACATATGCGGGGAAGGGTGCGGAAACGGCATCTTCGCGCGTTAAGTCGCACGACCTCATCTTCAGGGAAGGCGAGTATATGTATTACGATACTTACCTCGGCGGAGACAAGTTTGCCGGTGAGGAAGCTCTCTGGATATCCGAAGTCCCTTACTGGAGCATGAACTATGTTGGAAGAGTAACAGGTGCAGACTTCAGCGGCGATTTCTTAAAGCAGGCACTGCTGAGAGTTCCTGAAGACAAGCCTTTCAGAGGCCCTGATGAATACTCCGAAGGTGATTACACTTATAAGTGCAGTATCGATGGTGACTATGAGTGGTTCCAGGGAAAAGAGATCATCACATTAAAGGATGAACAGATCTATGAATGTTACTTCCATGGCGGCCTGATCAAGTAAGATCGCAATCCTTACTTGTCACCAAGGTATTTCCAATTGCCGGGGTTATAGATATTTCCTTTTACTTCATACCATGAAGTTGACGGGAACGTTGTTCCTGTAAGATCTTCGGGACTCAATATACCGGTATGGAGAATGCGTATGGGTTTGTTCTTTTCGAGAGAATTGATCGGCTTGCCTGTGAACGGGTTGACAGGTGAATCGATCAGGCCGGACATAGCGATCGTGGGCGTGTCTGCATTGGTCATGAATTCTTCGGAAGTGTTAAATCCCTTGGCATTAAAATCCTTTACCATCAGCAGTGGCATGAATGATTCCATGTCTTTGCCGTTGCAGGTTATATCAAATTGTCCGAGATCGCGTCCGTGGTCAGCTACAAGGATTATCCTGGTGTTGTCATATACGCCGTTGGCACGCAGATAGTCAAACCATTCGGCGAGCTTCAGGTAAGCTGCCATATTCACGTGGTAATGACTTATTTTTTTGCTGTCAGTCATGTTCATGAAAATTCCGTTTAATGTATAACGCTTGACGATGTCTGAGTTAAATGCAGTGTTGTCGACTTTAATAGCCGGAGTATAGTCCGGCTCCTGCAGGATGCATGGTGAATGAGTAGTGTCGTTTGTCATCATCAAGAAAGTGTTTTCGCTGCTGTCAGATACTGCGGTTATCTTGGGCAGCTGGTTAAGAACAGAATAGGATTCGATGAATTCCTTATCATAACCTGTGGCAAAGGTAAGCGATTCGAGTTTCTGATAAACAGTGGGAAGGTTAATTCCGTTCTGGCCTTCAGAACCGGAATCGTTATAAGAGCCGCTGTTATAGAGCGTTTCCTGAATGAGCAGGGGAGAGACCTTCATGAGCGCAAACATATAGAAATTATGGTTTCTGATCTCTTTAGCACGCTTTGAGATTATCTCTGAAGTGTTTTCACTGCTGTTGTCATCAAACAGATTGAAACGTCCGTCAGTGTTAAATGTCCTGAATGAAGGGTAGTCTTTATAGATGGACAGATCCGGGTTCAGGCTGTACCCGGCATAAGCAGGGTCGCAGATGGTTACGGAATAGTTGTTGCTGCCGAAGATGACAGGCATGACTTTCAATGCTTCGTCATGCTTGTATGCCATCAATTCTGATGAACGCGCGTTGATGTTTTCCGGAGTGTATTCATATCCTCCAAACAATGAAGGTGCCCCGACGAGGGTGCAAAGTCCGTACGATGCCGTGTTCGGGTAGTATGTAAAACCGTCGAACTTTTCTTTGAGTTCAGGCTTTTCATTGAAGATATAAGGTACCTGTGTGCCCATTGCACGGTCAAGCATCAGCACTACTACATTCTTGCCGTTTTTACTCAAAGGTATGGAGGGTTCTTCAGCCGTGTTGTTTGACAGGTTCATATAATTTCTGTAAATACCGGTTATTACGGCAGAATTAAGGATCCCTATGCATGCAAAGACCATGATGCCGACGCCAATGAGCAGTTTGGGTATCTTGTTGCTGAACTTGATGATGATGCAGAAAACAACCAGGACAGCTGCGAACACCAGCGTATTGAGAATTAAGTCCTTCATGCTGAAGGAGGGAGTTTTCTCGTACTGCAGTGTGGAAGATATTATTCCGAGATCTTTTCCGAACAGCATGTAATCTGCGATTGAAATACCGCATATTACCCATATTGCTTTGCTGAATACCGAACGTATCTTTTCGCTCATGAAGAAATAGAATATGCCGCCCCACAATACCCAGCTGCCGAATGAGATCAGCAGTGAATAGACAACATAAAGCAGCGGATGATAAGGATGTGTGATGTCAACGAATTCAAGTACTGAATCGCTGATCACGGCTGAAGGAATGACGAGGCCGGTGATCAATGCCATAAGGATGACGCCGGCAAAGAAAACCGCTGTATCACCTTTTTTGAATACGGGTTCAAACTTGAATTTGACGAATCCCGATATGAAGGGAACTGTAAGCAAGACACAGCCGGTGGCAAGCAGGACCTTCTGCCTTGTATCAAGACCGGCATTCAGGATAGACAGGACAAGACAAACAGCACCTGCTGCGGCAAGAACTGTATAGAATACCTTTTTAGGATTCTTAAGCTTGTAGAATATATTCTTTACAAGCGAGAACATGTTGTTCAGGAGCCAGTAAAAGACGAGGCCTGCAGGTGAATGGTAAAGCAGTACGAGGAATATCGCGGCAAGACCGTATACCTGTATCTTTTCCTTTAAAGGGTGACCTTTTGTGTATATGATTCCGGAAACGATGTTGATAAGCGTCATGAGTATCGGAAGGACATTTACCGGGAAGTTTCCGATGGAGAACATTGCATCTTCTTTTCCAAGATCGGCGATAATTCCGAACTGCATGCCCTTGATGCTCTGCATGCCGGATAAGAGATTATATGCGGCGATGAAGAAGGGAATCTGAAGAAGGATGGAGAAGGAGCTCTTGAGGGCGTAGATGGGTTTGTAGTGATTGATGCGGTAATATTCCTGAAGCATGAAAAAACGCTCGTCGCCGCTGAATACCCTCTTGATATGCTTGATCCACGGAGCCATCTTTGCCTGGATCTCGCGTTCTTCAGTCTGAAGTTCATCCGCTCTCTTATAGAGCGGAAGTACGAGGAAATTGACGGCCAGACTCAGGAATATTATCGATAATCCCTCGTTGCCGATTATCCTGTTTGCGATCATGAATATATTTTCGAACAGGAGTTCGAGCGGTGAGATTATCAGTGTGTAAAGGCATGAAGAGAAACTCATATAAGATCACTCTCCATTTCCGGTTTTACGGCTTTTGCCTTTTTCTTTGTCTTTTTTGAAGCTGCTTTTTCGGCTTCTTTTTTGGCAGTTATTTCGTTGTATTTATTGATGATGAAGTCAATCGTTTTTTCGATTCCGTTGCCCATGGGTACCCATGCTTCAGCTCTTGCCTTGGCGCGGCCTTTGCTGAATGATGAGTCGTCGATGCACCTGTCGATCAAATCTTTGATGTTGCTGACATTATTCTCGTTGAGCTCAAGACCAAGTTCCGGGAGCATCTTGATTATCCAGGGTGTCTCGTTGATCCAGGCGGCATCATAAGGAGCGGTATCAAATTTGGTGTCTGTATAGATAATTGGTTTGTCAAAAACCATTGTAAAATCTAAAACTACACCGGAAAAGTCGGAGATGAGGATGTCGGACTGCCTTAATACTTCAAAATTGTCATTGTCTCTGTTCCAGGAAATATCAGGCTGATCACTGTACTTTGTCATGAGATGATCTATTATCTCTTTCTCTGCCGTGAACGACTGAGGGTGAGGTCTTACAATAATCTTGTATCCGGTTGATAGAAGGGCATCTATGATCTTATCTCCGAACCTCGAGAAGATACTGCTTTCTCCCCAAGAAGGCGCAAGAAGGACGGTGCGTTTGTGAGGCGGCACAGGACCTGCCGCGTCGAGTCTCTTTTTCATCTCATCCATATAGGGGACTCCGCATAAGGGGAGCTCGCGCTTCGGGATCCCGTGCAGTTCTTCCAGTTGCCTTACCTGTTCAACCTGATAAGGTCCGGAGAGAAGGATCGAGTCATAATGGTCGGTTCCGAACATGCGGTATAAGCTGATATCACTGGCTGCATGTTGTATGTGAATGTAATAATCGACATTGTTTGAACGCTTCCATTGGAAGACGCCAAGACTGGGTGTTGAAGAAACAACGACAGAGGCATTGAGAAGATTGAGCCTGGAGAATGGTTTATTGCCTTCGCCAATGTATTCGGAAGAGATGTATTCGTATTTCTTTTTAAATGCCGGATCATCCTTTGAACAAGTAAGATAGACGGCCTTTTGTTTTCTTCTCTCAAGTTCGTCAAGAAGCGGTTCGTATACGTTCCAATACCTCTTATGGTCGGTGAAGAAAGCGATCGGTATCTTTTGTTCATCAATCTTAATGCTCTTGCCGCCACTGATGTGGTATTTCATTTTTATAAAGAGAGCACGTAATGAAAAAACAGCTACACCGAAGACACCAAACAATATGGTGAACAGCATTCCGCCTGTGCCGGGATCAATATACAGAGCTTTTATGTAATCGATCAAAGACTAGCTTCTCCCAAAATACTTATTTGTTTTCAACAAATAAATATTTTATTACTTTTAGGAAGCGGCTTCAACTTTGGAGGCAGGGGTAATGGTAAGTGCGGTCGTAGAAACATCAAGCCATGTCTTGAGCTTTTTGGTCCTTACATAAAGGCTGTTCAGGATAACGCTGTTGGGATGCAGGGCTTCCGTTGAGCCGGGCGCGGGCTGTACGAATGTTCCGCAGGCACTGATCACATAAGGCTTTCCGTCTACTGTTCCGAGATAGATCATCATGTGGCCGGGCATCGAGATAAGGCTGCCGGGAGCAAGCTTTTCAATGACTTCGAGTTTCTGTTTGGAATTCATCTTGCTCATGTTTACCTTATAGACGCCGTTTACGTTGGACTGGCCGACTCTGGGCATGAGGATTCCAAAGCAACGGTAGATCTCTCTTGTTATGCCCGTGCAGTCGTTGGCCTGAAGGTCACCTGCCCATCCGTATCTGTCGCCCAGACGCTTAAATGCCTGCCTTAATATGTTTTCTGAAGTAAGGGGCAGGTATCCTACGTTGACGTCATCTGAAACGGGGATCAGGACATATTCGTCCTTGATGCTTCCGTCGCTCGCTCTTGTGGGGACCTTTACGACATAATCGCCGAAAGTCGTGCGCTGGTGAGTGCTCTTGGGTGCTTTGTCAGCAGGTACCAGTTCCATTTTCGTTCCCATGGGCAGGAACAGATTCGAGGTTTTTGAGCTGTAGGGATCGTTGCCGAGCCTAATCTCACGTCCTGTTACGACGAGCCATTGGCCGGGATCCTGACGTGATTTCCAGTCATTGATGTCTTTGCACAGTGCCACGGTATCTTTGCGTACCCAGGCTGCGTAGCTGTCGAAAACGACATACAGATATTCTCCGTCAGTGCTTTCATGAAGGACTGCCACGGGCATATAGGGCATGCACTCGGAGAAGATCATGGCATCGTAATATCTGTCGGAGGTCTTCTCGAAAACGCGGTCTTCGGTGGGGAAGAGCCTGATGGTCATGCGTTTTACGGTAAAGCCGAACTTCACGTTTATCTCTTCAGGAATGCCTTCGATGTTGGATTTCGCGATCAGTTCCTGCCAGTATTCATTGGTGGTAGGCTTGCCGTTCAGATAGAGTTTGGACGGGTCCTTGGGTGCTGCTTTCGCGCAGTCTGTGAGGAAAGAGCGGAGGACCTTGCCTTCCAGCGTTTCAGGGAACTCATCAAGCTTCGGAAACTTGGTCTTGTCGCCTGCGGTGATGACCCCGCGGTTGTTCTTGTTGAACTGAGCGATATCATCTGCGGTCATGAGGACCTTGTCGCTGCCTTCCTTTATCCAGTAACCTGCCTGCATCATCTCGGGCTTTACGCCGTCGATCAGGCGAACATATTCTGTATCTATCACTGTCTTTCCCTCCGGAGTCTTGACTACGATGTCTTCCTTGACCGTTTCGGAGGATTCCGTGGCCTCGGAAGATGCGACTGTTGTTTCAGCCAAAGAGGAACTTACAGTCGCTTCCTGCTGTTTAACAATGTTACATCCGCCGAAAACAGGCACTGTCACGGCTATTGCGAGAAGTGCTGAAAGTATCTTCTGTCTGCTGTTTTTCATAAATTGCTCCAGTTTTGCGTAACTTTTTCTTTTCACGATTATAACTTATTAATGGAAAAACAGATTTCTTGCAATGGTACAATAGGGCAAATGTGAATAAGAGGAGAGATATGACATGATCCGGTTTATCGAAGATCAGGATGAAAAGAGAAAGATCTCACGTGAGGTCCTTGAGGCATTAAAGGAATGGTTTGAGGTCGATGAGAGCCGTGAGCAGTACATAAGGGAATCGGCTGACCAGCCGTTTTGGGCAGCATTCGAAAATGACGTACCCGCAGGATTCCTCTGCCTTAAAGAGACCGGCAAAGAGACAATGGAACTTGCCGTCATGGGCGTTAAGAAGGATTTTCACAGACACGGCTACGGGAGGAGGCTTTTCGCTGCCGCCAAAGACTATGCTTCGCTGAAGGGTTATGACTTTATTCAGGTCAAGACCGTCCGAACGGGCATGTACGAGGATTACGACATAACCAATGCATTCTACAAGAGCCTTGGATTCAAGGAACTTGAAGTCTTTGAGGAATACTGGGACGCGGCAAATCCTTGCCAGATCTATGTGATGAGCCTTAAGAGCGCAATCGGGACCATAAATACAAGGCACAGTTACCGCGGCAAGTTTGATCAAGAGCCTGTCCCTAGAGAAGATCTCATAGCAATCGCAAATGCAGGCATCAGCGCTCCTTCGGGATGCAACAAGCAGACTACTGATCTGGTGGTCGTTGATGACCTTGAAACGCTCGAAAAGATCAAGACACTGATAGAACCGCCGGTTGCCCAGACAGCGCCCGCCATGATCGTGGTCCTTACAAGAAGGATCAACGCTTACCGCGACAGATGTTTTGCGGTACAGGACTATTCCGCGGCAATAGAGAACATGCTGCTGGCGATCGTTGAGCTTGGATACCAGAGCTGCTGGTACGAAGGCCACATCACCGATGACGACCGAATCTGCGACAAGATCGCTGCCGTGCTCGGCGTTCCTGATGAATACGATGTCGTATGCGTTCTTCCAGTCGGAAAGGCGGCAGAGGATTTCCACGCTCCTTCAAAGAAACCTTTCGGCGAGCGTGTGAGATTCAATCAATTCGGTAAAGAATAATGGAAGTATTGAGAGCCGAATCCGAATGGCAGCGCGCCGGAGCGTATTCCGTCCGCATTCAGGGAATGAACCGCCAGTACCATATTTCGCTTCGCGAGGAATTCGATGAACATGACTGTGACGGAACGAGATACATCGTTATGCTGGATGAAGGTTATCCTGTCGCCACATGCCGTTTCTACGAGAATTCAAAGACATCGGTAACGCTCGGCAGGCTTGTGGTCCTTCCCGAATACAGAGGAAAAGAACTCGGCACAAAGGTCGTAAACGAAGCCGAGAAGTGGATCAAAGAACTGGGATATAGTGAAGTGCTGATAGACAGCAGGGTGGAAGTCGTTGATTTCTACACAAAGCTCGGGTATCAGCATCTTGATGATAACGTGATAAAGAGCGGCAATTTTGATTGCGTAAAGATGAAGAAGGTGTTTTGAATTGAAAAAGATACTGATGCTTATAACTGCGGTTGCCATAATCGGTGCATCTCTTTGCGGATGTTCTTCCGGTTCAACCGGGCCGACGATTCCGACCATCGATCAGACGGTCAAGAGCAGAAACGGCGATAAAGTCGTGTTCTTTGAGGGCGAAGATGAAGAAGAAATCAGCACCTCTATGGATTCGTTCAACAACGTCTGGTTCAAGATCGAGAACGGCGAGGTCTTTCTGGCTTTCGATGACGGACAGTATTACAGGACGACATTTACGGGCATCGACGGTATGTTCATCGATGAAAGAAGCGTAGATAACGGCATTGTAGGTGACCTGTATCTTTTCAGGGGAAACAGGATACTTTACAAGATATCTCTATATGCTGAGGGTTATGCGCCTTTCTCATTGGAGGACATGGAAAAGGGTTTCGGAAAGCTTACAAAAGTAAAATAACATGAGTCATTCCTCTCTTATCTGCAGATTGATCGTTGTTTCCGAGCGACTTCCGCAGACGCAACGCGGCGAGGACTAAGCGAGGGAATAACGTCAATCTGTATGAACGAAGTAAACAAGACACTATACATCCCGCTTTACGGCAAATCTTTTGTGAGCAGACAGGGGATAATCCTGCATGACGCAAAGGCCGAAGAAATCTGGGACAAGGAAGGCTTTGAACTCAAGGGGAAATCCAAGTCCAAATGGCTTGCCTATAACATGGCGATGCGGGCACGCGTTTTCGATGACTGGACCGGTTCAATGCTCGAAAAGGACCCGTATTCGGTCGTGATCCACATTGGCTGCGGCCTAGACAGCAGGTGCCTAAGGGTGAAGCAGAATTTCAGAACATGGGTGGACTGCGATCTTCCTGACGTTCTTGATATCAGAAGACAATACTATCAGGAAAACTCTTTCTATCACATGATGGAGTTCGATGCGGCAAATTCCCAGCTCGTATGGCAGCTGCCGGCCGGGGATACGGCAATAGTTGTCCTCGAGGGCCTTTCGATGTATCTGACAAACATCCAGCTCAAGGCACTCCTCATGACGCTTCGCAAGAAATATGTGAATCTGAATGTCCTGATGGATGTCTATACGGAATACGGCGCGAAGGCGTCTGAAAAGAAGAATCCCATAAACGACGTCGGCGTCACGGTTGTGTACGGCGTTGATGACATAGACGGCCTTCTCGAAAATACCGGCGTGATGAAGGTGGCTGAGCATTCGTTTACACCTAAGTGCCTTATCGATGAACTTAAACCGTCAGAGAGGGCATTCTTCAAGACGCTGTTCACGGGAAAAACTTACAGAAAGATATACAGACTATATGAGTTGAAGAGTATTTAAAGGGAAAAGGAGATAGAGGATGGATATTTGGAAACAGGCTTTCGGCATTGCCGACATCGTACTGGAACAAAGCTATGTGATGTGGATCGTATACATCAGTTTTTTTGTGCTCGCTCTGGTTGTGCGCAAGAAGAGCAACAAAACAAGACTGCACACGGGCAGCGTAATGTTCGGATTTTCAATTCCGGGAATGCTGGTATCTGCAACATGTGTGGGGATTTTCTGCTACGTCATGGGAATATGCCTGAGAGAGGGTGCAAAAGGGGAACATAAATATCTTCCTGATTACCCTGCGGTACGGGCTATTCAGTTCAGCTGTCAGGAGTGGCCGCTGACGTTCATGGTCGTTTCGCCGGTGCTGTTTGGAATCTTATCACTCGTTGCGACCATTTGCGGCATCGTGATCCTGGCCAAGCGCGCGGGTAAGGCAGCGGGAATCATCACTCTCATTTACGGCATCGCTCTGGGTGCATTCAGTGTTTGGGATACCATGGCCGTGCTGCATTTCCTGGCTGACTGAAAACCTTGTTTAGTGATAACGATTGTCCCCTAGGTCAACTCTTGACAAAATAGGTAACACATTACACAATATCGGTAACATATTACATATTTAGGAGAGGTAGCCATGAAGATACAGGAAGTGATCAGTAATGATCTGGTCGATTTCAGCGACATACCGCCCAGTTATTACCTGCTGGGCCTGCTGAGCGCGTTTGAGAACCGTTTTCAGGCAATGGCAGATAAGGACATGGGAGAGGTCAGCTGGAAACAGTTTTTCGCAATCATATGCATCGACCGGTGCAGGGAAAAACCGACTTTAAACGAGCTTTCAGAAATACTTGGCAGCTCTCACCAGAATGTTAAGCAGATTCTTTTGAAGCTCGAAAAGAAGGGCTTTATCGTTTTCGAGAGTGATGAAAATGACAGGCGCAAGCAGCGGATTTCGCTCACAAAACAATGCCGGGAATTCTGCAAAAAGAACAATGAGATGGGCATGGTCATCATGGCCAGGATGTTTAACGGCGTATCCGAAAAGGATATCAATACAACGATAAAAACGATCATGAAGATCGAGAATAACTTGAAGGAGTAAAGGAAATGAAAGGGATAGTAATTTACAAGTCGAAGTACGGTTCGACAAAGAAGTATGCGGAATGGATCCGAGAGAGTACCGGTTTTGACATGGCCGAAGCAGACAAGTTCAAGCCTGACGAACTCGGCAAGTATGACACCGTTATCTTCGGAGGCGGAATTTATGCGGGAGGAATAGCCGGTATCGCATTCCTTAGGAAGAATATATCCAGGCTTCAGGGAAAGAAGACAGCAGTATTCTGTTGCGGTGCTTCACCATTTGACGAAGATTTCATGAAGGCATTGAAAGAACGTAATATGCCTGGGGAACTTTCTGGTATTCCGCTCTTCTACTGCAGGGGAGGCTGCGATATAGCGAATCTGCATTTCGCGGACAAGACACTTTGCAAGATGCTGGTCAAGGCGGTCGCAAAAAAGGACCCTGCACAGCGCGAAGTCTGGGAGACGGCATTGGTCGAGGCATCTGAAACAGCTTGCGACTGGACAGACAAGGCCTATATCACTCCGATACTTGAAAACTGCGGAATAGCCTGAAAACAAAGCTCTTCAAGAGAACTCCACCATTGGTTGGGAAGCCCGAAAACATGCTTTTGCGGGCAACTCAACCATGAGTTCGTGGTAAAATATCCGTGGCTGTTTTATTGTCCGTGGTGAAAGGAGGTTTCCCTCAAAAATGGATCAGGTCAAGATCGGAAAGTTCATAGCATCTTGCAGAAAAGAAAAGGGATTGACCCAGGCTGCCCTTGCGGAAAAGCTCGGTATTACAGACAGAGCTGTATCCAAGTGGGAGAACGGCAAGAGCCTTCCGGATGCTTCTATTATGCTCGAGCTCTGCAAACTGCTTGAAATCGACGTAAATGAACTCCTGACCGGGGAACATGTCACCATGGAAAACTATAAGAATAAGGCAGAGGCAAATCTTTTGGAGATGAGCGCAAAGGTTGAGCAGAAAGATAAGCTCCTGCTCAAAGTGGAAAAGAT
>JAEEGL013376226.1_pt1 | contig 31902 bp, 32 predicted proteins | sample 9134231 | NCBI WGS metagenome assembly JAEEGL01 (sample SAMN16246548, study PRJNA631951) | gut metagenome | biome: gut microbiome; feature: rumen; material: fiber-attached | host: Bos | place: Iran: Karaj | collected 2018-10 | reverse complement strand
GATGAATTATGGCTAGTAGTTCCATTAGAACTGTGACTTATTGAACTACCAAAATGATCTTTATTATCTCCAAACATAATTATTCTCCTTTCATCTTACTCTTTAATTCTAACATATTTTGGGCATAAAAAAACGAACTTTTTCGAGTTCGTTTTATTTAATTGCACCATTATTGAATAGAAATCCTACAATTTCATCTCGATAATGTTCTTCTCTATCCTGAGTTGCTAATGTGGATCCCAATCTTTTCGCAATTAAACTATTGTCTTTGTAAATTGATACGGTTGGATAACCTTCTAATTCAAACTGAGCTTTTGAAGCGTCGCAGTAATTAGTTGGTTCGTAATTTTCATCAAACATATTACAGTAATATATGTCTTCTAACTTATAATCCTTTGTTACCTCTTGAAGAACTGAAAAAACTTCTTGATGAAATGGGTTTTTATCGTGATCATATATCACTATTGTATATTTGTCTTTTGATAAGACTTTTTCAAATTCATTATTGTCTTTTATATTTTTTATAACATATTCTACTTTTGGTTTGTTTTCTTCTTGTTTAATTTCCTCTTTTTTATCTCTAGTAACTAAAGTAATAATTCCGCCAATTAAACTAATCGCAAAGATTACGCCAAATACTACTCCAAGTATTTTTAATATAGTTTTTACATTTTTCTTATTTGTGCCTTTATTATTTTTGTCATATCTTAAGATATAAATATTTAATGCTGTTAGCAACAGCCCAACAAAATCATATGTGTAATTAGTGGCATTCAATACTTTGTAAGCAAGAATTCTATCGATTGTAGTAATAACTATCCAAATAGCTAAAGATATATACCAAGATGCTTTTTTGCTTAATGGTTTTTTCTTTACTACTCTAATTATTATCGGAATTGTACAATACATTATTGTTTCTATTATTAACGCAAGCATAAACTTAAAGACTTCTAACATATCTATCACCTTATAAAAACATTATAGCATAAAAAAACGAACTTTTTCGAGTTCGGAATTTTTAATTGGTAGCGACGGTGTGATTCGAACACACGACCTGCCGGGTATGAACCGGATGCTCTAGCCAGCTGAGCTACATCGCCATGCATAAGCGCAAATTAAATATATCACAATGCTATTAATTTAGCAAGTTTTTTCGAAAAAAAAGCAAAAAAAAGAGGTTTTCACCTCTATTTTATGATGTAAGTAAAGATATCATGAACTGTTATATAAAGCATCAGCAACATTAATAATGCAAAGAATATGTTTGTTGTCCATGCTTCTATTTGTTTATTTATTTTCTTTCTAGTTATCATTTCAACAAGTAGGAATAGTACGTGTCCTCCATCTAATGCTGGGATTGGTAAGATGTTAATTATTCCTAAGTTGATACTTAAGTATGCTGTTAGGAAGATAACATTAGCGATTCCAGCTTTTCGAGTTTCACCAACTACTGTATAAATACCTACAGGTCCAGAAAGACTATTTAATGATATCTTTCCACTAAATAACCCACCTAAGGTCATCCACATTTGTTCTGAGATGGCAGCGAATTTTTCGAAAGCATATTTAACTGCTGCCTTAAATCCAGTGTTGACTTCTGATTTCATTTCGAAACCAAAGCCTTCCATCTCTACTCCTTCTTCATCTTTGAATTTTGTCTTTTCAATTTGGAAGGATTCTTCTTTACCATTTTCGTGTTTAACGGTTATATCGTATTTACCATCTTTGTCTTTCATGATAAGAAGTAATTGAGCTTTATCCCATGTTTTTACTTTTTTGCCATTAATTTTAGTAATAACATCGCCATCCATAATACCACTTTTTACAACTTCTTTTCCTTCGGAGTTTACTTCTTTTACTTGTGTAGCTGCTACAGATGAATTAGGTATTACTTTGTAGATTGCTGGCTTTAATGATGGAGCTCCCCAAATGAGAGCAATAAAGAATAGGAATACTATTGCTAATAAGAAGTTATTAAATACACCAGCACATAGAATTATTAATCTTTGCCACCATTTTTTATTACACATGAATTGGTCTTTTGGTACAGTGTCTGTGTCATCATCTTCATAAATCTCACCAGCCATTTGAACGTAGCCACCAATTGGGAAAGCACGTAAGGAATAATCTATTCCATCTTTTCCTTTCCAAGTTTTGATAGCAGGTCCCATACCAATGGAGAATTCATGGATAAATACACCACTTTTTTTGGCAGTTATGAAATGCCCAAATTCATGAACAAATACTAAAATTCCTAAGATAAGTATGAATAGTAAAATATTAATAATTGTTCCCATTGTTAGTCCTTTCTTATTTAAATAAATTTATTGCTGTTAATATTAAAATATAACCGTATGTTACAAATGTTATACTATCTAATCTGTCTAGAACACCACCATGTCCAGGCATAATATTTGAGAAGTCTTTAATTCCATTTTCTCTTTTAATTTTACTGAAGAATAGATCGCCTAATTGACCTAAAATAGTTAAAACTAAGGTAATAGCAATTAATGCCCAAATATTAATGTTTGAAGATATTACATTGTAGTAATAGATTGATGCAATAGCGGTTCCTGCTATTGATCCTCCTACACAACCTTCTACTGATTTTTTTGGTGATACTTTTGGCGCTATCTTATGTTTACCAATTAATGATCCAACAAAGTATGCGAAAGTATCAGTCATAATAGTTATTAAGAATAGATATACTAATAACCATTTTTCTGCCATACGAAGAGATATTAATAAATTAAAGAAAATACCTATTAAAAGCATTGTTCCTATTAAATAGAAAGCATCTCTTGTTGTATATTTACCTTTATCATCAAAGATGGTAGGAATTAATAAGAATAAGAATACCATAGATATTAGCATTAGTGATACACCTGTATAGATGTATGAACCACTATTATCCAATAGTACTAATAATTCAAGTCCTACAAACGCCATACCAGTTATAATTGGTGGGTATGGATGATGACTTTCTTTTAAATTTAATGTTTCTTTGAATCCTAAAGCTGCTATTAAAGCAACTATTAATCTAAAAGGAATACCTCCGATTAGATATATTGGGATTACTATTGCTAAAACAATTACCGCACTTATTACTCTTTTTTTCATTTTTTATTTCCTCCAAATCTTCTTTCTCTTGTATTGAAGATATCAATTGCTTTCTCAAACTCTTCTCTATTGAAGTCTGGGAAGTATAGTTTAGGGAAATACATTTCAGCATAACTCATTTGATATAGCATGTAGTTACTTAATCTTTCTTCGCCACTAGTTCTAATCAAGAAATCAATTGGTGGTAATTCGTTGTACATATATTTGTACATTATTTCATCATCAATGTCTTCTTCTTTTAAGTTGCCATTCTTAACGTCAGCAATCATTTTCTTAGTAGCATCAACTATTTCTTGTCTACCGCCATATGCCATACATACATTGAATGTAGCTCTTGTATTATCTTTTGTTCTTTCTTCAATATATTTAATTGCTTCTTGAACATCTTTACGTAGCATTTCTTTACGACCAGATACTACTATTCTAATGTTTTCTTTATGAATTTTCTCACATTCTTTTTTAAACATTTTTACGAATAGATCCATTAGATATGTTACTTCTTCTTCAGAACGTTTAAAGTTTTCTGTTGAGAAGGCATATACACTTAGTACTTTTACTCCTCTATCTACAATATATGGTACTAAGTCACATATATTATCAAATCCTGCTTGATGGCCTTTTAAAGAAGGTAAATTTCTTTCTTTAGCCCATCTACGATTACCATCTAGAATGATGGCAACATGTTCTGGATAAACTTTTTCCATTTATACATCAAATCCTTCTTCATAAATTATACTATTAAAAAAGGTTAAAAACAAGGTATATAGGCACAACAAAAAAGAAATATATTCTTGATATATCTCTTTTTAATCTAAATTAGTACCATATATTTTAAATGTATATTTACCATTGTTTTCTGTTACTTGAACATATAATGAAAAATCATATTTCCCGTTTCTTGGCTCTCCTACTTGTTCAAGATAAACGCAATCATCAGTTTTGTTTTTACAACTGAATGTTCCTTCAAGTAGATACATATCTTGGTATTTACTATTATCTACTTTTTCTACCTTAGGTATATCCCAAGTAAGAATGTTACTAGCTTTAGCAAATCCCTGTTCTTCGTAGTATTCTTTAAATGCATTTTCGATTGAAGATTCACTTCTTGCTGGTTCAGCTTCCTCTACTGGTTGTTCTTCATCTTCTTTTTTTTCTTCGATTGGTTCTTGTGGAGTTGGTTCTTTTTCTTCTACTTTTGTTTCCGGTTCATCTACGCATTTTACATGGTTTTCTCTTAACATCACATATGCCAATAATCCTAATAAAACAGCTATTATTATGAATTCAATTATAACGGCAGGCATTAAGTTTGTTTTTTTCTCTTCTTCCATTTTTATTCCTCCTATTATAAGTATATTATTCTTTTATCAATAAAAAAAGAGAATTAAAAATTCTCTTTACATTTTAGAATGAATCTATATTTATTTTAACTTTGTTTAAGCCAAGTATATAAGCATGTGCTTGAACTAGTGTACGAATGGCTGATGCCATTTTTCCATTACGTCCAATTACTGTGCCCATATCGTCTTCGTGAACAATGATTTCTAAGATTGTTGAATCATCTTCACCACCAAATTGTTGTACACTAACCATATCTGGTTCTTTAGCTATACATTTAACTAAATATTCAGTAAATTCTTTTAATTCCATAATTATTTACCTCTTTTTGAGTCAGCGAATTTTTTTACTATTCCTTTTTTAGTTAGTAAGCTTTTAACTGTATCAGTTGGTTGTGCACCTTGGCCTAACCAGTATAATGTTCTTTCTTCATTAATAGTTAATTCAAAGTTTGCTGGAATTGGATTATAAACACCAATTTTTTCGATGAATTTACCATCTCTAGGGCTTCTAGAATCTGCTGCTACAATTGAGTAGATAGGTCTTCCTTTAGCTCCTCCTCTTTTTAATCTTAATTTAACTGCCATAATAATTCCCTCCTTCGCTTAGCCATAATAATATAGCAAAAAAACAAGTTGATGTCAACCTTTTTTGGTTAACACCAACTATCTTTGTTTTCTTTTGGCTTTTTGAGTCATATAGATCTCGTAAAATTCTTCATATTCTTCATTTAATTCTTTTAGATCTTTAAGGTAACTTTCTGTTCCCCATTTTTCATATTTAGCTTCTAATAGTTTTATTTTTATTTTCAAATAAATCAATGTTTTTCCTATATCTACTTCTATTACATCTTTAAAGTCTTCTTCTAGACTTTCGTTTGGATGTTCAAGAAAATAGTTTTTAAATGGTATATAGTAATCTAAGATGTCTCTAACTTCTCCTCTAGTTAGTTTGATGGCAAAGTCAGCTAATCTATCAATCTTTTCTTCCATATTATCCACCTCGGAAATGTATTATAACAAAAAAGTGGCTTTGGTGCCACTTTACTTTTTTAATTGTTCTCTTATTTGTCTTCTAGCTTTAGAGGTTGTTGCATGTTCTAACCATGATTCTTGTGGATGAGATTTATCTCTTTGGATAAGCATGATACGATCTTTGTTGTTTAGTTTGTGCGTAATTTTAACCTCTTTACCATTAATATAAGCTTTATATAGATGATTGCCCATATCAGTATGTAGTTTATAGGCAAAATCGATTACTGTTGAACCATTTGGTAGTTCTACAACTTCGCCTGTTAGGGTATAAACATAAATATTATTAGAGAAGATTTCTTGTTTTACTCTTTCGATAAAGTCTGAATCACTTTCGATAACATCATTTATTTCTCTTAAAGTGTTGAAGAATTGATAGTTTAGTCTTAATTCTTCTTGCATTCTTTCTTTACCTTTTCCTTTATAGAACTTCCAGTAAGCTCCTAAACCAATGGTATTTATATCATCCATTGTTTGAGTTTTGATTTGGAATTGAAGGATATGGTTATCAGGTCCAAATACTGTTGTATGTAATGAACGATACATATTGGTTTTTGGACATGCTATGTAATCTTTAAATTTTTGGTTCATAGGTGTATATAGTTTATGTATTAGTCCTAGTACACGATATGGATCTTCATCATCATCTAAGATTAGTTTAAAGTTAACTAAGTCATGAATATCATTTAATTTATAGCCTTTATTAAGTTTTTGATATAAATGATAGGTGTTTAAGATTTTTACACGATAAGTGAACTTAATACCATTTTTATTTAATAAATCAGATACTTCTTGGGTAGCTATTGCATAACACTTTTGATAATCTTTGGTTATTTGTCTTATTTTCTCTTCGATAGCATCGTATGATTCTTTATCAAGATATAATAAGCAAAGATCTTCTAAGCGACATTTCATTGGGAAAGCACCGATGAAGTATGCTAATGGTACGAAAATGTTTAATGTTTCGTTGGCACTTCTTATTTGCTTTTCTGGAGCTTTGTATTGAAGTGTTTGCATGTTATGTAATCTATCGCATAGTTTGATAATAATGATTCTTACATCATCGTTTAAACTATTAATAATTCTTCTAATATTAGCATTGGTCGCTTCTTCTTTAGAGTCGAAGTGCAAATTACTAATTTTTGTTACGCCATCTACTAAGTGAGCTACATCTTTTCCAAAGTGTTTTTCGATATATTCTAATGTGTATTCTGTATCTTCTACGACGTCGTGTAATAAGCCAGCACAAAGAGTAGCACCATCAGCTTTGAACATTGTTAAGTTCATACAGACATTTAGAGGATGGACAATATATGGTTCGCCGCTTTCTCTTTTTTGATCTTTATGAGCCTTTTTAGCTAATTCATATGCCTTTCTTACTTTGTCTACTTCGGACGGATTATATTTTTTTACTTCAGCTAGTACGTCTTCAATTTTCATACACATCATCTCACTAATAGGATGTATAAATCATAGCACAAAAAGCAAAAAAAAACCATTATTAATATAATGGTCCTTTTTCGTCTCTTTTTTTACGATATTTGCTTATTAGGAATACTAATAGAAGAATTCCTACTATGGTACCTACTACCATTAGGATAATATCTTTGTATTGATTTAATAGTTTTGCTAATGGACTTTGAACTTTGATTAGTTCTGCTGTAGTTACGACAAAGTTTTTATCACCGTTTAGAACAAAGCTAATATAACCATCTAATACTTCGGTACCAGCTGTTATTAGTTTGTATTTACCATCTTCACCATAAGAGTATAGTTTAAGACTTGTTTCATCATCGTAACGATCTCCTACATAAAGAAGTATTTCTGTTCCTTCTGGTAAAGTAGTAGCATAATCGCCACTGCCTTCACTGGTTTCTTTGAAGGAAGCATCGATTTCTGTGTCTGGTAAGTTATCTTTTAGTTTGGCTTGGTATAGAATACCATTGTATAGATTAACTACACCATAGTATAAAGCTAAGTTATTGTTTTTTATTTTTCTTACGGCAGAAGCAGGTATTTTATGATTAGCTGTACTAGATGCTACATAAACTAAATCTTTATTGACTGGAATGTTATTAAAGGTATTTATTACTTCTGTATTATCAGGATTACGATAAAGAAGAATTTTATAAATAGTTTCATCTAATACTGCTTCTTTTTCTTCAGTAGCTTCTTCTAATACTTCAGTTACTGTTACGGTAACTGGATTTATTCCTTCTTTCAAATTCTTTTGGCCTTCGATTTTTACTTCGGCGCTATTACTTTCTTTAACATAGTTTATTGGTAAGTTTATTATTTCATTTCTGACACCAACTAAGAAGAAAGTTTTATCACCTGTTAAGTCTAAACTCATGTTATTAACTTTTAGAGTACGAAGTTTACTACTTAAAATTACTTTTTCTAATTCTTCTGTAGATCTAATTATCTTTATTTTATATACTGTTCTTTTATTTTTAGATGATGTTACTTGGAATTCAAAGTTGTTTTCACCAATGTGAAGACTTTTTCTACCTGTTCCGGTAAGAGTCGCTTTAGGATCAGTAGTTCTTGCTGTTATTAGAACGCTTTCAACACTCCTACTTACAGTAGCAGAATAACTAGTAACTCCTTTTTTGTATCTAATACCCGTATCTGTTACAGTGATACTTTTTAAGGATGTATCACCAGTACGATCATCTAATCTCGTAATGGTTATATGATAGGCTTTTTTAGATCCGTTTTGAGCTTTTACGGTTATTGTCTCGACATTTTTACCATAATCTAAGTATTTATCACCGGTACCTTCTATTGTTTGTCTTTTATCAGATGCTTGAGCGATTACTTTAACTTTGTTAACATCTGCTGGTACTGTTACATAGTATTCAGTAGTTGTTTTTTTGAAGGTTGGCGTTAGTTCATAACCTTCTACACCGATACTACCAATTAAGGTATTGGTACTTGGTTCAACTGTAACAACAGATACTCCTGAAAATGATTGAGCTATTATGTTACCATCACCATAGTGAGAATCACCATTACGACGTACTTTGATTTCTGATGAACCAGTTTTTTTTGCTTTGAAGGTAATTATTACTGGTGATGTTTTGGCTGACCATGTACGTGTTGTAGTTGGTTTATCAATATATAAGTGTCCACTTTCATTTCTAGCTTGTTGAGCACCTTGTAACCATTTGATACCGTCGTATTCAAAGAAACTAGGGTCATAATCTATAATAACGTGGAAATCTCTTATTTTAGGATCTGTTCCATTGCTTGGTAAATAATCTATATCTAGTTGGATATAGAATTCTGTTCCACGAGCTGGATTTGGAGTAGATATTTCTAATGATGTAAATGCTTTAACCAAGATAGGAAGAATGCATAATAGAATTAGTGTGATAAATAGATTTTTAATATATCGCATATGCATACCTCCTTATTCTATATAAATTATAGTATATATATTGGAATAATTCAATCTATCTATCTTTTACATTTACTCTTTTTTTGATACAATAAGTCTAGGTGATTTAGATGGAAGATTGTATTTTTTGTAAAATTATTAAGGGAGAGATTCCTTCTAAGAAAGTTTATGAAGATGATAATGTAATAGCTATTATGGATGTATCTCCTAAAGTCAATGGACATACTTTGGTAATGCCAAAGAGACATGTTACTGATTTAATTGAAATGACTGAAGAAGATATTATTAATGTTAATAATGTGGCTAAGAAGTTAGTTCCTAGATTAATGAATAAGCTAAATGCTAGAGGAATTACTTGTGGTGTTAATTATGGAGAGTCACAAGCTGTTAAACATTATCATATGCATTTACTTCCTAATTATTTGTTAGGTGAAGAAGAAATTGTTGATACTGATATAATTTTTGACAAAATAAAAGAAGATTAAATCTTCTTTTTTATTTGTAGTCAACTGAAGTAATTAGTTTTAATGTAACTGGAATTACTTGAACATTTTCTTTATATTCTACTCTAACTGTTACATAAGCTTTTTCTGAAGCTTTAATAACATTGGCTTTTTTTGCATCAAACACTTCGTTATTTAGCTTTATAGTACAAGCTACGCGATCATTTAATCCTTCAACATTAATGTTATTAAGGGTAGCATCCATATTGCCATTATTTTCGATCATTAAAACATATTCGATATATTCATGAGGAGCATTTAAGGTTACGTCTGTAATAGCAACATTAGAACGAATTAAATGGAATGTTGATTGTTTACTACCTTCTAATTCTTTGTAGTAATCTTTGGATAGTTTTAAATCCCATTTGCTTTCTACTGGATTTTTTTGTATTTTAACTGCTTCTACTGCTGTTGAATATGATTGAGAAGCAAAGAATATTCCCATTAATAGTACTATCAAGCATAGAGAAGTTACTGTTATTATTCGACTTTTAACTGTTGTTTGAACTGCTTTGAACATTTTTCTCTCTCCTATCGTTGTTGTATTAATTATAACGCATTTTAGTTATATAAACAACATATAAACAACAAAAAAGAAGTTTATTTCTAAACTTCTTGAACTACTGCAATTATCATTGGTTTGCATTCAGTTTCTTGATATAGGTATCTACCTAATTCTTCTCTTATTTCGTTTTTAATTTTGTTATATTCGATGTATGGTTCACCAATATTTCTTTCTATAACGCCTTGAGAAATTCTTCTTATTTCTTCAATCATTTCTCCCGAATCTTTAACGTAGATAAATCCTCTTGTAGTTACTTCTGGACCTACTAGTAAGATGTGTTCGTTTTTAGAAATTGTTGCACTTATTAGAACAATACCATTTTCTGATAACATTTCACGATCTTTGATAACTAGTTCACCAACGTCTTCTGTTGAATTACCATCGATTAAAACATCGTTTACTTTGATATGATCAAAGCATTCTTGATTTAATTTACCATCATTTATTTCGATGATATCACCATTTTGTTTTAATAAGATATTTTCTGCAGGTATATCTAATGAGTTAGCAATGTTAGCATTGTTAACCATATGACGATATTCACCTTTTACAGGAATATAGTATTTTGGTTTTAATAGATTAATCATGATCATTAAGTCTTCTGATGAAGCATGGTGTAAGATTGTCTTTTCTTTTGGAATTGTTACAATATCACAACCATGGATAGCTAAATCATTTTGAACTTTAACTAGTGTTTTTTCACTTGAATCATATTTAGGTTCAGCAAATACAACAGTATCTGTTTTCTTTAAGTGAATGAATTTATCGTAACCATTTATTATTTTGCTAATTGATGCATAGGGGTTTTCTTTACTATCTTGGATAAGTAGTATTGCATCACGGTCATCAATATTTGATAGGTCTCCTAAATCGTTTTCATTGAAGTTTAGGTATCCTTCTTTTTTAGAGAAACTAATAATGTTTTGTAAGTTCTTACCCATAATAACAATTTTACGATGGGTATTAGCTGCTGCATCAAAGATTTCTTGAATTGTATAAATATGAGTTGGTAGAACAGCAAACATCATTCTGTTTTCATGATGTTTAATAGCATCTTTAAATACTCCTACTAAACGATGTTGAGGAGATGTATGTCCTACTTTCTCACTAAATACTGATTCACAAAGCATTGCCAGAACGCCTTGTTTTCCAACATATGCTATTTTTCCTAAGTCCATAGCATATTTACCCATCATTTTAGGATCTACTAAGAAGTCTCCAGTATAGACAATAGCTCCATCTTTAGTATTTATAACATACATTACTGAATCTGGAGTTGAGTGATTAACACCGATTGGGAAGATACTGTTTTCACCAAAGTTAATCTTTTTGTATGGAACAATTTCAGTTATCTTTTTAGGATCTATACCATCATTAGTTAAAATGAATTTAGTAAATTTAGTTGCATATACTTTAACATTAGGTAATTGAGTAAGTAGGTCTTCTGTTGCTCCCATGTTTTCATAATGACCATGAGTTAAGAAAACTCCTTTAATTCTTTTTTCGTTATTTCTTAAGTATTCAAAGTCAGGAATTATATAATCAATACCATATAGGTTTTCATTAGCATATTTTAAACCGCAATCAAAAACAAACAAGTCATCATTGATTTCTACACAATAGCAGTTCTTGCCTAACTCATCTAGTCCACCAAGACTAAAAATTTTTATATTACACATAAAAAAACATCTCTTTTCTAAATTATTTTTTTTAAAAAGGCTTGTGTCTGGATAATTATAGCAAATATTATTCTTTTTTTCAATTGTATTATAAAAAGTTAATTCAAATGAATTAACTTTTAAGGATGATGTATAGATGTGTTTTCTTTATTGATTTGGAACATACACATAAGTGTAATTCCTAGTAAATTTCCTAATATCAAACCAGCAATGAATATTATGATTTTCATGGATACCCCCTATTCTTTTTCTTCAGAAGATTTGCTAGATAAGAATGTTACTTTTTCAGCAATAACTTCTGTTGAATATTTTTTCTCTCCTTTTTTGTCTTCATAACTAGATACTTGTAGTCTTCCTTTTATCCCGACGATATCACCTTTTTTACAGTATTCAGATGTACGGTCAGCGATGGCATTCCATAAAGTACATTTGATAAAATCTGTTTCATAGATTCCATCTGAGTTTTTGCTAGTTCTTTGAACTGCTAAGATTAATGTTGTAACTTTCTTACCGCCTTCATATTCTGTTACGGTAAGATCATCAGTTAATCTACCTACAAGTACTACCTGGTTTAGCATGTAATTCCTCCTTTCGATGGAGATAATAAACGATAAGGATTTATCATGCAAATGGGTGTTTTTTGTTTATAACTTGGTTTTTATTAACAAAAGATTTTTTTATTTAGAAGGTCTTATTTTTTTGTAATAAAAAAGAACTATAAAAAGTTATTTTATAGTACTTTTGAATTATTTTGATAGTTTTGAATTTTTTTCTTTATAGTATTCTAAATTACCTGCTATATAGTTACGTTTGGCACCATTACTAATCATGTGAATATTATCATTTGTTTTTAGATAATAGTAATCAATAAAGTCATAAGGTATTTGTCTTAATAAGTGTTGTCTTAAAGATTCAATGCTAAAACTGTTAATTGCGCCGATGAATGGTGACATGCTTATTTCTCCACTGTCTAAAGCATATATTTCTACAGGAATTTTAAAATCAATAATACATGGTTGAGAATTAATAATCATTACATTAAAAGCATGTCCACCCTTGCCATAAATTGTATTTACTGAACCTTCGCAATAAATGGTTTTGTAACCAAAAATGCTTAAGATATTTTGAGCCATGACACTATATTCGCTACATTCAGCATTATTAGCTCCTTTAAAATCAGAAAAATGATGACCCATAGTTGGTTCTACATTTTTTCCTTCACTATCTATTAATGGTTGGTTCATTGCGCTACGATGACGACTTTGATTTGTTATTCCTCTAAAATAATTTGAAATGAATTGATAAACGTATGTTAAGAATTCTATTTCATCATGTATTTCGATTTTTTTTATGTATCTAGCAAATTCATAAAGGTATTCTTGATCATCTACATAATAGTAACAACCATTATTAACTGTATAGCCATTTTTATCATAGATAAAAGAATAGATTATTCTAACATCTTCAGGAATGAATCCTTGCCAAATTGATTGGCTATCCAGGATTTGTTCACCATTTAGATCAAACGTTGGATTAATACCACAATTAACACCAATATATCTTCTTTGAAATACTTTTGCTTGGTATCTAGCTTTATTTATTCGAAGTGATAGTAGTTCTTTTATTTGTTCATCGTCTAAATCTCTTATCATATAATAAAAGTCCATATTATCACCTCTCTTGGGTGCTTATTATAGCACAAAAAAAATAATAGAAATCTATTATTTTGTTTTTTCATTTATTTTGGCATATTCTAGACCGAAACGACTAGCTACGTCACGATACGCATCGATTTGTCTTTCATGTCTTTGAATGTCAAAGTATTCGCTTCTTTCATCGGTGTTATAGACAAAGTATTCTCCACCATATTTAAAGCAACCAACAATTGAAGATAGTTTAGAGTATGTAGAACTATCTAATACACATAAGTCAGCCACTCCATTATCTATTAAGAATTGTCTAAAATCTTCTTTTAATTGTTCTTTTAAACCATTTCTAACAAACATTAAATAATCTTTTTCCATATAAACCACCCTCAAACAGTGTTTACTTTAACAAATAATTGATTATTATGCAAGAAAAAAGAGTATTTCTACTCTTTTAATAATCTATTTAATTCTACTGCATATTCCATAGGTAGTTCTTTTTTGAAGTCAGAGATGAAGCCCATGATTAGTAATTCTTTTGCTCGGTCTTCTGATAATCCTTTTGACTCTAGATAGAATAGTTTTTCAGCTGATACTTTAGAAATAGTAGCTTCATGCTCTAAAACACTTGAAGTATTACCAACAATATTAGTTGGGAAAGTATCACTTCTTGATATATCATCTAGTAAAATAGTATCACATTTGATTGATGCTTTAGAGTTAAGAGCATTTTTTGATATTTTGGTTTTACCTCTATAGTTTGCTGTACCACCTTTTTCAGCAATAGATTTGGAAACAATATTACTCTTTGTATTAGGTGCTAGATGAATCATTTTAGCTCCAGCATCAAGTACTTGTCCCTCTTTAGCATACGCTATAGATATGGAGTTACCAGTTGCTCCTTCTCCCGCTAGAATGCAAGATGGATATTTCATTGTAACACCACTACCGATATTGCCATCTACCCATTCCATTAAACCATTGTCTTCAACAATTGCTCTTTTAGTAACTAAGTTATAAACATCAGTTGACCAGTTTTGAATTGTTGAGTAACGACAGTGAGCATTCTTTTTAACATAGATTTCGACAACTCCAGCATGTAATGAAGTTAGGGAATATTCTTTTGCTGTACATCCTTCTATGTATGAAAGATCTGCTCCTTCATCAACAATTATTATAGTTCTTTCGAATTGACCTAGACTTTCAGTTTCAATTCTAAAATAACTTTGTAATGGTTTATCTACTTTGACACCTTTAGGTATATAAATAAATGAACCACCAGACCATACCGCACCATTAAGTGCTGTATATTTGTTTTCAGCATAGTTTACTAAATGATTAAAATATTCTTTAAATAGTTCTGGATATTTTTGTAGAGCATCATCAGTTGAAGTAAAGATAATGCCATCATCTTTAACTGATTGATTATGATAAACTACTTCTGATTCAAATTGATTTGTTACACCACCTAGATATTTTTTTTCAGCATCAATAACACCCAAGTCTTGGAAACTATTACGAATTGAACAGTTAACGCGATTCCAATCGTTAGTTAGTTTTTCAATACCGCCTTTATAGTAAGTGATGTTATCAAAATCGATATCTAGTTTAGGACCGAAGTTTGGTTGATCTAGTTCTTTAAATTTCTTAAATGATTTAAGACGGAATTCTAGCATCCATTCTGGTTCATTTTTCTTTTTTGATAAATCGATAACAAATTGTTCGTTTAATTCCTTTTTCATATAAACACCGTCCTTATTATATACCCCTTAAGGGTATAAGTAAATATAGAAATTTAAAAGACTATAAAAAGACTTTAAAATATGTTAAAATTATTATAGGGTGAGAGTAATGAACATTTTAGAAGTAAATAGAAATACACTTGCTTCTTTATATGAACAATTTCCTGATACTTTTGAAGGTTTAAGTATTCAAGGTGAATATTTAGTTTTAGGAAATGAAGCTTGTGATATAAGTAGTTTTAACATTTATGATTTAATTGAAGGAAATAATACTTTTTCTGCTAATTTAGATTCTTTAACTGCTGAAGATGTATTTAGAATTATTAGATTACATACTATTTCTTTAGAAAGTAAAGATAAGAACGAAGAAAGATTGAATATCATGAAGGTTGAGAATCCCCTACTTAGAAATGTTACAATTATTCCTCGTAATGATAGAACTGACAAAGATGAAGTATTTAATATAGTTGATAGTACAGGAAAAGATCATGTGTTTGTTAATTCATATGGAATAGATTTCTTTGAGGTTTATGAGAATGTTAAAAGAACTAAAGCTCAAGGAAGAGTTACACCCGAAGATTTAATTGAAGAATTAAATCGTTTAATTAAAGAAATAATTGAACAAAAGAAAGAAAACCTTAGAGAAAAATTAGAACAACAAGTTAATGAAGGTCCTACTAAAAAGGACGAAAAAACTGAACGTGAAGATGGTTTGTTACATTTAATTCCTAGTGATGAATTTTATGAATTGTTAAGAAATGTAGAAGAACTTGAAGGACAAGATAAAAAAGATGTTGATGATTATTATGCTTATCTGGGTGATGAGATGAGATATGAAGAATATCTTTTACCTCAAGTAATGGATACTTTAAATGAATTTAGAGATTATATTATTCAATTACATGTTGATATGGATGAACATTATCCTATTTCAGTTAATCAAAGAAATGCTATTAATAAATCAGTTGAATTGGAAGAAAGAGCTCAACGTTCTAAAGATAATGTTGTTAATACAGAATTAGATTATGAATCTACTGTTCATAAATCTAACGAAAGATCTTTAAAATTAGAGAGAAGATTTAATAATTCAAGTGAAGGATTTATTTCAACATTTGCTATTCTAGTTTGTATTGTTGTAGTTGTAATAATATTAACGATTATTACTTTAGCTATGGTATAAAAAAAGAAGATTTAATCTTCTTTTTATTTTTGGGCTTGAACAGCAGTTATAGCAATAACCCCTACTATATCATCAGTTGAACAACCTCTTGATAGGTCGTTAACTGGTTTTTTTATTCCTTGAGTGATTGGTCCATATGCTTCAGCTTTTGCTAGTCTTTGAACTAGTTTATAGCCGATGTTACCAGCATCTAGATCTGGAAAGACTAAAACATTGGCGTGACCCGCTACTTTAGAATCTGGAGCTTTTGATTTAGCCACTTCTGGTACGATGGCAGCATCTAATTGTAGTTCGCCATCGATATTTAGTTTAGGATATTCTTTTTTAGCAATGTCTAAAGCTTGAAGTACTTTATCTACATCAGCATGTTTGGCACTACCTTTTGTTGAATGTGATAATAATGCCACAATAGCATCTTTGCCAGTTAATAGTTCAAAGCTTTTTGCTGATGAATTGGCAATTGCAGCTAGTTTTTCTGGATCAGGGTTTTGTTCTAGACCAGCATCGGCAAAGATGAATGTTCCATTATAACCATATTCGCAATTAGGTACAACCATTAGGAAGAATGCTGATACTAGTTTAGTTCCTTCAGCTGTTTTGATTATTTGAAGGGCTGGTCTTAGGGTGTTAGCTGATGAGTGACAAGCACCGGATACTGCTCCGTCCGCTAAGTCTTTTTTGATTAACATACAAGCATAGTACATGTAGTCTTCCATGATTAGTTTTCTTGCTTCCTCAATGGTTAATCCTTTTTCTTTTCTTAGTTCATATAAGGAATTTATTAGCTCTTCGGTAATTGTTGATGTATAAGGATCAGCAATTGTAATACCATCTAAGTTTATATTATTTTTATTTGCTAGTTTTACTACTTCTTCTTTACGACCAATTAGAGTTATTCTTGCAAGATGTTCTTTGGTAGCTATTTCTGCTGCTTTTAGAACTCTTTCATCCATTGATTCTGGAAGTACGATTCTTTTTAAGTTATTTTTAGCACGTTTTTTTATTTCAGAAATGAAATCCATGTTCATTACCTCTCTTCTATTATAATTATATAATAAAAAAAGTGTTTTTTAACACTTTTTATTTATTTTGGTATTCATTGTAGAAATCGATGATGTTTGAATAAATAGTTGATACGATTTCTTTTTTTCTATTTAAGGTTGGAATATACTTTTTATAATCTTCGTTTAGTTTTACTGCTTTTGTTTTGAAAATATGTTTTGGATAGTCATAGTATACTGAACGAATATCTTCAGAGTTGAAGAATACTTTTACATCTGTTCTTTGATCGTTTCTATTAATATCATGACCTATTACGATGGAACGAGGATTCTCGTATGTTTCATCATCGTATAATTCACAACCATTTGGTACACGAAGATATTTTCTTATATTATCTTCTGGTACATTTGAATTTAGAGTGAAGACATATTGTTCTGTTGTTATTAAATCATCATATTGAATGATATTGCCTACTACTTCAATGTTTTGGGTATTTTCAGGGTATGTATCTTTCTGTTCTTTAGAAATAACAAAGTATCTTTTTTCTGTTTGTCTTGTTGTTTCGTAGTGAACGTCGAAGTTTGATACTTCAATTCTTGTGTCAGGAGTTTCATAAATTACGGATAGGTTTTGAGGAGTTATATCAAAATAATAGCAACCAATATTGAATTGATAAAAGCGTAATTTAATAACTTCTTTTAGTGTTTCATATACGGCTTTTTTTAATTCTGTTTTGTCTATTTTTTCGGCTTCTTCATTATTAGGATATAAGATCTTTTTAAGGCCTAGTAATCTTTTTTCAGTAGTAGATGCCATAGTATCACCCTTTATTCTCTTAATATTATAACATATTTGTTTAAATAAAAAAGAACTATTTAGATAGTTCTTCTTCAATTCTCATTAATTGATTGTATTTGCAAATACGATCTGTTCTAGACATAGAACCTGTTTTGATTTGTCCTAAGTTTAGACCTACAGCTAAGTCAGCAATTGTTGTATCTTCTGTTTCACCAGAACGATGAGATATTACTGTTGCATAACCATTTGATCTTGCTAGTTCAATTGTTTCTAATGTTTCAGTAATAGTACCGATTTGATTAACTTTAAGAAGAATTGCATTTCCTGCATGTTTATCAATTCCCATTTGTAAACATTTTTTGTTTGTAACGAATAAGTCATCACCTACTAGTTGAATCTTGTCGCCAAGTCTTTCAGTAATCTTAGTGAATCCTTCCCAGTCATTTTCATCTACTGGATCTTCAATTGAAATAATTGGATATTTTGAAACTAATTCTTCATAGAAATCAATTAGTTCATCAGTAGTTAAACTTCTTCCTTCACCAACAAGTTCATATTTACCGTCTTTATAAAATTCTGATGCTGCTACATCGATTCCCATACATACATCTTTGCCAGGTTCATAACCAGCTCTTTTAATAGCTTCCATGATTAGTTCAAAACCTTCAGTATTAGATTGTAAATCTGGAGCAAAGCCACCTTCGTCTCCTACACCTGTAGCTAGATGTTTTTCATTTAATACTTTCTTTAAGTTATGGAATACTTCTGCACCAACTCTAACTCTTTCTTTGATTGTATCTCTTTGAGGTATAATCATGAATTCTTGGAAATCTAATTTGTTATCAGCATGTGCTCCACCATTGATGATATTCATCATTGGTCTAGGTAGTTCAGTACCATTACCAACATAAGCATATAATGGTTTTCCGGCATTTAATGCACTAGCTTTTAATGCTGCCATAGAAATACCTAAAATAGCATTTGCACCATATTTAGATTTTGTTTCAGTACCGTCAGCTTCAATCATTGCATAGTCTAGTGCTTTTTGATCTTCAGCATCCATACCAATTACTAAGTCTCTTAAAGGTCCATTTACGTTTGCTACTGCCTTTGTTACTCCTTTTCCTAAGTATCTTTCTTTGTCGCCATCACGAAGTTCTAGAGCTTCTCTTTCACCTGTAGAAGCACCAGAAGGAACAGCTGCTCTACCCATGATACCGTTTTCTAAATAAACGTCTACTTCAACGGTTGGGTTACCACGTGAGTCTAGTATTTCACGTCCTACTACGTCTTTAATTTTCATAAAATTTCTCCTTCTTTGACTTAAGTCATTACGTATACTCGACTTAAGAAAATATTATAGCATTTTTAAAATAAAAAAGGAACAAAATGTTCCTTAATTTATTAAATTATATTGTTCGTTATTTTTAGTACTTAAAGTAGATATCATTTTATCGATTATTGCTTGTTCTTCTTCGGTTTCTACTTCTTCAATTGTGTCTTCGTTTAGAATTCCGGAATAGATATCTATTATATGATTTTTAGGTTCTAAAGTAGAATAAATAATATAATCTTTGTTTGTATTTTCGGAAGTAAATTGAACTAGAACTGTATATTCTACTCCACCAATAGTTATTTTTTCTAACATAGTTACCTCCTTATATATGCAGCTGCTGATGCATTGTCTTTACCAGCACTTACAATTTCTACTTCATGGTCCATTCCTCTTAGTTGTTCTGTAACGTTATGAGTCATGGCATAGTTAACAAATACTTCGGCTAGTTCTTCGGGTGTTGTTGTAGCACAGATAAGTTGAATATCTCGACTAGATAAAATATCTGTTATACCATCAGTGAATAATAGTAAGATATTGTATGTTTTGTTATCTATTAAGTATGATTGAATGTTATCTAATTCTTTTTCTCCTAAGCATCTACTTATAACATTGTTACCAACCGAAAATCTTAATTGATCTACTTCTTCAGCTGTTAGATCGTTAGAGTTTTTGTTTAAGGCAGCATTTCTCCATACTTGTGATTCATCTTTAGTTATTAGTCTAACGTTAAAGCCTCTTACAGCATATGCTCTTGAATCGCCTACTGAAGAAACAATAGTATTATTTTTGCAAACAATAGCGCCAGTAAATGTTGTACCACCAACTAAGGTATCTTTAGTAGAACCTAAACGATGATATATTTCTTTACTAATTGTTTTTAATTCTTCGTTTAATAGTAATTGTAATTGTTCTGGATATTCATAGAAGTCAGGACTTAAACTATTAAACCAATTTGATAATCTTTCTAGGGCATGAGAACTTGCTACTTCGCCAAAGTCATGACCACCCATACCATCAGCTACAGCCATTATTTTAAATTTAGGATTTTCTTCATGTTCGAGAATTAAAACAGAATCTTCTTGATTTGTTCTTTTTTTACCAACGTCTTGAGCAGCATATAGGTAGTTACCTAAGGCATATTCGTTATGGGCATTTCTAACTTGATTACCCAATCTTATTTCTCTTTGACAGACATTGATAGCTTCATAGTTTATTTCTAAGTTTCTAATTTTAGAAACGATTCTTGTTTCTTTTCCTAACATCCTTCTTAATGTTTTTGTTGAAGGATCGGCTTCAGCTATTCTAATTAATTGATCACGATATCTATTACGTGGATCACGATCTATAATATCTTCAGTATACCATTGTGGTTTAAATGTTGTTTTGGTTACTGCTTCAATTAATTCAAATAATTCTGTACGATTATATAAGTAATAAATAATGGCGTTGTTGTTTTTATCTTTTAAGATGTTTACTGCTTTTTCGATATGTGGAAATAAAGGGAAATGTCTATTCAAGTTTTGAATATGTGTTTCTTCTTCAGGATCTTCTAGTAAAGCTCTTGCTGCATTATAAATGATGATTGCTTCATCTAGAATATAGTTAACAAAATCCACTTGTTTTGCAGTCGAAATAGATTCTCTAACACGAGAAGTAAAATTGACCGGATTTGTACCACTATAGATGTTTTTATAGATTATATTGCTTAGATATGGGACAAAGTCAGGGTGACTCTTGACTGTCTCAGATAAAGCATAATCAATATCTACTCCCCTTGCCATATTATCACCTATTGTAATTTTACCATAAAAAAAGAAGAATAACTACTTTATTCTTCAGTTTTTTCTTTTTCCCAACGAGCATAGATACCACAAGGTAATACTAGCTTTGAATCTTTCATAGGCAATCCAATTTCATCACTTGTTATATATCCTTCATGCTTTTTATTGATAGTTAAATATAAAACATTTTCTAAGACTGTTTTGGATAAACCAGTTGTATAAGAGTTTATTAAGAAAAGAATTGGATCATCAGATAATATTTCTGCACATTCTTGTACTAATGGGAATAAGTCTTTTTCGATATCCCATACTTCACCATTGGATCCTCTACCAAATGATGGTGGATCCATTAAAATAATATCGTATTTGTTTCCTCTTCTTTGTTCTCTTTTAACAAATTTTAAGCAATCATCTACTAAGAATCTTACTGGTTTGTCTTCTAAGTTAGAACTTCTTAAATTCTCTTTAGCCCAGTCTACCATTCCTCTTGAGGAATCAACATGGACTACTTCTGCTCCAGCAGATGCTGCAGCAACAGAAGCTGCACCTGTATAAGCAAAAAGGTTTAAGACTTTTACTTTTCTGTTGGCTTTTTTGATTTTATCTCTAATTAAGTTCCAGTTATAAGCTTGTTCTGGAAATAAACCAGTATGTTTGAAACCCATTAATTTGATATTAAAGGTTAAATCTTTATAAGATACTTGCCAACTTTCTGGTAGTTTATGATTCTTAATTTCCCAAGAACCACCACCTTTATTGGAACGATGGTAAATAGCATCTACTTTATCCCAATATTCTGGGTGTTCTTTGTTTTGCCAAATGATTTGTGGATCTGGACGTAATAATTCTTTACCATTCCAAGTTTCTAATTTCATACCTTCTGACATATCAAGGATTTGATATTCATTAAAATCTCTAACTAATTTCATTTAATCACTCTTCCTATGACTGTACCTACTGTTACTTGAGTTTCTATTTCGTTATTTGTGTTATTAATTATTTCTTCATCTACTGCTATAACGTCTTTTTTGAAAAGTTGAATGATTGTAGAACCACCAAATTCAAAGTATCCTTTTTCGTCATATCTTTCAAATTGTGTAAGTTCGTTGTTTTTTATTCTACCTACACAAAGTGCACCTACTTCGATTTGAATTACGTTATCTAAGTGAGACATTTTTAAGACTGATACTTCTCTTTTGTTTTCAGTAAATACTTGGTATTTTTCGTAAACTATTGGATTTACGGTGTGTAGTTTACCATTAATCTTTTTGTTAGACAAGATGATTCCATCATCATTAAAAATATAATGATGGTAGTCTTTTGGTTCTAAACGATAAATGATACAAGTACCTCCTTGATATTCGGGACTTAGTTCATCTTTTATTAATTCTTTTAGGTTGTATTTTGAGTTTTTGATATTTAGGATTAAATCATTGGAGATCGGATAAACAGATATTTTAGAATCACAGATTGATATTAAATCATTAGGATCTTCTGTTTTGTTGATTTCTATTAGTTCTCTTTTGAAGAAATCATTAAAGTTATCATAATGTTTTTTCTTGTAGAGATTCATATCAATATTATATTTTTTAATGTATTTTTTAATCATTGGTTTAGAGAATGGTGAATTCATATGAAAACCAACTAGATTAGATACAAATTTGTTGGTTATTAGTAAAAGAATGAAACGACCAAACCAATTGTTATATAAGAATTGTAAACCACCATTTGGTTTGTCTTCATAGATTCCTTCTTTTTTATAATATTTATATTTCATTTAATCACCCTTCTATAAAATATTTATATTGAATGTTCTTACGAAGATTATAAAGATTTAGTTGATCTTTATTTAGTTCGTTATTGTAATATAAATTTCCTTGTTGATCAGTTATGATGAATTGGTTAGATCCACCGATTGTATTAATTGTTCCATATAACCATTTATAATAGTTAGATATTTTTATATCCATATGATTTAAAACATATGTTGATAGTAAATCAGGACTTACGAATCTTGGTTGAGTATCTTTTAATGGTTTTATATTAAAGTTAGCTAGTACTAAAGCTTGAGTATTATATTTACGATATAAGTCTGTTTTTTCATCACCTGTATTAAAGTAATTCATTTTACTTAGAACATCTTCTTTGCCATTGTTTAAGTATGGTAAATGGTCACCATAGAAGATTAGAATTGTTGGTTCTTTATATGTTTTAATGTAGTCATATAAACGACCTAACTCTTTATCGGCATCATAGATACCTTGACCATAGTTTAGTAATACTTGATTAGTTTTTTTACTAAAGCTATTTTCTTTTAGGGATATATCATATTCCTCATATTTTTTACCTAGGTAAGGCATATGAGCTTGCATTGTAGCAATCATATAGAATAATTTTTCGTTTTCTTTTTTATTTTGTAATTCTTGAATTGCTAAATCCGTTACATAAGAATCTGCCATGTATTGACCTTTTTTATGTTCCAATCCTTTTTCGTTCATGTAATCAGTACTGTCCATTTTTACATATTCATAGAAATGAGCACAGTTAAATTGTTTTGGGCCACCTGATTGAACAATTTTAGTTGTATAGTCAGCATTATTTAGTTCTGTTATGATACTTGGACGATTGGCGAATGATCTATTAGTATATAGTTGCATATATGGAATGTAGCCAGGAGCAAAATATGTTAGAGTTGCCCCAGTTAGGAATTCAAATTCTACATTTGCAGATATGCCTCCATATGATGGAGATATCATATTGAAGAATAGACCTTCTTTTTTTAATCTATTGAAATTAGATGTTAAAGGACGATCATACTCTACTTCGTCTAATTGATCTAAATCCCAAAACGATTCTGAGAAGATAACAATAATGTTTGGTTTTCCGAGGGTTTTATTTGGTTCTTCAGAAACATTTTTTATTGCATCTTTTATTTTAGTTTCATCATAGTCTTCTGGTTCTATATTTCTATTCTCTAATAAAATTCCATACATTCCCGTAATACTACCATAAGTACCATAATACTTTCTATTACTTGTAATGCAAGCGTAATCGTTACGATTATTTAGATCAAAGAAGTTATTTAACATAAATCTATCTTTGGCATTATTAGGAATAAACATTAGAACTAATAATGCTAAAGTTCCAATAACTAATGGAATTCTTATTGTTTTCTTTTCTAATGTAATATTAGTTTTGTTACCAATGATAATAGAACCTATTAAGATTAGGATTTGTAAAAAGATTTTTAGTAGAACAGGACGTAATGTTACAAAGATACTTCCTTTTACTAAGTCTTTTATTTCACCAGCATCACCAATATAAAGAATGTCACTTAAGTATAGCGGTTCATTCATAAATGCTAGTTTTACATATGTAGAAATACTTATTATAACGACAAAAAGAGTTAAAACAGTATTAGCTATTTTACTCTTTTTAGTTAATCCCATAACAAAAAAATAAAATGTGTAGAATAGACAGCAAGTAAGCAAGAAACATTTTAATTTTAAATAACCACCTGTTGGATATATCCATTCTGTTAGTAATGCTAAAACTAGTGGTAATAGAAAGGATATAACCCCTGAAATTGTCTTTTTCATTATTTTATAAAGCCTTTAACTAGTAGAACAACTACTACTGCACAAACGATGAAGCCGACTACTGACCAAATTGTACGTTGTTGTAATGTAGGCTTTTTAATTTTTACATTTGTTACATAAGAAATAGATAAAATAACAAAACCAGCCATTAATGCAATCATGAATGGTAATGAATCAACAGCATTTCTAAAGATGAAATATACTGCTGGTATTAAGAATGCAGATACGGTAATAGGAACTCCATTGAAGTAATTTTTGTCTGATGAGTTAACGTTATAGTATGTTAATCTAGTTATTCCACACATAATGAAGAAAATATAGATTATTAAGTTATACCATTTTGTAAATCCTAGAGACATGGCAATTACTACTGGGAATACTCCTGCACAAACTATATCAGCTAGGGAATCTAGTTCTACTCCATATTCTGATGATTGATTTGGTTTTCTTACTTTCTTAGCAAAATAGCCATCAAAGCCATCACAAATACCGGATACAGCAAGTAATACTGCAGCATATCCTGGACGTCCTATCATACATAGTAACATTCCTGATATTGAGCAGATAATTCCTAATAATGTTATCGCATTTGCCTTTACCCATATTTCTTTACACATAAATATCAACCTTCCGATAAAAACATTATATCACAAAAAAAGCACATTATCTATGTGCTATTAAACTTTTTATTATTGGATCGAAGACTTCTAAAACTCCGTTTACTAGTAAGAAGAAACCGATTATTAGAATTTGTACATCACCTGGATATGATAAGTTAACACAACAGATGATTCCTGTTAATAGGAAGATTACTAAATCTAATAAACCAAATTTGTACATACGATCTCTTCTGTCGTTATAATAGTCGGCTTTTTTTAGTTTAGCTAAACTATTTAAAGCTACCCAACCAAATACTACTAATGCTAGATTACGAGGACTTGGTTGTCTTATTGCTAAGAATGTGAATAGCATACACAAAGATGATAAGGTATAGTGTAATCCTTCATAATCCTTACTGCCAAATAATACCATAAAACGAATTAGGTTAATTATAGCGTAGAAAGCAAAGGTTGTAATGATTACTGGTTTGATTTTGTTAATACCAAATAATGGTAAAGTTAGTACTATTAAAGCAAATGCTGTTAATAGTAAAGCTACAGTTAAATCTACTTTTTGTTTCTTCCTCATATTTATCACCTACTTTTATTCTATTATTTTAAGCATAGTTTTTCAAGTATCTTTGCAGCACCATCGTTTTCAACGTCTTCCGCAATGTATGTTGCAATCTCTTTTAGGGTTTGATTGGCGTTACCGACCGCTATAGATGTTCCTACAACATCGCACATTGGAATATCATCATAACCATTACCAATAGCAATAGCATTTTCTGAATCGATTCCTAGGTATTCTAGTAAGGCGATGACACCAGTACTTTTAGAGGTGTTTTCTAATACTAGATCATGATAGTATTCTTTTCCTTTAGTTCTTTTTTCTTCGATTAATCCTTGTGATGAATGAACTACTTTTAAGCCAGGAAATTTTTCTTTAAATAGATTTGGTAATACTAACATACGATCAAAATTAGAACTTAGCACTACTAATTGATTGATACTATTATCTTTTAAGACTTTGTTTAGATCATCGAAATAGATAGCTGGTTCGTTGTTGTATTTATAATCTTCGATATTAATGAATCTTTTTTCTAAACTATTTAAAATTAAAGTCATGTCATGAGTATTGCAATATTCATAGATATCTTTAATCATACTGATAGGTATTGGTTTAGAAAATATTTCTTTTCTAGTGTGGAAGTCATAGACTTCTGCTCCATTAGAAGAAATAACATATTCTGATAGATTACCTTCTAGACTCTTTTTTATGGCATAGGAAGCACTTCTACCAGTATCTACTACAACAGTAATACCTTTTTCTTTTAGTTTAGTCATAACTTCTTTAGTGTATTCTGATACTACTCCGTTTGATGGGTTTAATGTATCGTCTATATCAATAAAAACTATTTCGTATTTTTTCATAATGCACCTTTTCTACACATATTTATTATTACACATAATGTAAATACATGTATATGCTTTGTTAATAAATTGACTTTAAATTGACAATAAAAAAGAAAGATTAAATCTTTCTTTTCTTTTCAATTATGATCACTGCTATATAAGCAATTATGCCGATTAATGAAGTAAATAAGGCTAGATTTTTACCTGGTGCTTTAAATTCTACTTCAATATGATGTTGGCCTTCTTTGATTGGGAAACCAACAAAAGCATAATTTACTTTTTCGTAATCTACTTTTTCGCTATCAACTTTGATATTAAATCCTGGTTGATAAGGTATTGTTAACATGAAGTAACCATCATTAGTAACATTGATGTCTCCTACTATGTTATCCCCTTTTGTTTTAGCATTATCGATTATTAAACGATCTACTTGTTTAGTAGCTTGTTCTAGATATGAATAATCTAGGGCATATACTTCAAAATCAGTTATTTCAAAATTCCCTCTAGATATATGGAAATTTAGATTCTTTTGATTTTGGAAACCAACAACGAAGTCAAAGTCATGATTGCCATTATAATACTTCCAAGTTTGATTAGTTAATTTGTTTTTAATGGTATTAATAGTTATTGAACGGTCACGTTTTTCTTCGTTTGTTATTCTAAATCTTATGAACAAGATTTTGTTTTGATATTCTTTTGGAATTTTTATTGATGATTTAACTTGTTTTTTGTTCTTGATGGTTACTGAACCATCTTTGTTGATTGTTCCTCCTGCTTTTACAAAAGCATCACGAATATCAATATCTGCTTCTCTAACATTTGATACAAAGGTATTATTTGATTTATTATCGTTAATAATTGTACTTACTAATGCTTCTTGTTCTTGGAAGAAGTTTAGTTTTTCATAGTCTTCATAATTCATAGTGTTAGAATTAGCGAACGCTATTGGTAATACGTTGTTGTTACGATAAATATTGTATCCTTCATCAGTATTAATAAGTTCATATCCTTGAAGAGCTTCTTTGTGAGATATGATGTATTTATTACCAGATAATATTAAATTAATAATATTATTTGTTGATGTTGTTAAGGCACGATTACGATGTGCCATATTATTTGATAAAATATCGTAATATAGTTTGTTATATTCACTATTAGATATAGATGAATAAACAGTTGAGTTATAGTATCTAATATTATTAAATATTTTATTTGGATAATCTGAATCATTAATATCGATTGAGGTACGATATATGTTATCATCCCCACTAGTAATTATATTTAAACTATCAGTTAATTTTTGTTCTTCTTGTTTTGTTTCATCTCTTAGTTCTAAATTATCTGATAAGTTATGAACGTAAGCATTAGCTAATAATAAGAAGAAAATTGGAATCATTAATAGAGCCTTTTTAGGGAATTTGTAATAAACGAATGTTATTAATACTAAGAATACTATTTCTATTAAGTAATGAAGTCTTGCATAAGCACTTAGAAGAATAAAGATACTAGATATTCCTAAAACAATTAAGAATTTCTTATTATGTACTTCTTTATTAAATAAGTCTTTAAAGAAGACTGCTATTATATAAACATATAATGGTAAGAATGGTATTAGTGATTTAGCATCAATATACATTGTGCCATTTAGGATAAAGTTGAAAATATTGAATGCAAATAAACATACAAGGATTATTCCCATTGTTATATTAGCTTTATCTTTTTTAAAGAAGTTTATCAAAGCTGGTACCATTAAAGTTGGTAAGCCAGGGCTGTAAGTAAAGTATAATAAGTTTTTAATATTAGCTGGTTTTGGTAATATTAGGTCTAATAAACTAATACTTGTGTGGGATTCTAGACGATTTGCAAACATTGTTAATAGTGTTGGAATTGTAATAATACTTGAAGCAACAACACCAATTATTATAGGTCCTGCTATAAAGAATAATGTTTTGAAGAATGTCTTAAATGACACTTTTTTATTCTTTTGTAGATAAATAAATAAAGCGTAGACAAATAAGCAAAGAATACCACCTATACTATAGTAATAACTAGTCATTACCATTAGAAATACGGATAATGCTAGTAACCAACTTTTGTTGTCGTTCATCTTTTTATCAACACCAAATAAGCCCATTAGGACAAATGGTAGATAGTTTATAAACATATAGTGTCTATGTGAATGATAAACGATTGGTGAAGATAGTACAAAGCAAAGAGTTGCCATGAATGATACTTCTTCATTAAAGTTATGTTTTCTTAAGAATTTATACATTAAGATAGTGCTAGCAATAATTATAATAAATATTGTTATTACGAGATAATGCATCATGCTTAAGAATGGTAACAAGTATGATATTAAAATTATCGGACTTAGTAAACCATAATAAGAAAAGTTATAAATGTTTTGCCCACTACCAATGTTTAAGGCAAAGTCTGGAAACAAATCTTTTGTATCATAAAATAAAGTTCTAAAATATTCTGGTATAGACACATGTTGTGCATACCAATCTATATTAGAACCAAATAAATGAGTTGTTCCCATTGTATAAACTGCTAGTACAACAAATGTTAATATTAGAATACTAAGATAGATAAAGTCTTTATTAAGCTTTTTCATTTTGTTCACTCATCCATTCTTCATATGTTAACCAGTTTTCATAAGGAAACATTTGATCAAAAGCTGTTTGAATAAACTTTTGACTATGGTAAATACCAATTATTTGTTTTTTCTTTGTTAAAGTACTTTCTTTCATAGGTGTAAGTTCATTGTAGTGTTTGCCAATACTCTTTTTACTATAGTAATGGCCAAAATAATAAAGTTTCTTTTTATTTGTAACAGTGTCTGTTACCATGACATTTAACATTTTATGATGTTGATGGCCATATTCACCATCTGGATTATGAACAACTATTAAATCCCAATCTTTTAGATCAATGATATCTTTTAAATCTTTGTTGATGTCTTTATAAACAGTATCCCAGTTATCACGTTGTCCGTTTGTTTTATCTGGGTAACCTAACATAATATATTTATCACCTGTAGCATGCATAGCATTTACGAATTCAAATACTCTTTTAGCTCTTGTTCCACAAGTTACGCATACTACTAGATAATCGTCTTCTATTAGTTCTTTGCCACCCCAAAGAATCTCATCGTCTGGATGAGCTACAATCATTAGTTTTTTAGTTCCTTTAAGATTTATTTTTGTTATATCTGGATGTATTGTATAGGTTTTTTTGTAGTAGATTATACAACCTATTAGTAGGACAATTATACAACCAAATACAATTATTAATAATCTAGAATTATTTTTCACAAAATCTTTTATTTTTTGCATGTTTTTCCCTCTTTTGAGTGTTTTTTTGCTACTGAAATAAATTATACTTATATTACGTTAAAATGTCAAATAAATGCCCTAAAAATGGGCTTTTACTTTACTTTTTTGTTTTGGTTATGGTATAAGTAAGTTGGAAAAAAGAAATGAAGAGGAGTGATATTATGGAATTAGACAAATTAAGAGAATTATTAGAAGAATTAATTGAAGAAAAAAAGTTTGCTGAAACTAAAAAAATATTCTTAAAAATGAATGAGTATGATATCGCCTCGTTTATCGAAGATCTTCCTGAGGAAATGATTATTAAGGCTTTCCGTTTATTACCAAAAACTATTGCAACAGACGTTTTTGTTAATATGGATGATGAAGTACAAAGAAACTTAATAGCATCTTTAACTAAGGCAGAATCTAAAGCTATTATTGAAGATATGTTTACTGATGATGCTGCCGACTTATTTGAAGAAATGCCTGCTATTATGGTGCAAAGATTATTAGGTAATGTTGATAAGGAAACTAGAGCTGATATTAATAGATTATTGAATTATAAAGATGATTCTGCTGGTTCTTTAATGGCCATGGAGTATATTCATTTAAAGAAAGGTCATACGATTAGAGAATCTATTGAAAGAATTAGAAAACAAAAAGAAGAATTCGTTACTTATGATTCTTGTTTTGTTACTGATAATGAAAGAAAGTTACTTGGTTATGTAACAATCAAAGATATTTTAATTAATGATCCTGAAACATTAATTGATGATATTATGCAAGAGTGTGAACACCCTCTTATTACATCAATGGATCAAGAGGAAGTTGCTAATATCTTCCAAGATTATAACTATAGTACTTTACCTGTTGTTGATTCTGAAAACCGTTTAGTTGGTGTTATTACAGTCGATGATATTATCGATATTATGGAAGAAGAAGCAACAGAAGATATCGAGAAGATGGCAGCCATCACACCTACTGATAAACCTTATTTAAAAACTGGGGTTTTTGAAACATGGCGTAAGAGAATACCTTGGTTACTATTACTCATGGTTAGTGCTACATTTACTGGTGCGATTATTACTCATTTTGAAAGTGCTTTAGCAGCTGCTGTTGTATTAACATCATTTATTCCGATGTTAATGGACTCAGGTGGTAATGCTGGTTCACAAGCTTCTGTTTCAGTTATTCGTGCTTTATCTTTGGATGAAGTTGAATTTAAAGATACTTTTAAAGTAATGTGGAAAGAAGTAAGAGTTGCATTCTTATGTGGTGTTGTGTTATCAGCATGTAATTTTGCTAAGTTAATGTTAATTGATAAGGTTGGTTTAGCTGTTGCTGGTGTTGTTTGTATTACACTTTTAATTACAGTAATATTTGCTAAGTTTATTGGTTGTACTTTACCGATACTTGCTAAAAGAATTGGATTCGACCCAGCAGTAATGGCTTCACCATTTATTACAACATTGGTTGATGCTTGCTCATTATTAATTTACTTTAGAGTAGCAGGAATGTTATTAGGCATTTAAAAAAGACTCAATCGAGTCTTTTTTTATTCATCTAAATCTTCTTTGTTAGCAAGTATTATTAGCATGGCAATTGCTAAGATTAGGATACCTACTATTGAAACATATTTTATTATTTTACTTTTACTACTTTCTATTTCAACTGGAGTTGTTGGTCTAGGAGTAGAATTCTTAGTAGCTTCTTTTTCCGCAATGGCTTTTACTTTGTCTAAGTCTGTAACTTCTCTATTTTCTTGTTGGTTTTTTAAAGCATTAGAAATACCAACATCATATACTATATTGAATGTTAAAACTGCAAGTATTAAAACGATTGCTAAT
>JAEEGL011070853.1_pt1 | contig 31902 bp, 30 predicted proteins | sample 9134231 | NCBI WGS metagenome assembly JAEEGL01 (sample SAMN16246548, study PRJNA631951) | gut metagenome | biome: gut microbiome; feature: rumen; material: fiber-attached | host: Bos | place: Iran: Karaj | collected 2018-10 | reverse complement strand
TTCTTAAGGAGCTTGCGATATCTCTCCTCGTGCTCTTTCTCGATAGCTGCCACGCCTTCAAAGAGCTCGGCTATATCGTCGAATCCCTCTTCTCTTGCTGTCTTTGCAAATGAGGGGTACATCTCCTGCCACTCATGGGACTCACCCTCTGCTGCCTCTTTTAGATTTTCTATGGTTGAACCGATACCTGTGAGGATCTTGTACCAGATCTTTGCATGCTCTTTCTCATTTTCTGCTGTCTCAAGGAAGATCTTTGATATCTGCTCAAAACCGTCCTTTTTAGCCTTTGAAGCAAAATATGTATATTTGTTTCTTGCCTGAGACTCTCCTGCAAATGCTTCCTGAAGATTCTTCTCTGTCTGTGTCCCCTTTAACTTATCTGCTTTACAGCTCCACTTATCGTCTGCCATGATAAACCCTCCTACATTTTTTATATTAATTTTAGTTGCTCTTAATGCTCATCCAGATCAGTTTTCATTCTCTCACGGAGCTGCTCTACCGAGAGTCACTCTGTATTTGTGCCTGAACTGTATTCAAACTCCGGTGTCACAAGCTTTCCGCCCGGAATCATATCCCTGTCACGCCACCAGTTGTAATGAGGGTAAACTATGAAATGCTTCTCATACTCATATGTATGTAGCGAATCCTCTCTGGTAACCATTATCTCATGGAGCTTCTCGCCCTCTCTGATACCCACTTCCTTTTTCTCACAGCCGGGAAGCATGGCCTCTGCTAGGTCTGTGATCTTAAAACTGGGTATCTTGCTGATAAAGGTTTCGCCGCCCTTTGACTCCTCTAAGGCCTTTATGACAAGCTCAACTCCCTGCTCCAGGCTGATCCAGAAACGTGTCATCCTGAAATCTGTGATAGGAAGCACCTTTTCTCCCTTATCAATGAGATTCTGAAAGAAAGGAATCACACTGCCTCTGCTGCCTGCAACATTACCATATCTGACTACAGAAAATCTGGTGCCGTCCTCGCCACCATATGCATTTGCTGCACAGAAAAGCTTATCTGATACAAGTTTGGTGCCACCATAAAGGTTTATGGGATTAACAGCCTTATCTGTAGAGAGCGCCACGACCTTCTTTACACCTGCCTCAAGGGAAGCATTTATTACATTGGTTGCGCCATTTATATTTGTCTTTATAGCTTCAATAGGGTTGTACTCGCATGCCGGTACCTGCTTAAGTGCAGCAGCATGGATCACATAATCACAGCCCTTCATAGCCATCTTGAGACGGCCTTCATCCCTGACATCTCCTATAAAGAAACGGAGTACATCCATATGCTCCCTGTATCTGGTCTGCATAACGAACTGCTTGTACTCGTCACGGGAATATATGATTATTTTCTTTGGTTTATAATTTCTTAATACATAGTCAACAAAATGATGACCAAATGAACCGGTACCTCCGGTTACAAGTATTGTTTTATTGTTTAACATATAAGGTCTGCTCCTCTCAAAATCTGTATTTTATTATACCAAATACAGGCACTTTCGTAAATCTGAGCGCAAAGAATTATTTATTCACATTAATCCAATTTACATCCTTAAGTCTGATTTACTACTTCACAACCTTCTCAAAATCAGCCTTGGGATGCTTGCATATCGGACAGATAAAATCATCCGGAAGCTCTTCTCCTACATATTCATATCCGCATATAGTGCATCTCCAGATCACCTGACCGTCCTTAGTCTCTCCGACCTTCTCCGGCTTCGGTTTAATATTGCTTTGATAATAGCTGTATGTAGCGGATTCTGTATTAGATAATACCTCCATCGCGGCAGTTTCACCGATAAACAGGGTATGTGATCCGAGATCTACCGTCTGTCTGATCTCTATTGAAAAATATGCGTTTGTTCCCCTTGTGATATAGGGTATACCATTGTCCGCATGTTTACAGTCATTAAAATTCGCAAATTTATCCACATCCCGTCCTGACTGAAATCCGAAATGTTTAAAGAGCCCGAACTCTGCATCCTCACTTATCACTGATATGTTGCATTTCTTTGTTTTCATTACCATGTCATGGGTAAAATTGGCTTTATTAACCGCAAAGGAAATTGTATTGGGTTCTGATGCTACCTGAACCGCGGTATTGGTTATACATCCGTTTTCCTTATCTCCATCCTTTGCTGTCAATACAAACAGTCCGTATGATAATTTGTACATTGCCTTGTTGTCCATGCTGTTACCTCCGTTTTGCAGTTCATGTCTTTTTCTTCTATACTCCAGTATCGGAAGATCTGCTGCCACGAGATTTTCCTTCATATACAGCTCTGATGCTTTTGGCAGCTGAGTCTCAACTATCCTCTTGTCCTGCCGCTCTACAACCTTGTTGGCTATACTTCCGAGTCTTGCTATCAACTTATCTATGGGCTTCATGCCTGTGATCTTATTATAAAATCTTAAGGATATTATCGAGTGTTCCTCATCCACAGGAATGAAATATGCAAGGATCATTATCTTATCGGTCACATGATTCAGCCACATATTAGGAAATTTAAATGTCAGATTCGTGGATTTGATCACGCATTCCTCTGATGGCTTAGCTGTCTGGCCGGTATCGACCTCGTTATTGGCACTGGTCCGTAGCGTATTATCATCTAACCACTCTACCTTTGGTCCGTTTGCTACGGTCTTGTTTCCCTTTCCTATGGTGGTACGATGCACAAATGCAAGATGGGATACATCCAGTTGGTTCTCGATCACTCTTGAATACTGTACACTCCACTCGTCATTGATATGATCATATGAATATGACTCGTCGGTGATCACATCAAAAACATCCGGCTCTTTATCCGGATTACCGTCTCCATACCATGCAAAAACAATGCCACCCACCTCTCTGATGGCAAAGCTTTCGAGATGAAAACGCAAATAGTCCGCCGTAGAGGCCTTGCCGTCTGACGGCACCAGCACGCACTTTCCCGACGAATCGTACTCTATGCCATGAAAGGGACACTGTATATGATCATCTTTGACACATCCTTTGGCAAGGGATGCGCCTCTGTGGGCACAAAGGCTTGATACACATCCTATCTCTCCTTTACTGTCTCTGTAAAAGATCAAGTCCCTGCCAAACCTTCTCGCCGCAGTTATTTTACCTTTTTTGACTTCATGAGATGATAATACGGCATACCATTGATTTTTTATCATTAAAAATCTCCTTATCTATCCAATAACATTCCGTGCATAAACCTGCTTCAACTCCATATTTTATACTTTTTAAATTCATTTGTTTTCTAATTGAATAACCAATTTCCTTCGATTTCAGATTTTAAATCCTTGAATAAATCTACATATTTCTCCTTTGCTTCCGAAACTATACTTAATGCTATTTTGTCATTATACGCATGAGCAACATTATTACGTGCCATCAGTGCATCAAGCCATAATTCTTCATCTTTTATCATTCGAGCATTGTATGCCATTTTTATAATCTGCTTTGGCGAGCCTGTCTGACCCTCTGGAAATCCCTGATTCATCAAAATATCTTTCATAGCTTTCCAAGCCTGTTCAAAACACAATTCATAAAGCCCTACTAAACCCGTAAGGGTTACATTATCATATGGTTCATTGTATTTATATATATCCTCAAGATTACTGAGTGCCCTGCAGAAATTTTCAAATTTTTTCATATATGGTTATCCCCTCTCTACTAATAGATTCAAGCAATTCATCCTGTACCGGCTTATCAAGATTTACTATATCAAAAAACAAAAGTGTCCTTGTTTCCTCTTGTACATCCGCCGAAAATCTTGCTACATCACCACCTGAAACAGCTAAATCGATATCACTTAACTTGCGATAATCTCCTCTGGCACGAGAACCAAATAATATCAATTTTGTAATATTATATTTTTTTGAATATTCTATTAATTCGTTTATTAGCGTTTCTTTTAATCCATACATAATCACAATGGCTTTCTTGTTACTTCTTTATTTCCTCATCTTCAGGTTCTCTGATATTGGTCTCCCTGGCCAGATATATCGGCCTGTTCTTGACCTCCATATATATACGAGCCATGTACTCGCCTATCATACCGAGGATGGTGATGATCACTCCGCCGAGAAGCAGCATAACAATTAACAGCGTAGCATATCCGCTTCCTTTGGGAGAATGGAGAGACGTAATAAACGTATAAACCGCAAATGCAATTGCAAAAAAAACAACCAACATTCCAAAATATACAACTCCTCGAAGGGGCGTAGTAGCAAATGCCATAAATCCGTTGAGACCATAGTTCATGAGGCCCCTGAAACTCCAGGTAGTGGTACCAGCTGCACGCTCTACATCTTTATATTCAATCCATTTATTCTTAAATCCTATCCAACTGTAGATACCTTTTGTAAAACGCTGACTCTCCGGCATGGATGCTATGGACTCAGCGACTTTACGCTTCATCAGGCGAAAATCCGTACCACCCTGTACAAGGTCCATACCTGTCAGCCTGTTCAGGATACCAAAGTACATTTTCGAAAACACTTTTCTGAAAAACGGCTCTCCATGACGGGATACACGTCTTGCAGATGCACAGTCATATTCCTCGTTTTCTATGGCATCAAGCATCTCACCTATAAGCTCAGGAGGATGCTGAAGATCTGCATCAAGTACGCATACATAATCCCCGGATGCTTTCTTGAGTCCGGCATACATAGCAGCCTCTTTACCAAAGTTTCGGGAAAGAGATATATACTGAATGCGACCTTTGCTATTCTTACCGGAAGATAAAGACTCCTCATGGGTTTTGACAACCTTTTTGACCTCTCCCATAGTATCATCCTTGCTGCCGTCATCTATATATGTAATTGTAAAATCGTAGTCTTTTAATCTGTCTGAAGAGAATACTTCGCATATTCGTTCATAAAACAGTTTTATGCATTCCTCTTCGTTATAGCAGGGTACAATTAACTCAATTGTATGCATTCGGAACCTCCGAAATTTATAGTTATTGTTTTAAACACACTATTATAAATTATATCTGTTTTAAACAAAAAACTCACTATTTTTATCAATAATAGTGAGTTTCAATCTTATTTACTTATTTATTTTGCAGTCAATAAACTTTTCGAAGTCCTTTCCTGATTTATCCCATGTAAATCCGGAAGAAAACTCGTATGCTTTATTTCGTATCAGGTCGTATTCTGATTCATTTTCTACTACGCATCTCATTAATCCGGCGACAGTATCCGAATCATTTTTATCACACAGATATCCTGCATTTCCGTAATCAACCGCTTCCGCGATACCAGGAGAATTAAACGCTATGCAGGGAGTTCCCACACATCCGGCCTCCGTAACAGGTATGCCCCAGCCTTCTCTGATAGATGGGAATACGAGAGCATGGGCTCTGCTGAGGAGATTTAACTTCTCTTCCTCTGACACAAATCCCCATGGCACTATGTCTTCGTCCCATTTTAATGAGTACTTTTTACATACCGGCAATAGTTCCCTATTTATGAACTCTTCATCCTTTTTGCCGAGGATCCAGAGCTTAGCTGACGTATAATCTTTCTTTATCTTGCCAAGGGCTTCTATTGCAACATTTATTCCCTTATAAGCCGAATACCTGCCGACGTATATAAATGTCGGATCCACTTCCTTATCAAGCCACTGCGACTTATTCCAGGGTGTAAAAGATACTCCGTTATGAATAATCCTGATGTCTCCGTCAAATCCAAGATCAACAAGTTCCCTTTTAGTATCTTCCGAAACTGTTATGACATCATCATGTCTGTTGAGACGGAGCATCATATTCTCCGATGCCTTACCGATTACATTAAAGGGAAACCTGGCATTAATATCCCATATCTCGCGGGTTAACTGATGGATATAAAATACTCTCTTTTTCCTGCTTACCCAGAAAGGTGTAAAGAACCTGTGAGTATTGCACTGGTCAATGACGATATCTATATTCTGCCTGTTAGCAAGATAAAATTGCCAGGCATTTATGATGACTGTAATAGCATTACCTTTACGCAGATATATTACCCCGTCAACAATCTCTTTAGCAGGCAGATTCTTTTCAAATACGGATATATGAATCACTCTGTATTTCGACTTATCTATCCTACTAAGCATCTCATGGGTATGAACCTCTGCCCCACCGGATTTCGATGAGTGAATATCACGCCATGATAAGGATAATATTGTTTTTTTATTTGATTTCTTTAATTTCTCCATTTTTTATTTGCTACTCTTTTTGCTACTCTTTTTGCTACTTTATTTGCCACCTATTGAATTAGCAAAAATTCTCTTCTATTCTTCAATTACTTTCCGGGCGTATGAGCATGTTGCAGCGATTGTAACCGTACTCTTCTCGGACTCTTCAAGCAGTTTGTAAACCAGTCTCTTTGCTATACCTTTGCCTTCATACTCAGAAAGAATCTCTGTGTGATATATATTCCATCTACCATCAGACACCTCATAATCACACTCACCGACCAGTTTATCCCCATGAAAGGCTACACTTCGACTGTTTTCAGAATCAAATATAACATCTATATTATGCCTGTACAGACAACTAAGGGCCCCGGACGGGCACTTTTCAATAGCCTGCCATACTTCTTTATTGTCGGCTCCCACAAGATTTATCCACGGTTTTCTGTTTATATTGAATGTCTTCGGGCTTCCGGTCACACATTTCTTTGCATGAAAACACTTTTCTGAGTTCCAGAAAACTACCAGATCTTCATTTTCATATATTCGGTGCATATAATCTCCCCTTACAATATAAAACGAACGTAATATTATACGTTCGTTTTATATCATTTTTCTAGATTTACGCTAGTAATTTATTCATTTTGCAATCAATTACACATATGTTCCATTTAACATAATAAAACTAAACTTCTCTCAGCAAATCAAATAACTCTGGTATATTTGATCCCAATACTCCTTTTTTTGTATCCGAATTATCTGGTTTTCCAATCAATTCAAACAAATCGGTCGAAAAATATGTCTTTGCTTGATTAATTGCATAATCGATATTGGGAAGGTAGTGTTCAACAAATGTCTTTTCATATATCATCTTTGCATGGCCTGCTATCTTCGACACTTTTTCACTTGTAAAAGTGTGGTGATTTGAAACAGAATTATTTATTAAAAAATCAGATAAATCATTCCCATAAGATCTCTTTATATCTGTGAGATGCATTAGCAACCAAAACTCAAACAATGGATTTGTAACAAAACACTTATACCCTTTATCTATACATTGTTGTACTAAATTTTTCATTTGTTTAACAGAATGCGATTTATAATCTCTGTCTATCACTACTCCAAAAATATCATCTTTACCCGTATACTCTTTCAAAAAGAAATCATATTCCAAATCAATTCCAGTCGAATTTAAAAACTGTTCAAACTGTATTATTCTATTGTCTTTTACATTATAATTACCTCTTACATAATCAACAATAAAATCATATGAATACTCGCTGGGAATAACCGCCCTCATTCTTTCCGGAAGATAATCTGCATTCCTTAAATCTATATACTCCTCTAACAATTCAAATACGTTTTCCGGAGCACTTAAATTATCATTATTAGCTCGCCTTAAGGAATGTATGTGAACGCTACTTTTTATTCCCAGCTTATTTCTATATTTTTCCACAAAAGTGAAATATTGTTCTTCTGTCTTATTCCCTTCAACCGATAAAAACACTATCCTAAATGGTTTTTCTTGTTTTTCTTCTTCGACACGAGAAAAAAGGGTGTTTGATTTAAGACGAAATATATTTGCCAATCTCTACTCCTCCTCATCCCATGGGTCTATGCCAAAATTGGGTACTGCACCATATCTTCCTAATAAATAATCTTTTGCCACAGAATGATCAAATCTTTCTTTAAACTTACTAAGCGAATATATTTCTGTACTGTGATCTTCTCTTCTCTCTACAAACCAAATTTCGTCCTGTCGTAATAAATTTAGATTCATTACATTTGAATCATGTAATGTCACTATTAGCTGTGAATAAGCTCCCTGTGTTCTTTCATAAAATTTTTGTATATATTCAATAGTTAATTTTGTATGAAAACTTCTATCTAATTCATCAACTAATATCACACAATCTTGTCTTCCCTTCTTATATAACGGAATTAAATCAAATAATCTTCTCGTTCCATCAGATTCATCCGACAAATCAAACATATCATTTTGATTTCCATGATTCATTACTAATTGAGACGCAAATATTCGACCATCCGATTCTTGTCTACAACTAATTCTTCTTCCTGCTACTGTCAACTCAACAAACTGTGGTCTAGAATCTTTTTCCTCGTTAGCATATGCATTTTGTACATCCTCTATAATACTGTTTAAGATACGTTCTGGCAAAAATGACAAAGTATCTTCTATAGGTTTTTCATCTCCATTTACTGATTCAATTCCTGTATCAAAAAAGTTTAATAATCTGCCTACAGATTCCAATGAATCATCCACTAGAAACTGTCTAATATCATCAAATTTTGTTTGCGGAAAAAATATGATTAATGATTTAAACCAGTCGCTGACATCAAAAAATGGTCTCAATTCACTATATTCTCGTAATTTTGTATTTGCCATTTTTATTAAGAATGTCTTATTATCCTCAACATCTTCAGAATAAATTTCAAATCTCTTTACTATTTCTTCATCCTTAAACTTGATATCCGTAGATATCTTTCCTGCCTCATCTCTTTCGAAAATAACTTTCTCTTTATCATCATCAATCAAATATAACCATTCTGCAATTATCTTGCTTGCCAAATACGATATTGCAAAACCATAAGAATAAAAATGATCATTCTTATAAATGTCATATTGAAAAATACCTGGCCGATTTATCGATTCGGAATCCACTCTAAAATTTCTATTAACTGTATTTCCAGCATTTATCCCAGAAAACACAATATTTTTTCCAAAATTTACTGCTTTGATTAAGTTACTTTTTCCAGAAGCATTTGCGCCAAACAAAACTCCGCCCTTTAAAACTCTTTTACCTTTCGCAAAAACAATATGACTTTTATGTCTCGATTGTTTTCCTGCTGCCATTGTAAAAATTTGTCGATCATTAAATGAACGATAGTTCTCGACTGAAAATCTTATTAGCATATCTTTATCTCCGATTATATTATGTGATTTATTCACATCTTATCCTATATATCCATTTTTTTCAAGCGTTTTTCTGAAGATGATGTGATTTTTTCACTTTATGTCCAGTTCGTCTTTTATTAGAATTATTTTTTTCCAAAGAATATATTATGGCAATTCAGGAATATAACTTGACAATGCTGTTAAAATCTCCTTTTTTACCGTATTATCTTTTGATAATACAGTTATGACTCGTTTAGGAAAATCCTTATTGGATAAACCAAATTTAGAAGATATTTTTTTAGAAAGTTCCTTGAAATTAAAAATGGCAAGTATTTCAGGCAATGTATTGGCAGAATTATAGATGTCTTCCTTTTCTGAATGCCATGCTTCAATGTTTTCAATTGTAAATCGACTTTGTATTTTTTTCCATATTTCCTCATCTGTATATTGATTGCGTCCAAGTTCAAATAACGAAAGTTGAAATGTAATTTCTTTTGAAAGCGCCTCTAATATTTGCATATTCTTGCAATCATTATACATTTTTATTATAAATCCTTCTGCCTCTTTTGCAGTACCAGGATCACATCCCAAAACTCTCTCCATAATCTCTAATAATTCTGGAACAAGGAAAAGATTTTCTACTTCAGCTACCCCCAACGTGTAAACGCCATTCTCCTTAAGTTTTGCTATTTCATTTTCGCACCTAAAATCGCGATCGACGATGCCATATGCTTCAATTTGCTGTAATTTTTCATATGTTTTTTTAGCCTTCACAACTCTTATTACATCCTGACAGCCACCACATGGTATTACATGATACCCTTTTTCTCTATATAACTCTTGATATAGTTTATAATCATAACTATCCTTTGTCCCTTCGACAAAGACAATTTTTTGTCTTGTACCAAGTATTTCAAATAATAGTTCATTTGGTAGATCTGGAAGAGATTCCGTGTCAAGGAATTCATATCCCCAACTAGTTCCATCAAAACTCTTTATCCACATATATTGCGCATTACTACGAGAAACTGCAAAATCAATATCATGTGTTAAATACATAAAAATGCAATCATTTCGTTCACTCTCTAACAATGTCCATAACTCATTTACAATCGACTTATTAATATGCAGTTCTGGCTCATCAATAATAAACAACGTTTTAGGTTTCACCACAAGAGCTTGGCAAATCATATAAAGTATGACTCTTTCTCCATCACTCATTTCTTTTCCATGATATTTTTGATCATTATAATTTACATGTACACCATTTCCTGACAGATCAAGTGCTCTATGTGGAAGAAGCGTATTCCATATTCGTTGTGCTTTATCAACTACCGTCTCTATAGGTGCGGGAATCATTTTCCCCTCTTTACTACATTTCTTTGCTTCATCATGTTCTCGCTGAAGTTCAATTTGGGCATTCGAAAACAAAAGCGACAAAGCCTGCTGATAATCGTTAAGCAAACTAGTCGCTGGATTAGCTTGAAATCTGTATATATTTTTTGTACCATGATAGTCGGATGTACCTAAAAAGAGATTTTTCTCTGAACTTTCATGATCAAAAATAGAGATTGACGTTGATATAATTAGCGATTTCTGGGCAGACAACCTATGGATATGACTCTCTTCTAATTGATTTATATTATTGAAAGACAAATCATTCAATTCTTCAATTTTAACACCAAATCTTGTTTTTCCCGAACCATTTGCACCAAGAAGAACAATTGGTTTACCATATTCGAATTCTCTTTTTTCACTCTGCGGAAACAACACTGTCATTTTATCCATCATTACACCTCTTGCACTAAAAGTGCATCAAAAATTTTATTTGTTCTGATTAATCATATATTTTATTCGTTTTAATTCTACCCCTAACCATTTCCCAAGACTAAAATATTCATATATTATTCGTTACCTTTTTTATATGACCAATATAACCATATTATTTATTATTTTTAATAAAAAAATCATTCGCCAAATATTTTTTTATGCTTTCTATCCCTTTAATTTTGTTATATTTTATTCCATATTCTGGATTTGAACTTTGACTATAATCTGCAAGAAAATCTTTCAATTCCTCTTGCTCATTAAGTTCTTTCCATAATGTTGCCGTAAAAATATATATTTCAGGTGTTGGAAGTTGTCCCCTTTCTTCTAAAATGTTATTCAATCGAATATAACAAACAAGAAAATTTTCATTGTTTATATCAAATTCGCTATTCTCATTTTCCCTTATATAGCAATATGAGTATGGACAAACTGTTTTAACTTGGACCTTGTATTCTTTTTCACATTTTTTTGCTATAAAATCTATTCCTTTATTATCTACTAATGGCATATATACATCATACTCATTTCTCATAAATAAAATCTGTGCATAATATTCGCCTATTTTGCCAAATAACATCCTTTTGCTTTTGTTCTTCATCCATATTTTATCCTACTTTTTAATGATTTTTAATTAATCTCTCTTTTCAACTTTTTTGTCCATCGTTATGTTAACATTTAATCAACTTAATCAATTATCCGTAAGTCCTCTATTGTCCGTACCTTATACATTATATCATGTCATGAGATAATTTCTTCTAAACCTAATTATGGACTCGAGTCGCGCGACTTGTACAACTCGTGCAATCATAGGTTAACTGAATCCATTTCTATCTCTCCTAAAACTATTTCAGTATCTATTGACGATATTAAAATCGATATCGGAGATAAAGCTTCCGATAAGTTAATATCACGAATTATCAAGGCGGTACGCTATGCTTAGAAATGCAAATCCAAAATCTTTCTCCGCCATCTATATCGTATGTGGTTATACTGACATGCGTTACGGTATTGATAAACTTGCTTCCATCGTTGATTTGAGATATCACATATCAGTCTTTGAACCGGATACCTTATTCCTGTTTTGTGGTAAACGCCCTAATATGATTAAGGGCCTTATATGGGAAGGAGACGGATTCCTTCTTCTAATTATTTATCGCTTATATACGATGTAAAACAGTTAAAACACTTTAATATAATACACGTCAATGAAACTCCGGTCAGAGTCATTAAAAAGGACAAACCGGTCGGCGGATCTAAGAGTTATATGTGGGTATATCGGAGCGGGGCATATGACCCAAATCATCCGATAATAATCTACGATTATCAGCCTTCAAGAAAGGCTGAACACCCGGAAGAATTCCTCGGAGACTACAGTGGTGTACTCGTCACTGACGGATATCAGTTTTATCACTCTCTCGAAAAAAAGAAAAATAACCTGAAAGTCGCCGGTTGCTGGGTTCATGCAAAACGAAAGTTTGCTGAACTCGTAAAAGCTTTAGGCGATAAGACATCCGACAGTCTCATAGCTGCCGAAGCAACAAAACGAATCTCGGAAATCTTCCACATCGACAAAACATTAACCGATTTGGATAAACAACGGCAGGAAGATGAACGTCAACGCTTAGTAAAGCCAAAGGTTGATGACTTTTTTGCATGGGCAAAAGATAAGATTAATCTTCTTCCTGCCGGTGGTGCAACCTACGATGGTCTTCAATACTGTATTAATCAGGAACAATTTCTAAGAGTCTTTTTATCAGACGGAAATGTTCCTATGGATAATAATCTCGCTGAGCAGGCAATACGTCCATTTTCCCTTGGTCGAAAAAACTGGGTAAATATGTTCTCATCAAAGGGAGCACAGTCGAGTTCTGTGATATATAGCCTTGTTGAAACTGCCAAAGCCAACAACCTACGAGTCTACGATTATCTCGAACTTCTTCTAAGCGAAATACCGAAGCATATGTCCGGTACTAATCTTGATTTTCTTCAGGACCTGATGCCATGGTCTGAACAAGTCAAAGAGAAATGCCAGGTTCTATCGAAACCCAAAACTACTGATCAATATCTGTCTATTTAAAACCGCCTGAAATATGGCGATTTTTTATTGTGTGGTACTCACAAATGAGAGCTTACCAGCCACATACATAAAGGTTTCAAGGAATGTCGTGCCGACTTGGAAACGATGTTCCTGTAACTGTTTACTTGGTCACTTAAAAGAAGTATTTACACAAACTTCTTTACACAATCTTCCGCAAATTGATTACCAAAAAACTTATCATATATTATTATTTTCTGACATATAATTCTCTACAATGCCTAAAAACTCCCCAATATCCATAAAATAATTAGGATATGCTTTTTCAACATTTGAAAATGATTCGGCTCTTATTAGCACTACATCCGTATTATTATCTTTTGATTCGTTTTCATATTTATCAAATAAACTATTTGCTTTTTCAAAATCACTTGGAATAAAAAAATGTGCATTCAATTTGTGTTTTATGTAGTCTAATTTAAGAAGATAATAACCATTTTTATCTCGAGTAATACTTTTTTCATGCAAAAGCGCCATTCTAATTGCTCTTATAGATTCTAAAACATGTGTTTTTTTATCTATTCGTTTTATTTCCTCTATTAATTCTGTTTGATTATCGGGTGTATCGGGAACCACGGGACATTCTTCTTTTATTGCAAACAAAGAAGAAACTAGTGCAAAAAATCTTTTAATTTCCTCGCTTCCTTTTCCGGATTTTATTGCTTGTTTTGTGAATAATCCATATGTTTCTACAGCGGTAGCCCATATATGTTGTAAATGTGTTCTATATTGTAATTCAATCAACATGGGATACTGATTAAATATCTCTTTACCTGGAGCATCGGTATAAAATCTATAAATTAAGTGTAGCGATCTATATCCCGATTTTTTCGGGGAATCAATATAATCGTTTTCTTTTTTTAACTCATGACGTATTCTTGACTCTTTAAGTACATTACTATATTTATATACATCTTCTAAAGATGGAACCACCATTCTGCAACCGCCCAAATCTTGCATTCTATACAATTGCATCCCACTTTCTCTTTCAATTTTACTAATTATTGAGTCCAATCGTTTCAAACGTTCGACAACAAGTATATCTGAGCGTGAGGTCACTTGTCTTCTCAGATTCAAATAAAATACATGGAGGGGATATGCGTGAGATGCACGCCAATTATCAATAATATTTAGCGCTGTGCGTCTTTCAGTACCTGATAAGTTTTGTTTTCTAAGCGATTGTGCCGCATTATTAATTTGCGTTTTGGTAAATTGCGGCTCTTTCCATTTTTGTTTCTTAATCTCCATATAATCATTTCCTACGTATTATTGGTTTATTTATTATTGACAGCTCTATTTAATATGGCATATATTCATTGAGTTGATTAATTATTTATATTTTTGACATATTCACTTCGACACCGTTTACCATATTCTAATCTAACCGTACTCATAATGACTACAGACTTCTTTATTGCTTTTAAACAATCTAACACAAATTCAGTAAACGATGGACTATATCTGTAAATATTTAGAAGAATATTTGTATCGGGAACCACTACATACTCTTCATTTTCTATTAAATCCTTAATTGATTCAGATTTCGTTACTTCTATGCTCATACTATCTAACCTCTTTTAAAATTTTACATTTATTCAACAATTCTTAATACTATTCTATGATTTTTCATTAACTATCCCATCTTCCCCAACACCCCTCTAAATATCCCCACCAAATCCTTCAGTCTCGAATCCCTGATATGAACCAGCACAAAAAGGCTTACAGATATAGCCACACAAACCACTCCCTTCACAACAAAAGCGACAATTCCTGCTTCCTGCATGAAAAGCCTTGTAACGCGGTAGCATACATAAATTATTCCTGCCGCAACTGCTCCATTAAGCAAATAATCCCCCAGTACCCTAAACGGTTTTTCCTTAAAATACTCCCTGAACACAACGGCGGTTTCAAACGGAATATTAATCACCGCAAGAGAAATAATCGTACCTATTAGCACTCCGTCCTGAGCAAAATAACGTACAAGTACTATATCGAAAACTAGATTCGCCAACGTCTCTGCAATCGGAATCCATTTACCGACACTCCAAATACCAGTGCTGTTGCGGATAAGACCCGAAACTGAAGCAAGCTGCAACAGATAAAATGTAATTACAAATAAAATGACTGTGCTTAACGGGAATGTATATTCCTCTCCAATCCATATTGTAATGAACATATTGCAGAGACACATAAATCCTGCTGACAATACAAGTATTACAAGTTGAAGCAAGAACGAATACATCTTGATAACACCGCGATTGCTCTCAACGGATTCTGAAGCAACACTGTTACCAAGCGATTGAAGCATTGATTTAGAAAACAGGCTCATAAACATAATGCCCACAGAAAAAATCATGTAATAGTTATTATATCGAGCCAATAATGAAAAACCCAAAAACGCAGAAATAACTATACTGTCCAACGAAAATCTGAAAACATCTCTTAACTTCATCAGAGCCATAGAAGACACTTTTTTCCAAAAACCTGAATAAAATGATTCATCCGGTGTTCCCTCGGGATAATACTGAGGATAATGCTTACGAGACAATAACCATGTTGCCGTATTAAGGAATATGGTAGCAACAGGAATCATAATGGCATAACCATAATAAGATTTAAAATGTATAATCAAAATACTTTGGATTGAATATACTACAACCCATATAAATGATTCACTTTTATATCTATAATATAGTGACTGATTAGTCTGAAAAATCGACAAACAATAATTCTTATAAAAATATTCTAAAAGAAGATTCGATATATATATCGCATATAAAAAATATATGTTTACATCCGACGGCATATCCTCTTTAATCAAATGAGGCAAAAATGGAATTAAACTAATAGAAATTACACATACGCAGAGCCCAATTGCCCTATATGCATTTTTGTATAAATTCAATATCTCATTTACCTTTTTTTGATTGCCTTCTGCCATCGGCTTATACAGATAAAAAATCAGAGCATCGCTTATCCCCAATTCACCAATACTGAAAACCTGACATATAGACATAAAAAAGGAATTAATTCCTACATAATCTTCCCCCAAACAACGAATCATTAACGTACGAATAACAAAAGGTATCACTGACACTATCGTAAGTGATACCACCATCCACATAAAACTCTTTGATGCTTTTTTTACTCTTTCATCCGCCATTTATTTATTAATCCGATTAGTGATAATATCCCATTCTGTTTGTGCTGTCTTCTCAAATGAATATCTATCTAAAACATACTGCTGCCCTTTTCTTCCAAGAGTCTTTCTGTATTCATCATCTTCCATCAGTTTGCAAACTGCCTCCGCCATAGCATCTGTATCTAGCAATTTACAACCAATTATATTATCTCCAAATACATATTTGTATATCTCCAGATCATATGCCACTACAGGCAAACCACATGTCATTGCTTCAGCAATAGCCATACCCCAGCCTTCCTCGTGACTGGTAAACAGGAACATATCCGATGCTTTTAGTAAAGCAAATGCATCTTCAGTACTCATGTACCCTTTAAGTTCAATATTTTTTTCTATTCCAAGCGATCTAATCTTTCCGTTTAATTCGTCCAGTATTTCAGGGTCGCCCTTTCCTATTATGGCAAGCCTAGCATTGGGATATTTCTTACATACCTTGCTCCAAATTTCAGGAAGTTCCATTATTCCTTTGCTGTAATTAAGTCGTGCAAGAAAAACTCCGTCATAATGTTCACTCGAAGCATCAACCATCTGTATGGCGTCTATATCCACGGAACAATCTGTAATAAAAAGTTTTTTCTCACTCCATCCCGAATTTTTAAATTTTTCCAGAACAATTGCACTCGTTGACAGAAGACCATCGACCCATTTTTTTGCCAGTTTAATATCCATTCTCTGCTGGGACGTGGACAAAAAATTGGTAAAGATATTTCCCGGACGTTTATAAAAACTCTCATAGATATGATAAACAATCATATACCACGATATTTTATCGCCATAATTTTTCTTTAACTTATATGCGGGTATAACATCCGGCATAATATCAGTCGGAGAATAAATAATATCGCCTTCTTTTATGTTTTGTTTAAGAAAGCTATAGCATTTTTTCATTCTCTTGAAATATGCATCTATTATTTTGTTATTATCTTCTGTTTCAGTAAGAAAAACATTTTTATATACTACATTTTCTTTATGTAATAAATCATTAAACTGTTTTGTCGTATATAAATTTATATTATACTCTTTTTTATCCTGCCATCTCCGAAGTATCTCTATCATACGTCTGTCTCCACCAGACATAATATTATTCCAAAAGCAATTAAAAACGACATGTATTGTTTTCATAATGTGCTCCTATCACTGTTTCCAGTTACTTCTGTCCGATGCCTCAACTTTACCAAACAAAGACTTAATCGTACCTATTCCGTACACTATCAGTGTACTCCAGCATGCCACGAAATGAAACAGCCATGCCTTTATATCAGGCTTTCTGACAAAGCCTATTACTGACTGAATCAAGAGCGGCAATATTGTTATACAGCATAGAATAAATAAAACAATCTTTCCTTTTCCGAAACTGGTCCACGGATACTCCCGTCCCTTGGCATCACTGAAATAAAGAAAATCATTTATACGTCTTTTCTGCTTTCTGACAAACGTCTTTATATCCGGACAATATAAGTGAACTATTCCTGTTTTTACTTTTGCAACCCTAAGAGAAGAATCCTTTTGGAATAGTTTCCACAATACATCTATATCAAAAAGATAGTCGCCTTCAAAATTATCATTGAGTTCCTTTGTACGCATGATAAATCCATTGGCACCAATTGTAGGAATTGCATTGTAAAATCTGATAGACAGATAATCTCCCTTATCAATCTCTTCATGAGGAATCTTTGTCCATGTATTTGATACATAACTGTATCTGTCATAATTGCCCATAAACAAACATAGTGGGTCTCCCATTCCAAGTAATGAACAATATCTGTTTACGAGACCGTCTTCCTTACGATATGTAAATGAAATTGGCTCAGATGCCACTATGCTGTTGTCCTCAAAAGGCACCATCATTCTCTCAAGCCATTTCTCATCAGGAAGTATATTGTCAGAATCGAGAAGCAATACCACATCTGATTTAGCCTTTCTAACCCCGACTGCCTTTCCGGCCTCAGCTGTACGAAGGGGGTTATCATATACCGAAATAGAGATATCAGACTTTTCATTATATTCTTTAAGTTTCTCAAGCGATCCGTCTGTAGATCCACCATCTGCAATAATAATCTCTATCTTGTCATGAGGATATGTCTGCATTATTATTGCCTGAAGATAATCATCTATAACACGCATTATATTTAATGTAGGGGTTACAATTGATACTGTCATTTTTTCCATAGTAATTTCACCTTAAACCGATTTTTTACCCTTTAAACATAATGTAAAAATACCCTTTTCCTTCTTCCAGCTCATATCTTCTTTTTTATTCATATAATTCTCAAAAAAAGGTTTTCTTCTGAATATCCATTTCGCAATATACAAATTTAAAACATTTATAACTGCCGATAAACCACCCTTAACAGATATTCTCTCTATTTTTATTGTCTTTGCTGAAGAGACGATTTTTTGCATATCCTGCTCTTTATAGTGCCTGTGCCCAATAAGCCACCATGCAGGATCTAAAAAACAATTAATAAAATTCTTATGCGGTGTGGTAAGATAAAAAGTTCCCCCTGGAACAAGTACTCGTTCTATTTCCTTCAACATCTTTTTTTCTGTTCCTTTGGGAATATGTTCAATAACATCCCACGAAACAACTGTATCAAAAAATCCATCTTCAAAAGGAATCTCTATTGCACTTCCTTCTAAAAATGTAGTTTTGGCATTATCTTTAAAATAATTCTTGGCTGTATTTAAATCATCCGGATTAGGTTCAATACCCCATACATGATCAGCCTTTTCCATAATATTGTATTCAAACCAACCAAATCCACAACCTATGTTAAGAATTTTTTTGCCTGTTATATCCTCACTATCAATGTGTTCTAAAATATACTTTTTTCGTCCAAACAGTTCATCTGAAGGTTTCTCATTTACCAAATTTTTCATCGCATTATCCCTTTAATATATTCATCTTTCAAATCTGAATAATAACAATAATATATGCTTAATCCATCCTTACTACTACAACACCATCTATTACCTTTACGGCATTTGTAGACGGAAAATCTTCAAGTGTTTTATATTCTTCACTGGATTTTATATTACTAATATGTTCGTCTGTAGGTGTATCAAACTCTACTCCAAGATAACATTTTGCAAAATTTGAGGTATTTTTATTATCCCAGAAATCATACACTCCTGTACCAAATATTCCCATCCAGCCCATATCTATATAATTATCACGAAGGGTCATGGCCTGGTAATTCTCATTGATCAGATATCCGCCACCTTCAGAATAATCAAAATAAAGCAGTCTTCCGCCATTCTGCCATTCATCGGTCTGCTCTACTCTGTACATAATCCTGGTCATCTCAGAATACGCTGTTTCATAGGCACTGTTCATACGCTGGTATGCATCATTAATTATCTGGATGTTTCCATACAAATGAAGAATGAGCATAATAAAGCATACCGTAACAAGGCGGTTTCTGACTTTTTCTCCAATCAAAACTGCTTTTTCCGTCATACAAACAACAAGCGAAACAGCAATTACCATAGAGTACATCATCTGAAGCGATTCATCACACTTTCCGTTAAGGATTATCTGTGTTGAATTTATACACATAGGTGCTGCCAATGCAACGAATATCATCATTATCTTTCTGACAATCCCTTTTTGTTTTACAATACTTATACATAAATCACACATCAAAGATATTGTAATTAGGATATTTGCAAATACAATCACGTGACTTGCAAATGACACATTAGGACCTCCAAAGAAAATATTAAAATGATATTTTATAAAGTATTTTATAGCAATAACTACTGTCGAAAAAATATTTGATATATAAAGCGTTCCTGTTTCAGCTTGAGCATCATATCCATGAGTAGTCAATTCTCCTCCTGATACTCCGAATGTCAGATTATCAACTCCATTTATCTTTCCTATAATCTGCATGCTGATAACATATAAAATCAAACCTATAACAAGCATTGCAAATGCTCTTCCTAAATCTTTCCACCACTTTTTAATATCAAATTCTTTTTCAAGCAATCTCACAAAAAGTTGAACATAAATGCAGGCAATTGTAATACATATATTGGATTGATATCCTGCAATCGCAAACATTATTGCAACTGATGCTGCAATAAAACCTTTTATCCCTTTGTCATACCATCTGAATGCAAGTATTGCAAACGGAATACCTACTGCAAACTGGTATGATCCATTAGGATAAGACATAAAGCATGCTACAATAGGTGTGGCACTCATCATCGCTCCGACAATAACTGACATGGCAAATGAATTAATTTTAAAAGTATCCACAAGTAAAATTGCTGAAATCGCAAGAATTAATAAAGTGAACAAACCTGCCATTAAACCTGATCCCCAAAGAGACACCAATGGAGAACATATAGATTGAAGCCATCTTGTTTCCCATAAATAGAAACTTTTTTCTTCCCACAAAACAAGAATATCATCATGGTTTGCAAATTCATTTGTCAGAATAAAAAGATGTGCAATCAATCCAAATACAAAAGTTGATATACCTGCATATACAGACTGTTTACTTAATCTGGAAAAATGTTTTTTTAACAAATTGTCGATTGTATTTTTCATCGAAATATATAATCCTTAATTGATTCAAAAAATGTTTTTCAATGTATTATTTAAAATATCCTTTAATTGCATTTAGTATTTTATCATTATCAACTTTATTCCTGATTGCAATCCTTACACAATCTGTTCTTTCAAGTTTTTTTGACAGATCTTTAATCAATAAATTATGCTCAATAAGCAATTTTTTTGTCAGTTCTCTTGCAGTCATATTACCCGTTAATCTGACAAGAAAATAATTGGCCTGTGAAGGTACTACATGAATATCAGGAATTTTAATTAATTCATCATAAAATCTTTTTCTCTCATTTTTAATTTTACCCAGAGCTTTCTTGTAGTCTTTCTCATACTTGGTAGCTATCTGCATATAAAATTCTGCAAATGAGTTTATGTTCCAGATTGCAATTTCTTTTTTTAGAAACTTTATTAATTCTTTATCACCTGAAGCGAGTACCCCCAGTCTGAGTCCCGGTACGCCATAACTCTTTGATATACTCTTTACTACTATTACGTGAGGATTGTTTATCAGAAAATCCTGATCAAGCAATGTACTATATTCATCAGCAAAATCTGCAAACGATTCGTCAACAATCAATCTGATTTTATTTTCGAATGTATACTTAATTATTTTTTCAAGTCCGTTATTATTTATAAAGTTTCCTGTTGGATTATCCGGATTGATCAGAATAAGTGTTTTCACTTCACTGTTCTTTAAAAATTCGATCACATCACCTGAATCGTACGTATAATCATCGTTATTCGGAACAAAGAATTCAACTTCATTCTTGTCATAACGATTGGGATACTCCTCAAAAGTAGGCTTTATGCATCCTACTTTGCCTTCTGTGTTGTCCATCAATGCTTTAATCAGTTCTGCTGCACCGTTTCCAACTACTATATTATCTTCCTCCACACCCATATCTCTGGATGCGAGGAGAGAGTTGACTCTCTGTCCAGAAGGGTACTGGGTCATCAGTGTATCAAAACTGTCTTTAATCTCCTCTTTCATCTTTGTGGGAGGGTAATACGGGTTAACCAGATAGCAGAAATCAAGGAGATTAGGGAATCTCCAGTATCCACCATATCTGCCCTCCATCATCTTAAGCTTATCTTCCGTATCATCCATAAAGAGTACGCTCGCTATATCGAGGTCCTGTTTATCATCTATCTCGTACCATCTGGCATCATGAGGGATTCTCTTTGCTTTAATCTCCGGACTGTCAAGCATGGTAATAACCCTAAGTACCTGCTCATAGTACTCATTATTTCCAAGCGCTTTCGTATATGCTTCAAGAAAAGGGATATAATGAGTCACAGAAAAATGTTTGCTGAATTTATATATATTTACAGTCTTGTAATAATCATTACTCTCACTAAACTGAAACTTAGACCCGGGCACAAACTCGGTAATGTTATCCTCTTCATCAAGTTTAAGGCATGTACCATCCATCCAGCTCTCATACTTATCTACAAGTGCAAGTGTCTCCCTGGGATCGTTTATTAGTTCATCCAGTATGCTGTCCTCAAATATGAGATCTGACTCAAAGAGAATTGTATCCTCCTGTGCAAGATAGTCTGTTGAAAGTGAAAGAGAGTAAATATTATTGGTCTTGTCGTAAACAGGGTTATCTATAAAAACAATCGGAGTCTTAACACTAATGCTATTAATATGATTTACAAGCTCTTTACCCTTATATCCTGTAACAATTACTACTTTTGAAAAATTTCGTTTATCAATCTGGTCCATAAGCCTGTCTATTAGGGATATTCCATTGACTTCAACCATGCATTTCGTATTGTTTTTTGTAAGACTTTTTAGTCTTTTGCCCATTCCGGCAGCAAGGATTATTGCCTGCATTTCCACTCTCTTTCAAATTACATAATTATTAGTATTCTCCAAGATAACTCCAGTTATCTGGCTCATATACATTATCATGTACAGTATACCATTTTCCGGGCATAAATGTCGTCCTGTTTCTACTATTATCAGGATTTACTTCATCGCAGATAAATACCTTTATTTCCTCGTTATATTTATCTGTCTCATCCAGTGTATTGCCTGTAAAAGGATTTACAGGGTTTTCTATTATGTTGTCTATGGCAAAATATACGCCGTCGGCATTTGTCATAAACTCGTCGGATACGGTAAATCCGGTGGAATTAAAATCCTTCATAAGAAGGAGCGGGATAAATCCCTCTACGTCCATACCGTCCTCTGCCTTTAAATCAAACTGATCAAGGCATGCCCCGTGATCAGATACAATGATAATCCTTGTATTGTCATATACATCGTTTTCTTTCATCCAGTCAAACCACTGAGCCAGCTTAATCATAGATGCCATGTTCACATCATAATGCATTACCTGATTTTCCGTCTCCATTCGCATGGTCACTCCATCAAGCGTATAACGGTTAATCATATCTGTATCATATAATGTATTATCAACATTATTTGACGGTACATAATCAGGCTGCTGAAGCAGAGTCTGCTCATGGGTAGCTGCATTAGTCATCATGAGGAATGTGCCTGTATTATCATCAGTCAATGTCGTAATATTACTGAGATTTTCGAGGGTGCAGTACCAGTTCAGGAAACTCTCCTTATATCCGTGGGCTTCGCTGATGCTATCTACTGCCTGATCTGTTACAGATGTATTGTAATATCCGTAATCATAAATACGACGCCATAAAAACAACGGAGATACACGCATCACGGCATTACAGAAGAAATTCCTGTTTCTTAAGTAAACTGTCTGCTCTGCGCTCTCCTTTGAATTACTGTTGTATCTTCCCTCTGTAATATATGCATTTATATTCTCGTATTCATCATAAATACTGATATCAGGAGTCCATTGGTATCCGGCAAATGGCGGATCACATACAGTGACATCAAATCCGTTGTCATTAAAAAGTACAGGCAGGACGCTTAATGCCTCATTCTGCTTGTCTTCAAGAAATTCCTCATCTCTCTCATTCATTTTAGTAGGTGTGTATTCATAGCCACCAAAAAGGGCCGGGGTGCCGTACAGGGTACTTCCTCCAAATGAAACTGCGTTGGGATAAAATGTAAATCCGTCAAATGAATCTATAAGTTCCTGCTTTTCATTCAGGATATAGGGGAACTGGGTTCCCATGGCTCTGTCCATCATGAGAATGATGACATTCTGACCTGTTTTGCTTAAGGGAATGCTTAAATTATCAACTGTGGCAAGCTGGGATGCTTCCACAACCTTCTTATACTCTGTATTAATTGAATATGCATCTATTCCGATAAACACAAGAGCTGTAATAATACCTGCCGAGATTAATCCGGGAATAAACGATTTTAATTTTCTGAATATAAAATGAACAAGTATAGTAATCAGGATAATGAGCAAAAGATTAATAATCTTTGCCTTTGTATCAAGGAATACTGTCATGTCATCGTACATCAGATTGGCATTAAGCCTGCCAAGCTTGGCTCCAAGTGATGTATAGTTAAATACAGCCACTACAGAAATGATGAATATCATTTCCCTGAATAGTTTTCTGATTTTACCGTCTGACAATACATAATAAATACCAAACCAGACCATAAAGGTACCTGCTGCCAGGAGGCCTGAATTAATAATGTATCTGAGGGGGTTGCTGACGTCCCAAATATTCACAAACTCTGCCGGAGATGACTTCATGATGCTCATGGGGATAAAGCATCCGGTAAACAATGTCATGAAGACTGCTCCAAGCCAGAATAATGTATTCTTCTCATTGTCATCTTTGTTATCGTTAGTCGTCTCTGTATTTTTCTTCGGAAATCTCTTGGCAATAATCTTGTCAAAAACGTTTTTGAGTAGAGAGAAAATGTTGTTGAATGTCCAGTACAAAACAAGACCGGACGGAGATGTATAGAGCAGAATCAAAAATACAAAAGCAACACCGTAAAGCTGTATCTTGGTTTTTGTGGGCTGACCTTTTGTATAAATAGTACCTGAAACAATATTAATTAATGTCATTAAAACAGGCAGTACATTAATCGCTATACCACCTATAACAATCAAAGAATCCGGCTGTGCCAGATTTTTAATGGGCCCTAACGCTGTACCGTTTAAAAGCTGGAGTCCCGACAAAAATCTGTATGCCGAAATAAAGAAAGGAATCTGAAGAAAAAGTGACAGAGATCCCCTGAGTGCATGAATCGGCTTGTAATCATTCTGCCTGTAATAAGCCTGAAGCATCATAAACCGCTCGTCGCCCTTAAAAGTCTTCTTAATATGGGCGATCATGGGCTCCATTGCAGACTGCTTGTTCTTATTATCCTCCTGGAGCTTATCTGCCTTGCGATAAAGGGGCAGAGTTAAGACACCTACAGTAATACTTAAAGATAATATTGATAGTACAATATTACCCTTCATTATTACCTGTGCCACTGAAAAAATGAATTCAAACATTATCTCAAGTGGCCTGATTATCAGACTGTATAATACTCCTGCCATTATCTGCTAAACCGCCTTGTCCTTATCAAGTTCATCAAGTTTCTTAATAATAAAGTCTGCTGTATTCTCAGCGCCTTTACCAATCTGTTCCCATGACTCTTCCCTGGCTCTCCGTCTGCCTTCACTGTATACGGGATTATCAACGCATTCCCTTATGATATTGCCAATATTATCAATATCATCCTGCTTAAGCTGTATACCCATCTTAGGCAGTATCCTGAATGTCCATGGCTCCTCATCAATCCAGTATGCGTCATATGGCGACTTGTCAAAAGATGTGTCTGCATAAATCACAGGCTTATCAAATACAAGGGTGTAATCAAAGAGCACGCCGGAGAAATCGGATATCATAACATCTGACTTTGAGAGTATGTCAAAGTTATCATTATCCCTGTTCCATTCTACACGGGGATTATCCTGATACTTATTTTTTAATGATTCTATCAGCTCTTTCTCAGCTGTATATGACTGGGGATGGGGACGGACTACCACTTTATATCCTGCATCAACTACTGCATCTATCAATCTGTCTCCATACATGTTAAGAAGACTGCTCTTACCCCATGAGGGTGCAATCAGGACTATCTTCTCGTCGTTCTTCTCAATATTTGTATTATCAAGTCTCTTTTTCATGGCATCCATATACGGTATGCCGACTATCTCGATATCCTTCGCATTAAGATGCCTCTTCCCTTCAAGCTCCCGGACCTGGTCCACCTGGTACTCTCCGGATAAGAGGATTGCATCATAATAATCTATTCCGAACATTCGATAAAGAGTGATATCACTGGCAGCGTGAGGGATATGGATATAGTAATCTACATCTCTTGAACGCTTCCACTGGAATACATCAAGACTTGGAGTAGTTGAGAGAACTATCTTTGCATTAAGCATATTAAGCTTTGAAAAAGCCTTGTTTCCCTCTCCTATAAATTCTCCTGTCACATATTTAAAATTTGAATTAAATACAGGGTCGTCTTCCGACATGGTGAGATACTTTACTCTTTTCTCTCTTTTTTCAAGTTCAGCAAGTACAGGCTCAAATATGTTCCAATATCTCTTATGGTCGGTAAAGATGACTATCTCATCCTTTTCTCCGGAGATATTATCGCCTTTCTTTCCAAAGCCGTACTTAAGCTTTATTATCAGCATACGGAAGAAATAATAAACTATTCCCACCAAGCTGAATATTATTGAAAAAAGCATTCCTCCCGTTCCGGGATCGATATAAAGTAACATGAAAAATACCTTTGATAAAAAGTTCCATTCTCAACAAAACGGAGCATTATGCTCCGTTTTGTCAAATAATATTATACTGTTTTTTCGCTGTTTTTTAAATAACTATATTTCCTTAACCCAGAGGCCGTGAAGGTTGCAGTACTCATATACAGCAACTGCTTCCTCTCCTGCAGCAAGTACAAACTCTGCAACAGGCTTATCGGTCGGTGTCAGCTTATTAATCTGGCATCCTGTCTTTGCCTCAAGGGCGATGAACTGGATGTAATGAGCGTCTGTCATGGGGTGCTCTACCTCGCCTACCTGAACCTTGATTACGTTACCTTCTACTGTAACAGCTGGTACGTGCTTCTCAAGGGCTCCGTCTACTGCACCGGGTACAAGCTCCTTCATGGGCTCACCACAGCATACAACAGGTACGCCTGAGTCTACCATCTTGGTGATAATGTTTCCACATCTTTCGCATTTGTAAAAATTCATGTTGTAAACCCTCCTTTTATTTTATAGATTCCGAGTGAAACCTAATTAATAGTTCTCTGCTTTAATCTCGAAATATGCCTGAGGATGGTTGCATACAGGGCATACCTCAGGTGCTTCCTTGCCGACTACGATATGACCGCAGTTTCTGCACTGCCAGATACACTCGCCGTCCCTTGAGAATACTATCTTGTCCTCCATATTTTTAAGGAGCTTACGATATCTCTCCTCGTGCTCCTTCTCAATAGCTGCGACTCCCTCAAAGAGTTCGGCTATATCATCAAAGCCTTCTTCCCTTGCAGTCTTTGCAAATGAGGGGTACATCTCCTGCCACTCATGGGACTCGCCCTCTGATGCCTCTTTAAGACAGTCTATTGTTGAACCGATACCGGTGAGAATCTTGTACCAGATCTTTGCATGCTCTTTCTCATTCTCAGCTGTCTCAAGAAAAATTCTTTGATATCTGCTCGAAACCATCCTTCTTAGCCTTTGATGCGAAGTATGTATACTTATTTCTTGCCTGAGACTCTCCTGCAAATGCTTCCTGAAGATTCTTTTCTGTCTGTGTCCCCTTTAACTTGTCTGCCTTGCAGCTCCACTTATCTTCTGCCATGATTAATCCTCCTGTTTTTTTTATACTCTGCGCAAAAAAACTGATTTTTGATATCTATCATGCATTATTATCAGAAACTGAATCTTCAGGTGGTATACCTGTATCACTTGAGTCTCTGCCTTCTGTTTCCCCTGACTCAGTCTCTGTATCATTTGCTGAATTATCCGAAACTATCGAATTGTCTATATTATTTACATCTGCATCATTATCACTGACACTTGTATTATCCGGAATATTGTTGTCTGAAACAGAGCTATCCTGATTAGCATCTTCCGAATTTGAATCACTTGTATCAGGTTCACCACCATCTGTATTAGCAGAACCATTATCTTCGATATCTGCTTCATTTTGAATCACTGAATCAACATCCTCTGATTCTTCAGATCCGCTATCTTCGGAAACATCCTCAGAAACAACTGTATATTCAATTATCGGTTCGACAATCCAACTAATCTTTACAACCGGGTTTACATTAATATTTGCCCAGTTATCTGTAGCACTGCAGTCTCCTGTCAATCCCATTGAGAATGAGTCAAATGCAACATCCGTGAGCCGACTGGCATATACATACTCGCCAGATTCCTCATCATATTCATACGCATAGGCCCCAATGGGCGCCTTATCAAGTCTAACCGTAAATGACACTTCTACATCAGCAGACAGAGGATATTCATTGCCATATTCATCCACAAGAGCAAGATACATATCACATGTATTACTATCTCCAATATCCCTTGAATTCAGAACATTGATACCATCAACATTTTCTAGACTTGCCGTAGCTGTTATCTCAACGGGAACCGTACTCCTATTTATGATATCAAGCTTGTCACTACTACCTGACAGACTGTATCCACCGTCAGACCTGTTGATAAAAAGCATATGGGCACCTTCCTCAACAAAGATATCATCAGAGTCTGCATATGAATTATATAAAATATCCTGGGGGTCTATAAAGAAACGGAATGTATCTCCCACTTCAACAGTAGGGAGTACAACAGAAATAATCTCATTATCTACACTTTCTGTCTGAACAGTAAAACTCTCTGTATTATTTTCAGATACTGCTTCTGTACCAATTTCTTCAATTGATTCTTCTTCCACAGTAGCATTCTCTGAAGCACTAACCTCATCACCAGAAACTACTTCCATGGAAAAAACTCTGATATTGCAGATAAGCAATACCATCATTACAGAAATTGATATTGTTCTGTATATCTTTTTTCTCATAAAACAAAACCCCCTTTTAGTCACTTTATTATATCAGTAAAACAGTGAATAATAAAGTAGATTAATTATATTATTCTAATGTAAGTACTAACTAAATTTTCTTCTCTTACAATTAATTATCTGTATTAATATAGGGTAACTCACTACAATAAAAGAGGGTCGTCGCTTGGCGATTAATAATCACCATATGCGACAACCCTTTATTTTTCAGTTTCTAGATTACTTAATATCAATTAAAAGGCATTATCTGTTGTTGCTGTATAATCTTTATTATTTATGCTAAATGTATATGTCAAAACATCAGTATCATAGTATGTTCCACCACCTAATGCATAATATACATTCATTCTATTAATTACGATAACTGTACCAGCTTCATTTATATCAGCAACCAACGCCTGACCATTCACTTCAAGATCTTCAAGATCATCGATATCATCTAATTCTACACCGACAGGAAGTGCTACTAAATAATTAGGAGCGGCATACCCAACAACAAGATCAAATGGACTCACATTAGCCGTTGTTGCTGTATAATTTCTATCTCCTACAGTATAAGTAAATGTTAATGGACCTGCTTCGAAGTATGTTGCATCACCTAAAGCACTATGTACATCGCCATAATAAACTACAATTCCTGTATTTGTTTCATTTAAAGTAGCATCTACAGCAAGACCATTAACTTTAATATTTTCAACCTGGTCAATATTAGTTACTGCTACTCCAGCAGGAAGTGCTATTAAATAATTAGGCTCTACATACTCTGCTGCAACTGCAATCGGGGTATCATCACTTACATCTGAGAACTTATAAATTGGTGTAAATGTAAGTTCTTCTTCTACAAGATCTGTCCAATCAACTGACTCATTGATAGCACCTGTAAACGAAAATGCAGCGATTCCACCAAGAGCATTAAGTCTCATAACTCCATTATCAAGGTTATCCTGAGTAGTAGCAAAATCGATAACAGTTGACGGAGTATATTCAGCATTGTAAAGCTCATATTCATTTTTAGCTGATACAACTCCATTAGCATTCTTCATAAATACGCCTGACTCGTTATAGTCATTAATGGCAACATCATATAGCTTTCCGGCTAACTCTGCTGTATCCACTGCATTCTGTCCATTTGTTGCATCAGCAACAGTAAAGTTAACAGCTTCATATCCAGCCTGGCCATTGCTATAGGTATAACTATAATCCTGTACGACGCCAGAATGCACTCCCTGGTTATCTTTATAATTTGAGCCACCTACAAGCTCAAGATACATAGAATAATCTGTTCTAGCATCTATACCTGTGTCATTGCCTACGAATGTAATACTTCTTCCGTTTGCATCTGCCTGCCATCCATCAACTTCCAATGTAATTTCAAGATTTTTTGCACTTGTGGAAAGATTTGCTACACCATAATTAAGTGATACAATGTCACTATTATCAACAGTGTCTAAATAAACATCTGCATCCTGCTGACCCTGAGCTTCGTGAACTAATATATGCCTTGTACGAACATTATAATGCTGAGGATTCAGCGCTAAATTAATCGTTGTCGGAACAACATATGTATCTACTGAATGATACAAAATAGCTCCTGTTGCTTCCTGTACACCGTAACCTTCTGTAGTAGGGTCTATCGTTGTAGGCTCTGCAAGCACTGTAAGTGGCGTTGCAGCTACCATTGCTACACTTAATGCGGTAGCCATAAATCTTGCTAAATGTTTCTTCATACTTATTTTCCTCCTTTTTTATACTTCAGTATGATTCTCTCAAATCAAACCTCATTCCAGAACAGTAAGTTTTATCACAAAACCTGCTCTACTTAACTCCTCCTGTGATTCAACATCCTTAAGAAGTGTGTAAATAACAGTTGCTTCATAATCGCCTGCCTCCAGCACTTTATCAAGTTTAAAGTTCGTAATCTCCGTACCTACAGGCAAAACCGGAGATGAATATATCGGCTCATCAGAACCATCAAGGTACACATCAAAATATATCGGATGGGTGTTATTTTCACTATTCGATACATAAGCGTCCTGTGATTCTGCACTGCCATTTTCAAATGTCCATTTCATCGACATATTGCATACAAACATGCCCTCTTCAACTTCCTGGCGCATCTGATCCATTACATTGGCCGCACTTTCTTCATCTACAACTGTTCTGACCGTACCGCCAACTTCTCTTCCGTCTGTTTCATTAGTCGATTCTTTTCTTCCCAACAAAAAAGCAACGACACCTACAATGACTACTGCAACAATCGCAAAGATAATCGCCAAGATGATAACCAATTTGTTATCTTTCTTTTCCTCATTCTTTTTGGCATTAGGTCTGTTCTTTGTGTTACTTGACATTATTACTGTCTACTCTGATTATGAGATTTGATGCTCCCGGAACATCCGGAAGACTTGCGCTCATCCATGCTGCTAAAAACGATGAGCACTTCAAATCATGAGTTCCTCCTTTCCTCTTATACCTTTAGAAACTTTTAATGATTTGGATGTGATTCGTATTCCTACTTCTAACTAAATTAAATAGTCCTCACACCCCACACGCAAAATATATTGTATAAAAAAAACAATGATTTGTCTAGTGAAAATCGGATATTTGGTCAATATTAACAATATGATTTAAGGGATTTCGGGAGAGTTTTTATAAGATAATGTTTTATGTAACCTAACAATCATTACATTTTCATTCTATACTATAAATCTCTGCATTTTTATATAAGTGGATCTATATTAAAAAAGTGGACACGAATAGTAACTATTCACTACAATTAAGTAGACATCAAAAGGAGGTATTTACCCATGTCCACAAGCAACCGTGGTTGTCGGTACGATGAAGAATTCAAACGCACCATTGTTAACCTTTATAACAACGGCGGAAAGACTCAGGCTGCCTTATGTCAAGAATACGGCATATCCCTAACTACTCTTTCCCGTTGGATTAAGCAGTACTCAACCGTCAAAACGGATGATGGCGAAGTTCTTACTGCTAAGCAAGTTAAAGATCTTCAAAAGCGTAATGCTCAGCTTGAAGAAGAACTTATGATACTAAAAAAAGCGATTGCCATCTTCACGCCACACTCGACCAACGATTAGAAGCTG
>JAEEGL011434671.1_pt1 | contig 31903 bp, 24 predicted proteins | sample 9134231 | NCBI WGS metagenome assembly JAEEGL01 (sample SAMN16246548, study PRJNA631951) | gut metagenome | biome: gut microbiome; feature: rumen; material: fiber-attached | host: Bos | place: Iran: Karaj | collected 2018-10 | reverse complement strand
TGTTAAAACTGATTTAATTCTAACAGAATCAGCATAATTCATCTGGCATCCTAACGTAATGATATAGAATTTTTTTCACATTCAATATAATCAACATTAATAAAAATTCAGATTTTTTATAACGATTTACTTTTATTTTTCTATTTATAATAGGTATAAAAATATCCAAAAATTTGAATGGACATGATCAATGACACAAGTTGCAACAGCAATATATTATAAATTACTTAGCGAAACATATGAAGAAAACAAGCCAAAAGAAAAAATCAAAATAAAATTAAAAATGCGATTATAGATACATAATCGCATTTTTTAGCTCTAATAAAGTCAACATAATTTAGTCGAAATACTTCGCTCTTTCATCAGCCCCATAGAGCAAATGAGAAATATCGTCTCGAAGACCCTCATCTAACTCATCTGAAGACAACAACAAACCAAAGCTTTCAGCATCTTGCAATGTGAACTTCTCTAAACTCATGTACCTGTTAACTATAGCACGTTTTAACCTCAGCAAATAGCGATTACACGCATCTACAAAACTGCCATAATCGTATTTACACAAACGTTCCATCTCCATCCTTCGGGGATCTTCTGGGTTGTAACCCAGGTAAACGGTTAGATTTCTAACAAAATCTACCTCGTTTTTAAGCAAATTTTTTTTACTTTTTTTTTTCATAACAACTAAATCTTAGATTGCATACATCATATATATAATAAAAAATATCCCAGAAGTCAAGACAAATGTATATCTAATCTTTATTGCAATAAATCATAAAAAATTTAAAAGAATAAAGATTTATATTTAATCAAAATTTAAATGTTAATTTTTCTACGACTAACTATAATACTAATATCATACATATTTTTCTTTCGTGATAGTTTTATCGCAGAATTAGCAATCAGCTTTGTCCCATATATAATTTGATTTTGTATACTAGCAATATTCATAGAAATCTATCTAATCATACACGAAAGTAAAAGAAGAAGAAAACATAAATCTTTAAAAATATTTCTAACAATTCTAATAACAATCTTAACAATCTGAATTTGAACTTTATATAGTTCAGAATACTTTTGATTTTATAACCAAAGTGATGAATCAATCCGTCTAACAAACGAAAATTGAATTAAAGTATTTTATGCAAACATATTATATAAAAACACTGACTATAAATCATTGCAAGAAAAAATCGTAGAAGAAAATCCTGATATTGTAATTTTAGTTGAATTTTCAGATGATCACGAAGATGAAATGAAAGAGTTTTTTAAAGAGAATTACCCATACATGAATAGAAACTCATGGTCAATTACTCTCGCTTGAGATGTGGTTTTCAGTAAGATCCCTCTAGAAAATATTACAGAAACACACATTGTCGACGCTTGATCTCGAAATTACAGCTATATGAAAATATTATCTGACGAATGCAAAGATTGAGTAGATCTTTATGTAATTCATACAGCAGCCCCTGTTTCTTATAAGAACTTTGAAATGAGAAATAACCAAATAGGAAAACTACTATCAGATTTTATCAAAGAACATAAGAATTGAACTCCAACAATGATTATTTGAGATTTCAATTTATCTCCTTGGTCACATTATTACAAACAGCTAACAAAACATCGAAATATGCTAAATGCATTAAGTTTTCAAGCTCCAAGTTATACTCGAAGTCTATTTCAGCACAAAATCTTTCGTTCCCACATCGACCAATTATTTATTTCACCTGAAATGAAAATCTCTCCTATAATCATAGAAAATCTCACATGATCAGACCATCGTTCTTTTTCTTTCAAGTTTTGAACCGAAAATAATTAGAAAAAAGAATTATCATCTCATCATCAAAAGAAAATACGAATTATACTTAAATTTGGAACTTTTTCTCATCCAGCATATCTAGCATTCCGATCCTTTTTTAAAGGTGATACTTTATTTAGGAACTCTGTTTCCAATCCAAACGCAGTAGCATATGGAAGAGTTCTATCAACAAATAAAGGATCTTCTTTTAATAATAGCTTAATCTTATTTTCATCACAACTCTTTATAAAATTTCTATAGCCTATCAAATGAGAAGCCAATTTTGCTCAACTGTCAGTAAATTTTAATTTTCATCCTCAATTTACTAATCCTCATAAAAACACACAGACAAGGAATAAGATTACTAATAAGATTAAAAACTGTGGCAAATGATGCCAAACATCAGCAGAAAAAAAGAAATATATTCATAAAAACAGTAAAATTACCAAAAAATTGTAAATATATTTTCGTTTTCATCATAAAGAAGATCTAAATATCCATCATTTATTAATTCAGTGATATTCCAAGTCTTCCAACATTAAAGCATATCTCAATTGAAAAGCTCATTCAATTATTTTAATATTTCACATTGAAAATATCGAATTAAATATCTCTGTTTCAAATAACGGACGAGATAATGGGATATCATCCTTTTTTATCAATTTAATATACTCTTTCTTAGAATTTTCTCACTGAAACGTTTTTATATCTATTAGATTCTCAAACTTCCACTGATATATAAGACTTGTAAGATCAGTAGGATCTACTTTACAATTGTATAATAATCATGCCTCTGCAGGATTAATTCACTTTGGTGGTGAATATTGTATAATAATCGGATATTTTTTCTCAAAAACTTTTCATAATGAAGCGGGTCTACTTTTATTCTTATTTTCCCACCAATCAAAGATAAAATATATAGCAAATCAAGAGACAAGACACACGACAAAAAAAACAGAATGTCCGGATTTAATAATTGAATTTATAACAAGCAGTACAAAAAATATAGCAAAACCAACCAACGATCACCAATTATCTGTTTTTTTATTCATAGAATTATAAAAGCTTTTCATATGCATTGTAAACCACTAAATAAAGAATTATCGACTCCTTGATCCTCATCATCCACCTCATCAACCACGTGAAAATCATCCCGAAAACGATGATCCACTAGAGAATCAACTACTGCTACTATAACTTCATCAAGAACTATAATTTCATCAACCTCATTTGTTAGGCATAACAAACATTCAAAAAATTATTATCAAAAAGGTTAATATAGAACTAGTAAAATCTGAATCTGATAATAGATTTAAAAAAGAATATCATCAAGAGTTATACCCTGATTTAGATCAATCATTTATATGTCATAACAAACTAGCTTGTCTTTCATGATCAAAATTAAAGTAATCTTTAGGAAATTTAATTGCCAAAGTAATTCCTTCCCCAGCATTTAATTTTTTATCATAAATTAGTATAATTTTATCTCAAGCATTTCGATTAATATATCACTCAAAATCTTCAACAGATGTAGTCTTTCAATCAGTAGTAATCAGAAAATCTTCACTAGTAAATCAACTATATTTTTTAGGTAATGTAATCTCTGCTCTAACTTTGTTTATATTAGTATCAAAATCATATCAAACAATATTCCGATAAAGCTCATGATATCATAATCAAGCAAAATTTCTAATCAATCAATATACAGAATAAAAAATCGGATAAACCTTTTCTCATTTTATCTCTACATTTGGATCTCATATTTTAATATTCATTCATCCATCCTCAATATAAGTTGAAAATTTATTTCAATCAACTCTAATATAATCCAAATCGATATGAAAATCCGTATCTTCTACAGTATAATTCAAAGGGATAAATCTAATTATTCCATGCTTTTTTTTCAAGAAATTAGTAGTAAAAGTCTCAGATACATCAATAGTTCCATCTATTTTTATATCTGCTTGTATATCTAAATTTTTATATTCATAATCTTTTGCTTGTGTAATATTTCATACAAAAAACATCAAAACAAATCAAAGAATAATCAATCAAAGTTTTTTCATTTTTTGAGAATAAAATAAAGCACAACCAATTATACTGAAAAATCCTCAAAAATGCAAAAAATCATACATAAATTTAAAAAACTAAATAAAAATTTGCATTTAAAGAGAAAGTGAATAAACTTATAAGGAGAAGAATTTTAATTTTTCTATAAATACATAAATGCAAAAAAAAGAAAATGCTTTATTGCTAAGTACAGATACACTACCAAATTATTGATTAGATCTAATATTTTCCATAGCAAAAAGTGTTGGTTTTGACGGTATTGATCTAGCTATGCGAAAATGATTTGATGCTTGGGATGAAGAATATGTACAAAAATTATCAACAGACCATGATTTACCTATATATATAGTTCAGACTTCACCAAAATTAAACCAAAAAGAATTAGATAAAGCCTTAGATATATGCCAAGCTACAAATTGCGACACAATTTGTATAAATGCTCCAAAAGTAATTGATTTTAAAGCATATGACTTCATTTCAAATAACTTAATGAACTATAAAAAAGACAATCCAGACATTCATTTTTCAGTTCTTAACCCTAAAGATAGTAAATTATTTGTATTACCCATACCAGAATATCGTTTTAGCAATATCATTGATATAGTTAAAAAATATGATTGTTATATTTGACTAGATATTAGTAATATAGATGCTGATTTATTTGAAAATGAGCTTACTCGTAAAATTGACGACTATGCTCCATACATTTCCGTAATATATTTTTCTGATAAAACAAAAAATTGAAGATGACACTTAATTCCTGGAGAATGAAATTTAGATCTTTGATTATTCTTAAAAAGACTTAAAAAAAGCTGATATAATCGTCCAATCAGTATTAAATTAGATTTTAAACCAACTGAGTTGGCAAGTAAAGATAAACTAAAAAAACAACTTAAAAAAGTTAAAGCATATTATGATAGATATTTTATCAATCTTAACACTCAATGAGATGATGACGAAACAAATCAAAATTCGGCAGAAGAAGATTAAAATATAATAAAATTATATACAAGGATTACACAAAAGTAATCCTTTTTTCTTATCAAAAATTTTCTTTACATTTACATTTGAAAAACAAATAAAAAAAAATAGAAATGAGTGAAGAGATTTTTTTCTGATTTTCTTTACATTTTCCAAAAATATCACATGAAAATCGTTATCGATCGTGAAAAACTTGTAGAAGTATGCGACATCGCATCCAGATTTGTATCAAAGAATTCTACACTACCTATTTTGCAAAACATTTATATGAAGGCTAGTATAGATACCCTAAATCTCAGAGCCACAGACATGGAAAAATATGTAGATATCGAAATTCCATGTGAAATTAAGCTAGAATGAGCTATTACTGTAAATGCAAAAATGTTTTCGGATTTGCTTAAAACTATTGAAGAAAAAACTATAGAAATCTCAGTAAATATGCAAAACAATATAATGCAAATTACATCAGCAGATGATGATTTTACAATAAACTGAATTTCAGCAAGTGAATATGTAGCTTTACCAGAATTAATGAATACAACTAATATAAATTTAGAGACTCAAACTTTCATCAACTGAGTAAGTATGGTAGAATACACTATCACAGAAAAGAATTTTTCTCCAGTCCTTACTTGAGTTTTAATTAAAACAAAATCTGAATGAGATTCTAAAAAATTAGTTTTTGTATGAACTGATTCATTCAGAATCGCTGAATTTAAAATCCCAGCAAATGTTGAATCTGATTTTTCTCTTCTTATACCAAAGTCAGCCATAAATGATATTTCATCTATCGCTGAATATGCTGTAAAAGGGGAGTCTCCAGATATGAAAATGAAATATTCAGATAATTTAATCTGATTTGAATTCTCAATTTGAGATATTAAAATATCTGCGACATCTCTATTAATTCAGTGAAATTTCCCTGATTACGAAAGAGAAGAAATAATGCCAACTCAATTCAATCATACAATTTTAGTTGATAAAACTTTATGTGAAAAAGCTATCAGAAAAATCTGAATCTTAACAAGAGATATGAACAATTTCATCCAAATCGAAACACAATGAGATAGCCAAATAGTTATCTCATCATGAAAAACCGACAAATGAGCATGAAAAACTAAAATTAATGCTATAATTTCATGAGATCCAATCGTATTCGCTGTAAATGGAAGATATATAACAGACTTTATCAAAATGATGGAATCAGACGAAATTCAATTCAATCTAGTTACAGATCAAAAACCTATGATTATAACTGATAAATGAAATGAGAATTACAAATATGTTGTTAGACCTTTAATTACAAACTAAATCACTTAATCATAAATAAAAAAAGTTGGCTTCAACAACCAACTTTTTTCACAAATTATTTATTTTTCACTTTTTCATAACCAAGCTGACCACAAGCTCATTTAGCCTCCCTTCACATAGATTCACGAACTGTAACAGTAATTCAACCTTTTTCTAAAATTCTCTTAAAACTCTGAATACTTTTTAAACTTGATTCTCTCAATTCAATTACAGGATTGGCATTATAAGGTATCAAATTCACATGAGCCAATCTATCCCTCAAAAGCTCAACTAATTGATAAGCTAATTCAGGTTTATCTGTAACTCAGTCAATCATAATATACTCATAAAAAATTCTATTATCGGTCGCCTCTACATATCTATCAATCACTTCCATTAATTCATCCAATTTAAATCTTTTAGCAATTGGCATAATTTTTTCTCTCAATTCTTGATTGGGAGCATGTAAACTTACTGCTAATTTTACATCTAATTTATCATCAATCAAACGTTCAATTCATGGAATAATCCCCGCCGTAGAAATAGTTACATGTCTACGTCATAAAGAGAATCTATCTTGTTGAAGCATAGCATCAATAGATTTTCTAACCTCATCATAATTTAAAAGTGGCTCTCACATTCACATAAACACAACATTTCTTATTCATCGATGACTTCAGTCTTCTTTTTTACCAAAACGCTTAAATATATAAGCATTAGCATACAAAATCTGACTAATAATTTCATCCCATCTTAAATTTCTGGTAAATCAAAGCTTTCATGTTACACAAAATAAACAATTTACAGGACATCCAATTTGAGATGAAATACACAAAGTAATACGATTAAGTTTTCTCTTATTGTTTTTAATATACTTCTCATCCTGCCAATGATACATAATAATAGCCTCAACCATATATCCATCATCTGTTTGAAATCCAAATTTAGTTGTAGTTTCAGCTTCTACAGTTTCAACACATTTCAAAGATATCGGAGAAAAATCTACTTTTAATTCTTCTTTAAGTTGATTTGATAATGTAGTCATTTCTTCCCATTCAATATGTTGATTTTTAAACAATTCAAAAAAAATCTGTTTCACTTTATATTGTGGAATCTTATGCTCCTTCGCTCGTGTTTCTATTATTTCTTGATCAAATAATACGTTCATTTAAAATTATTTTCATTTAAATCTAGTTTTAAATGCCGATGTTTCCTTAACTAACTGATAATCAGTATATATTTCTCTATTTCATCATGAATTAGTAGAATAAATCGGAATATCAGGCACTATATGAAAATGCAGATGATCTATGCTCTTCCCAACCTTTCAACGAGCTACTCAATCTCTTAACAGAAGATTTACTTCACTATGAACCATCTCCATTTTTCTCATTCGCTTTTCAATAAGTGGAATTAAATCTGATCGTTCTTCTGATGTTATCTCTCACATACGAATCAAATGTCTATTCGGTACTATTAATAAATGGTCACGAATATAAGGTGCTCTAGCAAGCAAAACCGTAAAATATTTTCATTTTTCTATCACATATTTTTTTTCTATATCACAAAACGGGCATTCATCCTTCAAAACTTTTAATAAATAATCATCATACTTCATAATTTACAATATTACCAAGCAATAAAATTTATTCCACATTTTCTATTTTATTTATTTCAATCACATCATCCCAAATCTGCATATCTTGAATTTCTTTATTGTGCGTTACAGTATAAAATTTCATAGTTCTTTGTTTAACAAAATTATCAATCATTTCTGAAACTTTTCAAACTGTATCCACATCCAAATTATTAATTGTTTCATCTAAAAATAAAAGGGGAGTGTGAAGATAAGATGAAACAGCCAACATCCACACCAATTTCAAAACAGTTCTTTGACCACCACTCAAACTTTTTACTTCTCTCTCTCATTTTCAATCAAGAATTTTAGCATCAAGTTCAAGTTTTTCACCATTTTCAACTATCTGCATTTTAATGGAATAATCCACACATTGAGAAAGATAATCATTTATAACATCACTCAAAACTGGCAAATAATCATCTAAAGCAAAAAGCACAATCTCTTTAGAAAGAATAGAATACAAACGAGATAGTTTCTTTTCGTCTTCCTGTAATTTCTTCGTTAAATTTTTATTATTCACGCTATCTTCTATCAATTGTTCTATTTGAGAAATAATTTGAAGAATTTGTTTAATTTCATTCTGATACTGCTGAAGTTTTGAAGAGTTAAAACTTTCCTTTTCCGTTTTTACTCACTCAATTCTCACATTTAAATCTTCAATTTGTTTTTCTTGATCTTGTAATAAGTTTTCTAAATGCTGTAATGAGGTTTCAGCCGCTACCTTTTCTTGTTGATATTTCTCCAAATTTTTACTTTCTTCTTCTCGCTGAAATAATAGCTTATCAATGTTCTGAATCTCACTTTGTATAGATTCCCATTCACGATAATTTTTTTCCCATTCAGCAAATCAAATCTTCATTAAGTGTTCCCTTAATAAATTTGAAAATTCAGTTTGTTCTTTAATCTTTTTCTCTAAATCATTTCTATAATCTTTTCATTCTGGATTTCTTTGATTTTCAAGTTCTTTTACTTTATTATCAAAATCTTCTCTTTCATATTCAGCTTTAATATTCTCTAGCGCTTTATTTAACGTTTCTTTCTGTTGCGAATACTGTTCAAATTGTTGTTTATTTATCGCATTAATATGAGGGCATTTTTTACATAAATCAGGACAATCAAAATCTGAATTTTTACTCCACATTTTATCTAACTCATCAATTCTAAGTTGTTGTTGCTTTATTTCTTCTTCTTTTCTTAGCTTCAATTCTTTAATTTTTTCTATTTCTCTATCATGATTTTCTTTTCGACTCTTCGACTGTAAATCTATATTCTCCAACTTAACTTTTTCAGATTCTATCAAAGATTTTAATGAAGTTCAAGAATTTTTAGCAATCTGCAAAACATCAAAAGCTGATTTTAAATCATTTGGCTTATCTAAACATTCTAAAGTATCATCAATCTTCGAAGATTTATTCCAAAAATCTATAAACTCAGAAAAATCTGAATATTTAGCATTCAAAGATAAAGAATCTCATTTTTTATAAAGTTCTATTTTTTTATTTTTCAATTCATTTCACATTTTAGAATCAATATTTTCAATTTTTTTTTGTAAATCAGAAACACTTATTTTGGCTGATTGAATATCGTTTCAAATTTTCTGTTTCTGAGCAACCAAATTTGATAATTGTTGCTGAAATTCATATAATTGAGCATCCAACTTAATAACACTATCTATTTTAGTTTGGATCAAAGTTCCAGCCTTTTCAAAAGAAGAATAATCCAATCAATTCAAACTAAAATCATTTAAAGAAATCTGATCAAAAAATCATTCAATATTATTGAAAAACTCATTATTTGCTGACAAAACTGGATTCAATTCATCATTTTCTTCTAAACTTTTCAAAATATTCCAAAATGATTTCAAATTCATCCTTAATTTACCATCCTGTAATGAATGATCTTGCAAAGCCTTTAATTTATATCAAACTTCTTTTTTCTTTCCTTGAACTTTTTCCTTTGCATCATCAACTCAAAGCAAATTGAATACATTCTTAAGTACAATTAATCTATCAGCAGGTCTCATCTCAAAAATATTATCAGCATCCTGTAAAAGAAAAACTGTACTCAGAAATACTTCTTTCGGAGGTAATAAGGCTTCCAACGAAGCCTGTAAATCTGATTCATTTTTAAATGGAATTTCTTCTAAATTCCAAAATTTTCCATTTTCAGATTCAAAATATTTAACCACATTATATCACCACACTAAAATTTCAGAATTTCATTTTAAATTTTTAATATCTCTTTGTAAATTTTCTCATTCATAATTGATAGCAAATAGTTGTGAACTACAACTATCATTTCATGCATTTGTATGTTTTAAAATTCTCTTAACCAAATAATAAACTCAATCAACTCCAAAAATCAAACTAATCTCTCAATTTTTGCTCTGTAAATTTAACATATTTCTAGAACTATCTTTGTATAGAGCATATCTTGGAGCATCAAAAAACAAAAAACTTTTTCCACTTCATATTGGAGCTTTTATCAAATATTTTCATTCATCAAAAACTAAAGAACAGCTAGTGTCCTTAAATGGTCATATGTTCTCATAATAAGCAGCTATCAGATTAATCATAAAATTACACCCAGTATAAACTGGATGTAATTATAAAAATTCTGATTTTAAATTCTAGTATATTTACACATTAATTATTATTCTTTTTCTGCTGAATCACTAGTGTACTCTGATTTAGGAATTAGTAGTTGTACCTTCAGATGATCTAGCGGCACTAGTCGCACCTTCAGATGATCTAGCATCAGCAGTTACACCTTCTGCTGATCCAGTAGTAGTTACACCTTCATCTTCTGACGATTCGGCATCAGCAACTGAGCTTTCCGTTGAATTAGATCTATTCGAAGGGACTTGGCCAACAACCACAACTTCAGAAAGCTGAACTACAGGAATCATTAACTGTGATAAAGTCTCAAATGTTAATTTTCAATTTCATGAAAGCTTATTTTCCCTCTGATAATCTCTAATTTTAGATCAAATTTCCATTTTTGCTGTCCATCTACCATCAACTCTCGAATTATTTAACAAAATCTGCGTTGCAGAAACTAAAGCACGCCACTTACCATTACCTTTAGGTTTGTTAAAATTCCAATAAGTTTTAAAATTATCATTAGTAATGCTCGATAAAAAATTCATCATCTTTTCACGATTATATGTAGTAGAATTACCATCAGCATTTTTTTCAATAAACATATTATCTCCTAGTTCTCTTCCCATATTTTCTAAATCAGTAGATGTTAATTTACAATTTTCTATTTTATTTTCCATATTCTCAGAATTTTCTTGTGGGTTATTCAAACGTCACATTAACTTTGAACAAAAATTATCAAATAATGGCTTCATTAAATCTCACTCTGATCCAACAAAATCCAATTTAGTTAAGTCAATATCCCCAAAATTATTTTGCATAAAATTATCAAGCGTTACATCCGAATAATCTGCATCTTTTGATGGATCTTTATACTGTAGTTTTCCTTCATTTACCTGAAAACCATCTAATGAATAGCCATCAGGAAATGTAGAATTAATATAATTTTCACACTTCGTAATTATAGAATTATTTTTCTCTCTTCTCTCGTTATTCATTGAATTAAATCTATCAACAAACTCACTTTTAGTAAACAAATTACGTCCACTAGAAAGTATAGATGGTTGCTGCTCAACCATATTATTTGATAAATCTCATCAATTCCATTTTTCATTCTCACTAAAAAATACATCATTTGCTAATGCCTGCAGACCTGTACCACTACCATCCTTCAATGTCAAATCTAATTGTTTATTTTTAGCCGAATAATTAATATTACTAGCATCCAAATCATAATGCTTTACTATAGAATCAACGATACTCTGATAAGTTTCTTTATCATGTTTCGACATATCATCAAACTTTGTCTTATCAACGGATTGTTTCATGCTAGAAACTAAATACAAAGCATCCATATAATTGGCGTCATTTTCAACAAATTTGATCAAATTTTCCCTATTCTTTTCAAAACCACCATCCTTCTTCAAAAAATCATCTAAATGTTTCAAATCATCCTTCTTAGCGATTTCCAAAACATCATTGAACAATTTTTGGTGTTCTTTTGGCTTTTCATTCCTTGCTTTTTCAACTCAACCAAACAATATTTTCATTTCTCTAATATCATTTTGAATTTCATCGGGAACCGTAAGTAAATCAAGACTTTGTTTCAGTTGCCCAAAAACATCATCAGAACAATTTAACAATCATTGAAATAATTCATTGTTAAATAATTTTGTAGTACGTTCCTGTCCATCTTCAACAACATTTTTCTCAGTAAAAACATTTTCAATCTTATCGTTATCTGTTGTCTCATCTCTTAATTCAGCAATCTGTTTTTGAAGATTTTGAATCTGAGCCTCATAATTCTGTTGTTTCGCTTGTTCATTTCCTTTTTCAGCATTTGGCCCAAGATTAATTTTTTTATAAAGCAACATTTTATCAATATTTAAAGAATAAAAAATATTTGTTATTTTTTTTAAGTATTGCTGTTATTATCAACGCTCACACTCGTAGTAGCACCCGTAATAGATCAATTGTTATCTCATCCAACAGTAATACTTACATTATTATCAGTCTCAATACTAGTATGGTTTTCACCAACATCAACAGATATCTGAGCATCTCAAGATGAAGTTTCTTGAGATGTCTGTGAAGCTCATTCTGGATTAGCACTTTCTCAACCAGTAGCACCATTTCAACCTGAAACCACCTGAGTTACTTCACTCGATGATACCGATTCTATTTTTAAATCATTTTCCAACTTTTTATAATAACTATCATCAGATGTCATAATTGTTAAACTACCATTTTTAGGAGCTAACTTTCTTAACTTACTTATAATATTTTCTTGCTCTTCACTTACAGCTATAGATAATAATTTATTAACTTGTATTTTTCATTCCCATTTAGATAAAGATTCAGCATTTTCATCAGTTAAATCAGAAATACTATTCAACTTTAGAACGCGAACACTTGGATCATTCTTTCATTCTTCAGAACTATCATACGTTTTACGATCTGCAAATATTTGCTCAACTTTATCTGAATCTAAATTTTTCACACTATCATAATCAAATATTTTTTCAGTTTCTTGTTTTTCTACATTATCAACACTACCACTTACTCCTCACAAAGATTCTACAATCTTACTAATAGTCTTAGATCATGGTTTACCATCTCTTTTTAATCAATTTTCCTTTTGAAAAGCTTTAATTCCTTTTATTGTTCTATTTCAACGTATTCAATCAATCCATTTTACGTCATATTTATCTTTACCATTTTTCGTACTTAAATATTTCAATGCAGTCTGTACAGCAACAATAGTTACTTTTCTATCCGAAGATTCCTGATTTTGCAACTCCTTTCGGTTCTTTCCTTGTATATCTTCCAAATAACTTCTCACTTTACTAATATCAAATTTTACAGGATCTCCATCTAAATCATTACAAAATCAAAATCCTTTAATTTTATCTTTTACTGCTTCATCTTTAATCTTAACAACCTTTTTATCTACAGAATATTCAGAATCTGAGCTAACTTGTTCCACTTTAGTCTCTCATCACTGATTAGTTGCCTGCTCCGAACTTGTAGATTGACCTTCTTGCACCACTCAAGAATCAGCCAACAATTTTTCTCTAAACTTATCATATATCGTATCTCTAGAATCATTTATAGTTATCCATTTTTCCCTATCAACAACGAAATCTCCATAAGTAACTGCATTACTTATATAATCACTAAACAACATTACATCATTCGCTGTAAATTCACTTCATTTAAACTTTAACACTCAATCAGCAGTTTTCGTAAAATCAGCTACCGGTAACTGTAAATTAACAACAGCATTCTGAATTAGACTTTTATTATTATCAATCCTTTGCTTATTAAGCTCATTAAGTTTTGCAACTATAACCTCTCTATTAACAATAGAATTCTTTTTATTATCAATATGAGCAACCGTTATATCATCTCACTCCCATTCTAATCACTGACCAGACAATATTCATTTATTGGCCGTAAGAAATCATTGTATACTGGCCGAACTACTAGTTAAAGCTTTATATCCAGGATATTCTGCTTCAATAAATGTTTCATTACCTTCATAATTCTTTTTAATTTCATTCCAAACATTTTGAAAAACTTTTATATCATCTAATCTCATACCAGTACCATAAAAACCTGGATTATTATCCAAAAGAGCCTTCATAGTCTGATATGTATTCATAGCTTCACTTTCATTTTCTGCTAAATACATACTCAATCTATTAATTTCTTGTTCCTTCATCTTATGTAAATCTTTTGGTTTTTGTAGTTTATCAAAAAACTTTTTATAATCTTTTTCAGATTTTTCATTATTTCAGATATTATCAAGAAAATTCTCCAATTTTTTTAAATTATCTCATGCCTCTTTAGTAAGCCCCTTCTTTTTTACCTCTTGAACAAATCATTTTAACGTATTCAAACATGATTCATTCTTCAACAAGAATTCAGCAAATTTTCAATCCAAAATTCCATCAGCAATCTCTATCTTATCATCTTTTTCAATCCCTCATACTTGAAGTAATTCTTGTGTAATAGTCTCATATCTTTGTAGCAAATCAGAATTAGAATTTAAATTTTCACTAGTACCAAGTTCCCCAATATTTAAGGTTACTTCGTTTGTTGTTTCATTTCCCGCCATTTTAATTTAATTATATATTAAATCTAAAAATCATCTGATAAACCCTCAATTAGTCTATCCAATTCCTTCAACTCTTTTTCATCTTGAAGCGCACTTTGTTTTTCTATTTGTCTCATCTTATCCAAAGCATCTAATCATCTCTTCATCTTTGCCTTCGCGACCTCTGATCTTGCAGAATGAATACCAGATTCAACTGCAGTAATTAATGTATCAAGAGCCTCATCTCAAAGTGCTCATTGTTCAACAAGCACCTTCAATCCGGGAGCCAAATCCCAAATTGATTCAAGACTTTCTAAAATCCTAACTAAATATTCCATTTTTGTCATTATGTTTTTGTTACATAAGTAATAAAACTTATCAACCTATTATAAACAAAATCTCAAAATTTGTCAAATTTTTAAGGACTTTTTTAAATTTTTTGCTTAACAAAAAATTAAAATAACAAAATACAATAATCATAAAATATAAGCAAAATAAAGAATATTAAAATTTATACTAAATTATCTTTATTATTACATAAATCAGACATTAAAACAGCCCTTCATCATGGACGGGTATCTTTTAAGTATACCTTTCTATCTTGTCAAAAAGCAATCACGTAAGTTCCATTTTGCATATTACTTCTATATCCATTATACAAAGGAGCATTACTTTTAGAAAACTCCATCATAGAAGCCGTTGCTGCTGATACATCACCAACAGTTGTAGATCTACTACCACTAAAGTTTCAAGCAATATCAACAATTTTTCAAGTAATGATAAACGGCGACAACTCAGGAGATCACATTGCTGTCGATAGTCAAAGAGTCTCGGCAAGCTCTTCATCAATTTCTGTAGCCTTAAAAAGAAAATTTGATGAATCCTTTCCTACCACTCTACTTAAATAGTACGATGTTACTTTTTCAGTAATTTTTTCTACTAATTTAGGCGAAAGAACTTTACGACCATAATTAGTAGCTTTTTGTATAGCATCATTCAACTTTTGAGATAATTTTCAAAACGCGCCACCAAGTCATCATGAAACAACTCCAATAACCGTTGAAACTACTCAGGCAGACAAAGATAATTCCTTTACGTCAAAATTTTTAATAGCATTGGTAAAAGCCGTCTTTACACTACCTTTACAAGCTTCTAATCATTGTTTACCCAAATATTTAACCATTCTCTTTCAGTATTCAACAGCCTTCATTCAATATTTTGATCATTCAGCAGCAGTTGTAGCCACTTTACCAACAGTAGTAGTAGCCTTACCAACAAAACGTTGTACCGGCTTAGCTAACTTACTATAAACCTGTCTAATTTTATTCAACCATTTACCAAGTTTAGCTGAATGTTTAACTAAGTTAGCACAAACAGATCATATACCTCAAATAACAGCTCAAACTCCAAAAGATAATAATGTAGAAATTACAATATCAATAGCTAAGTCTTGTCGAAAAGCTGCATTCTTATCCGTAAGATCTAACCATCAAACTCAATGAATATCATTTAATATATAACCAGCATCATAAGCTCACATTCATTTCGTAACTGCTCATTCTCACTTATAATGAACAAATTCATGAATTAATGAACCAGCTATAAGATCATTAATTCAAAAATACTTAATCATTCATTTAGAGGAATTAACTGCCACTTTACAATAAGCATCTAACAAGTCACTATTTTGAGCCATTTCTTCCAATTTAGTCAACTGCTCATCCTCATCTTGAGATCTAAACTGCTTTGATTGTAATTTATCCTTTTGTGCTAAGACTCACTGCTTTACACTATCAAAATTAACACTAGAAGCTTGAATTGTTCTTTTCTTTAAGTTTTTATAAATATCATCACATTTTTCTCTTACTCCCTTATTATTAACCATCTCTTTTGGAACTATTCCAAGACTCGATAAACGAGATGCTATTTGGCTTCAACTACCACACTTATACAAAAGATCAATTTTTTGTATGCTACCTTCCTTTTTAACATTACCATTTTCATCAAAACTTACATCATCGGTTGATAAATACTTATCAATATTTTTAAAACATTTATCAATTTCTGAGTTTTTAAATGATAATCAATTTTCAGATCTATTTTGAACTATTTCTTCACCCAAAAATTCAGTAGTTCAAGAATTTCAAAAACTAGCTACATCTATCTTTCTAAGCATTTCAATCTTTTCCTGTTTACTTTTATTATACCATAGAATTTCTGAAAAACAATCCCTTAAATACGCCTCACTCCACGTATTCAATCTAAAATCATTAAATATATTTCCAATCTTCTTTGATACTTCTCTAACAGTACTATGCAAATAACTCTCATGAGTTAACTTTCAATATTCACTTAATGTATATCTTAAATCTTTTAACAAAGAAACTACATTAGCATAAGCCTTATCTTCATTAGTAAATCGTTTATCTCACACATTCTCTCTAAGTGCATTAAACCACTGCTCAACCATATTTATTCAATCATAAATTGAAGATAATTTTTCATCATTAAGCAATAATTCAGGATCTGTAACCCTATCCTTTTCTAAAGATCGCTTCCTATCTCAATCAAAGTCAACAATTAAATTATCTTCAAGTAAATTATGATTAAGTCTTACCTCTCAAAACTCAACTCGTTTAGCACTTAATCTTGAAGTTAAATAATCTTTATAATCACCTCAATATTTTTTTATTTTTCCCCACAAATCTCATAACGTATTATCAACATTAAAATCAACACTATGTTCCGTATCACCATCTATAAGATTAATTTTAAACGAACTAGATACTGGTGGATTATGAAGCTCATACCCATACCTTATTTTTTCTTTTGCTATTTCATTTAATCTTTTTTCTGTATTAATTAAAAATTTTCTATACTGTTGTACCGGAAGTTTCTGTAGTTCAGCTTTTAATCACTTTGGCAATTCTTCTAAAAGACCCCTTAATTGAGGATCTTTTTCTGGAGAAACTCAATTTTCTGAGGCATTTATCTTTCACAACTCCTGTTTTCTCTTTCTTTCTGCCTCTCGAGCTTCATCTCTTCTAATTTCCTCCCTTCTCAATGTTGTTCATTCATAAATTCAAGCCTTAGAGGCATCAATAACTTTTCAACCTACTCATTTTATATAACATTTATTTCCTTCACGATACAAATCTCAAGCATATGCTCCCAACAAATTCTTCATTTTTTTCTTCAAAGATTCACTCTTACATTTCGAATAATCAATCCTAAATCAAGAGTATTTATCTTTTGATATTGGTTTCATATGTTTATACAATCAAGAAACAGCATTTTTAAAAGATAATTTATTACATCTACTAGTAAATGTAATGTATCATTTTTTATCCTGATTATACATAGGTTGCTGTGTTTCAATTTTTCAATTCTTAACAGAAACATTTCACTGTTTATCTTTTTTTACACTACTATGATATACAGCATTTGATCACTCTTGCATAGGATTACAATAATCCCTAATTTTTGTTAAAACATCATCTTCTGCCGCATTCAAATCTTTAGCAACTTCTTTAATTAATCTGGTGTTTTCAGAGCTAGAAGTAAGATGCATTCACTTCATATTTGAGTATTTTTTCCTAAATTTATTTATAGCTTCACCGAGAAACTTCTTTGCTGCATCTCGATATTCATTACCCTGTTTTAAAAGAACAGCTTTTCAATCTTTACCTACTATATATTTATCCTTTTTTACTAATCTATTTGAACTTAAAATTTGTTTACTATAAAGATTAGCCATATTAATTCAGGCTTGCATAATTTCTTGATCATCTCTATATCACCATCTATCTACCCTTTCAAATTCTTTACGTACATCTCAAACAATCGAATCCAAACTTCTATCCCTATATTCTCAACCAGCTGAATTTCATCACATCTCAATAATAACAATAAAATAAAGTTAAAAATTATCAAGCATTACATCCATTTCATTCTCAATACTAATATCGTCCACTAAATAATCTAACTCCTTAGATACTCATAGATAGTTATCAAACTCTGCCTTTTTTTTCTCTATATCTGCTAAATCATTTTGAAATTCTTGCATTTTATCATTTCTGATTTTATCTATTTTTTTCCATATAATATCCCTCTTATTATCATCTTTCTCTAAAAGGAGATTACACAAGTAAAAAACACTTTCTTTATCAAATGATTCAACCGATAACCTCTTTTCAGGTGGTAAATGCCTATCTAAAATTGACTGGAGAATTTTTTTCATTTCGACAAATTTAGAATCCTCTTCATTTTGAAATACTTCTTTATTATCCATAATTATATTTCAAAAATTAAAATATTTTACATACTATTGTATATATAATAATTCAAATTGTCAAATTTTTAAGGACTTTTTTCATAACTTGAATTTTTATAATGAAAGTTTATTCTAAAATCAAAGAAACAGCTTTAAAATACATTATTTTATGCAAATTATTCCATTCTTACAAAATTATAAATGACGATCTCGTCGCAAAATCGTATCATTAATAAAAAATGGTCAAATTTTTGTAAATAATCAAAAAATTGAATCGTTCAAATTTGAACTAAAAATATGAGACATTCTCACATTTACTGATGAACAATGAAATAAAAACAATATAAAAATTTCAACAAAATCAAAAATTCAGAATTTAAAAAAAGTAATACTATTAAATAAACCAAAATGATATGTTGTTTCTAAATCAGATCCACATAACTCCACAATTTATGAATTGTTACCAGAAGAATTTAAAAATCGATACTACATAGGTCGCCTAGATAAAGATAGTCGTTGATTAATTTTACTCACAAACACACCAGCTTTAGTAAATCAATTTGAACACCCAAAATTTCAAATAGAAAAAGAATATTTAATCCAACTTTCTACACCTTTTCGTGAATGAGACAAACAAAAAGTAAAAAGCTGAATAATTGATGAATGAGAACAACTAAAATTTCTAGACATTCAAACAACTAAAAATCCACTTATATACAAAGTAATTCTTAATGAATGAAAAAAACGCCATATTAGAAGGGTAATCAAAAAACTTTGATATAATCTAATCGATTTACAACGTATAAAAGAAGCTGAATATGTTTTACCAAATGATTTAAGAGAAGGGGAGTGGAAATATGTATAAACTCTCGCTCCAAATAAAAAGATTAAAACAAAAATTTCATAACGAACAATAAGATTTACATCTACTAAAAATACATGAAAAAGTCATACAAAATCATAATATGAACAACTCTATTTATTTTACTTTTAGTCTCATCATTTATCATATTCAAATATAAGGCATGAGAAGATGAAAATCCGAAAATTTGTTGTAATAATAAATGTTTCGATTTAGAAATAGCTAATAATGATAAATCGCGCCAACTCTGACTCATGTATAGAGAATCATTATCAGATAACGAATGAATGCTTTTTATATTCGATAAACCCTGAATTTATTCATTTCGAATGAAGAACACTCTTATTCCTCTTGGTTGAATTCGATTAGATTCAAATTTAAAAATCGTTGATATTATAAAAATGGAACCATGTAAAACAGAGGAATGTCCCTCTTATACACCTAAAAGCGAAGCTAACTATGTTTTAGAAATCAACCAATCACTTATTAAAGAAAAATGATTGATTCAAATTTGAGATACTTGTAAAGTTATCAATATAATAAATTAAAACACTTAGAAAAATTATATTTGCTCCACGAAATTTTAAATACTATCAAGTATAACGATATATTTTTACATTTGGCTCATTTTTACTACTATAGCAAGACATTTTATTTTGTATAGTATCAGATACCCAGTGTCCAGCAATATAAGTTGCTTGATGTTGCGTACCATTAAATCTCGGCCATACAGCAGTATCTCAATCTTGTGGTTTGTATCAATTCTTTTCAGGGTGATCAGGATCTACTTCTCAAATATATTTTAAACCCATTTTTGGTAATATTTTTCATTTTAAATCAACTTCAGTTGACTTAGATACTTTAGGAAATCATAACAACCATAATACATTATATGATCAAGTCGAACAAACATGCTTATATTTATTACGTCCCCACGTACAAGTTCCTTTACTATTAGAATGAAATGTTCACCCATTAGCCATATAATCTCGAGCCTTTTTCACAACTGATTCACTTAAATGAGTACTTGTATAAGCATTTATATTATTTTCAGACTTATTTTCTGTTTTCTTCTCTGTTATTTTCAAATTATTTCCAACATTTTTTGAATTATTCTCCGACTTATTTGATTTACTTTTTAATTCAACAACATCTTTATTTTGATTTGAACTAGTTGCCGATTTAATATTATATACATTATTGTTAGAATTATCCAATGAAAAAAGATTTTTTAACTTATTTGTAGTATTTTTAAAAAAATTCATCCGCGTTTCCTTCTCGAGCAGAAACAATGCTGCCATCATAGGACCAACCGTCCCTTCTTTTTTTATCCTTTAATTCTTTTAATTTTTCTACCATTAACAATTATTAAAAAAATAAATTATCAAAAAGCTTTTTTATATGCCCTTTCAAGGGTTTTTCTATTAAAATAAGATCAAGATTCTCTAATTGCTGTTTCCTGAGCCCACGCCATCATTGTTTCCTTATCATCTGTATTCAATCTCTGAAAAGGACTTATATTCAAATGTTCACAAGCATGAGTAATTCGTGTCACACGTAAAGCTTTCAAAGAATCAGGCTCATTTGGTTTAAAAACTCACTGCATTCAAGAACAATTTATTCATTGTATTGATTTATTACGATATCTATCTTGTCTCATTAATCTCATAAATGAAGCAAGTCAATCCTCCATTGAATCATATTTACTATGATTTTGCCCATCAGCAACTTTCGAAGATCAACTTCTTCAAACATCTCATTTAAAAGGAGATACATTACATGGATTGTTTTTCTTATATCATGCAGTTTTTTTAGCAAAACGTTCATTTTGATCCTTAACTTTCAATTTTGTTAAAGATCCTTCCGTTCATTTTAAGGATAATTGATTAAAAGATATTAACGGGTTTAACTTTATATTATCTACCCTATACGATTGAATTCATTTATATGGAGTAGTAATATGCTTAAATGGATAAGGTCAGGGAGTAAATCATTTAAAATTTAATGAATTACCTTTTGAATATTCATAACTTGATGCTGCTGTAGATTCTTTATCCACTACCTTTGATTTCTCTGATTTAAGTGATTTAACTGAATTGTCTGAATTATCTAATTTTTTATCAATACTTATTCAAAAAAGACTTTTTATCCATTCCGAAGCTTTTTTAAAAAAACTAATCCATGTTTCTTTTTCTAATATCGCTAAAGCCCCTTTTGTTCAATCAATTACACTTTCATTTAACTTTTCTTCTTCCTGTAACTTCTCAACCATTACATGAGATATTAAAAAATAAAATAACTTAAAATAATTATATATAAAAATTTCTTAAAAGTCAAAAAAAATCAAACTTTTTTAAATCTTTAATTAAAGTATACACAAAGAAATTAACCTTCATGCTCAATATCTTGCATTCTACAAAAAAATCCCTAAAATCCTAGATTGAACTTAAAATTCAGATTTAAATATTCTTCAACTCTATGGCTAATAAAAAACATGCAAATAAAACCGACATTTCAACAAACCAATCTGATGTAATAGTATTAGAATGAATTAAAACAAACAATCTGAAAAATATAGACCTAGTTCTACCCAAAAATCAAATAATTACATTTACATGAGTATCTGGATCTTGAAAATCATCTCTAGCTTTTGAGACCATCTATAAAGAAGGGCAGTTCCGTTATATAGAATCTCTCTCTAGTTATCTACGCCAATTTTTCAATCTATGAGAAAGACCTGACATAGCATACTGCGCCTGACTTTCTCCAGCCATAGCTATTGAACAAAACAAACGCTGATGAAATAGCCGTTCAACCGTTTGAACATTAACTGAGATTGATGATTATACTAGACTTCTTTTTGCTAAAATTTGAGAAAGTTATTGCTATAACTGTTGAGCTCATATTAAACCCAAAAATGTAGATGCTATATTATGAGAAATTAAAGAAAAATATTTTTGAAAAAAATTATACCTCCTAAAAGAATCTGGAAGATTAAACACAAAAGCCGATTTACAAAAATTCGTAAAAAACAACAGATCAAAAATAGAAAAATGATCATGATTTACTAGATATCTACTACTTTCTGCACCTATCGAACAAAACAATAAAATATCTCTTTCAAAAAACATAGAAGACCAAGATTTATCCATGAAAAATAAAAAAAATCAAAAAGAAAAGACAGCATTTTCAGTACCAATTGAATATTTCTATCTCGAAGATCCTGTTGTAAAAGATGAATACTTCCCTCTAAAAATATTTTGAATTTACGATCGTATTAGTATAGATGAAGAAAAATTACCTAGACTAAAAGAAGATATCATCAAAATTCTCTGAGAAACTCAAAAATTTTGAGTTTATGTTATGGATAAAACATGAGAATCCGCATCAGTTTCTCAAGTTGAAAATACATGACTATCAAACATTGAAATTACTACTCCAAATTCTAAAAACACAAAAAACACAAAAGATAACGACAAAGAAAACAATCTATCTTACAAAGATGAAATTCAACGATTCACAGACAAAATGTTTTGTCCTAATTGTAATATCACATATCCAGAATTTACTACCCAACATTTTTCCCCAAACCGTTGAGAATGAGCATGTGAATGCTGCCATTGACTATGAGAAATCCTTCAAGTTGATTTTGATAAAATAATAGAACCAAACTCTCCATTAAAAGATGCAATTCTACCACGAAGAGATTCAAATATTTGACAAGCAATTCTTCGTAAATTATGTGAAAAATATAACCAAGACCTAGAAAAGATCTGGAAAGATCAACCAGAACGATTTCTACATGTAGTTGTATATTGAGACAATGAGGAACTTCGTTTACCAATTTGAAGTAGAATCCCTGTAAAATGAAAACGAGCTAGCTTTAAGTACATATGAATGGAAGATGTAATTAAAGATCAGTTTGAAAAATGAATGTTAACGGTAGACTTTCAGGCAATGTTGGATATGAAACCATGTCCTCAATGTTTTTGATCAAAAATCAAAAGAGAATCATTACATGTATTTCTTACATTTCCAAAAAAATCTGCTAAACAAATAAAGAATTTACCACATTATCATCAATCATTTTTACAACAAAATTTGCCATTTACAAAACCTGAAAACGACTGATTTGAAAAAATAAATATTTGGGATTTGCAGAAAATTCCGTTGAACGAAATGCGTGAACTACTTCAACTTTTCATTGATTCAACAAATCAACCCCAGATTTTAATTCACCGTATCACAAATCCATTACTAGATAGAGTCCAAACTATTGAAGATTTGTGACTATGATATTTGGCAACTAACAGACAAATTGATACATTATCATGATGAGAAATTCAACGTCTACGTCTCGCCAAACAACTTTGAAATAAACTGACATGAATCGTTTATGTACTAGATGAACCAACAATATGACTAGATAGAAAAGAAATTGATAAAACAATACAAGCAATTCGCAGATTAAAAGATATGTGAAATACAATTATGGTGGTAGAACATAACGAAGAATTTATAGAAGCATCAGACCGAATTGTAGAAATTTGACCTGGAGCAGGGGACTTTGGCTGAAACTTAATATTTTCATGACCATATTCAGAATTTTTAAAATCTGAGTGTCTTACCGCTCAATACTTAAATTGAAAGAAAAAAGTTGAAATGGAATTTTCACATAAACCATCAAACAAACGAGTAAAAATTCGTAAAGCTTCAAAATTCAATCTACAAAAAGTAGACGTAAGCATAAATCTATGAAGTTTTACAGTAATTACATGATGATCTGGAGCGTGAAAAACTACATTAATGTATACCACTCTATTTCGTTTTTTAAACGATAAAGAAAAATTCGTACAATCATACATTCGCCTTCAAATGCTTAAAAAATGATATTCTTGGGAAGATATATTAGCTGCCCCCATAATGCGTGCAGAAGAATACGCTCACTACGAAAATATAGCCCTCCAAGAATTTTACAAAGACCTTGCCGTCGATAAGATTGAATGATACGAAGAAATCAAAAATACAATATACGTAGACCAAACAAGTATCTGAAAAACACCAAGAAGTTGTCCATCAACTTTTGTATGAACATTCGACAGAATCCGTGATGTTTTCGCAAATACAAGCGATGCTAAATATCTATGATTTCATTCTAGCTATTTCAGCTTTAATTCAGAAAAATGAGCTTGTCCGGCATGTAATGGATATGGATATAAAAAGATTGAATTACAATTCTTGCCAGACACATACGTACCTTGTGAATTATGTAAATGAAAAAGATATAAACCTGAAGTTCTATGAATAAAACGGCGTAAAAAAACTATAGCAGATGTCTTAGATATGTATATTTCCGATGCCTTAGAATTTTTCCATGAAATGGACAATATTACTCGCGAACTACAATTAATGTGCGATATCTGACTTTGATACCTAAAAATGTGACAATCAGCTCATATGCTTTCATGAGGAGAATCTCAAAGACTTAAATTAGTAAGACATCTTTTAAAAGATTACAGATGACACTGTGTATATTTCCTAGATGAACCAACAGTCTGATTACACCCAGAAGACATTGCTAGATTACTATGAGTTCTAAAATCATTTTTAGAAAAATGAGATACAATCCTAATGATAGAACATGATCCCACAATTCTTCACTTTGCTGACCATATAATCCACTTAGAAAACGGTAAATTAGTAGAGAACAAATAAAAAAAAGACCGAGGAGAAAACTCCTCAGTCTAAACGTAGTCCACAAAAAGATTAATAATTACCCAAACGGTCAGTCAACCTCAAGGTATCAAAGATATAGTAAGATTCAACATATCCAGGAGAAACATAGCTAACTCTCAGTTTTTCGCTAATAACCAGAATCTTCTCAAGAAAGCCCTTACAAACTTTCGCTAAAGCACGACAATGAGAATAAGTTAACAAATCCTCTATATTAACACGTATCTCTTCAAGAAGATTTTTCAGTTTTTCTTTCCTATTACTAATGTTGCCCTTAGGTTGCAAAGAAATTCGAGCCGTTTCTTCTTCAATTTCCATCCACTTTAATTGAGCTAATTGGATTTTCTTCTTAATTTCTTTCAATTTATGCATATATTTTAATTTTTGTTTAACATAATACCAAAATATAGAAAGCTATTATAAATTCAAGTAATAATAAATATTATTAATTCTCATTCGCCAACAACCCAGCCACTCAAATCATAGCTCAGTTGTCTGTGGAATATAAATTCTTAACTGGATGAAGAAAATTCACATATAATTTATTTCTTTTAGCATAATCGGAACTATTTCGCTCTTCTACTAATTCTTCTACATATCAAGCCAACCTTTTATTTGCTGAAACTCACCCCGCAATAGCAATAGTTTTTGCACCATACATTTTAGCAGCCCTTATTAAACGTTTTCATAATGTTTCAACCGTAGCTTCCTGAAACTCATAGGCAATATCAGAAATATCTTGTTCAGTCAATGTTTTTCACTCTTTTTCAATATGTGACAACAATTGTAATACTTGAGATTTCATTCATGAAAAACTAAACTCAAAAATCTGATTATTTTTTAATGGTAAGAATATTCTTTTAAATTGAAATTTCTCATTAGATTTTCATTTCAAAGCTTGAGATGAAATCCACGGTCATCAAGGATACGGTCAACCAAGCATTTTAGAAACTTTATCAAATGCCTCTCATGCTGCATCATCTAAAGTATATCAAATCTTTGTCACAAAAAACGGTCAAACCTGTTCTGTTTCCAAATTTTTTAGATTATTAATCAACTCATTATTCACCACGTATAAATCATTATGTCATCAAGAAGCAGTCAATATAACTAAAGGAAAATCTATATCAGTCTTTTTTCTTTCTAATAACACAGAAAATATATGTCCATGAATATGATTAACCTCAAATAGTGGTTTTTTATAATATTCTGATAATAAATAAGCAGCCGTACGACCGACAACCAAAGATCATGGTAATCAAGGTTTTGTTGTCACCGATATAAAATCAACAGTTTTAATGTTATTCAATCAAATCTCCTGAATTAATGCTACAATTTTTTCACTATGTAAACGCGATGCTACTTCCGGCAAAACTCATCAATACGGAATATGTTGTTGAATCTGTGAATACATTACAATTTTTTCTACATTAAAAACTCAATTTCCATTATTTACAATCGCAAGAGATGTATCATCACAACTTGTTTCTATCGCTAATGTCTTCATAAAATATTAATCAAAAAAATCAAAAAAACAAAAAGAAATATATTCGTTCCATGATAAAAGGCAAATCAAAATAAAAAAAGTCATTAAAAATTTGACAAATTTCAATTTGTTATATATAATATATAAGTAAATTATTTTTACATATTTGATAAACTAATGGAAAACGAAAAGATAATTCAGCAAGAAGATGACCAAAAACTTGCTGAAACGAAAAAAATTCTTCAGTCAATACTAGATAAGCATCTACCACCAGAGGTAAGATTTTCTGTAAAAGATTTCGATAGAGAAGAAATTTGGTATGTTTCAAGACTTTTATTGGAAAAAGATGACAAAAAGAGAGAATTAATTCGAAATGAAATTAGTGAAAAAGTAAAAAATCTAAAACATGAATATGAAACAAAATTTTCTGAAGTAATGAAATACAAAGAATTATTCGATAACCAAAAGAAAACAAATAATGAAAAAGGAAATTTACTAAATGATATAGAGTCAGATAAAGAAATTGATACCGCATTAGAAAATATCTAATTTAATTTTTAACAAAACATCAATGAACGAATATAAGGATCAAAGTACATGAGACATACAAAAAAAGGTTGAAAAAAAATATAAAGAAGTAAAAGAAGAGAAAGGTCGGTTTAAAAATGCTGTAGTTAGAGACGACAAAAGAGCACGACAAGCATGACGAAGAGTAATGCAAGATATCATGAAAGATGTAGAAAATGCTGATGTTATCGACAGTTATAATCAAAAAGAAGGTAAACGAAAAAAGTTTAAAGTTATTGATAAAGAAACCTATGTTGTAGAAAATTGAAAAGCTGTACTTAAATACACAAGAAGTATTTACAGAAAGGATGCCATAAAATATTTCAAGGAAGCTCAGAATAAAATCAATAAAATTTTAGAAAAAATGAAAAACTTTAATAGTATAGCGTTGTTAAATTGTATGAGTAGTGAAAAACACACAACAGTTATCCAAAAAGTTGCTCAAGAAATTAATGAAGCAGAAGAAGAAGCATTATTAAATATCGAAAAGGTTAGTAATCCTATACAAAGGGCAGAAAATGACGCTTATCATCAGACAATTAAAAAAGACTCTGACGGTAATGCTAAAGTAAGTGCCGATTGAAAAATAGAAAAAAAGGTACCTATGTATACTTTTGAAAAATGAAAAACCAAAGTTGCTGGTGATGAATTCACTACATGAAAAATTCAATTTAGTAGTGCTAGTAACAATGCTAAATTTTCTGCTGCTACAGATTGATTATTTAAACCTGAATATGTTACAATCCAAAACAAGAAAGAGACAAAATATCCAGCATACGAAATAGATTATACTAACTGTAAGAATAGTAACATTAAAGCTAAAATGAAAAAATATTTTGGAAAATATAAAGCTACTGTATTTCGAGACCCTAAACAAAAAAATTATTTTATAGTATGATCTTGAGTTACAAAAAAAGCAAGCGAAATATGAATTTATGAATGAGTAACGATGAAAAGAACGGAATTAAATCAATATGAAGCACATTTGAAAGACAGAGAACGTAAGAAAAATTTATGAAATGTGAATGCTAAAAATAAAGGTGTATCCCCTGAACAAGACCCTGATTTGAAAAATTATATAAACGATATACCTAAAGAATTAAGAGACAAATTAAAGTGAATGTGAGATGAGGTATATAGAACATTCATAATAAAAAGTGAAAATCGATTAGCAAGTACCCTTAGAGAAAAGAAAAAATATTGATATTACTTTCAGGGCGGTGATATAGTGGACGATGACTTAAAACTTCATTTTACAATAAGTGATGGATATGGCGAAGGTGAAAAACAAAAAGTAAAATTTGATTGTTCAATATTTAATAACGAAAAGTTAAAAAAACTTTTTTGACAAAAAAAATATAAAAAATATCTTAAAGAATATTTGACAAATAGAACAAAAGCATTATGGGATAAATTTGAGGAGTTAGCTCCAGAAGAAGATTTGTTAAGAGATAGTGATCCCAAATTCAGAGAAGAAACACCTATGTCCGAAGAAAAATTAAAACTTATTGGTAGATGAATATATAAATTAAATGAGTTTTTCAATAAATGTAAAAATAAAGAATGAAAGTGAAACAAAAACATATTATTAAATGAAATGTTAAAATTAGTTAATAACCTTGAAAATACAATTAATAAACACTGAAAAACTGCCTGAGAAGGTTGTTTAATGTCAGATGCTATAGATAAAACAACTTCTAGATTGGCTAGCATATATTCAAAATATCATTTTAGTTGATACCCACAAAATGTATTATGTGATATATTCAAAAATATATTATTAAGCGATGAAAATACAAAAAATAGTGAACTAAGGAAATTATCTGAAAATGCTTATCAGTATTGCACTCAAAATGGAACAACATCCTTTATTGCAGACGATTTACTTTCTCCTGATGAAAACGGAAACGCTCGTTTGGTGGTTGCTGATCTTGCTTTAGATAGATGTTTTCAAAACATTTATTCAGATTTAAATGTAGAATTAAATAGTGAATGAGGATATAAAGATGAAAAATCATTAAAGGCCATGAGAAGAATTGATAAATTATATGAAAATTGTAATGATAGCTCATGAATAAAAATAATGGAACAACTAGAAAAAATGAACATGATTCCAGCATGATCAGTTTCTAGGGCGACCAGTAAAAAAATAGATACAGCTCAGTCAATAAAATGAGGTACATACTATACACCTGATATATATGCATTTGATAGAAAAATTTTAGGAAAATGTGAAGATATTGCAAAACAATTACAGAAGAAAAAACAGCAAACAGAGATGGCTTTTAGCGAAAAAACTATGAAAGATTCGTTAAATAAAGCAATATTAGAATTAAAACAACAAGATACAACTCCAGAACAAATCAATGAGATAGAAAAATTAGAAGCATTTATCTCTGATCCTGAGCTCCTTAGACAATATTGCAAAGAAGTTAAGGATTGTAGTGAACCACTGATAAAATATTATTGAATTAATGGTTTAATAGGTAGTAGTATAGGATCTGTATTTTTGGAAGAAAAGTGAGCTCTTGGAGGAAATCATAATAGATGAAAAGCCTGAGAAATGTTCAATGATATAAAATGAATTTGATTTCGAGATTTAAGTGATACAACAGTAAGCATAATATGAGAGATTATTGCTGATTTACCAATTACTATTGCATCTTCTATAGTATGAGCAGGAGTAGCAAAATTAGCTGTATGATTAGTATGAAAATTATTCTCTAAATTAGCGACTTTATGTCCCAAACTTTGCGCACTATTAAGATCAATTACAACTACTATTGCTATTAGAGGAAAACTAATACTTGATCAAATAGCAAGCAAATGAAAATATGTTAAAGATGTTGTTGAGGTATGAATGTCAGCATTAAAATCAACACCAAACGCATTCAAACGGATACCAGAAACATTTTTTGGTAACTTTTTGAGATGAAAAGAACTAAATGCTGGTTTAACGGTAGGAGCATTCCTTGGCTGTGCATATACAAATTTCATTGGTTGAAGTATCGGTGCGAAATTTCAAGAATGAATTAAAAAATATTTCACTCCAGTATATGAAGCTATTTGAAATAAGATATGAGAAAACCGTATTAAAGACATGTGTAAAAAAGCTTGAAAAGAATTTTATACTCGATTAACTAAAACACCTGCCAGTAATGAATCATTTGAAATCGAACTTAGCAACATAAAAGATGATAACATATTCCCTCGAAAAACATTCATGAATGTAAACAAAGTAGTTCCAAATCCAAAAATAAAAATAATAAAAGTTTCTAATAAAGTAATTAATAAATCAAACAAAAAAGCAGTAAGTACAAAACCAATATATATGTCAGAATTATTTAATATGCTTAAAACAGTGTCAGCTTCTAATCAAATTTCACCAGATAAAAACTTAGAATTATATCGTTGAACAAATCCATGAGAACTATTTACATATAATAAAACAACAGGTGAATATAAAAATCTTATAAATAATACATACCAATAATAAAATAAACCCAAATAATAAAAAATCTCTTGAAAAAAATACTCATTCTAGTATCAATGAATCGAGACTCTGAATGAGTATTTTTATTTTATTATCACTTTATATACATGTGACTTTTTGGAAACAAAACTAAAACTAAAAAGTACGTATACCTTTTTAGTGAATGAAATGCAAAAATGAGAGAAATTCTCGGTGGTAAAGGTGCCAACCTTGCAGAAATGACAAACATCGGTTTGCCAGTACCTCAAGGATTCACTATTACTACAGAAGCTTGTACTCAATACTACGAAGATGGTAGAGAAATCAATGATGATATCAAAGCTGAAGTTACAGAATACATCACTAAGCTTGAAAAAATTACTGGTAAAAAATTCTGAGACAAAGAAAATCCACTTTTAGTTTCTGTCCGTTCTTGAGCTAGAGCATCTATGCCTTGAATGATGGATACAATCTTAAATCTTTGACTCAACGAAGATGTTGTTGAAGTTTTAGCATCCAAATCAGGAAATGAACGCCGAGCCTGGGATTGTTACAGAAGGTTCATACAAATGTATTCTGATGTAGTTATGGAAGTATGAAAAAAGTACTTCGAACAACTTATCGATAAAATGAAGGAAGAAAAATGAGTTAAACTTGATGTTGAACTTACCGCTGATGATCTTAAAGAGTTAGCAAAACAATTTAAAGCTGAATATAAAGAAAAGATTTGAACAGATTTTCCTTCAGATCCTATCGAACAATTATGGTGAGCCATTAAAGCTGTTTTCAGATCTTGGGATAATCCTAGAGCTAACGTTTATAGAAGAGATAATGATATTCCATATTCATGGGGAACTGCCGTAAATGTTCAATCCATGGCATTCTGAAATATGGGAGATGATTGTGGTACTGGAGTTGCTTTCACAAGAGACCCAGCTACATGAGAAAAAGGTCTATTTGGAGAATTCTTAACTAATGCTCAATGAGAAGATGTAGTTGCATGAGTTCGTACTCCTATGCACATTACAGAAATGGA
>JAEEGL014874025.1_pt1 | contig 31904 bp, 25 predicted proteins | sample 9134231 | NCBI WGS metagenome assembly JAEEGL01 (sample SAMN16246548, study PRJNA631951) | gut metagenome | biome: gut microbiome; feature: rumen; material: fiber-attached | host: Bos | place: Iran: Karaj | collected 2018-10 | reverse complement strand
TGGTGTAAGAAGCATAGCACCTTCAGCAAGTGACTTATCAAAATTTTCAACTGTTAAGATTCCATCAAGACCATCTACACCAAAGAATATTGGTTTATAGTCCATAGTATTTGCTTGTGTTAATAATATAGCAGCCTCGCTATAGTAAAAAGGAATAAATATTAATTCAGCACCTGCTGATTTCATCTTTTGAAGTTGTGTTGTAAAATCGTTCTTAGATTCTGATGTGAATGCTTCTGTAGCAACAATTTCAAAATCGCATTTTTTAGCTTCACTATCAAACTTTTCTCTAACACCAGATGAATAAACATCTGAAGAGTCATAGATAACACCAACTTTTTTAGCAAGCTTGTTGTTATTGATATATGTTGCAGATGCAGAACCTTGGTCTGGATCTGAGAAACATACTCTAAATACTGTATCATATTGAACACAATCAACTGCTGAACCAGATGGTGTTATTTGGAATAAATTATCCATTGAGCTTTCTGCACCAACTGCTATACATGGAGAAGATGTTGTTGTTCCGATTAGCATTTGCATGCCCCAGTCTTTTAACACGTTGTAAGCATTGATTGCCTTTTCTGTATCGTGCTCATCATCTTCAAATCTATATTCTACTTTTGTTCCACCGATTCCACCATTTGCATTGATTTCATCAAGAGCAATCTTCATTCCTCTTTGAACTGCAAGGCCATAAATTGCTGCACCACCAGTAATAGGACCGATGCCGCCAATTTTATATACAGCGCCAGAATTTCCAGCACTCTTGTTTTCACTAGAACTACTTTGTGTGTTTTGTCCTCCACATGCTACTAAACTAGCAACGAGTGAAAGGCAAAGTACAAAACTTAATAACTTTTTCATACAATACCCTCCTATTTGTATAATTTAAAAAATATACAACTTTTGATATAAACTGTCAACAAAAACTATATGTTTTTAAAGCTTTTGAAAAGAAATACCTTTTTTGATATAATGAAATGCGTGATTAATGGCGGAAAATCGTTTTTTGACGACTATAGTGGTTTTGAAACAAGTCCAAAAAGGACCTCTTATTCAGCTGTGCCAAAAAGATCTTCAAAAAGAAAAAGTGCGTCGGCAAAACTAACCATTATTCGATCTTTATTTTTTACAGTTCGAACACTTGTCTTTATTATTGTTTTTATAATTTCACTTGGTTGTTTTTTTGCTGCAGGCTGTATAAAAGGAATCTTAGACAACACACCGCCTATAACTTCATTTCACCTTGGACCTACAAGTTATTCTACAAAAATACTTGATAGGGAAGGCAACCTTTATGAAACACTCATCAAAGAAGGATCAAATAGAGAACCTGTCAAATTTTCTGACCTGCCAGAAAATTTAATTAATGCATTCGTTGCAATTGAAGATGAAAGATTTTGGGAGCACTCAGGTGTTGATATTAAATCAATCATTCGTGCAATCGTAGGTGTCCTATCATCTGACTCTTCTCTTGGTGGTGGTTCTACAATTACTCAGCAGCTAATAAAGAACTCTATTTTTAATGGAGCACAAAAAGAAAAGGGATTTGATAAGTATGTTCGTAAAATTCAGGAACAATATATTGCTCTTCTTTATGAATCGCAAGATGATATGTCAAAAAAAGAAATAAAGGAAAGCATACTCACAGATTATCTAAATATAATTAATCTCGGAGCCAATACACTTGGAATAAAAACTGCTGCAAGAAGATATTTTGACAAGGAAGTTTCTGAGCTTACTCTTAATGAGTGTGCTGTTATAGCAGGTATTACTAAAAATCCTACAAGATATAATCCAATTACAAAGCCTGAAGAAAATGACAAAAGACGTAGAACTGTTTTAAAAAATATGCTAAACCAGGGATATATAACAAGAGATGAATATAATGAATGTTTAAGTGAAGATATTTATTCAAGAATAAAAAATATAAATACTCAGCTTTCATATTCAAACAATGTCCCATATTCATACTTTACAGATGCTCTAATTGATGAAGTGCTTGAATATCTTACAAGTAGGCTTGGCTATTCAGAATCACTTGCCAAAAATATCCTCTATTCAGGAGGTCTTACGATTCATTCTACTATAGATATAGACTTACAAAGCATTGTAGAAGAACAAGTAAATAATGAAGATAATTATTCTGCTGCAAAATATTCTGCAACATGGAGATATTCTATACGCCATCCAGATGGCAAGGATGAGCATTTTAGTGAACACCACCTTCAAAAATATGTAGCAAGTCAGTTATCAAGTAAAAAATTTAGTGGGCTCTTCTTATCACAAGAAAGTGCCAATAGATATATAAATCAGTATAAACAAAAAATCACAGGTGATGGTGATATAGTTCTTGGCGAAACTTTAAATCTTGTGCTTCAGCCACAGGCAAGTTTTGTACTTATGGATCATAAAACCGGTGAAGTCCTAGCGCTTAGCGGCGGTAGAGGCGAAAAACTGGTTTCAAGATCACTAAACCGTGCAACAGGAACACATAGACAGCCTGGTTCAACGTTTAAGGTTCTTTCTGCATTTGCCCCTGCACTTGAAGAATATGGAAAGACACTTGCTAGTACTTATTATGATAGTGAGTATTCTTTTAGAGATAAAGTTTTTAAAAACTGGTATAACGGTGGCTACCTTGGCTTTCAAAATATTAGAGCAGGTATTGTTTATTCTTTAAACATAGTTGCTCTGCGTTGTATTATGGAAACGGTAACACCTGAAGCTGGCGTTGAGTTTGCAAGAAGACTTGGAATAACAACACTTACTGAAAATGATTATAACCCTGCTACGGCACTTGGCGGTCTTACTGATGGTGTTTCAAATCTAGAGCTTACTAATGCTTTTGCAACAATTGCCAATGGAGGAAAATATAACGAGCCAAAACTATTTACAAAAATTATAGACTCTGAAGGCAGAGTTCTTGTTGATATATCGACTCCAGAAAACAGAAGAATCCTTTCTGAAGAAAATGCATACTTGTTAACCGATGCTATGGCAGATTCTCTAAAAGAATCTTATGCCTATGCAGGAACTTTAAGAGTTAACTCAACATCTACTCGTTCATCATTTAAAGGTATGTCAATTGCTGGTAAATCAGGAACCACTTCTTCTAACAATGATGTATGGTTTATAGGATATACTCCATTTTATACTGCTGGAATTTGGGGCGGTTGTGATGAAAACCAAAAACTAAATGGTGAAGATGAAGAAAGTACTTCTGATGATAACGGAGGAACTAAATTCCATAAAAACATTTGGAGAAAAATAATGTCCGAAATCCACAAAAGCATAAAGAATGCTCCATTTCCTAAACCAGATGGAATTGTTGATGTTGAAGTTTGTAAAAAGTCTGGCCTTCTACCATCTGCTGGTTGCCATATAGATTTAAGAGGTGATTGTGTTTACACAGAACATTTCGTAAAAGGAACAGAGCCAAAACAAGTTTGTGGACTACATACAAATCTGGGCCTTATAAATATCCCAAGCACTTATTATGGACTTGTAACAGATGATTTGTATTTTTCAAGTAATATGACCAATGTAGTCATACCAGATATACCTATTGTAGATGAAAACGAAGACAGTGCTACTATTTATAGTAGCCCTAATGTAGTTTTAACTACAGCTCCAAGATAATTTATCTTCTATACCCACCTCTAAAGATATTTTTTATATCATTAATAGAATTTGATATTTCATTTTTTAATTGATTAATGAAATTTTTGAATCCTCCATATTTGCCTTTATAAAGCAAATATATAAACAGGATTACATTTACAAGACTTAAAAGTATTGAAATTCTTGTTGCAAAACCAGAATATATAAATATGTAAATGTATACTGCGATTTCAAACAGCGCAAGATATTTTGCTTTAACTGGAATAAAGAAAAATAAGAAGAATGTCGCATCACCAAAAGTTAAACTATAGGCAATAAAAATTGAAAACATTAGGTATATTGGATATATAAGTGCAGGGATTCTAAGAAGCCCAAGAACAACTGCAGCTAAAATATGTCCTATAATACCAGTGAGCAAATATAAATTAAATTTAAAACTACCCCAAACCATAATGAGCGAGGCAGATAAAGTATAATAAACATGAATGATGAGAGCGCTTATTAATATAAACCTGCCATTATATGGTGGATAAAATAAGAATGTAAATATTCGCCAAACCTGTCCCTTAAGTAGCATTTCTGAATCAAGTGCAAGATATTGATAATAAAAATAAGGACTAAACATTTGTATCAAAAGTCCGATTATATGTATTGCGCATATATAGATATGCAAATTCCTTATTGCATATCTTCCATATTTAAATTCTAATTTATCTAAAATATTCATATTTGATTTGCTAATTATATCATATAATTAGACTTTATGTATTAAAAGTGATATAATACGTAAGAATTTGTTTTAGGAGTATATTATGTATAATAACAATGAAAAGAGTTTTTCTGGATTAATTTTCATCAGCATCGCAATAGTTTTATCAGTTGCAATTGCAGTTTGTGGTTTCATCTATTCTAAAAAGAGTGTTGGTAGCATAATAAGCGCTACTGGCTCTGCAAGTGTAGATTTTGAATCTGATTTAATTGTATGGAATGGTCGTTTTTCAGCTGCTGATTCAACATCTGCCAAAGCATACGAAAAGATTAAAAAAGATGGAGACAAGGTTAGAAAGTATTTAATTGACAATGGCATAACTGAAGATGAAATGATTTTTGACTCTGTTAACATTTCTGAAGATAAACACTATAACTATGATAAAAATGGAAACTTCTTATCAACAGAAACTGTAGGATACACACTTTATCAATCAGTAAAGATAACATCTAAAAATATCGATAAGATTGAAAAAGTATCACGTGATATTTCTTCTCTCCTTGAATCAGGTGTTGAATTCACATCAAATGAACCTGAATACTACTGCACAACACTTGATAGTGTAAAACTTGATTTAATTGAGAAGGCAACACAAAATGCCAAGGAAAGAATTAATATTATGGCAAGAGAATCTGGTGCAGGCCTAAGCAGCCTTAAGTCTTCTAGACTTGGAGTTTTCCAAATTACAGCTAAAAACTCTGGAACTTCTTCTTATGGATATGATGGATACCTTGATACTTCATCAAGAGAAAAAACAGCATCTATTACAGTTAAACTTGAATATGGAGTAAAAGGTTCTCTATTCTAATTAGTTTTAGAAACCCAATAATTAAAAACGGTGGATAACCCACCGTTTTTTATTTACACCTTCTATAAGATCTTAAGTCTAGAACTCCTTTAAAGTCTTTCTTAAAATTTGAATTGTCTTTTATCAAAATCTCCTTTTCTTCTTTTGTTAATTGCTTTATCCTAAATTCTAATTTTAAGGCCTTCCCCTTTTCATTTGCACTCCAAAACGCTTCTATATTTTTAGGCCTATGTGACTTAGTATACTTAGCCCCCTTACCACTTAAATGCTCGTTAAATCTTTTTTCCACATCGGTAGTTATTCCTGTATATAATTCACCGCCAAAACATCTTATTATGTATATATAGTATTTCCCCATATATATTACCTTGGTTTTTTCTCACTTGTTTTCTTATTAGTTGATTATAACATCTAATAGTGGATTTATTAAACATTTGCCTAAAAAATTTTTCATTTTCTATTGACAAAGCATAATGATTTTGATATTATGGTTGCCATTATAAATAGGTAGAGGCGCGATGAGGATTGAGGTTCTATTTTAGAGGCATCTTGAACCAAAGGCCAATTCGCCGAATAAGTATAAGGGGCACTTTATACTTATGGGGTAGATGAGAATATCATCTACACTGTCGTGATTATTCACGGAGGGCTATCATAATTTTTCACTTTTTTATTACAGTGTTAATTGTGAAGCCGCAATTAACACTTTTTTTATAAAAGTGAAGCCACTCTCCCATTTTTTAAAAGGAGGAAATATGACTTTCGTAGGAACTTTTTGGGCACTTGTGCCTGCAGTAGTTGCAATCGTACTTGCACTCATCACTAAAGAAGTTTACTCTTCTTTATTCCTTGGCATCATCATGGGTGCCTTGTTCTTTACTGGATTCAATCCTGTTGCAGCATTTGACACTGTTGTCAAGGATGGATTCGTAAGTGTTTTATCAGACTCTTATAATGTTGGAATACTTATATTCCTTGTTGTGCTTGGATCTGTAGTTGCACTCTTAAATAAGAGTGGCGGGTCAAAAGCATTTGGAGAATGGGCTTCTAAAAATATTAAAACAAAAACTGGGGCTCTTCTTGCTACATGGTTCTTTGGCGTTTTAATATTTGTTGATGACTATTTCAACTGCCTTACAGTTGGTAGCGTTATGAGACCAGTGACCGATAAATATAAAGTATCTAGAGCAAAACTTGCATATATTATTGATGCAACAGCTGCACCAGTGTGTATTATTGCACCTATCAGTTCATGGGCAGCTGCTGTAAGTGGATTTGTTGAAGGTGAAGATGGACTTGCCCTATTCATTAAAGCAATCCCTTACAATTACTATGCAATTCTTACAATGGTGTTCATCGTTGCAACTACTATTCTTGGAATTAACTTTGGAAAAATGAGAGCTTGCGAAAAAGCTGCCGATAGTGGAGATCTTTTCTATGGACAACAAGTAGTAAATAAAGAAACATCATATAATGAAGAAAAAATCCTTGGACCAGGTAAAGTAGTTGACCTCGTTATCCCTATAGTTGCACTTGTTGCTCTTTGCGTAGTTGGTCTCATCTATAGTGGTGGTTTCTTTACAACTGGTGAAGAAGGATTTTCAAACTTTATTGTAGCATTTTCAAATGCAGATGCTTCAGTAGGACTTGCACTTGGTTCAGTTCTTTCACTTTTACTTACAATAATATATTACACAATTAAGAGAGTTTTAGCATTCACAGATATCATGTCTTGTCTTGTTGAAGGATTCAAGAACATGGTCCCAGCTATACTCATATTAACATTTGCTTGGACACTTAAGGCTATGATTGATAGTCTTGAAGCAAAAACATTTATCGACGAAATCGTCAGAAACAATGTTACTAATTTCTCTATACTTCTTCCTGCAATAATATTCTTACTTGGCGCAGGAATTTCGTTTGCAACAGGAACAAGTTGGGGAACATTTGGAATACTTATCCCTATAGTTGTTTATATCTTAAAAGCAATTGATCCAACACTTATGATTATCGGCATTTCTGCTGCTATGGCAGGTTCTGTATTTGGTGACCACTGCTCACCTATTTCAGACACAACAATTATGTCTAGTGCTGGAGCACAATGCGAACACTTGCTTCACGTTTCAACACAGCTTCCATATGCTGCATATGTTGCATGTATTTCATTCATCTGCTACATTGTTGCAGGTCTTGTAAAAAATCCTTTTATTCCACTTATAGTTGGAGTTGTAGTTCTGTTTGGTGGTTTATTTGCTCTTAAAAACAAAAACAATTAAGTTAAAACTAATTACTTTTTGTCCAATCATAAATTTCTGTAAGAACTTCACTTGCTTCATTTACCTTTTTCTTAGAACCAACTAGAGCTATAGTCATATTTGATAATGCATCCTTTATGGACTCTAGAGCACTGTTCATATCTGATAGAGTCGTTTCTTTTATAGAATTGATTTCGCGCTCAATTTTATTTAGATCCATTCCTTTTAAGTCCCTTAATATAGTAAGGTACGCACCAGAAAATTTTCCCTCTGGCACAATTTCATTACTTAATGCATTAAGTATATATCCATCGAGGTCATCATTATTAAGTTTTAAATCACTAAATTTATTTGCAACATCTTTTATTATGTTGATCGTATTTAGGCTTTCAGTATCATAGTACGAATAAATTGACATTATATTATCATCAATTTTGCCCCTTGCACCTGCTGAATATGCAGTACCAGAAAATCTTATCTTTGGAATAAAATATTTATCAGATAATGCATAAATAAATGGCTCTGTCTTTGCAAATGGTAATTTGTCTTCTGAAACTTTCGTTTTAATTCTAATATGCTGGTTTGGCGAGCTAGTTATAACACCAACTGTATTTGGAGTTTCTAAGAACTCTTTCCATACGGCAAGATTTTGTTTATACAGTTCCTCTTTATTATTTGTACTTGATCCTTTAGATCCATTATCTTCTGAAATAGATATAAGTTTATTATCTGCAAAATTTATTAATTTATTTTTTATTTCAGGTAATTTTTCTGACTTTCCTATAGCTATTATAATTAAATTTTCTGGGTTAAAAATGCTGGTTGTAAGAGATTTCATTTTAGTAAAGAGTTCTTCTCCAGTACTGTAGAATTTATCAAAATTTTTTCTAAGATCATAAAGCCAATCATAAAAGCCTTGATCTTCACACTTAATATTCATTGCACTATCCAGTCTATATTTTGCATTTGCAAAAGTCTCACCTATAGTTGCCCCATCTCCATATTGTCCCAGATTATAATTTGGAAGCTTCATATCAATAAACTTACTAATTTTTGGAGTATTATTATATGCAGTTTTATATATGAGCTCATTTAAAAACTCTAAACTTTCATCTATATTTTCTTCAAGCGTAAAAAATGATAGGGAAAGTGCTGGGTGATTTAATGCAGTAGAGTTTTCGTCATAAAACATATTTGATGTATTTAGTGAGAACAGATATTTATTCTTCAATACTGAAATTTCGTCTTCTTCTCTATCAAATGTAGGAATATTGCCAAGCAAAATCTTCATTAGTGTATAATAGTACCTATCTTCTGGATTTAAGTTTGTTATATCAAATATTAATTCAACACCAACTATATCTGTTGAATGTACTTCTTTAGTGTAAATTAATTTATCCCCATGCTTTTCCTTATTAAATTTTGTGTCAAAATGAAAATCTTCTACTTCTTTTGGTGAAATAGTAAAGTCACTATTTGCAATTTCCTCTTCTTCCCATTGTTTATACTTTTTTGTAACTTCTACAAGTGCTAGTTTGTCCTCTTCGCTCATTTTGTTATATATGTTTTTAAGGTAAGCATTTCTTATTTCATCTTCAGCTTCAGAAAGACCTGGCTTTGGAACGCCTATTACTAGTGCAGATCTTTTAGATTCAATAATTCTTTTTGCAAGTTCTTTTATTCTTTTTTGTTCCTTATCACTTCTTATTTCATTTATAACAAGTCTTCTGTCAGAGTAAAAGTCTGTCTTTCGCCCATTCCCGCACCAATAGGCATATATATCATCAATAGCATCAATAAAAACATTTGATGCCTCTCTCTTAAGCCCATCGGAAATCCTTACACTTGTAAGAACGCCGTCTAATGCATCAGCATCCACACCTTCTTTAGATATTTCATTAAGCGTCTCATTAACTATTTTTTCAAACTCATCTGCATCCTCTTTATTTGTATTTTCCAAATCAAAAGACAGAAATTTCTTTATTGCTGTATTTGAAATATCAACATAAACTGTACCCGTAAGGCCTCTATCTTTTACTTTTTTCTGAAACTTTGACTGTGCATTATTTAAAACTGCCGATATGATGTTAAACGTCACAATATCTTTAGCGTCAAACCCATCCACAACAAAGGCATAACTAATTATGCTCGCATCTTTTGGATCAAAGTCATTTGTTACTGGAAGTGCCCTTTCCTCTTTTACGTGACCTTCGGGCACTGGAGCAACAAGATACATTCCTAAGTTAGTATTATTCCTGACTTCATTTTTCAGATATTCATTATTTATAAATTCAAGAAACTTTATATAATCTAAGTCGCCATACAAAAGCATAAGTGAATTATCGAAATGATAATTCCTATAATATGTCTGCTTGGTTTTTTCATATGTTATGTCTTTATAATTTGTAGCGAGTCTTCCTATACAATTTGCATTATATGTATCACCAAATAGTGTATGCATAACTGCATGATACATATTCCTTGGAACGCTTGTCGAATATCCATAATCTTCGTTGAACACTGTTCCCTTCATTTCAATTTCTGATGCTGTTGAAACAAGTTCATATCTAATTGCTTCTCTTCTAAAGAAATTTTCATTATGTATTACATCGGGATCTACCATGCAAGATAAATATACATCTGCCATTTTCATTAATTGATTTTCATTTTGACTTGATATGGGATAGACTGTATATGAAACATTTGTAAATGCATTTATAAAAGTTTTGTATGATTTATTGGCTACATCAAAAAATATATCTTTTGAAGGATATTTTTTTGAACTTGCAAGTATTGCATGCTCAAAAATATGATTCATATCAGTTTCATCAACATTAGGTGTGATATAGCCTATAGAAAATCCAAGATTCTTATCATCATTTTTTATATATAATAATTCTGCCCCCGACTTCTTATGTACAAATCTAATAGTATCCGCATCAAGAACATCTATGCTACCAAGTTCAGTTACTGTAAAGTCTGCCATAATACTACCAAGCGATGGAACCTTTCCATATTCACCATCTATATACTCAATATCTCCATTTACCTTTCCTGACCCACTCGCATATACATTTGTAAAATTTATATTACAAAAAAACACTGCAATAATTAAGGCAAATGCGGCAATTTTCCTTATGCATTTACTATTTAATAACTTGATCATTAAAACAACTCCTTATTATACATTTCTTTCAAAATAAAAATATGTGTCATCAGAAGACGTCTCAAGCATAATCGCTTTTAACATTTTATATGAAGCTTCATTTTCTTTAAAGCATTTTGCTTTTACAGTAGATACACCTGCCTCATATAGAGCCCAGTTTATAGCTGCATCCATAGCTTCCCTGCCATAGCCATTGCCATAATATTCTTTTTCTATTCTGCATCCCACCTCGGCACTTCCTTTACAATCAAAGTTATACACTACGGCTTCGCCAATCATTTTACTATTTAATCTAATTGCAAAATTAATTGCAATTTTTTTATCAAAGTCATCCCTTGCGACTATAACAAGGGATTTACCAACGTCATCAGTACTTAATCCTTTTAAGTCATCATATCCCCAATATCTATTTTCTACTTCGTCTGAACATAATTTGGAATACTCATCGGCATCCCCATCAGCTATTGCATCAAGAGTCAACCTTTCGGTATGTATAGTTGGTACTTTATCTTCTATATTAACTGCAATTTCTGTTTCCGCTTCCAATGTGTATTTTGATTCTATTCGCATAGGTCTATATTGTAATTTTGATTTTCTAAGTCCTCTATCGGCAGCATCTTCTTCCCTATTAATAATCTCGCAATCACTTCCAAATATTTTTGAACTTTCCCTTACTGTGGTTGGATAAATGCCATCATATTCATGTATGCCTTTTTCAATATGTATTATAAGTGTCTTTCCACATTTTTCAGTAAGAACAAAAGAAAGAAGCCCTCCCTCTTTTTCTGAATAAATACCCCCACATCTGCACCAAGAATTACCGATTTCACCTACAAGTAATTTTGTATACTCAAGTTCATCTCTTGCATATGGATTATCATATTTTTTAAATTGAGCAGAAAATCTTTCAATAAATCGTTCTACAAGTGGAATATCTTCTTTTCCTAAAGTCCTAAATTCATAGTCAGGAACAATTTTTTCAAAATTATGTATATGATTTCTCTGGCCTGCATAATGTCTACCTGCAAAATTTGCAAGGTCTTCGGATTTGTATAAATAATCGCTCCAACTTCTTACAGATCTAATCTTAGAATATTTATACCTCATGAATATATGTTCAGCACCAGTTCTTGGAATGGCAAAAAATGATGGTGTGGTTTCGTTTATAATACACCATTCATCTATATCATCTAGCGCCTTATCTATATCACCACCTTCAGAAGCAACTGGATAGTCAAAAAAAGTTTTCTTATTGAAAACATCTTTACAAATCAAACATCCATTTGATTCTGCCCATGTAGTCTTATTTTTTATTCCCCACATAAGCTGAGTTCCAACTGAATACTCTGATGTTCCATAAAAACAGTTGCTGTAATATTTTTTTAGAATATCTGCATCAGAAAATGTTATTGGTTTAAATTCAAACATCAATGATTACCTTTATTAATCTCTTCTTCTACTTAAACTTACAAATCTTAAAATCTGAAGGAGTGTTGATGCAGCTGCAGCAACATATGTCATGGCCGCCGCAAATAAGACTTTTTTTACCCCATATATTTCTTCTTCATCAAGTAATTTTAATCTTGTAAGTTCTGCTATAGCTCTATTTGATGCATCAAACTCAACTGGAAGTGTCACAAGTTGATAAAGGAATGTTAAGCTAAATGCCATGATACCAAGCCTAAATAGTCCCGCATATCCCAAAATGAGCCCAATAAAAATTATCGGAACAGCAATTTGTGATGCGAGCGAAACGGTAGGTGCAATCTTAATTGATAATGAAAGCGGTGCAAAATTCTGTGCATCCTGTAGTGCATGACCTACTTCATGTGCTGCTACACCATAGGCTGCAATTGAATGAGACATTCTTGTTGAGTCAGAAAGGTTTAATACATTTTTTGATGGTATGTAATGATCCGTTAAACTTCCGCTGACCTCTCCTATCACAACATCATTTATACCATTTTCTTTTAATATAATTTGTGCAACATCTGCTGGAGTATAACTTGCCCTAGCTAAAACTCTTGAATATTTTGCATATACAGAGTTCAAATACATACTCGCTGCAGTTGTTATTAAAAATGCTACTATTATAAAGAAATAACTATAGTCATAATAATATCCAGAATAACCATAACCTAAATTCATATCCACCCTCCTTATATATATTATACAATAAACAAATATCTATTCCAAATTATGTAATATCTACCATATATTTAAGGCAGCTGTTAATATTGTTTGACAATTAATCTAGTATATAATATAATCCTTTTTTAGCCTAAGGAGGATAAATTATGAAAAGAGTATTATGTTTAATTGTTACATTTGCATTAACATTGAGTCTCTTTGCTTGCGGTGGGAATTCAAACAGTGCAGATATGAAATATATCAAGAATAAGGGAACTTTCGTTGTTGGTATAACAGACTTTGAACCAATGGATTTTAAAAATGACAAAGGTGAATGGATAGGTTTTGATGCAGATCTTGCAAAGGAATTTGCACAATACCTAGGTGTAAAAGTTGAATTCAAAGAGATTGATTGGGACAATAAGGTTCTTGAGTTAAATAATAAAAATATTGACTGTGTATGGAATGGCATGACACTTACTAATGCAGTAATGGAGGCTATGAGTTGTTCATCTCCATATTGCGATAATGCACAAGTAATCGTAGTTAAATCAAGCGATGAAGATGTTGCCGCCGATATAGATAACTTAGCAAAATTTAAATTTGCTGTTGAAGCAGGTAGTGCTGGTGAAGACGCTGCTAAGGCAAATGGATTTAATTATACAGCAGTTCAGTCACAATCAGACACTCTTCTTGAAGTTTCAAGCGGAACAAGCAATGCTGCTATTATTGACCTACTTATGGCAAGTGCAATGATAGGTGAAGGCACAAGCTATCCAAATTTAGTTTATACTGGTAGGCTTACAAGAGAAGAATATGGTGTAGGTTTCAGAAAGGGTTCTGACCTTGCAGCAACATTTAATGCTTGGTATCTTGAAGCTGCTCGTAACCAAATCGTTAACAATATAGCGTCTAAATACGGCATACAAGACGCAGTTAAATAATGTTTCTTCTTAGTTCCGATCCATCTATACTTCTCAAAGTTTCTACTTCTCTCAATGATGGATTCTTAATAAGTTTAGAACTTTTTGCATTAACCCTAGTTGGAAGCCTTCCACTAGGGTTAATTTTGTGTATTCTTAGAAAAAGTAAAATAAAAATAATCGCCAATATTATAGCAATCCTTGTATGGATCGTTAGAGGTACTCCACTCATGCTGCAACTTTTGGTATTCTACTATGGTCCTGGGATCTTATTTAATAACAATATTTGGGGAATGCAAGATAACGGAAGATTTATTGCGGCACTTTCAACATTCATTTTTAATTATGCTTGTTACTTCTCAGAAATATATAGAGGTGGCATGGATTCAATCCCTATAGGCCAGTATGAAGCAGGGCTTGTTCTAGGCATGACTAAAAAAGACATTTTTTTTAAAGTTACATTGTTACAGGTTATTAAAAGAATTATTCCACCTATAGGCAATGAAATAATTACTTTAGTAAAGGATACTTCCCTTGCAAGAGTAATCGCAGTCTACGAAATTATTTGGGCAGGACAAAGTTTCATAAAATCTCAAGGCATCATATGGCCACTTTTTGCGACAGGACTTTACTATTTAGTATTTACAGGATTACTCACTATCGTTCTTGCAAATATTGAAAAAAAATTGGATTATTTTAAAGTTTAATGAAAATACTAGAGGTTAAAAATTTAATAAAAACAATTGGAAGTACTACTATATTAAAGGGTGTTAGCTTTGAAATGGAACAAGGAACAGTAATTTCCATTATCGGAAGTTCAGGTTCAGGAAAGACCACTCTACTTAGATGCATCAATCTTTTGGAGACTCCAACAGATGGAAAAATACTTGTAAATGGGAAACCATATTTTGATGCCCAAAATTTTAATAAATTATCAGATGAAGAAATAAGAAATAAAAGGCTTCAGCTTGGCCTTGTATTCCAAAACTTTAATTTATTTCCTCAATATACAGCGATAGAAAATATCTTGCTCTCACCTATGTTAAGAAAAAAGGCCAATAAGGAAGCTCTAAAGGAAGAAGCTATTGCACTTCTTGATTCAGTGGGGCTTAAAGATAAAGCCTTATTATATCCTCACCAATTATCTGGCGGCCAGCAACAACGTGTTGCTATTGCACGAGCACTTATTTTGCATCCCGACATACTGTGTTTTGACGAACCTACAAGTGCTCTAGACCCTGAACTTACTGGTGAAGTTTTAAAAGTAATAAAGGATCTTGCAAACAAAAATAAAACTATGCTTATCGTAACCCATGAAATGGCATTTGCAAAAGAAGTATCGGACAAGATAATATTTATGGATGATGGTGAAATTGTTGAAGAGGCAAATGCAAGTGATTTCTTTTCAAATCCAAAAACCGATAGGGCAAAAAGATTTTTATCCAATTATCAAAATGATTAATACTAAAAAAGTCTAGCATTGGTGCTAGACTTTTTTATTAATATGTATTAATTATTTATATAAATTCTTTAGCATATTCAATAGCATCTTTTATACTTGGTCTTACATTATCTTCGCCTACTTCTTTAATGAGACCTTCTTTTTCCATCAACTTATAAGGGCTATCAAGTACATGAGAAAGTATTACTTGAATACCTGATACTTTGGCATTTGCCACCTTGACTCTTAATGCATGAATTGCTGAAGCATCTATAGCAGGGACAGAACCAAATCTATAAATTAAGACTTTAGCATCATCTTCTATTTTCATATTTGATATCTTATTAGTTGATCCAAAAAATAGTGGGCCAACAATATCAACAACCACAACTCCATCCGGTAATTCTAAATAATCATGTGCGTTATCTTTATCAGGAGAGATTTTATCCCATTTCCTAATTTGCACATTATTGGAAAGCCTACCAAGAAATAAAAATGCTGCTGCAATAAGACCGAACTCTATTGCAATGACAAGATCAAACACAATTGTTAAAACAAATGTTACTAGTAAAACTATTTTTTCACTTTTAGATGAATTTGTAATAATCCTAAGAGCTCCTTTCCAATCAGCAAGTTGCGCACTAACTATAAACATTATGGCAGCAAGAGTTGGCATAGGAATAAATTTTATAAAAGGCATAAAGACAGCTAGAATTAAGAACAAGAAAAATGCATTTACAATACCTGACACTGGAGTCTTTCCACCATTTTTAATATTCACCGTTGTCTTGGTACGTGATACAGAAACTGGTATGCCTCCAAAGATTACAGAAGCAACATTTGCAAGACCAACCGCCATAAGCTCTGTATTAGGGTTGTGTGTATCACCTGACATACCATCGGCGACTACTGCAGCAAGGAGTGATTCAATACTTGCAAGTATCGCAATTGTTAAGGCAGATGGAAACAAATTTCTAATAAGTGGCGCAGATATTTCTGGCACATATAAATTGCTAAAAGAGTTAGAAATATTTGGATATATAGAGCCTATAGTATTTACTGGAATATTGAATATGGCAGTTGCGATGCTTAAAATGATAATCGCACCAAGTGATGGTGGAATAGGTATTTTATTTATAAACTTCTTCCATACGAAATAAGCAACCAGAGTGAAAATTGCAACAATAGTAGCAGAATTACTTATGCTTTCAGCATTTTTTGAATAGGCAAATAATCTAGGAATCAGCTCTGAAGGAAAGTCTTGTATCTTCATTCCAAAAAAATCTTTTATTTGACTCACAAAAAGTATTGCAGAAACGGCACAGGTAAAACCAAGAGTTATTGTATATGGAATTAATCTAATTAATTCTCCTAAATTAAATACCCCGATAAGAACTAGAATTATTCCTGCCATAATTCCAGTTATAATGAGTCCATCAAAGCCATACGAGAGCATAACTCCTTGAATTACAGAAATTAAGGCAACGCTCAATCCACCCACACATACATTGCTGCCGCCAAAAAGAGAAATAACTAAACCTGCAATGATAGAACCATACAGTCCCTTCTCAGGAGCAACGCCAGCAGCCATTGCAAGTGCAAGTGATGTAGGCAGTGATATAATTGCAACTAAAACACCTGCGACTGCATCTTTTACAAGTTGATCTTTGTTATACCATTTGAGGGCAGAAAAAATCTTTGGTTTTAAATCTGATATATTCAATTTTTTAACTAATTATGGAAAGAATTTAGATTTTATTCCAAGAGCAAAGATTACGAAAATTATTATAGGTAATACATATCTGCAATATCCATAGAGAGCATTGCTTATCTTAGGACCTTTTCCAGTATTGGCTTCGCCAACAAAACCATCCCAGCCCCATCCTGCTTTGCTCGTGCAGTACATAACATATACTATAGATCCAAGTGGAAGTATACAGTTAGATACAATAAAATCTTCTAAATCTAATATTTCAGAACCTTCTCCAAAAGGCTTAATCCAGCTAAGAATATTTGGCCCGAGTGCGCAAGGAAGTGCAAGTAATATCATAAATATGCAACATACAAGTGACGCTTCACTTCTTGACCATCCTGTTAATTCTCTAACACCAGCTAAGATATTTTCAAAAACCGATAAAACTGTAGAGAATGCAGCAAATGTCATGAACAAGAAGAAAAGTGATCCCCAAAATCTGCCAAGTGGCATATTAAGGAATATATTAGGAAGTGTAATAAATATAAGCGAAGGACCTGCACCCGGCTCAACATTATATGTAAAGCATGCAGGGAAGATTATTAGACCTGCTGTAAGTGCTACTACTGTATCCAATACGATTACATTTAAAGATTCACCAAGGAGCGTGCGATCTTTTCCTATATAGCTGCCAAATATTGCCATGCTACCCATACCTATACTAAGCGTAAAGAAGGCTTGGTTCATAGCAGCAACAATAACTTCTATATTAATTTTTGTGAAATCCGGAACTAGGTAGAAAGAAAGGCCTGTAGTTGCTCCTGATAGAGTAAAACTGTTAACAGCCATAACAATCATTATTACTATAAGTGCAATCATCATAATCTTTGTTACTCTTTCAAGACCACCTTTAAGCGAAAAAGATAAAACGAAAAAGCCAAGAATACAAATGATTACCATATATTTAACAAGTATTTCTGGTGATGCAAGCATGCCTCCAAAATAACCCGCTACTGCATTTTCATCCATTCCAACAAACTTTCCAGTAACAGTTGAATAGAAGTAATACAAGAGCCAACCAGAAATGATTGTATAGAACATCATAAGTATCACATTACCGATTATACATATTGCACCATGTATAGGCCAACCTTTTTTATTTGGAGTAATTGCTTGATACATTTTAATAGGACTCTTTTGTGCAGCACGTCCAACAGAAAACTCCATTGTAAGCACAGGTAGTCCAAGTATTGCAAGGCAGATTAAATAAACTACAACAAATGCAGCTCCGCCATATTGACCTGTCATCCATGGAAACTTCCATACGTTACCACAACCTATAGCACAACCTGCACTAATAAGGATAAAGCCAAGTCTTGAACCTAAACGCTCTCTCTCCATAAAATTCCTCCCTTTTATGTCTACCTATAAGAAAAGTAAAACTTTATATACTAAGTTAATATATTAACACTTTTTAAAATAAAATACTATATTTTTACCTAAATATAAACTCTAAGTTTTTCTATCATTTAGGACTGTTCCATTATTACGGTAATGCTATAGTTCTTATGATAGATAACAAATCCAGGGGTCTTTTTAGGCACCTTGTGCAATTCTTTTTTGGAAGTATAATCAACCTCTACTTTTTTTTCATTCTTTAGAGAGCTATATTTTGCAGCAAGCCTTGCTGCTTCTATTAACGTCGTATCGCTAAGTTTATCTAGAGGGCACCTTACAATAACATGACTCCCAACAGCATTCTTTACATGGAACCAAGTATCATCGGTTTTTGCGATGGTAAAGCTTAAGTATTCATTTTGCAAGTTATTCTTTCCAACAAATATATCTATCCCATCACTAGATTTAAAAGTTAAATAGTTGTTTAGCCCTTCCGATTCTTCTTTTCTCTTTTTAGAAAGCAAAGCATTAAGTCCTTTCTTACTACTTGAATAATTTTTTTTACTTTTTATACCTTTTGAAAAATCTTTTTCATCTATAAATCCATAATCTATTAATTCTTTTTTTATCATTGCAATATCTTTTTCGTTTTCCGATAAAGATAAATTGGACTTAATTGCAAGTAGGTGTGCAAGTTGCTGTTTGTTGTTTTCAATAATTGCAGTAAGAGTATTGTTGGTTCTTTTTAATTTGTTGTACTTATCAAAATTTTTACTGGCATTTGCAGATGTAGAAAGCTCATTATTGTATGGAATTTTAATCTCTGCGTCGTTATCCATATAGTTTTTACATATCAAAAAACCATCTTTTATATTGCTTGAATCATATCCATATACATTGATAAGTTCTCCATATGTTTTATACTTTTCGTATCCTTTACATTTTTCAAGATCTCCTTCTTGGAGGCTTAGTTTTTTATTCAGTTTTTGTATCTTTGAATCTATTGTCTTTCTAAGCTGATTTTCGTCATTTGTCTTTTTTATTTCTACTACTTTTACATCTGATGCTCTTAATAAATACTCACTTATTGACTCATCCTTCGCAAGAATGCTATCAATATACATACTATCCCTATCATCAATTATGTTTGAAAATTCTTCTCTTATTAAATTATATAAACCAAGAAGATCTTCTCTTATATCCTCTTTATTTTCTATACTAGATATTTCTCTATCAAGTAGATGCAAATAATCCTTTTCTAAAACTGTCTTTATGAAACTATTAGATACACCTTCTATATATTTTAGAATATTTGATCTCACTAAAGGATTTGTGTTCCCTGTTGCATCAATATTATTAGTTAATATTAAAGTTTCAAACTCATCATAACTCATGTTTAGTATATCTTTTTTTGTTACCAAAATTTTAGGGTCATAAATTGCCCCGCTTATTACAGCCCTATCTGAGATTTCTGATTCGTAAACTTTAATAAGTGGTGCGATAACTTTGTTTTCGTTATCGCATAGTATCATATTAGATTTTCTCCCCATGAATTCAAGATATAGTTTCAGTATTTCATCTTTTCCTATTTCACTCACATGGGATATGGTAAATAAGAAAGCCCTCTCAAGCCCAATTTGTTCCATGCTTACAATAAATCCACCAAGCAGATATTTTCTAAGTAGCATAAGAAAACCAGTTGGATTAGCATAGGTAGCATTTTTATCACTGCTAATTGCCGCAAAGCTTCCACTAGGCTCTTCACAAATAATTAATGTTTTTATACCTTCATAAGTTTTAAGTGTAAACTCAATTATCTTTTTACTTGGTTGCCCTATCTTAAGTATTTTGGATTCCTTTAGTTTCTCATTAAACTCATTTAGGCTTTTTCGCATAAGCAATGCATCATATACCATATAAACATTATATCATATAAGATAATTTAAAAATGCGTTTATTGTTTTTGATATACAAATATGCTATTATTTATTTTTATTCATTATGATTATAGATATTAAAAAATTTAATCCTTTTTTTAGAAAAACAGTATTATTTTTATGTGCACTATTACTATCTTTTTCTTCTGCCTGTTCAAATAGTAATACTTCTAAAACAGCTGAAGAAAGCTCTACAAAAACAATCAAAATTGGTTTGCTTGAGCCATTTACTGGATCATTTGCTGCATCTGCCATAGATGAAATTAATGGCGCAAAATTTGCCAACTGGCTATACAATACAGTGATAATAAACGGAACAGAATATAATATAAAACTTGTTGAGGCAGATACTGAATCAACAGTAGATGGGGCAAAAAAAGCTGCGGGCAAACTTGTTGATGAAAAAGTAATTTCAGCAATTGGAACATACGATTCAACGCTATCTTTATCTTCTATTAATATATTAACTAATGCCAAAATACCTACAGTTGCTGCAACTAGCACCCACCCAAGGATCACCCTCAATAATGATTATTCTTTTAGGATTTGTCCTATTGATCCCCTTATTGCCACAATAATTGCTAACTATGTGTATAAAAATGGTTACGGCACCTCAGCCATACTTACTTGTAAAACTAGTGAAAATAGCATTTCTTTATCAAATTTTTTTAGAATGGCATATACAAAACTAGGGGGCAAGATTGTATCTGAACAAACTTTTAATTCTGGTGATGAAGATTTTTCTTCTACTATGGATAGAATAAAAAGCTCTGGTGCAGAATTTATATTTGCACCATCTTCCGTAATTGATGGAGCAAAAATTATTGATGCATCTAGAAAGGCAGGTCTTACTGCCAAAGTTGGAGGATCCGATACCTGGGAATCTGCCGCCCTTATAGCTAGTTCTAATGCTAGTGCCGAGGGAGCAATATTTACTTCATTCTTTAATGAAGGAAATGTTGGAACGACCGAGACGACCAAATTCAATAAAGAGGTTGCAGGCTATTTAAGCTTCAATGGATTTCCAACAACAGTTACATCTAATCTTGCATGTGGCTATGATGCCTATATGGCAATTTATAGAGCTCTAGAAAACATGGATAAAGTAGATAATGAAGAGCTCAGGTTTAGAATCGATGATTTAAACTATGATGGACTAACAGGAGTTATAAGATTTAATGAAGATGGTGACGCAATTAGAAACACCATCTATATGAAAGAAATTATTAACAAGCATTTTACTTTGCTCGAAACAACTAATATAGATTAAGATTTTACAGATATTTATAAAGGAGAAATTATGAATACGATTTTGCAACATGGCCTTACTGGTATATCGCTTGGAGGCGCCTATGCACTAATTGCAATTGGATATACTCTAGTTTATGGAATACTTAGGCTCATTAACTTTGCCCATGGTGATATATTTATGATGGCTGGCTACTTTATGATTTTTTCATTTGCAAATTTTCCATGGTATATTGCAATAATAATAGTTTTAGTTATAACTGTAATTCTTGGTGTAACAATTGAGAAAACTGCCTACAGCCCTCTTAGAAATGCGCCTCGTATGAGTGTAATGATATCTGCTATTGGCGTGTCTTATCTTTTACAAAATCTTGCAACATATCTCTTTACTGCGCTCCCAATGTCATATCCAGAGATTCCAGGATTAAAGAAAATTTTATACATTGGAGATCTTACTGCATCAGTTGTAACCTTCATCACACCTATAATCACAATAGTGCTTTCTGCAGGACTTGTTCTTTTAATTAACAAAACAAAAATAGGAATGTCTATGAGAGCAGTTTCAAGAGATTACGAAGCAGCACAACTTATGGGGGTAAAATTAAATACTACGATTTCGTTTACATTTGCCATCGGCTCTCTCCTTGCTGCAATTGGCTCTATTCTTTATTTCACAGATAGAATGATGGTGTTCCCTTTTTCTGGCTCGCTACCTGGACTTAAATGCTTTGTTGCCGCAGTTCTTGGCGGAATAGGCTCTATACCAGGTGCAGTTATCGGGGGATTCATTTTAGGTATAGGAGAAACTGCGCTTATTGCGTGTGGGCAAAGCACATTTTCTGATGCATTCACTTTCGTCGTTCTAATTATAATTTTGCTTTTTAGACCAACTGGAATATTTGGCGAAAAGATTGTCGATAAGGTATAAGGAGGTGGATATGAAAACAAAACAAAACAAAATTCGCAATTTAATTTTATCTATCATCCTTCTTGGATTAGCAATTCTTACAATGTTCTTTCTTGATACAAATAAACATGAATATGGTTATGCAATTTCAATCATAGAGCGTTCGTTAATATTTGCCGTTGTTGCAGTATCCATGAATCTAGTAAATGGATTTACTGGATTATTCTCTCTTGGGCAAGCAGGCTTTATGGCAATTGGTGCCTACGTTACTGCAATTTTAACCATTCCTGTATCAAAAAGAGCAAGCGTTTACTATATAAATGGGATTAGTGATGCCATTGCTAATATTGAGCTTCCTATTCCTGTTGCTCTTATAATGGGAGGACTTGTTGCAGCGCTATTTGCAGCACTTATCGGAATACCTGTCCTTAGATTAAAATCCGATTATCTTGCTATTGCTACACTTGGATTTGCTGAAATTATTCGTGCAATAATTGCATCTCCTATGATGGATAAGATAACAAATGGTTCTTATGGACTTAAGAGTATACCAGCATTTGCCAATATTTATGAAGTCTTCTTAATTTCCTTCCTATGCATAGGCGTTATGGTCTTGTTAATCAATTCATCATATGGCAGGGCTTTTAAAGCCATTAGAGAAAATGAAATTGCCGCCGAGAGTGTAGGAATTAATCTATTTAAGATGAAAGAATTGTCATTTGTTATTTCATCCTTCTTTACTGGTGTAGGTGGCGGCATGCTTGCAATGTTTATGAGATCTATTGATTCAAAAACATTCCAGCTATCACTTACTTATGACATTTTATTGATTGTAATACTCGGAGGAATTGGTTCCGTTTCTGGGTCCATACTTGGGGCCTTTATAATAACAGCAGGTAAAGAACTTCTCAGGTTCTTTGATGAACCGCTAACCCTTTTTGGGGTGAATATTCCACTTTTCAAACCAGGACTTAGAATGGTAGTATTCTCAATCCTGCTCATGCTGATTGTTCTGTTTTGGAATAAGGGTCTAATGGGAGGAACTGAACTCACATATGATAACATTGGAAAATTCTTTAAAAATTTAGGGGACACCATTTCAAAAAGGAAAAGAATAAGCAAAATAAATGATAAGGAGAATGCAAGATGAAGGAAATACTAAAATTAACAAACCTATCAATTATATTCGGTGGTCTTGTTGCTATTGATGATTTAAATCTTTCTGTATGTGAAAATGAAATTGTTGCACTCATAGGCCCTAACGGTGCGGGAAAAACAACTTGCTTCAATCTTATAACTGGCATATACAAACCAACAACAGGAACAATTGCTTTAAATAGACAAAGTATAGTTGGCAAGAGACCTGATGAAATTACAAGGCTAGGAATTGCAAGAACTTTTCAAAATATAAGGTTATTTTCAGACCTTACTGTGTTTGAAAATGTTTTAATTGCAGATCACCTGCGAGTAAACGATAATGTATTTAGTGCAATAACCAGATTAAATTTTAAACAGGAAAAATTTATGCGCGAGAGAGCCGAGGAACTTCTAGAAGAACAAGGTCTTATTGACCTTAAGGATGAGAAAGCAAAAAACTTACCCTATGGTTACCAAAGAAGGCTTGAAATTGCTAGAGCTCTTGCAACAAAGCCATCTCTTCTTCTCCTTGATGAACCAGCAGCTGGTATGAATCCTCAGGAAACGCTTGAACTTACAAAACAAATTGACGAAATAAGACATAAATATAATCTAGCTATACTTGTAATTGAACATCACATGGATCTTATTATGAATATCTCAGATAGAATTTACGTTCTTAACTTTGGAAAACTTTTAAAAACTGGAACGCCAATAGAAATTCAAAATGATAAAGACGTCATAGGGGCTTACCTAGGTGAATAAAGGAGTTAATATGTTAAAAGTAGATAATCTAGTCGTAAACTATGGTGGCATTGAAGCAGTAAAGGGGATATCTTTTGAAATAAAAGAAGGTGAGATTGTAACTTTAATTGGCGCAAATGGTGCAGGTAAGTCCACTACACTTAGAACGATTTCTTCTCTAGTGAAACAAACATCAGGGAAAATCAATTTTAATGGTGCTGATATAACTGATATGCCGGCACACCAAATAGTGCAAACTGGCATCACTCTCTGCCCAGAAGGAAGACATATTTTCCCTGACATGACCGTTCTTGAAAACATTAAAATAGGCGCTTACTTAAGAAATGATAATTTAGATGCAGATATAAAAAAGGTGTATAAGCTATTCCCTATACTAGAAGAAAGACATTGGCAACTGGCCGGAACATTATCTGGAGGGGAACAACAAATGCTCGCAGTTGCAAGATCTCTTATGAGTAACCCAAAACTTATGATGCTTGATGAACCATCTCTAGGTCTTGCTCCACTTGTAGTTAAAGATATATTTAATGTCATTACTGAAATAAATAAATCAGGCGTAACTATTCTTCTCGTAGAACAAAATGCTAATATGGCTTTACGTATTGCTGATAGAGCCTATGTTCTTGAAACTGGAAGAATAACTATGGAAGGCACTGGAGCTGAACTAATAGAGAATGATAAAATCAAGGAAGCATATTTGGGAAAGCAAAACAAATAATTGAAAACTATTATTTGCTGTGATATAATCTTAAATATAGATAAATTCTATTATCATAAAGGAGATAAAATATGAATATTAATATTTCTGGGAAAGGCATAGATCTAACACAATCAATAAAGGACATAGTAGAAAAAAAGCTTTCAAAGCTAGATAAATTTATCAATAAAGATGCTACATGCAATGTTAAAATATCTACTCAGAAAGACCTCCAAAAAATTGAAGTTACTATTCCTATGAAAAATAATACAGTCCGTGCCGAGCACTCATCAAAGGATTTATATCAATCAATTGACCTTGTCGTAGATATACTAGAAAGGCAAATTAGAAAATACAAAACAAAAATACAAAATAAAAAACAAGCAAATAACAATGCAATTTTTGAAGCATTTACATTTACCGATGACTCTCCAAGTGAGGACACTGAGATTAAAATAGTAAAAACTAAAACATTTGATATGAAACCTATGACTCCAGAGGAAGCATGTCTCCAAATGGAGCTTGTAGGCCATGACTTCTTTGTTTTTTCAAATGCTGAACTCGGAAAGATTTGCGTAGTTTACAAAAGAGGCGCCGATTCATATGGCCTCATACTTCCAAACTAATATTTAAATAAAAAGGCCGCATTCGGAGCGGTCTTTTTTATTACTTTTAATCTTGGTCTTTCTTATTTCTTGCAATAAGATTTATAGGTGTTCCTGAAAAATTAAAATTCTCTCTAAGCTGATTTTCGAGATATCTTCTATAGGAAAAGTGAAATATTGTTTCATCATTTACGAAAAAGACAAATGTTGGTGGCTTTACAGCTACTTGATTAGCATAATATATCTTAAGTCTCTTACCCTTATCTTGAGGTGGTTGCTGTGCAGCTGTTGCTCTTAATATAATCTCGTTAAGAGTTCCAGTGGACACCCTCATATTCATATTTTCATATGTTTGATCAATCAATTTAAATAAATCATTCACCCTCTGTCCCGTGAGAGCCGATATAAAGACAATATTGGCATAATCCATATAGGCAAATTTTTCTTTTATCTTATCCCTGAATCTATAAATTGTTTTATCGTCCTTTTCTACCGCATCCCATTTATTAACTGCAATAATTACTCCCTTTTTTGCTTCATGCGCAAGGCCTGCTATTCTTGCATCTCCTTCTGTGATGTCACTTGTCGCATCAATCATCACTATACAGATATCTGCTCTATCAATAGAACTTACTGTCCTTAAGAAACTATACTTTTCTATGCCCGGTTCAATTCTCGATGGTCTTCTTATACCCGCAGTATCTATGAAAACATATTTTTTACCATTAATATCTATTTGTGTATCTATAGAATCTCTAGTTGTTCCACTTACATCAGAAACTATAACTCTATTTTCACCAAGTATCTTATTCACAAGTGAGCTCTTTCCAGCATTTGGCTTGCCTATAATTGTGATTTTTATGCTATCGTCTTCTTCATAGGCATCACTATCTTTAAAATAAGAGCACACTTCATCAAGTAAATCTCCAATACCTTGCTTGTTTATGCTACTTACTGCAAATACTTTGTCAAACCCTAGCTCATAAAATTCATAAGTCTCATTTTGGTGCTTTAAATAATTATCTACTTTATTAACACAGACAATTACATTCTTTTTTGACTTTCTTAGGATCTGTGCAATTTCTTTATCAAGATCAAGAAGACCAGATTTTATATCTACCATAAATATGACAACATCTGCCATATCTATAGCAATTTGGGCTTGCAATCTCATTTGCTTTGCGATTTCATCTTCATTTTTTTCAGAATCAATTCCACCAGTATCTATAAGCATAAAATTATGATTTTGCCATTCAGCACTAGCAAAAATTCTATCCCTTGTTACACCTGGGGTATCCTCGACAATTGAAATTCTTTGTCCTGTTATTTGATTAAATAAAGTCGACTTTCCAACATTTGGCCTGCCAACTATACACACATATGGCTTTGACATTTAAACACCATCTATAAGCATATTGTCAGCACTTCCAAAATACTGACTTTTATTTTTATCTAATATATAAATAGGATTCTTTAGGCTTGGCTTACATCTATCTCTTAAAAATTTAATTCTTGATAATTCAGATATCGCTGCTAATTTCAGCAAGGTCATATAGTTATATCTTGTTGTTCCACTAAACCTTTTACCGCTTTCATATTCAACAATCTTTATGTTCTTAGATTCGTTCTGGACAAAACTTCTTATAAATCTAAGAGTTGTGTGATACTTATTTTTAACATTTTGTGCTACAGACTTATTAAATGCAAAAAAATCCGAAACATCTTTATAATTCTTATTTCTTAGAACTAATTTTGAAAACAGATAATATCCTTTTGATGTAATTTTTTTTAGAAGACTTGCACTTAGGTATCTAACTCGTTGCATAAGCACGCAATCTGCTCCTCTTTCAAATTTATCCAATATCTCTGGAACTTTGTTTGGCGGGTTTTGCAAGTCGGCATCCAAAAATATCAAATAATCTGCATTACTATTATACAATCCTGCACACATCGCAGCCTCGTGGCCATAATTCTTATCAAAGCTAAGAATTGATATATTTACATTTTTAGCAGATACAGTATCTTCTAGTTTTTTTCTTGCCGAAATTATACTTTCATATGTTTTGTCTATACTACCATCATTTACAAAAACGATATTGTATATATATTTTTCATTATTCAAATAATTAATTATTTCATCAAAAAAAGGGAGAACATTGTTGTCCTCATTGTAACAAGATACAATTATGTCTACTTTTTCTTTTAACATAGTATTTTTTGTGCTTTATCAGCTATGTGAAATATTATTATATAAAAATCAATTAATATTATCAACTATTTCATAAATCCTAGTAGCCAGAACTATGTTTTAAACTACTATTGCGATCGTTACTTGTCATTATTCAAATTCGTTAATTTTATTTTTGCTCCATAGACCACTTAAATAGAATGACCATGTGATAATAAATCCAACTCCAAATCCAAATATCCCATTCCACCATACGATAGAATACCCAAGGAAAGAACTATGTCTAAATAAATAGGTCACACTAACTCTAACAAACAAAGCACATGTTGCTACAAGCATAGGTAAGATACTATATCCTGCTCCTTGGAATAATCCAAATATAGGAACATAAACCGAAAGAACTATATTAATAAGGGCAATAGCTCTAATATGTGCTATGCAAATTGACGCAGCTTCAGGACCTAATCCAAATAACTGAATAATATTTTCTGCCGAAAGCCAGACAATGATTGATATCATAACTGTTATTAATAGTGAGATCAGAACTGTCTGTTTTGCCCCTTGCTTTACTCTGTCTATCTTTCCCGCCCCTATATTTTGCCCTGTATAAGTTGCAAGTGTGGTTTGGAATGCATTGCAAGGCAAATTAAGATACATTTCCATCCTCTGCCCAACTGTAAATGATGCTGTCATTACTTGTCCAAATTCATTTACTGCCCTTTGGATCAGAGTAAGTCCAATAGAAATAACTGCAAGTTGAAGCGTCATGGGAAGTCCAATCTTTATTGTCTTCACGATAATTTTTGTATTCCATTTGTAATCATCAATAGTAAATCTAAATATTGGATATTTTATCCTCATATAATAGTAAGCAGCGATACAAGATGCGGCCTGAGATATAACAGTTGCAACTGCGGCGCCCGAAACACCCCAAGAAAATCCAGCAACAAAAATTATGTCCAAAATTATATTTATAACAGATGAAATAAGTAAAAAATATAGTGTGGCCGCACTATCTCCTATAGCACGTAAAATGCTAGAGAAAATATTATAACCAAATTGAAAAACTAAACCCAGTGAATAAATTCTAAAATAAGCAAGCGTTAGATCTAAAAAATCATCAGGAACATGAACTAAATGAACATAGGCAGGCCTTGATATAATTATACTCAAAATAGATGTTGCAATGCCAAGAATCATTAAGAAAAATATTCCCGTTCCCGCAGTCTCCTTAACTTGCTTTTCATTTTCTGCACCAAAATACTGTGCAATTATTACTCCGCAACCAGCAGCAAAACCTGTGGCGATAGCAAGAAATAAATAAGAAAAACTACCAGTAGTTCCAACTGCCGATAAAGATGCTTCTCCAGCAAATCTGCCTACAACAATTGCATCAACCGTATTATATAGTTGTTGAAGAAGTAGCCCGAGTAATACAGGCATTGAAAATTTTAATATGTGGACCCAAGGGGTTCCTTTTGTCATCGAATTCATATATTAAAGTTTATAATCTGTAAAAATTATTGGGAATATTAAATCATCATCTTGTGTTTTGCTTAGCATATTGTATCAAAAAAACGCCCTACAAGTAATATATCTATTAAAGGTGAGATAAACCCACAAATAGCGTGGTTAATATATTAGATTATTGAAAAATTTGCCCAATTAAGTTATATTTGACTAATGGAAATAGTAAATATAAACACTAGTAAAGAATATGACGTATTAATCGGTGGAAAGCTAATAGAAAAAGAATCTGAGTTTTCCAATAGATTAGTAAAGTTGTACGAAAACAATGACAACCCCAAATGCCTCGTTGTAACAGATGATACAGTAGATGAGCTCCATTTTGCTAGTCTAAATAATGTTCTTGACTCTTTATCACTGAATTATAAAAAAATCGTTTTAAAAAATGGTGAGGCAAGTAAAAACTTTAATGAATACAAAAGAATAATCAATGCACTTGCTGATTTTGATCTAAAAAAGAATGATTTAGTTATAGCATTTGGAGGTGGCGTTATAGGTGATATTTCTGGTTTTGCTGCATCAACTTGGCTCCGCGGAATTAGATATATACAAATTCCAACCACCCTACTTGCAATGGTTGATTCATCGGTTGGTGGCAAATGCGCCATAGATACAGAGTTTGGCAAAAATCTTGTAGGATCATTTTGGCAACCAAGCTTAGTTGCAACTGATACAAATTTTTTGGACACACTACCTAAAGAAATTTTATCGGACGGAATGAGTGAAGTTATAAAGTCTGCTATACTTAAATCAGAAAACCTTTTTGAACATCTTGAAAACAATATTTATAATTTTGATAGAGACTATGTCATTTCAGAAGTAGTAAGAATTAAAAATTATTATGTTTCAAATGATGAAAGAGAATCAGGGCTTAGGCAGATGCTAAATCTTGGCCACACTATTGCACATGCTATTGAAAAACTATCTAACTATAAAATTTCTCATGGCAGATCGGTCGCTATTGGACTTGACATGATATCAAAAATTAGTGCTAATAAAGGTATGATGGATAATAACACTTATGAAAGGATTCATAGTCTACTCAAAAAATTTGATCTCCCTACAGAATGTGACTATACGATAGACGATATGATAAACATTATGGGCATAGACAAAAAAACTCACGGTAAAAATATCAACTTAATTATCCCGTCTAAGATAGGTGAGTGTAAAATACATACAATAGAATTATCACAGATGCAAAATTTCTTAAAACAATAATTTTATCTATATATTTTGTTTATTTGCAATAACTATATACTTGACTACATAATTATTATTTTGTATAATCAATAAGTTGCATGGAGTGTTAGCTCAGTTGGTAGAGCATCTGCCTTACAAGCAGGGGGTCATAGGTTCGAGCCCTATACGCTCCACTATGGCGAGGTAGCTCAGTTGGCTAGAGCACTTGGTTCATACCCAGGGTGTCAGGGGTTCGAGTCCCTTCCTCGCTACTATCATTTAAGACAACATAGGTTGTCTTTTTTTATTCTCTAATATGTTCAAGACCCATAGAGATAATACTTCGCACATGTTCATCTGCTAGAGAATAATAAATGTTTTTTCCCTCTCTTCTTGATTTAACTAAATCTTCTGATTTCAAAAGTTTCAGTTGATGAGATACAGCTGACTGAGTCATATTTAAAATATTTGCTATATCCTGCACACATGCCTCTAAATTTAAAAGTAACATCATAATCCTTACTCTTGTAGGATCACTGAATTCCTTATATAGATTTGTCAGTTTTATTAACTCATTACCTTTTAACTCATTGCTCAAACTTTTTTTCATAACATTAACCTCATGGCATTTAAAACAGAAATTATCATAACGCCTACATCTGCAAAAACGGATACTCCCATTCCCACTATTCCGAGGGCAGATAATATTATACATATTACTTTAATTGCTATCACGAATACAATATTTTCATAAACTACCATCATGCACCTTTTGGCAGATTTAATCGCAAGTGGTATCTTAAGCGGATCATCATCCATTAGCACTACATCTGCAGCTTCCACCTCACTATCAGAGCCAAGAGCTCCCATTGCAATACCTATGTCACATCTTGCAAGCACAGGCGCATCATTTATTCCATCTCCAACAAATGCAGTTATATCATTACCATTTTTTTGATAATCATAACTTTCGACAATCTCTACTTTCTTCACAGGAGACAAATTTGCATAATACTTGTCAATGCCTAATGCAGATGCTACAGATTCTGCCACAATATTATTATCTCCAGTAAGCATTATCAGCTCTTTAATTCCAATATCTTTTAAAGCGTCAATAGCTTCCTTAGACGTATCTTTCATGGTATCAGAAACAACTATATATCCTATTAACTTTCCACCTGCCACAACATAAATAAATGTGCCTACTTTTCCATCTATCTGATATTCAATATTATAATCCTTGAGGATCTCTCCATTACCAATATGAACCGCTGTCCCTTCGTAATCAATTTTAACTCCTCTGCCGCTTAATTCCTTGTAATTTTTAATTTTATCTTTATTGATTATTTTGTTTATCTCATGAGACTCTACCATTTTTTCATATTCTTTAAGTACAGCCTTTGCAATAGGATGATTAGAGAAGAACTCGGCAGATGCTGCATAAAACATAACATCTGATGCATTAAAGCTGGTCTCTATTACATTTATACTTTCAACCGAT
>JAEEGL014349073.1_pt1 | contig 31904 bp, 21 predicted proteins | sample 9134231 | NCBI WGS metagenome assembly JAEEGL01 (sample SAMN16246548, study PRJNA631951) | gut metagenome | biome: gut microbiome; feature: rumen; material: fiber-attached | host: Bos | place: Iran: Karaj | collected 2018-10 | reverse complement strand
CCAGTTTTTCCACGCTGGGAGTCAGATAGCCCAGGTCTTCGGCGATCACATCCTTGTTGCCCAGAACCTCTTTCATCTTTTTGAACAGGGCATAACCGGGGCCCTTTTCCCAGTGGCCAAACTCTGCGGTAGGGTCGCCGTAAGGGATGGAATAATACTCATCAAAGCCCCTGAAATGATCGATCCGCACCACATCGTACATGGAGAAGCAGTACCCCAGGCGCTTCATCCACCACTCAAAACCTGTTTTTTCATGATAAGGCCAGTCATACAGAGGGTTTCCCCAAAGTTGTCCCGTGGCGGAGAAAGCATCGGGCGGGCAGCCCGCTACCCCTTTGGGGGTTCCTTCCTTATCCAGCTGGAACAGTTCGGGATTTGCCCAGGTATCGGCAGAGTCAAACGCCACATAGATGGGGATATCTCCCACGATCTGGATGCCTTTGTCGTTGGCATATTTTTTCAGTGCTTTCCACTGTTTGTCGAACAGGTACTGCTGGAACTGATAAAACAGCACATCTTCCGCATATTTTTCCCGGTAAAACTTCAGGGCCTTGGGCTTTCTGAGTTTGATGTCATCCTCCCAGGTGTTCCACCCGTTGCCTCCAAAACTGTTCTTCACAGCCATGTAAAGGGCATAGTCATCCAGCCAGAATGCGTTCTTTTTGCAGAATGCCTTAAACTCTTCTTTTTTGGCAATGCCGCTTTTGTCAAAAGCCCGGCGCAGGATCTTGAAACGGACTTTGTACATCTTGTCATAGTCCACATACTGGGCGGAGCCGCCGTAATCGGCTTTCAGGTCTGCCTTGGTAAGCCATCCCTCCTCCACCAGCTGTGTCAGATCGATAAAATAAGGATTGCCCGCAAAGGTGGAAAAAGACTGGTAAGGGGAATCCCCGTACCCCGTAGGCCCCAGGGGCAGGATCTGCCAAAGAGACTGATCGGCCTTTTCCAGAAAATCCACAAATTCATAGGCTTCCCTGGAGAAGCAGCCAATGCCGTTCTCCGAAGGCAGTGATGAAATGGGCAATAGCACTCCGCTTCTGCGTTTCATAGATGACTGTCCTCCAATTTACTTTTTCAGTTTCCAAATGTCTCTTTCGTAGTCCGCGATACTTCTGTCGGAGGAGAAGAAACCGGCCTTTGCGATATTCACCAGCATCATCCTCTTCCACTTTTCCCGATCCAGATAATCGGCAAAGATACGATCCTTTGCTTTGATGTAATCCTCCAGATCGATGAGGGTCATGAAGTAGTCCTTATTTAACAGTTCCTTGTAAAGCCGCTCCAGGTTTTCCTTGTGGCCAACCGCAAGTACAGGCTTACTTACAATGAAGTCCACTGCTTCCTTGATCACAGGGCTCTTGTCATAATAGTCCTTTGACACGTAATCGGCTTTTGCATAGTGCTGTATCACTGTATCAGAGTCTACACCAAAGATGTAGATATTGTCATCACCCACAAGGTCGTGGATCTCCACGTTTGCGCCGTCTGCCGTACCCAGAGTCACAGCGCCGTTCAGCATGAATTTCATGTTACCGGTACCGGAAGCTTCCTTGGATGCCAGAGAGATCTGCTCGGAAATGTCGCAGGCGGGAATGATCTTTTCCGCATAGCTCACATTGTAGTTTTCCACCATCAGCACCTGCATATAGGGGCTCACATCCGGATCCTTGTTCACGATCTCCTGCAGGCACAGCAGCAGGTGGATGATGTCCTGGGCGATGATGTAGGCCGGGGCCGCCTTGGCTCCGAAGAGGAAGGTCAGAGGCGTCTTGGGCTTTTTGCCTCTCTTGATCTCCAGATACTTGTGGATGATGTAGAGGGCGTTCATCTGCTGGCGCTTGTACTCATGCAGTCTCTTGGACTGGATGTCGAAGATGGAATTCGGGTCGAGCTGTACCCCCTCCTTCCGGGCGATGTAGGAGACCAGTTCTTCCTTCTTCTGCTGCTTCACGGCCGCGATGGCATTTAAGACCTTCTCGCTGTCGGCAAAGCCCAGGAGCTTTTCCAGATCCCGCGCATCCTTTGCGAAGCCGTCGCCGATGGTATCCCGCAGGAGCTGGGTGAGCTCCGGGTTGCAGGACAGGAGCCATCTGCGGAAGGTGATGCCGTTGGTCTTGTTGTTGAACTTCTCCGGATAGAGCTTATAGAAGGCATTCAGTTCGGTGTTTTTCAGGATCTCGGTGTGGATGGCCGCCACGCCGTTTACGGAATACCCGTAGTGGATATCGATGTGGGCCATGTGGACCCGCTTGTCCTTGTCAATGATCTGGACTTTGGGATTTCTCGGATACTTTGCCCGAACCCGCTTATCCAGCTCTTTGATGTAGGGGATCAGCTGGGGAACCACTTTCTTTAAATAGGCCAGAGGCCACTTTTCCAGTGCTTCCGCCAGGATGGTGTGGTTGGTATAGGCACAGGTGCGGCTCACCACATCGATGGCTTCGTCCATGGAGAAGGCTTCCTCCTCCACCAGGATCCGGATGAGCTCCGGGATCACCATGGTGGGATGGGTATCGTTGATCTGCACCGCCACATGATCGGGAAGGGTGTGGAGATCATAGCGTCTGTCCTTCATCTCCTGCAGGATCAGCCGTGCACCGTTGCATACCATAAAGTACTGCTGATAAATGCGCAGCAGGTTCCCGGCCTCATCCGAGTCATCGGGATAGAGGAACAGGGTGAGGTTCTTCGTGATGGCTTCCTTGTCAAAGGTGATGCCCTTTTTCACCAGGGACTCATCCACGGTCTCCACATCAAAGAGGTGGAGCTTGTTCACACCGTTCTCGTACCCCACCACATCGATGTCATACATCCGGGAGGTCACGGTGCAGTCGCCGAAGGGGATCTCGAAGGTGACATCCGTCTTCGTCAGCCAGGACTCGGGCTCGATCCAGGTATCCTTCTCCTCGGTCTGGGTGTTTTTCTTAAAGACCTGATGGAACAGGCCGTAGTGGTAATTCAGGCCGATGCCGTCCCCGGGCAGGCCCAGGGTGGCGATGGAATCCAGGAAGCAGGCAGCCAGGCGTCCCAGTCCGCCGTTTCCCAGGGAAGGTTCCGGCTCCATTTCCTCGATGGCGGCCAGGCTCTTCCCGTTCTTTTTCAGGATCTCTCCCAGCTGTCCGTAAATCCCCAGATTGATCAGGTTGTTGGACAGGAGCTTACCGATGAGAAACTCCATAGAGATGTAATACAACTTCTTCTCCCCGGTGATGCGGGTGGAGACCGCCAGGAGCTCCTTTACCACCTTCAGCACTGCGATGTACAGCTCTTTGTCGGTGCAGTCCGCGATGGACTTTCCAAAGCTCTCCTTCGTGCACTTGCCCAGCTGATCCTCCAGATTCATGATCAGCACGTTTCTTTCGAGATTTTTGTTGTCTTCCATGTTTCCTCCCTGCGCTCTGCGCAAATTCCGTACCTTCTGTGCCGTCTCTTGTTTTTCCGCTTCTTTCGTGACGCTTCTTTTCCTTCTATTCTTTTCCTCCTATTCTTTTCCTTCTATGTCCGGATCTCTTTGATCGTTTCTTCCTTCGATGTCATACGATGATGTCCAGATACTCCAGCCGCACCAGCTCGTGATCCATGATGACGCTCTGTCCCTTTTCGCCGCCCATGAGCCGGGCGCATTCCCGGACCGCTTCCGCACCGATCTCCCGGAAGTTCTGTCTCACGGTGTTCATCTGCTTGCCCACATACCCCATGAGGGTGATGCCGTCAAAGCCGCACACCGGATGGAAGATGTCCATCTCGATGAGGGCCTTCATGGCCCCGATGGCCATCAGATCGGAGGCGCATACGATGATATCGTAGCCGGCCCCGTATTTTAAGGTGATCTCCCGGGCCTTTTTTTCGCTGAACTCGCCGCAGTGAACACTCATGGACAGGTCCAGCTCCTCCGCCAGCTCCAGCATCCCGGCCAGTCTCTGCTCGCTGACAAAGCCGTTCATCTTGCCGGAGATGTAGAGGATCTCCTTGCTGGGTCCCAGGTTTTCCATGATGGTCTTTCGTGCGATATCCTTCTGGGCCTGCTTGTGATCCAGGCCGATGTAGGAGGTGCTGTCGTTTACGATGGGCACATCCACCAGGGCACATTTGAAATGCTCTCTCGCCACCAGCCGCTGCAGGACATAATCCTCCTTGGACATGCCGCATACCACCAGCCCCTTGATGTTCTGGGCTTCCAGGTAGCGTTCCGCCTCCGTCTCATCCTTGCCCTCCAGACTGCCGAAGAGAATGGGCACCAGCTCGGTCCGCAGCTCCTGTGCGGAGAGCATGGCTCCCGTCAGGTACTGCATGGTGATCTCGTCGATGGCCTGGGTCTGGATGCTGGGATTTAAGAGGATCGCGATCCGGCCGGATTGCTTGGAGGACAGGGCTGCAGCCACGGAATTGGGGACAAAGCCCAGCTCGTCGATGGCCTGCCGTACTCTCTCCACCGTCTCCTCAGAGACATTGGGATAGTGGTTGATCACCTTGGACACCGTAGAGACCGCCCCCCCCGCATGCTTTGCCACATCTCTGATCGTCGTCATCCGTACTCCTTCCCGGTTCGGTGCGGATCCCTTCTTTTTGGAAATCGTTTTCCGAAACCGTTTTCCATATCATATCCCCTGACAGAGGATTTGTAAAGTGTTTTTTGAAAGATTGCGGAAAAAACTACACAAAAAAACGGTCTCTCCCATACGGGAAAGACCGTTCCTCCGTTCTTTTTCCATTACTCTTTCACGCTTCTCTCGCTCATCTCTCCCAGGCGGTAGGCCTCGATGAGTTCCTTCAATTCCCGGATCCGGGTGCGGATGGTGTCCCCGGTATCGGTATCCCCCACCAGACGTCTCTGGGACACACTCTCCACCGCTTCCTGACGGGAGACGATGTCGATGCTGTCCCGCACCGCCGCATCCCGGGAGACGAAGGGTTCATGGGCCGTAAGCGTCAGTCCCCAGGAATTGTAGATCAGGGTATATCCGGCAATGCCCGTCTCCCCCTGGTAGGCCTGGGAAAATCCGCCGTCGATGACGATGACCTTGCCCCCGGCCTTCACCGGCTTCTCCCCCTGCAGGCGATGCACCGGCATATGCCCGTTGATGATATGGGCATCCGGGGAGTCCAGTCCGAATTCCTTCAGGATCTTCACCGCCAGCTCGGGGCTCTCCAGATAGGAGTAGTAATGATCCTTATGCTCTTTTTTCACTTCCTCGTCCGTGAGGAAATACCGCTCAAAGGTGGCCATCTTCTGCTTCCCGAAGAGGGGCGAATCCGGCGCACACCACAAATACCACAGGATATCGGCACCCTTTTCCCGTTCCTCTTCGTCCGTGGCAAAGAAGGCCTTGCGCACATAGGACTCCAGCACATCATAGAGCTTTTTGCCGCTGTAGACGGTGCCGTAGACATTCACCTCCTGGAACTCCCCCTCTGCGGTGAGGGGCATGCAGCCGTGATAAAGGAGGTTCCCGTTGTAGACCTTGTACAGGTTCCCCTTTTTCAAAAGAAGATGCATATGCTGCTGGAGCTTTTCGCAGTGTCTGAAAGAGATGCACAGGCGGTTCACCACCTCGCTCTCGGCAGGGGTCAGGGCGTAGGGGTCCGCCGGGTCGATGGTGGGGAAGCACATATCCTGCATCTCGTACTGCTTTCCCTCTATGGTGACGGTGCCCTTTTCGTAATCGATGCGGTCTAAGATCGCCCGATCCTCCAGACCGAATTCCGGGCGCCTTTTGATGAGCTGCCCCTCCAGCTTCATCTGGATGACGACGATGGCCTTGTGCATCTGCATGATGAGGCGCCGTTCCTCATCCTCGTACTCGGTCTTCTTTTTTCCCTTGATCTGGAAGCACTCACAGGGGTCCTCCGCATAGGTCTCCATGGCGAAGGTGGCCAGGGGCAGGAGATTGATCCCGTATCCGTCCTCCAGAAAATCCATATTGGCATAGCTGATGGAGATGCGGAGCACATTGGCGATGCAGGCGGGATTGCCCACGGCGGCTCCCATCCAGATGACATCATGGTTGCCCCACTGGATGTCAAAGCTGTGATAGGCGCTTAAGCGGTCCATGATAAAGTGGGGCGAGGGCCCTCTGTCGTAGATATCCCCGATGATATGGAGATGGTCAATGACCAGGCGCTGGATCAGCTCCGCCAGTGCCACAATGAAATTCTCGGCGCTGCTGATCTCCACGATGGTATTGACGATGGCATCGTAGTAAGCTTCCTTGTTCAGGACCTCGGGCTTTTCCGTGATAAGCTCCTCGATGACGAAGGCATACTCCCTGGGGAGGGCCTTGCGGAGCTTGGATCTGGTATATTTGCTGGCTGCGGTCTTGCATACCTCAATGAGCCGGTACAGGGTCACCTTGTACCAGTTGTTCATGTCCTTCCGGCTGCTGCGCTCCAGCTCCATCCTCTCTCTGGGATAGTAGATCAGCATCGCCAGAGAGAGCTTTTCCTTGTCCTCCAGGGTGTGGCCGAAGACATCGTCGATCTTTTTGCGCACGGCCCCGGAGCCGTTCCGGAGCACATGGGAAAAGGCGTCATACTCCCCGTGCAGATCCGACATAAAATGTTCGGTCCCCTTGGGAAGGTTCAGGATGGACTGCAGGTTGATGATCTCCGTCGAGGCCTCATTGATGGTGGGAAACATTTCCGAGAGGATCTCGAGGTAGTGTTTTTCGGGAGTATGCATGCGGATTCTCCTTTGCGATCACGGATGTAAGGTCATTGTATCGCAAAAAAACGGATTCCGGTAGTGGCAATCATTACTCCAGCATATTGGAACTTAAGTGGTCGTACTGGCGCATCACCAGCTGATAGTAATAGCCCCTTTGCTGCATCAGCTCGTGGTGAGTACCCCGCTCCACGATCTTTCCGTCCCGCACCGCCAGGATCACATCCGCATCGGCGATGGTGGAGAGTCTGTGTGCGATGACAAAGGAGGTCCGTCCCCGGGTCACGGTCTCGATGGCCTCCTGAATGGTGCGCTCCGTCACGGTGTCCACGGAAGAGGTGGCTTCGTCCAGCACCAGGATCCGGGGATCCGCCAGGATGGCACGGGCAAAGGATAAAAGCTGTCTTTCCCCGGTGGAGAGCATGCCGCCGCCTTCTCCCACTTCGCTGTCCAGCCCCTTTTCCATCCTGCGGACGATGTCCTCCGCGGAGACCAGCCGCAGCGCGTTCCAGATCTCCTCATCCGTGGCATCGGGTTTTCCGTAGCATAGGTTTTCCCGCACTGTTCCGGTAAAGAGGTGGGGGGTCTGCAGCACGTAACCGATGTGACTGTGAAGCCAGAGCTGGCTCCGCTCTCTCGCATCCCGGCCGTCGATGAGGACCTGCCCCTTGGTGGGTTCAAAGAACCGGCATACCAGGTTTACCAGGGTGGACTTCCCCGCACCGGTCTCTCCCACGATGGCCACATTGGCTCCCTTGGGAACCTTCAGGTCAAAATGCTCCAGCACATATTCATCCCCGTCCGGATACATAAAGGATACATCCCGAAACTCGATCTCGCCCTGAAGCTCCTCCCAATTCTCCTTTTTGGGATGGAAGGTGTCGCCGTACTTTTCCACCACCTCCGGGGTATCCGCCACATCGGATTCGGTCTTTAAGAGCTTGTCCAGCCGCTCGATGTTGACCTGGATCTGGATCAGGGCCGTGATGGTGCTGATGATGTTCTGAAAGGGCTCCATGATGCCCAGGGCATAGCTCATGAACACGGAGAGGGTTCCGATCATCATCACGCCGTCCATGGTGAGATACCCGCCCTGCCACAGCACCAGGGAAAGGGCCGCCGCAGACAGGAAGGTGACACTGGAGGAAAAGAGGGCCGAGTGATGCGCCGTCTTCACGGAGTAGCTCCGCATCTCCTCCGTATCCTTTTCAAATTCGCGCTGCATGCGCTCTTCCGCTGCCAGGGTCTTGATCTGGCGCACCCCGGTGATGCCCTCGTTGAAATCTCCGGTGATCTTGGAGTTCAGCTCCCGGACATGCCGGTTTAACACCACCAGCACCCGCTGGAACAGGATGATGACCACGATGGCCACCGGCACCAGCAAAAGAGTCAGGCACGCAAGGCGCACATTGGTAAGGAACATGACCACCGCCACACTGATGACGTAGGAGCCGTTCCACACCATGTCCATCATGTGCCAGCTCACCAGCTCCCCGATCCGCCCCGTATCGCTCAGAACCCGGGCATGGATATATCCCACATTGTTCTGATTGAAATAGGAAAAGGACAGGGTCTGCAGGTGGTTAAAGGCGCTGTCCCGCAGGTCTCTGTTGACCCAGAGCTCCACGCGGCTGCACAGATAGGTGGTGACATAGTTGTCCCAGGTCTGAAAGGCCAGAAGCGCCACATACCCTCCGATGACCAGGGGCATGGTATCCAGCGTCCCCTCCGCGATGTTGTGGTTCAGCACATAACGGTTAAAGAGGGGGTAGATGGAGTCGATGGCACTGCTGATGACTCCCATGAGGATCATGACGATGATCCGCTTTCGGTATTTTGCGATAAAGGGCAGGACTGCCGGAATGCCGAAAAACGGCAGCACCCTGGTCTTGGTTTCTTCTTCCATGATCTTTCCTTTACAACTTCTGATGACTTCAAAGCAAAACGCAATCTCGTTACCTGGAAGTTTGCGAAGCAATACCTCAAGGCAAAGAACTCGATTTGCAGCTAAGAAGTTTGCGAAGCAATACTTCAAAGCCAAAACGCCGCCCTTGCGTTTTGGGTTTATGCGGGTTGCTGCAGATCGTAGATCTTCCGGTACAGCCCGCCCTTCTCCAGCAGCTCCTCATGGGTTCCGGACTCTGCGATGCGCCCGTGGTCCAGAACAATGATCCGGTCCGCATGCATCAGGGTGGAGATCCGGTGGGCGATGAGGATCGTGGTGGTATCCCTGGACTCCTCCCGGAGCGCAGCCCGGATCTTTGCATCCGTCTCCGCATCCACCGCGGACAGGGAATCGTCGAATACCATGATGGGTGGCTTTCGAAGGAGCATCTGGGCGATGGCCGTGCGCTGCTTCTGTCCGCCGGAGAGGGTCACGCCTCTCTCTCCCACATAGGTCTCATACCCTTTGGAGAACTTCATGGCCGTCTCGTCAAAGGCAGCCACTCTGGCCGCTGCCCGCACATCATCCAGCTCCATGCGTTCACTGGTAAGAGCGATGTTTTCCGCCAGGGTCCCGGAAAAGAGATAGGGCTCCTGCAGCACGATGCCGATATTCTTCCGAAGATGGGCCCTGTCGATGTCTCGGATATCGCACCCGCCGATGGTGATCCTGCCGCCGTCCTCCGGAAGCTCCAGCAGACGGTCCATCAGATGCATCAACGTGGACTTTCCGGATCCGGTGCCCCCCAGGATTCCCACGGTGGAACCGGCGGGAATGGTAAACGACACATCTGTCAGAACATTGGGGTTCTCGTTCTTTTTCGGCTCCGGCTTTTGGGCCGCTGCTTCCTCACGGTCCTTCTTTTTCCGCTTTCCGGTATCCTCCGGATCTTCCGCCTTCTCCTGCTCCGGATAGCTCTCATAGGCATAGCTGACATGCTCGAAGACGATATCCGCATTCATCTCGGGGGTCTGGGTATGCTCCGCATCCAGCTCCTCCACGGAATTCATAATGTACCGGATCCGGTCGATGGAGATGCCGGCCTTACTCATCTCGGAGATCACGCGCCCCAGCATACGCACAGGCCAGGTGAGCATGGCATTGTACGAGATGAAGGCGATGTATTCTCCCGCCGTCAGATCCCCGCGCACGCACAGCACCGCACCGAAGGAGACGATGAGCAGCACCTGCAGGCCGCTGACGAAGTCACCCGTGGCCCAGAAAATGGCCAGCAGACGCATCAGACGGACCCAGGAATTCATAAACAGCTCATTGAACTTTCCGAAGCGCTCTTTTTCATAGCTCTCCCGTCCGAAGGCGCGGACCACCCGAACTCCCGTCAGGTTTTCCTGCACCATGGCAGAGAGCCGTCCTTCCATCTCATCCACCTTCATAAAGGACTGTCCGATGCGGCTGTGGAAAAAGAAGGAGTACAGGATGATGACGGGTACCAGGGCCACCGCCACCAGGGTCAGCCCCATGTGGATCCGGGACATAAAGACGATGGCGAAAAAGATCAGGATGGTGACCCGCATCAGGTTGATGAGCTGCTCTGCCAGGAAGCGCCTCACGGTATCCACATCCGAGGTACATCTCTGGATGATATCACCGGTCTGGTTTGCATTGTGCCAGGTCAGGGGCAGGTGGATGATGTGGTCATAGAGCTCATCCCGCATCTTTCGCACCAGCTTTTCCTGTCCCTTGGCGTTCATCAGCCGGAAAAAGTACCGGGAGACAGCCCCCAGAAGGGCCACCGCCGCCACAAAGACGGCCAGGATGTACAGATGGGTGCGCAGGTACGCCGGTCCGCCGATGTCTGCCAGCAGGTCTCCCAGAAACCCGTGAAGGTCCGCCTCTTTTCCGCCGATGACGGAGTCCACCGTAAAGGCGATGATCTTCGGATTAAAGAGATCCAGCACGGTGACGGCCATGGAAAACAGGACCGCTGCGCCGAAAAACCGCTTGGAGCCCTTCACAAAGTGAAACAGCAGGCTTCGCCCGGTATTGTATTTTTGTGTTGTATTTGTGGGTTGCATGGCTTTGTTCCTCATCGTTTCAGGTTCAGTCAGGGCATATCATACCATAAAAGCCCCGGATAGCCTAGTAGCCTGCAGGTATAAACCCTCTGCCTGCGGCAAAGGGCTCTGCCCATAGCCTTTCGGCCCGATCCGTGCTATATTAGACACAACCGGAAAACTTCCATGGCGATCCGGTGCAAAGGAGGACGACATGAAGATCATCTGTGACTACTGTGGAAGCTCCGTGGAGGACGATCAGGAAAAATGTCCCAACTGCGGCGGGACGCTGAATGTGAAACCCCGGGTAAACGGGAAACCCAAAACCCTGGAGGAGCTGAAGAGATACTGTCAGGAGAACGGCCTCACCGCCGAGAGGACCCGCTTTTTTATCGGCGAGGATTACCGCGGTGCCAGGGCCTTCGGCATCTTCCAAAACGGCAGCGGCGAGTTTGTCGTATACAAAAACAAAGCGGACGGCTCCCGCGCCGTCCGGTATCAGGGACATGACGAAGAATATGCGGTCAACGAGATCTACACCCGCCTGCAGGATGAGATCGTCAATCAGAAGAACGCCTACGTGAACAAAAAAGCGGCTCAGGTCCGTTCGGGAGCCGGCGGATTCGGCGGACGCGGCGGTCATGGAGGTCGGGGCGGCAGGCGCGGCAGAGGTCCGGAGCCCGCCACCATCATCGGGATCCTCATCTTTTCCATCGTCTTTATCGCCTATGTCGTGGCCAGCCTGGCTGCCGGCTCGGAGAGGGGATATTACCGCTACAACGGGGACACCTATTACCGCCTGGGCCCCAGCTCCTGGTATTACTACGATGATACCTGCGACGACTGGACCCCCACCTATGACCTCCCCTCAGAGTTTGACAGCGACTACAGCGATTACAAGGAGAGCTACGACGAGTCCTGGGGCGCATCGGATTTCACGGACACGGATTATTACTCCGACTGGGAAGAAGCCAGGAGGAGCAGCTCCTACGATGACGACTATGATGACGATGATGACGACTACGATAGCTGGGACAGTGACTGGGACAGCTCCGACTGGGATTCCGGAAGCACCGACTGGGACAGCGACTGGTGATCAGATGAGATTACCGACCCCCGTTATCTCTAACAGAACGCCGGCCAGTACCCCGATGAGATAGAGGAGCCCCGCCACACAGAGGTTCTTTCGAAGGTCACGGCGCACGCGAAACAGCACCAGGAGCCCCACGCCGGCTCCCACCAGCAGTCCGCCCATCATGGCGCCGAAGCTCATGGCGCCCTCCAGATACAACTGTGTCAGGACCACGGAGGCTCCGCAGTTGGGGATCAGCCCGATGATCCCCGCCAGGAAAACGCCACCGGCCTTTCCGTGAAGAGCCAGGGCTGCCACCCGTTCGATCCCCACCAGCTCCACCAGGATGTTCAGGGCAAAGCCGATGAGCAGCAGAAACGCCCAGACCTGCAGGGTATGCTTTAACGCGGAGAGCAGCATCTCCTTTAAGGTGCTGTTTTCCCCGGAGCAGCCGCAGTGCTCCTGCTGGCACAGCTCTTTGATCTCAAAGGGGTTGTTCTTTCTGGAATCCCCTTTTCGTCTGATCTTCGTCCAAAGATCCCGTCTGGCATAAACCAGGTCCACCAACAGTCCCGCCACGATGCCGATGACCATCTTTATGAGCAGGATCCGTACCACGGTCCCGCCGGAAATCCGGTCTCTCTCCGAGAGAAAGATGGGAAGCATCTCATCGGAGGTGGACAGATAGACCGCCAGCAGCGTCCCCAGGGTGATGACCCGGCCTGCGTAGAGATTGGATGCGGCCGCGGAGAATCCGCACTGTGGGACGACGCCGAGCGCCCCGCCCACAAGGGGACCGAGGCGCCCGGATCTTTTCAGCATCTGTTTGGTATGATCGCTGGTCTTATTTTCCAGCCACTCCATCAGCAGGTAGGTCAGAAACAGAAAGGGCAGGAGCTTCAGGGCATCCAGTATTGCATCCAGGAGTGCGTCAAACAAAATTTCCATCAAAAACACCTGTTAAAACTTGAACTTGTTCACCTCGCCGTCCAGCTGAACCGCGATCTGCGCGTTCTCTGCCGCGACGTTCTTGTTCTCTTCCATATTTTCGCTCATGTCCGCAACGGCAGCCGCCACGTCGGTGACACCTCTCGCGCTCTCCTCCACGGCGGTGGAGACATCATCCATGGCGGTGGAAACCGTTCCCATGGATTCCTCGATGTCCACGGAGGATTCCTCCATGGCATGGAGCATCTCGGAGATCTCTTCCGCATCCTTCTGGTACTGGACACCGGTATCCATCAGCTGTTTGTATCCGGCGATGGTCTTGGTCCGGACAAATTCCACCATCCGGTTGGATTCACCCACCAGCTCGTTCACATTGCCGATGACCTCTTCACTGATCTGCTGGATCTCCCGGGCCGTCTCTGCGGAATTGGCCGCCAGATTGCTGATCTCACCCGCCACCACTGCAAAGCCTCTGCCGTGCTCTCCGGCTCTGGCCGCCTCGATGGAAGCATTCAGGGACAGGAGGTTGGTCTGAGAGGCGATGGAAAGGATGGTCTCCGTCAGCTGGCTGATCTTTTCCACAGCCTTGGACTTTTCGATCTTGTCGTTCAGGGACTCGGTCATGCGGTCCGCTTCCGTCTCCGCGGAATGTGCCTCTTCCTCCGCATTGCGGTACATCTCGTCCGCCCGGGACTTCATGCCGGCTGCGTAGGAGGTTCCCTGCTGCACATTGTCGTTCATCACGACCACATCCTCCGCGATCTGTCTCGTGGAGCTCTGGACCTGCTGCAGACTGGCGCTGGTCTCCTCCATGGCGGCGCTCATCTGCTCCATGGTGGCTGCCACGCCGTCCAGCTGATCATTGGTGCGCACCGTGGCATTTAAGGCCGCCTCGGAGGACTCCGTCAGCTTGGTGGAGCCTGCGTAGATATTCCGGACCACCTGCCGGATGTACTCCAGCAGGTTGTTGATATTGTCGGCGATGTCGCTGACTTCGTCGTTGGACTTTACTTCGATCTTCCGGGTCAGATCTCCGTTGTTGCTCACCAGATCGCTGACCTTGTTGTTCACCTTCTTCAGGCCGCTGGCGATGCCGTTGGCCAGCACGATGGAGATGCCCACGGAGATGATGAGCATCAGTCCGCCGATGGACAGGATCATCATCACGATGGAGTACAGGGCATCCACGATGGCTTCCGCATTGTAGTCGATCCCCAGGATCCCCACCGTCGTGCCTTCCGCATTGGTCACGGGCGCGTAAGCCGTGATGATGCTGATATCGTCTTCCTCCTGGATCTGGTCCACCACATAGCCGTTGCTGCCAAGGGCCGCGTACATCTCTTCATAATAGGCCTGCTCCACGGGCTCCCCGATGAGGACCCCCTCATCCGCAGGCTGGGACAGATACACCAGCTTTCCGTTCCGTTCCCCCACGGTGTAGATGGCGTTCACATTGGAGTGATCCAGCACCTTCTGCATGGCTCTCTGGATCAGCATGTTGGCGCTCTTCAGGTCATCCCCTTCATTCAGGATCTCCAGCAGTCCGCCCTCGATCTGCAGGGAGGAAACCTGCACCAGGGACAGGGTATCCTGCGCTGCCGCGGAGACCAGACCGGTCTTTACCTTCGCATAGATGGTAAAGCCCATGATCACCAGGATCAGGATGTTCACCGTGAGGCTCCCTAACAGGATCTTGTTGCGGATGCTGAACCTCATTTTCTTTCCGCTTTGTTCTTTCGCCATTTGAGACTTCCCCCTTCTGTTTTCAAGAGTCAGGACCAAATCACAAAACTGCAGGATCACAAAACCGAAGATCACAATCTATCGGTATTTTACTTTACTTTCTCCATAAAGTAAATGCGGGATGCGAAATCCGGGAAATGTCTGACCTCCCCGCTGTAGCCCGTGGCGCCGAAGGCCTGCCGCAGATGTACACCGCCGTACATCAGCGCATCGCCCCCTGCCTCCAGATCCTCCGTCTCTCCGTCCATCTTCACAAACTTTGCCACCAGATCCAGCATCAGGCTGTCCTGCTTTAAGTGGATCGGGGATGCGGTGTTCACCAGGTCCCCGAAATCCCGGACATCGTATTTTAATTCCCGGTTGTAAAAATGATACACACTCTCGGGATCCAGCCCCCGGGCGAAATAGGAATGGAACACGCTGTTGGGGACCGCCAGGCGCTGCATCAGAAATCCCACGGCACGCTCCCCGTCCTCCGACACACAGGTCCACTCCGTCAGATTTCCCTCATCGCTTCCCATAGGAGGCGTCCCGGCGGTGGAGACACTGTTGGTGGCCATGCCGCGAAAGGCCCGGCCGCGGTAGAAGCTCCCCCACTGCAGCACGTGCCGCCATTTTTTGTAAAGCTCGATCTGGGCCTTCACCGCCGCCAGATCCTCCTTTTTCATGTCACAGAAATTGCATTCGTATCCCAGCACCCCGAAGGCCGCTACGTTAAAGCGGGTCTCCAGGGGCGTGATCCGCAGCGTCTGGTGGTTGGGGCAGGCACTGACATGGGCCGAAACCACAGACATGGGATATCCGTAGCTGTAACCCGTCTGAATGGAAGCCCTGCAAAGGGCATCCGTATCATCACTGGCCCAGATCTGCGGGAAGTAGGACAGGATCCCCAGGTCAAAGCGGTTTCCTCCCGCGGCGCAGCCTTCGAACAGGATGTGAGGAAAGGCCTGCGTCAGCTCCCGCAGGCACCGGTAGAGCCCCAGCATGTACCGGTGCGCGGTCTCTCCCTGTCTGTCCGCAGGCAGGTACGGGGAGTAGACATCCGAAAAGATCCGGTTCATATCCCACTTTACGTAGGCGATGTTCGCGGAGCCGAAAACCTCCGTCATTTTGGCGATGACCCAGTCGCATACCGCGGGATTCGCCAGATCCAGCACCCGCTGGTTTCGCCCCTCGCTGTGGGGCTTCCCCGGGATCTCCATGGTCCAGTCCGGATGTGCCCGGTAGAGGTCGCTGTTCGCATTCACCATCTCCGGCTCCACCCAGATGCCGAAGGAAAGTCCCAGGGCGTTCATCTTATCCGCCAGCCCCTTCAGGCCCCCCGGGAGCTTCTTCGGGTTCACATCCCAGTCTCCCAGGCTCCGGGAGTCGTCATTTCGGCTCCCGAACCATCCGTCATCCATGACGAAGAGCTCGATCCCCAGCTCCTTTCCCGCCTTTGCCAGCTTCAGAAGCTTTGATTCGCTGATGTCGAAATAGGCCGCTTCCCAGCTGTTCAACAGGACGGGACGGTCCTTTTTCTTCCACTCTCCCCGGACGATATGCTCCCGGATGAAGCGGTGGAGCTGTACGCTCATTCCGTTAAAGCCGTCCTTTGCATAGGTCATGACCGCTTCCGGCGCCTCAAAGCACTCCCCGGGTGCCAGGTGCCAGGAAAAGCCCTGGGGATTGATGCCGGAGACAAAGCGGGTCTTCCCGAAGGAATTCACCTCCGCGCACTCGTAATGATTTCCGCTGTAGACCAGATGGAAGCCGTAGGCATCCCCCTGATCCTCCGTGGTCTGGGCCGGATGAAGCATCACAAAGGAATTTGCCCGGTTGGAGGTGGATCCCGTGAAGGAACTGCAGACATATTTTCCGCTGGTGATGAGGACATCGTCCCGCTGCATCTCCCGGGCCCAGGCCCCCCGGAAGGAGGTAAAGACATACCCGGGCAGGTCAAAATCCAGCTGCAGGCTCAGGAGTCTCTTGATGGTGACATCTTTGTCACTTTTATTGTGCAGCACCGCATACCTGGTGATGACATCACAGTCCTCATACACCGTATAATGCAGTTCCAGTTCCAGATCATACTGCCTGTCATAGAGGGTGACAACGAGCCTCTCGGCCTTCCCCGCTTCGTCATAGGAGCAGGGCAGACCGGTAAGGGCAGGGCCTTCCTTTACGACCTTTGCCTCCCGGAACAGAAAATCCGAGGTAGTACTTCCGTCCGCATGGATCAGTTCCACAAAGGGCTCCCGGATATCCCCCTTTCCGTAGGAGGACATCTCCAGCCGCATATCCTCCAGGGTATAGGCCATATGCTCCTGGTCGTAGACCAGGGTGTTGCCCGAGGCAAAGGCATGCTTTTCCGTCAGGGCATCCAGACAAAAAGGGCCGTCCTCTCCCTCTCCCGAAAACCGGAGTCTTCGCCCGTAGTACAGATGCTCCGGCTGCCCCGTGGGAAGGATGCGAAAGGCATAGGTGGTATGCGGGGTCTGCAGTACAAAGGACTGGTCTTTCGTGCACAGGATCATGGGTGGTCCCTCCTTTTATGCACAGCAGTCCGGGCCTTTGCTGCATGGCCCGGACCGACTGTTTCAACATGCTTTCGGATCAGTTTTCCGCGGATTTACGCTCGCTCAGCTCACCGGAGATCTGGGCGATCTTTTCATCCGTCAGGATGTAGCGCTTCTTGAACCAGAAGATGGCAAACACCAGGCCCACGATGGGGATCAGGGTCATGGTCATGCGAAGGCCCATCTTCTGGGAGGCCTGAACTCCCAGGGAGTAGTCGATCTCCGTGGCGGTCTCTGCGGTATCGTTGCTCAGAGCCAGCACCTGAAGTGCCAGCGCGGCGATGAGGGCGGAGATGCCGGAGGCCAGCTTCACTACGAAGGTCTGCATGGAGAAGATCACGGACTCGTCCCGTCTTCCGTTCTTCAGCTCACCGTAGTCCACGGTGTTGGCCAGGAACACGGTGGTGATGACTGCCAGCATGCCGTTGGCCGCGAAGATGAAGAAGCCGGGGATGAACAGCAGGACCACATTGGTCATGGAGGTGGAGGCCAGAAGCAGCAGGGAGATATATCCCGCGATGGCCATACCCATGCTGATAAAGTAGATCTTCACGGAGGTGAAGAATCTGCGAAGAACGGGATACAGGATCATCATTGCCAGGATCTGCACGCCGCCGCCGAAGGTGGAAAACAGGGTGTAGTCCCCTCTCCAGCCGGCGCCGCCGAAGTCATACTTGAAGAAATAGATCACCAGGTTGGAGGTGATGTAGATGGAGCAATTCACCACCACGATGGCTACCACCACGGCCATGGCCTGATCGTTCTGGATCAGCGCCTTGAACATCTCTCCCACGGAAGCGGTCTTCATATCCACCGTGGATCTCTCCTTCACATTGATGCAGCAGATGACGGTGAAGATGACAAAGAGCACGGCCACCAGGATGGAAAAGTAGGAAAATCCGATGCGCTCCACCTCCCGGTCCGTGATCCCGGCGCCGCCAAAGAGATGCCCCAGTCCGGAGACGGAGATCACGGTGATGATGGTGATGATGGCAGAGCCCACACCGGCGCAGGAACGTGCCAGAGTGGTGAGACCTTCCCGCTCTTTTCCGCCCTCGGTAAAGGCAGGGATCATGGACCAGTAGGGGATGTCCATCATGGTATAGGTCACGCCCCAGAGGATGTAGGTGACGGCCGCATAAGCCACCAGCCCGCTGCCGCTCAAGGTGGGGGGTGCCGAGAACATCAGCCACAGCACCACGGCATTGGTGAGGGTGCCGATGAGAAGCCAGGGACGGAATTTCCCCCAGCGGGTCTTGGTCTTGGCCACGATGGCTCCCATGATGGGATCGTTGAACGCGTCAAAGACCCGGGCCACCATCAGGATCACACCCATGGCCGCCGCGCTGACACCAAGGATATCCTGAAAATAGTAGAGCACATAGGATGCGGACAGCATGTAGACCATGTCCTTTCCCACTGCCCCCAGACCGTAGGATGCCTTGGCGGCTCCGGTCAGTTTCTGTTTTGTCTCCATAAGTTTTCCTCCCGCTTTTTATGCCTTTTTCAGGTTCATCGCCAGCTCCGCGACTTTGTATGCACCGTCATAGAGTCCGATGGATCTGTTCTTTAAAATGTTGTCGCACATCTCCTCCAGAAGCGGCGTGTTCAGAAACTGCTCCACCATCTGCAGGGTGTGAGGGATGTCTCTGCACTCCAGCGTGCCGTCTCCCATCTCGGCAGAGTGGATGGCCCCCCACATCTCGTGCTTCCCCACCCGGCGGATAAAGAGCTTCGGGATGGGATAGAAGGCCAGCTCACTGGGCTTTGTCACCAGCACATCGCTGCTTCGCATCAGAAGATTCGTGCAGTACACCGCCTCGAAGATGTTCGCGTGCCAGAATCCGTGGATGCCGGTGACCTCCGTGGCCGGATCCAGGGCCGACGCGGCGAAGGCTGAGGTCTCCTTCCAGTCGCCCATGTGCTCCGCGGCTACCTCCTTCATCTCCGGGATCTCGGAAAGGAGCGCGTCCCACACATTCCGGTAGTCTCCTACGTTCACATACAGGGCTGCCTTTCCGGACCGGATCAGGGGCAGCAGGTACCGGATGATGGCGGCAAAGATCTCCTTCTGGGCTCCGGCGCCGCCGATGGTCAGAAGGAACCGCATGGGCTTTCCGTTTTTCCTTCTTGCAACTCTGGCAGCGCAGTCCGCCTCCAGATCCTTTACCAGCTCATGATCGATATAATGTCCGGTGTACACCAGGCTGTCCTGGGGCATGGGCCGCAGGACCTTCTCCTTTTCCATCCCGTTCAGGATCCGGTAGCCCAGATAGGCGTTCCGGCACTGGATGGTATGCACGCTTCCCTCGGAGAGGTGCAGAGCCATGGGCCAGTTGTCCGGGATGGCATTCACCACATATTTCATCCCGGCGTGAATGGCCGCCTGGGCGGGCCACACATGGGTGCCCACCACCGGGATCTCCTTGGGGACGTTTCGGTAGACCGGGGCCATGAGCTCCGCGTTTTTCTGATCCGATGCATTGTAGGACAGGGCGCGGAACCCCTCATAATTCATAGGTTCCCAGACCAGCCTGTTAAAGATCGGGTTTTTGGACAGCCGCGATCCCAGGCTGTAGAGATCGTTCTGTGCCCCGATGACCTTGGTGCAGGTGGTCTGGCCGTAGGAGTTTAAGTCCATCCAGTAGGGAGTGAGCCCCATGGAATGCGCCGCGGAGGCGATGGCCATGGAGATACGGTAATGACCGAAGCCCATGCGGATGTTGCCGACGATGAGTCCCTTCTCCAGGTCCCAGTCCAGCGCCGGTGCGCCCGCCTTAGGGTCGTAATGGGCATTTTGGGAAAGGTCTCCCACCAGGACGTTCCGGACTCCCAGGGTCTCCCCGATGTAGGGGTTATTCTCGATCCGGACCGGATAATCCGCTCCGGAGTCGTCCCCGAATTTCCTTGCGTATTTGGCCTTGGACTTACAGGCCTTCCGATAGGTGCTTTCCGGCATCTCGTTTCCAAAGATGGTTTTTGATCTCTCTGTCATCTCTTCTCCCTTTGTGTGTGTTTTCTGTTTTCCGCTTTTTGCTGCCTTTCATCGAGAAGCCTTCACGGTAAAGGTGATCTTCTGCTCCTGTCCCCGGTCCGAGCGGATATAAAGCGCTCCCGCCCCGAGTCCCCCGGTGGTGCGGACATAGGTGCCTCCCATGCCGCCCTGCAGGGCAAAGACCTTCGGACCGATGATCTCCAGCGGCCCCTCCGTCTCCACCCGGATGGGATCGTTCCAGAAGGGCAGGAGGTTTCCGTATTCATCCTCCATCCGGATCCGGATCAGCGCTGCATCGTAGGTGTGATCCGGGGTCAGATCCGTGTGGTCCGCCTCCGCATGAAGGTGCAGCTTTGACGACGGCGCCTTGGTCAGGGTCTTTACCACCTGCCCCTGATACACCGCCTCAAAGCGGTAGGTGGTGGCAGTGCCTCCCCAGTCTCCCACATATTTGTTGTACAGCCGCACTGCATCGCCGAAGTTCATATGATACACAAGGACTGCCTTGGCTGCCAGGAACAGGATCCTGGGTGGAAGATGCCCCATGCCGTACATGGCGGTGTGGTTCATCATCTCCTTCACCGCTGCCGCCTGGGCCGGTTTCAAATCCTCTTCCTCCTCCAGGGCGCTCCCCACGAATTCATCGATGAGGATGGGACCGTGGGACAGGCCTTTGTAAGGGGAGTCTGCCGGGAAATATTCCTTCATCAGCCGGTCATTTTTATACATCCGTACGCTGTCCGCGTTGGTGTAGATCCAGGTCTGTCCCCGGTTGCAGGCGGGATGCTCGCCGATGTCCATGGTGGAGGAAAGCTCCAGCACCACTTCTTCGGCCCTCCGGGGCTGTCGCTGACAGGCATAGACGAAGGCCGCCTGCTTCGGGTTCCGGAACATGTCCATCACGCCGTGGTAGCAGATCCGGTCCCCGCTGCCGAAGTCCCGGTGGGTATTGTAGTCGAACATGCACCAGCCAAAGGATCCCGCGATGTCCTCCTGCTGCGCCACCGCGTCCAGCACGTTGGCATGCCGGATCGCATGCTCCCTGCGGTGTTCCTCCGCGTCATAGGACTTGGTGGGAAACATGTGTCCGTTGTATTCACTGATGAGATAGGGTCTGTCCGGACGGGAGGTCACCTTCTTCTTGGGCTCGCATCCCGCATTGGTGCCGTCATGGACGAAATCATTGTAAGTATAGACATCCTCCAGCAGGCTGCTCTTTTTTCCGGCCCGCACGCCCCCGGTGGGGCGGCTGGGATCCAGACTGTGCGCTGCTTCGTTGGTCCGTCTGTAGAATTCGTCATCGTCCGGGGATTCGTTGATCCGCACTCCCCAGAGGATGATGGAGGGGTGATTCCGGTACTGCAGCACCATCTCCTTCGTGTTTTCCACCGCCCGGTCCTTCCAGGCCGCATCGCCGATATGCTGCCACCCGGGGATCTCGGTAAAGACCAAGAGTCCTAACTCGTCGCAGGCATTCAGGAAATGATGGGACTGGGGATAGTGGGAGGTCCGCACCGCATTCACCGCCAGTTCTTCCTTCAGGATCTTCGCATCCAGCCGCTGCATGCTCTCCGGCATGGCGTAGCCGGTGTAAGGGTAGCTCTGGTGACGGTTTAAGCCGCGAATCTTTATCTTTTCTCCATTTAAGTAGAACCCGTCCGTGCGAAACTCCGGGAAGCGGATGCCGGTGCGCAGGGTCTGCTCATCCAGTGCCTCGGCGGTGTCCCCGTTTAGCAGCTGCACGGCTACGGTATAGAGCACGGGATGCTCCGGGCTCCAAAGTTCCGCAGAGAAGGCATCCGTCTCAAAGGAAGTCTCCCCCTCCGTCTTTGCCTCATGGTCCGCGATCTGCCTCCGGGCGCCGTCCTCCGCCACCAGATACACTCTGGCCCGCAGATCCCGGTCAGCCTCCCCGGACAGGCAAAAGGAAGTCTGCAGGCGCACCTGCTGCCCGTCCCGCTTTGCATACAGGAACAGGTCCTCCATCCGCAGGGCGTCCGTCACCTCCAGGTAAGCCTCCCGGTAGAGTCCGCCGTAGGTCATGTAGTCCACCACAAACCCGAAGGGCGGAACGTTCAGGGATTCCCGGCTGTCCAGCCGCACACACAGCAGATTGTCCTCCCCGATGCGAAGATGCCCCGTCAGCTCTGCGGTAAAGGCGGTATACCCGCAGGAATGCCTTGCGATCTCTTCCCCGTTTATGTACACCGTCGCCTCGTGGGCTGCGCCCTGGAAGGTGACGCTGACCCGCTTTCCCCTCCATGCTTCCGGCGCCTGAAGATGCCGCCTGTAGCCGCTCACCATCTGGTATTCGGATTCGTCGAAATAGTGAAAGGGAAGCTCTTTTACGGTATGGGGAAGTTCGGCCGGAGTCAGGGACGCCTCATCCGTCTCCGGGGAAAGAAGCGCCTCGGTAAACTGCTGCGTAAACAGCCATCCGTCATTGATATCAATCTTCTGTCTCATCACTGCCTCGCTTGATGCCGTTTACGATGATGTCCACCACCTGATCAAGGGCTTCGGTGTAGGTAAGCTTATTGCGGATCAGGATATCCCGGCGGAAGAACTGCTCCAGAGACGACTCCAGCATCATCTTCACAATGGGGATACTGACGGGGCGCACCACGCCCTCTTCGATACCGCGCTCAATGAGCTCGATGGTTTTCTCCCACCCCGTCTCCAGGCGCTGCTCCACCTGGGCATAGATGGTGGGGAATTTATCCGCCAGCATGTAAAGCTGCCGGAAATCCACTTCCCGGTACCCTGCGGGCAGGACCCCCAGGATCTCCCGGATCTTCTCGACGGTGGAGAGCTCTTCGTTTTGCAGGACCTCCTCTTCGCTCCGTTTGATGGAGTCGAAGAGATAATCCACCATGGCGAGGAACAGCTCCTCCTTCTCCCGGAACACGGTGTAGATGGTCTTTTTGCTCATCCCCAACTCGTGTGCCAGGTCATCCATGGTAAATTTCAGGCCTTTTTTGTTGAAAACGCGGATCGTGCCTTCGAGAATGGTATTTTGGAGTTGTTTTTCATCTGTCATGGCGTCACCTTTTTTTGAGCGGAAACTCGAAACTGATTTTCTGATTACAGTTTCCATTATAGAGAGTCCTTGTCGGATGTGCAAGTGAGCGAAATCACCAAAGATTCGGGAGCCTTTTTGTTGATTATGTCTAAAAGGATTAAGGAAACGGAAAAACGGGAATTCCCCGTCGGAAGGGAACAAAAAACCGGCTCCGCGAAAAGCGAAGCCGGTCCATATCGGTCTGTATCGGTTTTGTCGGCAGATCCTGCTCTTTGTGCTTACTTCTTCAGCAGCAGGCTCTGACCCGTCATCTCCTTGGGCTGGGGCAGATCCATGATCTGCAGAAGGGTGGGTGCGATATCGCAGAGCCGTCCGCCCTCCCGGAGGGTGTAGGCCGGATCGTAATTGTACAGGATAAAGGGCACCGGATTGGTGGTGTGGGCCGTGTGAGGCTCGCCGGTCTCATAGTTCACCATCTGCTCGCAGTTCCCGTGATCCGCACAGATAAAGAGGACGCCGTCCATCTTTTTCACCGCTTCCACAGCCGCGCCCACGCAGGCATCGATCCGCTCCACGGCGGCGATGGCTGCCTTCAGCACACCGGTGTGACCCACCATGTCGGGGTTTGCGAAGTTGATGATCACCACATCATACTTGCCGGAGGTGATGGCCGCATCCAGCTTCTCGCTGACTTCGGGAGCGCTCATCTCGGGCTTCAGATCATAGGTGGCCACCGCAGGGGAGTTCACCAGGATCCGGTCCTCTCCCTCATTGGGCTCCTCCAGACCGCCGTTAAAGAAGAAGGTCACATGTGCGTACTTCTCGGTCTCGGCGATGCGCAGCTGCTTCAGGCCGTTGGCTGCCAGGTACTCGCCCAGGGTGTTCACGATCTCCTCCTTTTTGAAGGCCACGAACTTGTTGGGGATGGTCTCGTCATAATCCTTGAAGCACACGTAGGTCAGCGGCATGAAGCCATTGGCTCTCTTTAAATACTTGATGCACTTCGTATCGGAAGCGTCACCGGGCTGCGCTGCGATATCCTCGTCGGTGAAGCAGAAGGCCTTGCTGATCTCACGGGCTCTGTCGGGGCGGAAGTTAAAGAAGATCACGGAGTCATTGGGCTTTACCACGGAAACGGGATTTCCCGCTTCGTCGGTGATGACGGTGGGCAGGACGAACTCATCTGTGACACCATTGTCATAAGAATCCTGCATGGCCTGCACGGGATCCGTGGCCTTTACTCCCTCGCCCAGCACCAGGCTGTCGTACGCCTTCTGGATGCGATCCCAGTTATTGTCTCTGTCCATGGCGTAGTAGCGCCCGGAAAGAGATGCCACCTTGCCCACGCCGATCTCGGCTGCCTTATCCACCAGTGCCTGCAGGTAGTCCTTTCCGCTGGCAGGGGGCGTATCTCTGCCGTCAAAGAAGGGGTGGAGGTACACCCGCTCAAAGTTCTGGCGCTTGCACAGCTCCAGGATGGCGTACAGATGGGTGTTGTGGCTGTGGACACCGCCGTCGGAGAGAAGGCCCCAGACATGCAGGTCGGAATTGTTCTTTTTGCAGTTGTCGATGGCCCGGAGCAGCTCCTCGTTCTCAAAGAACACGCCGTCTTCGATGTACTTGGTGATCAGGGTGAGATCCTGATAGATGATCCGGCCGGAGCCGATGTTCATATGTCCCACCTCGGAATTGCCCATCTGTCCGTCGGGCAGTCCCACGGCCAGACCGGAAGCATATCCCTTCACAAAAGGACACTCTGCTTCCAGACGATCGATCACCGGGGTCTTGGCCATGGCGATGGCGTTGGATTCCGGGTTCTCGGACAGGCCGAAGCCGTCCAGTACCATTAATACCACAGGTCTTTGCTTCATGATGTTCTCCTCTCGCTGTGGGGCTTTCGAAAAAGCCTCCTGTCACACAAAAACAGTCCGGCTGCGCCAAAGAGCAGCAGGGCTGTTTTCTAAGGTCTGCAATGCAAGTATTATAAATCCAAAAAACCATTCGCGCAATGAAAACCGTTTGCGGGTTCCCCGCAGCGTTCTCTGTCAGTCGATGACGTTTTTCACACCCAGGATGGGCTGGTAGTCCGCTTCGTTGATGACCACGCCGCGGCGGCTGTTGGCTGCATGAAGGATCTGGTTGTTTCCGATGTAGAAGGCCACATGGGTGCAGGATCCGCTGCCGTAGCAGACGATGTCTCCGGGCTGGGCCTCGGCCAGGGTGATGCTGCGGCCGTTCCCCTTGTACTGCCCGGAGGGGGTGCGGCTTAAGGAGTATCCGAACTCCTTCAGGACGTAGCAGGTAAATCCGGAGCAGTCCGTTCCGGACTCCAGGCTCTGCCCGCCGCGAACGTATTTGTGTCCGAGATACTGCATGGCATATTCGATGATAGAGGCCCGAAGGTCTGCCGTGGTGGCATTGTCGGTGTTGGCAGGCTGGATGGCAGGAGTTTCTTCCACCGGGGCTTCCGCCAGAACGGGCGCATCCTGGATCTGGGGCTCGTTCTGTCCGTCTGCAGCCTGCTGTGCCTGAGCTGCGGCTGCGGCCGCCAGTCTGGCTTCCTCCGCTTTCTTTGCCTCAGCGACCTTCCGGGCTTCCTCGGCGATCCGTGCTTCCTCCGCCTTCCGGGCGGCCTCCTCCGCTTCCAGCTGCGCCATGGACTTCGCCTGCGGATAGCTTTCGGTGACGGTCACAAACTCCGCACTGACAAATCCCTCTTTGCCTCCGCAGGAAATCTTCACCCAGTCGCCGTCATCTTCCAGGACCCGAAGTGCCTCCCCTGCATCCGCACTTCCGATGCGGGAGCTCTCCGTGTTCGCCTCGGAGCGGATGTTCAACCGGTCGGCCTCCACGGTGGCCGTCCGGACCACCACCTGGGAAAGCAGCTGGGCGGCCTGCTGCCCTTCGATCACAAATTCCGCGCTCACATATCCCGTGACTTCGCCGCTTTGGATCTGCAGCCAGTCATTGCAGCGCCCCAGCACCGTCAGGGCGTCTCCGTCCTGCAGTTTTCCCACGATGTCAAAATCCGTTCCGGCGCCGGAGCGAATGTTGATATTGCCCGTGGCATGGGCAATGGCCAGAGCTTGCACATCCGACGCGTCCTGCGCCGGTGTCGAAGACTCTGCCGAAGCAGATCCTCCCGGCACTGCGAATACGTCCGATGTCACATCCGCCGTAAGAAGCAGGGCCACGCCGCCCCTCTCAAGGGAAGTCCCGTCAGCAAGGGCTGTCAGGGGATCCGATAAAAAGGCACAAAAAAGCGCCACTGCGGTTGCAGCAGCACAGATTTTTGCGTTTGTAACAAAAAAGAAACGATTTTTCATGAATCTATATATGGTGCCGATCACAGGCAAGTATGCAATATTTATGGGAAATCACCAAATGCCATTATATGCGCTCTGCTCTGTTTTTGCAATATTTTTGTAACATTTTTGTCATTTTTTGCGCATTTCCCTTTCCCTGTCAGGTCCCGGAATCCTTCCTGCATATTTGCCATTCTTTTCCGGATTTGGTATCATCGCTCTATGCGTAAACAAGCGAAACACAAAACAAAACGCGGATTCTTCCTGTTCTTTCTCATCGCCGGGCTGCTGCTTCTGGGAGAGCTGGCATATTACGGGCTGGTGGTGCTGCCTGCGGAGCGGCGGGATGCCGCGACAAGCTCCGTGGGGGAGTATGCTGCGCCCTCGGAGACCGCGCAGCCCGTCTCACAGCCTGCAGAGACCGTAGATGCACCTGCAGATTCCGCTCCCCTTCCCTTCGGCGGAACTCCCATTGTAACGGAGACAGAGGAACTGCAGGAAGAAGAGCCCCTTCCGGAGCCCGAGCCCGTCTTTGAACCCTATGACCTCCACCTTCTGATGGTGGGGGACAACCTGCTGCACATGACCATCGTGAAGCAGGCGAAGACCGAGGAGGGGGGATACAATTTCGATTTTGAATTTGAGTTCTTAAAACCCTTCCTGGAACAGGCGGATATCAAGATCATCAACCAGGAGACCCCCCTGGCGGGAAATGAACTGGGCTTTTCCGGCTTCCCTGCATTTAACTCCCCGGTGGAGGCGGCGGATGCCATTCAAAACGCCGGCTTTAACGTGATGCTGGCAGCCACCAATCACTGCGCGGATCAGGGACTGTCCGGCCTCATCTCCTTTGCGGACTATGTAGAGGAGCACTGCCCGGATGTGATGCTCTGCGGGATCCGGGGGAGCGAGCCCTCGGTGTGCAACCCGGACCCGGAGCAGATCAGCGAGGAAGTGCTGAAAGCCGCCGATCTTTCCCAATGGATCCCGGAGGCTTCCGAGGATGGTACCCCTGCGGAATGGAGCCCTGCCCTGCAAAGCAGCCTCTCCCGCATCAACCTGATGCAGGTGGGGGATTTTACCTTTGCGATCCTCAATTATACCTACGGCACCAATCAGGAATTCTTTGCCAAAGAGCTGGACGGGCATGTGGATTTTCTGAGTGTCTACAATGAAAAAAACCGCCTCATCAACATGGAGCAGTTAAACCCTGTGGTGCCGGAGGATATCCGTCTGGCCAGGCAGCTGGCGGACATCGTCATCGTCTGTCCCCATTGGGGAAATGAATTCCAGACCAAACCCTCCGCCGTGCAGCAAAGCTTTGCGCAGCAGATGGCGGATGCCGGCGCGGATCTTATCATCGGGGCACATCCCCATATCGTGCAGCCCGTGGAGGTGGTTACCGCTGCGGACGGCCGGGAGGTGCTTTGCTACTACTCTCTGGGGAACTATGTCTCCACCCAGAAGGAATGCCGCGCCATGTATGAGGCCATGGCCTGGGTCACCTTCTCCGTCACGGAGGAGGGGATCCGTGTCGACAATGAAAAGTCAGGCGCTCTGCCCTTCGTCCTGCAATATGCCGTTGGGCCCCTTCGCATGACGGCGCACTACGCCCTGGAGGACTACACGCAGGAACTGGCTGCCGCCCACGGCATCAAGAGCTGGGGAGAGGGTCCCATGAATCTGGAAAAGCTGCAGACCTGGAAAGAAGAGACTTTGGGCGGATATGCCCTCACCCGGGAAGACATCCTGGGCGATCGTTAATACGCGTTAGTATTCCTTGCTGACCTGCGTCAGCCCGTAGGTTTGCAAAAAAAGCGCCAGATCCGCATCTCCGCGGATCAGCATCACCTCATGGAATTCCCCGGTGTGCCTGTCCTTAAATCCCGCCACCTGCTCTCCGTTACAGATGGAGGCCCGGATCACGGGCCGGTGCAGATCCGGATCGTAATCAAAGGCCGGCGGAACAGATCTGTCTTTTTTCGAAAAAAAGAATCCCATCAGCAATTCCCCGTATATACATACTTCAGCTTCCGTCTCGCCACATCCGCCAGATGATAGACCCCGGCCACCTCTGTGGCGGGCCGGTCCGTCATATGAAAGGCAGGGAAAAACCGGCTGATGTGCAGCGGGATCTCCCCTTTGCCCCCGTCCAGGGAGGCGATCCAGGCACTCATCTCCTCCATCTCTTCCTCGGAATCGTTTTCTCCCGGGATCAACAGGCAGGTCAGTTCCACGTGGCACCCCCCGGATACGGCGGTTTCGATAAAGTCCTTCGTCATGGAAAGGCTCCCTCCCACCATACTGTAAAACCGGTCGGTAAAGCCCTTCAGGTCGATGTTCATGGCATCGATGTACGGAAGAAGTTCCTCGCAGACCGCCGGCTCAGCGGTTCCGTTGGTGACCAGCACATTTTTCATCCCCAGTTCGTGAACCAGCTTCCCGCAGTCCCTGACATATTCATACCCCGTCAGGGGTTCGTTGTAGGTATAGGCCACACCGATGTTTCCTTCCGGCTGTAGTTTTGCGGCCAGAGCTGCCAGCTCCTCCGGAGATACCTCCCGGACCATGCGGCCCAGATCGTCTCTGTCCCCGAAGCCTTCTGCACTGCCGGATCTGCCATACACCTTCCCTGCGCTTTGAGCGATCTCCTCCGCCTCCTTCGACCAGGAGATCTCATGATTCTGACAGAACGGACACCGCAGATTACAGCCATAGCTTCCCACGGAAAGGATCTTCGCCCCGGGATGAAAGCGGCGCAGCGGCTTTTTTTCGATGGGGTCCAGAGCCAGGGACGTGAGCAGCCCGTAATTCGCAGGCACCACGGCGCCGCCCCGGCAGGTTCTGGCCAGGCACAGACCGGTCTGACCCTCCTGCAGATCACAGTGATGAAAGCAGACGCTGCAGATGCTCATCTCTTCCTCCTTGCGGGCGACAGGCCCTGATCAAACTTCCCTTTGTACAAACCGGTTTCCTTCCGCATCATACACATAGCCCGCCGCGGAGAGTTTCTCCGTGATCTCCCCGGCATCCGCCATCAGGGACGCGGCCAGTTCCTCCAGGGAGGGGTACTCATCCCGAAGCTTCATGTTCACAAAGCTCAGCAGCATATTCGGATCTTTGGGTAACATCTTTTTCTCCTTTTTTCGCCGGTCTGCGGTGTCTGACAGTTCCCGCATCAGCGGTCTTTAATGGTGTCTGATCACTTCAAAGCGTTCCAGTTCCACGGGCTCACCTTCCCGGATCCCGCCCTTTTTTCTGGCGATGGCGATCTGCTCTTCCACGGTGTCCACGCCGTCCAGATCCGGAAGCAGCAATCCTCTTCGCATGCCGCAGGAGACGATGACGCCATAGCGTCTGACATCCAGCTCCTCCGGTCCGGAGATCTTCTCCGGCCTCCCCAGCACGTCCACGCTGTATTCCAGGGAGTCGATCTCGTCCTCCCGCACGGCGTCAAACCGGGGATCCGCCGTGGCCGCGGAGATGGCATTTCGCACCAGCTCCTCCGCCACGCAGCTTTTGGTGGGCAGGATGGTTCCGATGCAGCCCCGAAGACGTCCGTCCTTATGGAGAGAGACGAAGGCTCCGGCGGCGCTGTGGAAGAGCTCCCGTCCTTCCGGTGCATCAAAAAGCTCCGGGAACTCCTTTTCGGGACGCAGGACCTTCCCAGTGAGGAGATACGTTTCCAGCGCACGCCTGGCGATCCTGACATAGGCATCTTCCCCGGCCCGCTGCATGCCGATCTTTTCCCGTTTTTTCGCCTCGTACAGGTCCAGAAAATGTCGGCTCTCATCCGGTCCTTCCGGCAGGAAGGTACAGATCCCGTAGCCCACGCCGAAGGTCCCTTCGTGGGACAGGGCCTCGGCCTTTACGGCCATCCCGTCAAAGGCCCCCGCCATCATCACAAAGGACCGGTGACCGCACTCTGCGGCTTTGTCACAGAAGGATTCGTCAAAATCAAACAGCTTCCCGAAGTCCGCGCTCCCCATGACCTGCATGATGCGGTCATCATAGACCGGCCCCTCATCCGAAAGTCCGTAGGGCCCATCCTCCTTCAGCTTGTGGGACAGATCCCCGCTGGCGATAAAAACAACCTTCCTCCCCAACCGTTCCGCAGTCTCCCGGATCATTTCCCCCAGGCGGTAATGCATGGGAAGGGGCAGCCCCGAAAGTCCGATCCGGACCAGCCTGAATTCGCGGTATGCCTTTCTGACAAAGTACAGCGGGATCATGGTCCCGTGGTCCAGCTTCGGATCCTTCTCGCCCAGGAATCCTGCGGGGAATTCCTCCGCATCCGCCAGGCGCACGAGTTCTTTGGTAAACGCCTCATCGTATTCCTCATCAAAGCAGACCTGTCCGGCCCGGAAAGCTCCCAGGTCACCCACCGCCCGTTTTCCCGGCGAAATATGAAAATAGTCCCCATACATCACACTGTGGGGACTTGAAATGACGATTGTGTCAGGCCGCAAACGGGCAATCTCCTCCGCGACGCGTTTGTAGCTCTCCGTTGTTTTCCGGATCTTTTCTTCTTCCCCCCGTCCGATCTCCGGCAGGATGATGGGAGGATGCGGGACCATAAAGCCGCCCAGGATACCCATGCGTTTTCCTCCTGCTTCCCCAAAAACACTACATACTTTGATACAGCTCCCGGATCTGCTTCCCGGTGGCCAGGTCGGATGTAAATGCGGTGGCAGAGCCTGCTGCCACTGCAAACTTCAGTGCCTCCTGCTGCTTTCTCCCCTGGGAGATCGCCGCCAGAAATCCGGCCACCATGGAATCTCCCGATCCCACGGAATTTACCAGGGTTCCCTTGGGCGCCTCCCGGCGGATGCATTCCCCGCCGCTGCAAAGGATCGCTCCCGCCGCCCCCAGGGATACCAGCACATGCTGCGCTCCCTGCTGTGCCAGAGCATCCGCCGCCGCTGTGATCTCCTCCAGACTGACGAGACTCCGGCCCGTGATCTGCTCCAGCTCCGCCAGATTCGGTTTCACCAGAAAAGGCCCATAAGGCAGGCAGCTGCGCAGAAGATCTCCCGCAGCATCCACCACCGTGCGGATCCCGTCACAGGGAAGGCTTTTCAGGATCCGTTCATAAAAATCCGCCGGCAGGCTTCCGGGGACGGAGCCGGACAGGACCAGAGTATCCCCCTCCCGCAGTCCGGCGATCTTTGCCAGGAAGGTTTCCTGCGCTTCCTCCGGCACCTCCGGCCCGGAGCCGTTGATCTCGGTTTCCAGCACCGTGACACCCGTGTCACCTTTTCCGGGGCTCTTGAGCTTCACATTGATCCGGGAGCATCCGGAGGACAGCCGTACATAATCTGTCCGGATCCCGGCCTCTTCCAGCCCCCGCAGGATCTCATCCCCCGTGAATCCCGCACAAAACCCCATGGCGACGGATTCACACCCGAGCCCGCGAAGGACCCGGGAGACATTGTTTCCCTTTCCGCCCACAAAGGCTTCCTCCCGCCGGGAGCGATTGGTCTCCCCCGGCAGGAGCGGGCCCTCAGGATACATACAATAATCAATGGCCGGGTTCAGCGTGACAGTGTAGATCATCCCTTTGCCAGATCCTCGTATTTATGTCTGTTCAGAAGCAGATCCTCACCACCCGGAAGGGCGATCCGGATATACTCCATG
>JAEEGL010383755.1_pt1 | contig 31904 bp, 26 predicted proteins | sample 9134231 | NCBI WGS metagenome assembly JAEEGL01 (sample SAMN16246548, study PRJNA631951) | gut metagenome | biome: gut microbiome; feature: rumen; material: fiber-attached | host: Bos | place: Iran: Karaj | collected 2018-10 | reverse complement strand
TTTACTTTCCGTATTCGGTTCTGCTTGGCATAAACATCGCCCCTCAACAATTGTTGAAGGGCGAAATTTGGTGGGAGAGGGTGGATTCGAACCACCGAAGTTAAAGAACAACAGATTTACAGTCTGCCCCCTTTGGCCACTCGGGAACCTACCCGTATTCAGTTTGCGTTACAAGCGGTGGAGCTGGTGGACGGACTCGAACCCCCGACCTGCTGATTACAAATCAGCTGCTCTACCAACTGAGCTACACCAGCACGGAACGCTCAATTAATATATCATAAAGAATACTAATAGTCAAGTAAAATATTCAACAATTTATTTTTATTTTAATAATACACTTGATAAATACATATTCATAGGTTATAATCTAAATCACTTCAATACGCGGGTATGGTGGAATTGGCAGACACGCAAGATTTAGGATCTTGTGGGCAACCGTGCAGGTTCAAGTCCTGTTACCCGCACCAAGGAAAACAGGCCTTGTGCCTGTTTTTTTCTTTTATAGCTTATTCTTTACTTCATCTGTTACCTATGCTATAATAATTGTGTCATGGCAATAGCATTAGAATTTAGGGGTGAGATTACTTTGATTTCAACAGGTTTTACGGCTAAGGCTGTTTCGGTTATTATGTCTGCGGTAATCGGGTTTTTCGGCTCGGCGGCGGGTTTTCGCACGGGCAGGCTTGATTCTCTCAAATCGGTAACCAAAGTCGCGGACAATTACTACATTATGGATTACACCTACGACTATGATATTGACACTCTGCTCGAAAGCAAAACGGGAAATTCCACAACCGCGGGGCTGCTGCTCTATTCGTTTGCGGATGTTTTTCTGCAGTTCAATCCCTGCGCGAGAAAGATTGTTTCAAACCTCGGTCTTTACGGTGACATAGACAGTGAACTGATAGCCGCTATTATGGGAAAAGCTCTGAGTTTCACGAGTTTCGGCTGTACCACTTTCAACGCTTCAACTCCTTCGGGCGACAAATTGTTTGCGAGAAATTACGACTATATGGATTCGCCCGGAATGACAGTCTGGACTCATCCGAAAGACGGCTACGCAAGCGTTTCGACTGTTTCGCTCTATTTTCTCGGATACGGCGGCGACTTTCTGCCGGATAACGCGCTGACCTCACTACTCACGCTTATCGCGCCGTATATCCCCGTTGACGGAATGAACGAAAAAGGGCTGTCAATCGGCGTGCTCGAACTTGAAACGCCCGAAACCTTTACGCAGACGGAAAAGAAAGATATCACGACCACGGCTGTTATCCGCGCCGTGCTTGACCACGCGGCTACGGTTGACGAAGCAGTTGAAATCTTTATGAATTACGATATGCACGACCTTCTGGGCGGCGCGTGCACCTATCACTACCAGATTGCGGACGCAAAAGGCGACACCGCGATAATCGAATACGCGGGCGGAGAGCCGACGGTAATAAGGCCCGGCAAATCGGGAACGCTTATAGCGGCGAACTTCTGGCTGACGGACGGAATCGACGACCCCGAAGGGCTCGGCAGAGACAGATATGACACAGCACAGAAGATGCTTAAAAAGAAGAATTACAAGGTGAGCGAAACAGAGGCAATGAGCATACTCGATGCCGTTCATATGGATAACGATGATATGAACGGATATATCTGCTCAACGCTGTGGAGCGTGGTTTATAACAACTCGGCAAAGACTTTCATAATCTGCCCGATGTATGACTACGGCAGGCAGTATAAATTCAGCCTGGACACTCCCCTTTCATATACATACTGATAATTTGGCAGATAAAAAAAGAGCACTGCAATCGCAGTGCTCTTTATTGTTGCATAAGATTCAATTAAAAGATGCTGTCCGCAAGAGTCTGTGCGGCATCGGAATCGGAGCAGATGCAGTAAACAACAGTGCCGTCATAATCCGCTACGAGGGCTTTTTCAATCTTGGGCACCTGGTCGGGGCCGTAATCGGAATAGCCGTCTTTAAGATAATCAATGCGGGATGCGAGCGCTTCCTTGACAGCCTGAAGAGTTGCGTCATCATCGCACTTAATAACAGCGAGTTCATCCGCGGCAGCACCGGAGCCTACATACCAGGCGATATCGGAAATACCGGAAGTGTCAACATCATATTTTTCAAGGGTATTGAACGGAAACTCCGAAAGTTCGAGGTCGCCCTCAAACGGAAGTTCCTCCGCCATCTTCGCAGCCGCTTCTTCGGCGGATAACTGCTGTGCGGCGGCCGTGGAAGAAGTTTCTTCGGGAGTATTTTCATTGCCTGCGCAGGCAAAAAGAACAAGGGAAAGCGAAAGTATAATTAAAAGTGAAATAATCTTTTTCATTTTTTACCCCTTAAACATACTTGGCAACATAGGTGAGCCACTTGCGGGTATATTCTTTGCCGAGATGGCTGCCGTCGGTTGAGGCTTCATCCGGCAGGTAGCCCTTGCTGTTGGTAATAGCGGACGCGGCATCAACATAGGTGAGCCCTTCGTCATCGGCAAGTTTCCTCAGCAGTTTGTTGACATTATTGATAGCCTGCTGATTGTAGCCGTATTCGTTCTTCGCGCTTGCCGCCTCGGAGATAGGCAAAACGGAAATGATATAAACTTCGGCGCCGGGCACTCTTTCGTGAACGGCATCTATAACTTTCTTGTAGTGCTTCACAAAGACATCCATACTGCCCCAGCCGCACTCGTTATCGCCGAACATGATGAAAATCTTCTTGAAGGATTTGCCTTTGAGTTCATCAATCACGGGCACCTTGGAGCCTTCGCATTTTTCGGTGAAAACGGTATCTACATTGAGGCCGACCTTACCGTAAACGTTTTTGCAGAAGCCGTAGTTTTCAACGGAAAGAACTCTGGAATTGCCGAGAAAAGCGCAGTCTGTGAAATCAAGTTTTTCGGGATTTGATTTTGTCGTTTCGTCAGAATGAACGGTGACGTCAACGGCGTTGGCAGTTGAAAAGATTTCGTCACTGTTAAGCCTTGAAAGCATACTGCTGACTTTATCGGTAAGCGCCACGCGGGATGAAGAGGTATCCGAAGGGGTTTCGGAGTGAGAAGATGAAGAAGACGAGGCGGCGCTTGTTTTCTTTTGTGTAGTTGTCTTTTTTGAAGTGTGAGTAAGGGTTTCGGTATCCGATGATATTTCGGTGGTTGTCTGAGTTTTCGACTGAGTGGCGGATGCCGCCGTCTGCTTTGCGGATGTTGACGGGAGCGTGGCGGAAGACTCGCTGCCGATGGTGGCGGAGGAGATATCATCCGATTCGCTGCCTTTATTCACATAAACTCCGCTGGTGGTTGTGACACACGAAGTCAATAAAAAAACACCGATAAGCATAATTATCAGCACAACAGAAACCCGAAAAGCCGGGATTTTATTCGATTTCATTTTTACCATCCTCTATATGCAACGGGCAAAGCCCTGAAAGAAATTAAAACACAGCAAGCAGTTTGAGGCTGCTCTCTGCCGTCCGTAATAACTTTACAACATAATAAGAGATTTTGCAATTGTGAATTAATTACAATTTAGTTACAAATTTATATAATAAAATGTTTAATGTTACATCACAGGTCAAAAAAGCGGGCAAAAGCAAGCCGTGAGAGCCTGCTTTTGCCCGTAATGAAGCGATTGATTTACTGAGTGTTTACGGCTTTGAGCGAAACATAAGCCTTGAACATATCGCCGTCAAGTTCAAGCCTGAACTGACCGCCCTGCAAAGTGCATAAATCCTTTGCAATAGAAAGCCCGAGACCGCTTCCCTCGCCGGATCTTGAGGAATCGCCGCGGTAAAACCTTTCGGTAAGTTTGCGCGAGTCGATATTGAGCGGAGAGGCGGAGATATTCTTGAATACCATCGTGCCGTAATTTGAATCGCCGGACACGGTGATAAACGCCCTGGTGCCTTTCATTGCATACTTTTTGATGTTGCCGATAAGGTTTTCAAACACCCTGCCTACAAGCGCAGGATCGGCGGAAACGTAAACGGGAGTATCAGGGCAGTTGACAACAGTGTCGATGCCCGAGTTTTTGAGTTCCTCTTTATACTCCCCTGCTATCTGCATCGCAAACTCGCACAGGTCAAGAGTCTGATAATGCACTTCCATAGCACCGCTTGACGCCTTGGACGCCTGAACAAGGTCGTTGATAAGGGTTTTGAGTTTCTGCGATTTCTCGTCGATTACGTTGAGGTATTCGGGCGCGTTTTCGCTCTCAAGCCCTTCTTTCTTGAGAAGGTCAACATATGAGATTATTGAGGTGAGCGGCGTTTTCAGATCGTGAGTGACGTTTGTAATCAGTTCGGTTTTCATCGACTGGTCTTTGAGCGCCTGATTAACCGCGGACTGTATGCCGTCACGCACGCAGGTGATATCCTCCGCCGTTGCGCGCATATAGGGCGGCATAAGTTTTGTGGCAATCACGGTGTCAAACCTGCCCTGCTTGATTTTGCTGACACCCGTTGCAATTCTGTGGAAAGAGATTGCAAGCAGCGCGGCGTAAGCGCCGAGAAGCAGCGCGAGAATCATGCCGAATAAAATCGCGCCGGGATGCCTGCTGACGATAACCATCACAAGCAGTGCAACGAGTTCAAAAGCGGCAATTGTAACGGCTGAAAAGATAAGGAATTTTCTGCCCTTTTTGCTCGTATAATCTTCCGAGTAAAGGCGGGTAACGCTGTCTTTGATTTTATAATGAACGCCTTTGAATTTTCTGAAAATCGCTCTGAAAATCCTGAAAACAGTGTAAAGAAGAGTGTGCCTGAAAAATGTTTTGTTTCTTATATTTCTCACGCAGCCGGCAATCAGCGAAGCGAGCACAAGCAGGCATATTGCGGCAAGCGCGGCGCAGATTAAACTCGTAAACGGAGCAACACTGTATGCGAGCGAATACGGGAAGTAGTTATCCATAAACAGCCTTGTAAACATGAATTCATAGTAATGAATTCCGAATACAAGTCCGCCGAGCGCGATTATAATTCCGGCGCAGAATACAAGGCGGATAATCAGAGGAATCCTGTCGGTAAGCCTGATTTTAACGTCTCCGCTGTCGGTGATGCCGCACTTCACGAAGTAGATTACAAGGGCGGCGACAGAAATAACAAGGCAGACAATCAAAAGGGCAATCTGCATTCTCGGAGAATGCGCGCCGTGATTGGCTATGCCGTTGTAAGCCATTTTGCCGACAAGGAAAGGACCTGAATTCGTATCGGTAAAGCCGAAATACGCTCTGTCGATTTCTTCCCTGTTTTCGAGTGATTTCAGCGGAGTTTCAAGGTCTCCCGCGAGAGCGTTTATAAATTCGCTTTCGGATTCGGGGACACCGTCACGCGAGGAAACATATTTGCCGTTTTCGGAGTATTCATAAAAATAATCCGCTCCGAGTTTTTTGAGCACAGTTTTGGTATCATCGGAATATTTTACATCGCAGTTAGTGTAAACCTTGCCGGTTGTGTTGACGAAAACCGCGTATCTGAGGCCGGGAGTGCTTTCAACCGAAGCATCACCATCGTAGTATATGAAATTATCGCCGAACTCGTTGAGACCTTTATAAAACTCAATGATTTCATCGGTTGACATCTCGCCGTAATTGACCGCGCGACCATCGTCGCCGTCAAAAGTAAGGTTCCATATCATCCTGATTGCTTTGGCAATCGCATATTCCTTCTGCCCGGCAAACATGGTGTCGGCTGTGGTTTCGGTGACTTTTTGCGATAAATCGGCGGCGGTTGTCGGCTCTTCGCCGCTTGCATCGTTAACGGTAGACGCAGGCGCGGTTGTCATTGTGACAGAGGTGTCTTCGTCACGCGCGGGCGCTTCGATATATTCATCGTCTTCGATGTCTTCGTCATCAATCTCGGGCACGTTGCCGAAATAATAACTGTATTTTGAAATGAAGTTGCCCTCGTAGTCATAGTAATAATCTTCGCCGCTATTATTTTCAAAATGATAGCGGTACATGCCGTCTTGCACATTGATATCAAGATTATCAACGTTGTCAAGGAATTCACAGGCGCGGCGGATGTCTTCGCAGCCCTGTTTTATACTTGCGTTACGCTCCTTGCCGCTCTGAGTCTTGTTGAAATCCTCTTCGGTTTCGCAGGTGCGGTTTTCCGCCTGAGCAAGCATAATATATTCGCAGGTGTTCACGTTATACCTGAAAGTATTGGTATCGCTGAAAGCGGGATATAAGCCCGTTGTCTGAGAGCGGTTGTAATAAAACGCATCACGCAGGCAGTAACAGATTTCAAGCGATGAAAAGAAAAAGAGTATGACCGAAACGGTCAGCGCGATAATTCTGATAACGGAGTTTTTATTCGTATTTTTCGATTTTGTATCCAATGCCCCACACCACCTGTAAGTATTTCGGTTCTTTGGGATTAATTTCAATCTTTTCCCTTATTCTTCTGATATGCACCGTAACGGTTTTATCGTCCGAATAAATTGCCGGCTCGTTCCACACCTTTTCATAAATCTGTGAGGCGGAAAGAATTCTGCCGAGATTTTCCATAAGCACTTCGAGGATGCCAAGTTCCGTGGCTGTAAGTTTAACGGGCTCGCCGTCAACGGTTACGGTTTTGGAAACCGTATCAAGCGAGAGACCGCCGGTTGTAATCACGCCGTCTTTCGGCTTGATTGAGCCGAGCGAGGTGTAACGGCGAATTTGCGATTTAACTCTGGCGATTAGCTCTAGCGGATTGAACGGCTTGGTAACATAATCATCGCCGCCGAAGGATAGCCCCGCTATCTTGTCGGTATCCTCACTCTTGGCAGAGAGAAAGATAATCGGAAACTGTTTGCTCTCCCTGATTTTGAGAGTGGCGGCAATTCCGTCCATAATGGGCATCATCACATCCATCACACAGCAGTGAATTTCGTTTTCCGAAGCGAGTTTAACAGCCTCCGCTCCGTTTTCCGCCTTTAGCACATTGTAGCCTTCATGTTTCAGATAGATTTCAATAGAGTTGAGAATCGCAACATCGTCATCACAAATTAAAACCGTAAACATAATAACCTCCGGAACCGGTGTCTTCGGGATTGCTTTCCCTTGAACCGATTATACAGTAACACACAATTTCTAACATTAAAGACCGAAATTATTACAAAATTTCAAAGATTGGGCAAGTGCTTTTAACTACTTGCCCATCTCATGTTGTTTAATTATTTTCTTATTTTAGCCCTTACCTTGCGAAGCGCCTTGCGGGCGGCAGCCGCCTTTTCCACAAAGAGATAACCCGCTTTATTCATTATCATATCCGCTTCGCCCATAAACTCGGTGTATTCCGGGCAGAAACCCTGCTTGAATTTGAAAATGCCGTGAAGAGGATTGTTTTCATCCGGGTAGCCGCCCCTGAAGTCATACCAGTTGCAGCCCTCTTCTATTGCCCATTTAATCATTGACCACTGCACAAGATAAGTCGGCATAAGGTTGCGGTGAGAGTTTGAAGAAGCGCCGTAAACATACCAGACCTTGTCGCCTACGTGCACATCAAGCGCGCCCGCAAGAAGTTCATCTTCATAATAAGCGAAATAAATTCTCGCGTCGTCGCCGAAAGCATCCATAATTCTTTCAAAATAAGAAGTGTCTCTGGTGGCGAAATTATCTCTCTCGCCCGTTACGAGCATAAGTTTATGAAAGTCCTCACAGGCTTCTCTGCCCTTGATTTCAATTCTTATGCCCTTGCGCTCGGCAAGGCGGGTGTTGTAACGGGTTTTCGAGTGGAAACCTGCCATTACTTCGTCGGGCGTTTTGCCGCCGACATCAAGGCGGAAAATATATCGCGCCTGTATTGTGTCAAAGCCCGCTCCCCTTTCCTTAAAAGAAAAACCGATTGATTTGAGGAGGTCGATATACTCCGTATTATCGTAAGGAGTGTCGGTATCGATTTTGAAAGTATAGGCACCGTTTTTCTTACCGTATTGCGCGGCGGATGTCAGAAGTTCCCTTACGGTGTCTGCATCTGTCAAATCACACACGGGGCCTCTGGGGGCGTACATCATTTTGAAAGGAGTCATAGGAATCTGACGGATGAGCACCGCGCATACGCCTTTGATATTGCCCGCTTCATCTCTCGCGATAAAGCCTGTCCAGTCCCATTCTTTTTTTACTTTGCCCCAGGCGGAGGTCTGCATCATATGTCCTTTGGGATGGGAATATACAAATCTGTCAAATTCAGCCGCTTCGTTTATTTTAACTGTTTCCATTGTTATATAACTCCTTTGCTCTTTCGGCAAGCGCCGTTTTTTCGTTGGGAATTCTGTCCGATATAACATCGTCAAAAAGCGTATTGAGAATTCTGCCGAGCACCGTCCCTTCGGGGATTCCCATTGCTATAAGGTCCGCTCCGTTTATTGCAAGGTCTTTTATGCCGAAGCAGTTTTCGCGGGAAATTATTTCTTCATACCGCTTTCTGCCGGCTTCGTTTTGCCCGAGCGCCTCTTCTGCGAAAGCGGGATTCTGCGCCCTGATATCTGCTTCTCTCACGGCAAACAGGTCTTCCATTATTTCCGTACCTAGAGTGCCGATATATTTTCTCATCGTTTTATCGCTGAACTGCTCGGGCATAAAACCGTGATATTCAACAAGAGCAATCACTCTGTTTTTCATACGGTTTGAAACCTTGAGCCTGTTCATTATGCCACGCGTGATTCCGGCGCCCGCGTGTGCGTGAGAATAAAAATGATCAACGCCGTTTTCATCGGTCGATTTGCAGGAGGGTTTGCCTATATCGTGCAGAAGCATTGCAAGGCGTATTTCCGCGTCGGGAGGAGAATATTCGGCGGCTTTGCAGGAGTGATACCACACATCGTAAATATGCCTCTCGTGATTCTGTGCACAGCCTTTTTCGGCTTTCAGTTCGGGAATAATCTCAAATATCACATCGGAATATTCATCAAGGAACTCCGCGTCCGCAAAGGGAAGCATTTTACAAAGCTCCGAAACTATTCTTTCGCTGCTTATATTAGCGAGCAGGCCGCGGTTTCTGTGAATTGCGGCGGCCGTTTCGCTGTCAAGCGTAAATCCGAGCGTGAGCGAAAACCTGAGAGCCCTGAGAATCCGCAGGCCGTCTTCGTTAAAGCGCCTGTCCGCTTCGCCTACGCATCTGACTATTTTATTATTAATATCTTCAATACCGCCGAAAGGATCAACAAAGCCTTTAAGCGGAGAATAAGCAATCGCGTTGCAGGTGAAATCGCGCCTTGAAAGGTCAAGCGTTACCTCGCGCGTAAACTCTACGCTGTCGGGTCTGCGGTTATCGGAATAATCGCCGTCTATCCTGAAAGTGGTGATTTCAATATGCTCGCCATCGATTATCACGGTCACGGTGCCGTGCTTTATGCCCGTTTCAATCACCCTGTAATCCTCAAAGAGTTTTTCTGTTTCCTGAGGCAGAGCGGAGGTTGTGATATCCCAGTCATTTACCGGGCGACCCATAAGCGCGTCGCGCACCGCTCCGCCGACAACATAGGCCTCAAAGCCTGCGGCAGAGAGAATTTCAAGCGCCTTATTGACTTGTGAAGGAATATCAATTATCATATCATTAAAGGAGTGAGAAAGATGAATATACAGATTTTCGGCACCAACAAATGTTTTGATACCAAGAAAGCACAGAGATATTTCAAAGAGAGAAACATCAAGTTTCAATTTATAGATTTAACCCAGAAATCAATGAGCAAAGGCGAAATCGCGAGCGTGAGGGCAAGTCTCGGCTGTCCGCTCGAGGACCTGATAAACGAAAAATCGAAGATGTATGAAAAATCATATATCAAATACCTCGCGGGCGAAGACGCAAAAATTGAAAAACTGCTTGAATACGGAGAACTTTTTAAAACTCCGATAGTACGAAACGGCAAGCAGGCTACAATCGGATACTGCCCCGAAGTGTGGAAAACCTGGGAATAATCAATAGCACTCAAACTTGCTGATTGTGGCAAAGCACCTCGCCTGCTCAATCACAAGTTTAAAATAACGCACTCTGATTTCCTTGAATCTGCATATATGTTTATAGCCGATTACCGTTCCCTTTTCGAGTCTTTTCCATTTACCCGAAATCTGAGCATAGAGCGTGAATTTTTCAATCTGCTGGCCCGTGGCTATATGCTCGCCGAGCACGACTTTGTCAATATCATATTCGTCGCCGAGGTCGAGTATCAGTTCACTGCCTTCGGGATTATCTCCGCTGTGCCAGTAACTGTCGCTGTCCGGCTCAAGAATTTGCTGACCTGTATGCTCTTCGTCAAGGTGACGGTTATCGGTCATCACCGAATCGTCGGCTAAGTTTTCATTAAAGTCAATTTCAAGCTGCGCGCCCATACTCAGAAGCGTTTCGATATCCTTTTCGTTTATCTTGCCCGAGGGCATCGGCGGGATATTGAGAAGAAGATTGGCATTTGCGCCGACCGAGTTATAATAGATATCCATAAGTTTTGAAAGCGGTTTCACGCTGTAATCATCTGATGAATGATAAAACCAGCCTTTTCTTATGGAAACATCGACCTCCGCCGGATACCATATAAGTTTATTGCAGTTTTTGATAACCTTCCTGCTGCCGAGATCAACGGCGGTGGGATTTATTTTTTTAGGCGGCTTTGAAACATCGGTCTGACTCTGCGCGGCAACTGCGAGGCTGTTACAGTGATAATAAGGCACTACGCTCCACTCACTGCTCCTGCCTACGCCCGCTTCATTGCCGCACCAGCGCACATCGGGCCCGCATATGCTGATAACTGCGTCCGGCTGATACATTCTGATAAGGCTGTAATAAGCGCTCCAGTCATAGTCCTGCTTTCTGCCGTTAGGGCCTTCGCCGCACGCGCCGTCAAACCACACGCAGAAGAGTTTGCCGTAGTTTGTCAGAAGTTCTTTAAGCTGATTTTTAAAGAAGGTATTGTACGCTTCGCCCGAGCCGTAGGTTTCCTCGTGTTTATCCCAGGGGGAAACATAGACACCGAATTTAAGCCCGAATTCTTCACAGGCTTTGGCACACTCGGCAACAACATCTCCCTTACCGCCGCGCCATGAAGAAGACTTGACACTGTGGTCAGTATATTCGGTCTGCCAAAGGCAGAAACCGTCGTGATGCTTGGCAGTGAGAATAAGCCCTTTCATACCGGCGAGTTTACACAGTTTAACCCACTGACGGCAGTCGAGTTCCTCGGGATTGAAAAGATCGGGATCTTCGTTTCCGCTGCCCCACTCACTGTCGGTAAAAGTGTTCATACCGAAATGAACAAAGGCGTAAAACTCTGTTTCCTGCCAGCGAATCTGCCTTTCGCTCGGCACTATCGAAGCGGCATATTTAACAAAATCAGGAGTATTTGACAAGGTAATACCCTCCCGTAAAAATATCTTATTTATTTTATCATTATATAAGAATTATTTCAAGGAATAAAAAAGATTTGGTCTTATATTTCCATATGGATTATGCTCCGCATATCCTTTGTGGCGGGCGGATGATATCCGCCCCTACGGAGTACGCATTAAAAAAACAGTTATTAATCATACTAACTCAGCGGCACTTAGGAAGGACGCAAGAAGCGATGAAAACAACGCATTTATGAGCGAAGACAGTATCGGGATACGGCGAGCGAATAAAGGCGTTGAGAAAAGAAAAATATAATCTCTTCCTTATAGTCAATTACCGCAAAACAACAAAAAGAACTGCGAGTTATAAACCCGCAGTTCATCAAAACTTTTTTCTTTTCGCTTTTCGCGCTTATTGCTACGACCGGATTAAGTCTCAAAGGAGACTTTCATCAGTTCCTTTACTGTTGTAACGCCCTCTTTAACATACTCCGACGCCGCCATATGCAAGGTATGCATACCGTCTTTAAGTGCCTGCTCTTTGAGGTCTCTGGTGCTCGCCTTTGAAGTTACGAGATGTTTGAGGTCCTGAGTCATTTCCATAATCTCAAAAACAGCGGTTCGGCCGTAGAAACCGGTATCCGAGCACATCGGACATCCGCCCGGCTCATAGATGGTAAGAGGTTCGTCAACAGGGAATCCCATATACTTCTTTTCGTCTTCGGTTGCCTCTCTGGGTTTCTTGCAGTGGGGGCAGAGTTTACGCACAAGACGCTGGGCTATGATACCAACGACAGAGTCCGCAAGAAGGAAGGATTCAACACCCATATCAAGAAGACGGGTGATGGTGGCAGCGGACGAGTTAGTATGCAGGGTGGAAACAACCAAGTGGCCCGTGATAGATGCCTGAACAGCTATGGAAGCAGTTTCATAGTCACGGATCTCACCGATCATGATTATATCCGGGTCCTGACGCAGAATGGAACGAAGGGCGGAAGCGAAGGTAAGGCCCGCCTTTACGTTAACCTGAACCTGGTTAAGACCGGAGATGTTGGCTTCAACAGGGTCTTCAACGGTGATTATGTTAACCGCGTCGTCGTTAAGTTCGGAAAGCGCGGTATAAAGCGTGGTGGATTTACCTGAACCCGTAGGTCCGGTAACAAGGATAATGCCGTTGGGGTTTGATATGATGTGATCGAAGCGCTCAAGTTCCCAGGGTTTCATACCGAGCTGAGCCTTGGTACGGGTAAGGGCAACGGTTGAGGCAATACGCATAACTATCTTTTCACCGTATGAGGTGGGAAGGATGGATACACGGATATCATACTCGCTGCGGTCAACGTTGATTGTGATACGTCCGTCCTGAGGCTTACGTTTTTCGGCGATATCAAGGCTCGCCATAATCTTAAGGCGGGTTACGATAACAGGCATAAGCATAATATCGTAAGTCATAACCTTGACAAGAACACCGTCTATACGGTAGCGGACAACAACCTGTGTTTCCTGAGCGTCAATATGAATATCGGATGCGCGGGAACGGACAGCTTGCTCGAATATTGAGCGAACAAGCATAACGATGGGCGCGGAATTGAGGTTTTCCTGTTCACGCTTTTCTTCTTCGCTGAGTTCGGTGGTCTTCTGCTCCCTGTCCTTTGTGAACTGCTCTGCCGCGGACATCGCTTCGTCTGAGCCGTAATACTTATCGAGCAAGTGGTTAATCTCGCTCATGGTAGCGATTTTAGGCTCAATCTGGCAGCCGGTAATCATGGAGATATCGTCAAGCGCGTTCACATCGAGGGGATCCGCCATAGCAAGCGCTATGCTGTCATGCGTTTCGGTGAGGAACTCGATGGGGCAGACATTGTGCTTTCTGAGAATGCTGCCGCTTACAAGCGAAACGATTTCCTGAGGCAGAGTCATCGCTCTGAGGCTGATATAAGGCACATTGAGCAATTCGCCCTGAGCCATAGCAATCGCCTGAGCGTCGCAGAATTTAAGGTCGATGAGACTTTCTCTCAGGGGTTTGTTGTTCTTTTCGGCATCGGCTATTGCCTGTTCAAGTTTTTCTTCGGAAATTTTACCTTCTCTTAAAAGAATATCGCCGATGTTGCTTCCGTCTCTGTTGAATATCAATTTAATCACCTGTAAATAAAAATTTTGCGTGAGAGGATAAATATAATTATCTTATAATAAAGAATTTTTGTCAATAAAAATTTTCAGATGAAATATCAGCCGATTGTGCAGTTGAGGGCAGAGTCTCTTACGGGTTCAAGGTAGGCACCGGAGCCGCTGCCTCTCTGCTTATAAACTCTGCTGCTGTCGGGGTAATACATTTTGAGGTCATCCTGACCGTGCGGATGGTTTTTGATTTCGGCTCTGAGTATATGAGGAGGAAGGTCGATGGGCATTATATGGTCTCCACCGGCCCTGTTCCAGCAGCCGACTGCAAAATAAACGCAGTTGAGCGCAATTGCTTCCCAGTAGTTATGGTTCACTATGAAATCGGACATACTGCTGAGTTCCGAGGCGGTAATATCCCTGACCATATAAACGCAGTTGTCAAGGCCTCTCTTGTTGCCGTTATATGACTCAAGGTTGTAGTAAACACCGAAGCCGTTTATCTGCGCAAAAGCGGATGTACCTACCGATACTCCCTCGCCCTTATGGCAGGTATATGCGCCCACTTTAATATCCTTGCCGCTCAGGTTTTCAACATAAATAAACGCGTGAGGGGTGGAATACAGTTTGCGCCAGTTGGAGCAGAGGTAAAGGCGGGCAACAGGCTCGTTGCCTGCGGCGCTTGCGGCCATAACAGAGGCAAGCGAGAAAACTATTGCCAGTGAAAAGATTACACATAAAACTCTTTTTAATACTTTTACGGATTTCATTGTCTTTCTCCTTGGTAATACAGATTGAACTGAACTGAAATTTATTATACACATTTTTAAAAATTATTTCAACACCCTGCTGAATAAATACAGTATTGCAATAAACAGCAAAATGGCTTATAATGACAATAACAAGCAAAAAGGGATTAAAAGTATGAGGCTGATAAGTGACAAAAGCATTATCGGAAGAGACCGGAGAATAGTCCTTTTCCGGCTGGAAGAAAATGACAGCCCTGCCGAAACGGTCTGCCTGCTGTCGGGTATTTTCTCTCAGCCCTGCGCCGTTGTAAAAACACCCATAGGAGAGCACCGCCTCCCCGCAGGCGTATGCGGCAATATCGATCTTATGAAAAAATCCCTTGAAGAGGTAAAAATACTGAGCATTGAAATCGGAGAAGGCAAAGGAAAAACCGATGTCACCTTTACGGTTGATTATTCACTCGGAGACTTAACCTGCACCGGTCCGCTCGAATATGATTTTTACTCTCTGCTTATCGGTTACGGATTGAATTTCTCACTGTAAGGAGCAATATTATGAAAAAGTTTTTTACTGTTTTTACCGCAATCGCTCTTATTCTTTGCATTGCTTTTTCACTCGCAGCCTGCGGCAAAAAGGCTTCTCCCGCTAAAGCGGATAAATTCGACGACCTGGTAATGCAGGATGCCGCCGACGAAAGCCGTACCATTTCGTTTGACAACGGAGTATATACAGACAACCGCAACGGAAGGAGTTATACAGGGCTCTATCAGTATTTCAATGATACCCTGAGGCTTTCGCCCTACGGTCAGAACTATGTTTATCATTACAAAGTGCAGTATGACGAAGACGGAAACATTTCCGGAATGACAAATGACCAGACGACATTTGTCATTGCAAAAAAATAAAACAGTTTAATATTAAAGACCTGCGATGCCGCAAAGCACCGCAGGTCTGTTTTTATCCGCAGAAATAATCGGACTCGATATAATCTATATCCCTCTGCTTGAGCGCAGTGAAATCGTCAAAATTGTTTACCGTCCATACGCCGATTTCAAGCCCTCTTGAGCGGAAGGCGGAAATCATTTCATCATCAAGCAGATTATAGTCAACGTCGATTGAAAAACCGCCCTCAAAGCATCTTTCGTAGCCGAGATGCTTTTCGCCTGAGCCGTGAGTGAGCATAACGGGGATATCTGGTACATACTCTCTTGAAAGGGTTATGTTTTCAAAATCAAACGACTGCACTATACATTTCTTGAGATCATAGACCTCAGCCATAAGGTCATAGATATCCTTAATCTGCTCTCTGCTGAGTTTGCTTTTGATTTCAACGAAGCATATCATATTGTTTTGCTTCATTATTTCAAGATATCTTCTGAACGGGCAGACATAAACAACATCGTCTGTTGTATTGTTTTTTACCGGCTTTGAGAGAAGGGTTTCGTAATCGGTTTCTTCCGCAATCATAACGGTGCCGTCGGCAAATCTCACCTCAGAATCGTGATTGATTATGAATTTGCCGTCGGCTGTGATTCTGACATCCGTCTCCGCGCCGTCGAAGCCGTTTTCAGCCGCCTTGATGAAAGCGAGTTCTGTGTTTTCGGGATATTTTCCGCTGTAGCCCTTATGGGCAATAAACTTTACTCTTCCCATCATCTTGTTTTCATAGCGGGAGTAACAATTGAAGCGGCAAGCCTTGCGGCAGGCATAGTCTGAAGCGTGATATTGCCGGGGCCTGTGACAACGGTATTGAAGAGACCTTCGCCGCCGAAAAGAACATTCTTGACGCCGCTTACGGTCTCGATATCCATCTTGCAGGTGGCATCCATCATTGCAAGTATGCCCGTGTCAAGGAGAATTCTTTCACCGGGAGCAAGAGTCTTGGTTTCGGCCATACCGTCAATCTCTATGAAAGCGATGCCGTTGCCGCTGAGCCTCTGCATAACGAAGCCTTCGCCGCCGAAGAAACCCGCGCCGAGTTTTTTCTGGAAAAAGATATTAAGTTCAACACCTGTGGTGGAAGCGAGATAAGCGGATTTCTGGCAAATTATATCTCTGCCCGGAGTGATGGGCACTGCGAGAATCTGACCGGGAAGAGAGGACGCGAATGCGATATATCCGTCTCCGCCGACGGCTGTGTAGATATTGTTAAAAAGGGCTTCGCCCGTGATGGCCTTTGAAAAGATTTTGCCGAGGCCGCCGCCGGAAGTCTGCATCTGCATATTGCCGCTCATCCAGCTCATTGCTCCGCCCTGACATTTGATGCTTTCGCCTGCGGAAAGAGCGATTTCAACTACGGGAAGCGGTGTGCCTTTAATTTCGTAATTCATAAAAATCCTCCGATGAATTGATTTTGTTTATTATACTACATATAGTATATAAAGTCAAATAAAAAGGTGCGGACCCACAAGGAATCCGCACCGTTTGTTTTATAACGGATTATTCGTTTGTAATGTCATCCTGAAGATTGACAGCCTTATCAAAGAGGGCGCATACATCTTCGCCGGGAGCCTTGGTAATAAGGGTTACAACAACAGATACTATCATACCTACTATGAAAGCGGGAACGATTTCATAGATTCCGGTATCGGCAAGGAACACAAGCCAGAGAATATCCGTAACAGCACCTGCTATGATACCTGCAAGAGCACCTGCGAAATTAAATCTCTTCCAGAATACAGAGAGAAGAATTGCGGGGCTGAACGCGGCGCCGAAAAGGCCCCATGCATTTCCGACAAGGTCCATAATTGTGCCGGACTTGGGATTGGCTGCGATAAGGATTGAAACAACAGAAATCGCAAGAACAACAAGTCTGCCTACCCAAAGCATTTCTTTGTCGCCCGCATTGTTTTTGCGGATAATAGGCTTGTAAACATCGCTCGCGAATGCGGAGGATGAAGCAAGAAGCTGAGAGTCAGCCGTTGACATTGAAGCGGCAAGGATAGCGGAAAGAAGGATACCGCAGATTGCCGCGGGGAAGAGCGCTCTTGACATCTGGATGAAAACCGTTGATGAATCTTCGATTTCGCCGAGAAGCATATGACCGATAGCGCCGGCGGCAACGGAGAATATAACGATGAGCCAGTTCCAGGTGATGCCGATTTTTGCGCTCTTTTTAAGAGCCTTGTCTGATTTAAGAGCCATAAATCTTACGATAATATGAGGCATACCGAAGTAACCGATACCCCAGCCGAGGCCGGAAATGACATCTTTTGCATTGGTGAAAAGTTTGAAATAACCGTCGGGAAGCTGAGTAGCGGTTTCTGCGCCCTGGCCGCCTTTGATTGCGAAAAGAGCAAAGATTGGAGCGGCAAGAAGGGCGGCAAGCATCAGAAGACCCTGGAAGAAGTCGGTCCAACAAACAGCTTTATATCCGCCGAGGAAAGTGTAAAGCACGATGATAGCGGCGGCAACATACATTGCAACCTTGGTGTCAATACCGAGAACGGTGTTGAAAAGAGTGCCGCAGGCTTTCATGCTGGATGCCGCATATACGGTGTAAGCAACAAGGAAGATGATTGCGCATACAACTCTGATAACCGAATTCTGAGAAAGGAAACGGTTGGTAAGATACTGCGGAATGGTGATTGAGTCATTGGAAGCAATCGTAAACTTACGCAGACGGGGAGCAAGGAAAATCCACGCAAGAGCGTAGCCTATTGCAAGACCGATTGCAATCCACGCCTGACCTATACCGAGGGTATAGATTGATGCGGGAAGACCCATAAGAACCCATGCGCTCATATCGGAAGCGCCTGCGGAAAGAGCGGAAACCCAGGGACCCATCTTACGGCCGCCGAGGAAGTAATCTTTCTCACCGCCGTTTTTGGACTTTATGAAGAAGAATACGCCGATTCCTATCATAAAGCAAAGATAGATGATGAAAATAATGTTTTCTACATTAAACATATAAGCACCTGCCTATAAAAAATTTCGTGTGATTATATCACATTTAATACAAGAATGCAATACAGAACGGAGTACAGAATAAATTCTGCACTCCGCTGACAGTTATTATTATATTTCCTTTATATATCAAGGACTTGCAAATTTTGAATTTACAAGAACGAAAATCGAACAGAAATTATACTTATTTGCCGAGTTCAAGTGTCCTTTTGTATGATGCCCTGACAGCCTCGATAACACTGCTTCTGAATGCGCCGTTTTCAAGCGCTCTCACGCCCTCAATGGTGGTGCCACCGGGACTGCAGACGGAATCCTTGAGGTCGGCGGGAATTCTGCCGCTCTCGGTCATCAGTTTCGCGGAGCCCTCAATCATTTTTGCGGCGTAAAGATAAGCCTTGTCTCTGGGCACTCCGATTTCAACCTGACCGTCTGCAAGCGCTTCTATCATAAGGTAAGCAAAAGCCGGACCGCAGCCCGTAACTATTGAATAAGCGTCGATCTTGCTCTCTTCAATAACATCAATCGCGCCGCAGCCTTCGTAGGCGGAAATAAAGGTTTTCAGTTCTTCTTCTGTAATACTTTCATCGGGAGCACAAAGAGTCATACCGGCGCCTACCGAGCAGGGAACATTGGGCATAATCCTGATTACGGGTACATCGGTGCCGAGAAGGTTTTTAATCTTTGAAACGGCTGTGCCGGCCGCCATTGATACAAAAACAAATCTGTCTCCTCTGTCCGCTATGAAATCTTTTACCGTACCGAGCACGGAAGGCAGAGCCTGAGGCTTTACGGCAAGTACGATATAACGGGAATTAACCGAAATATCTTTTATATCCGTAACCGTTATTCCCGTTTCGGAAGAGAGTGAATTGACTTTTGCGGCATCTGTATCGCATACGGCGATATCGGAGGGATTGACGGTTTTGCACATTCCTCTCGCAATCGCGGAGCCCATATTGCCCGCGCCTATAAAACCGAATTTATACATTTATCTCACCTGTCCCTTTCCCTTGATTACATAATGATAAGACATAAGCTCTTCAAGCCCCATTGGACCTCTGGCGTGCATCTTCTGGGTGGAAATACCCATCTCACAGCCGAGACCGAATTCACCGCCGTCGGTGAATCTTGTAGAGGCGTTGACGTAAACTGCGGCGGAGTCGACGTTGTTTACGAAAAACTCCGCGGCGTTATCGTCACGCGTGATTATCGACTCGCTGTGACCTGTGGAATGAAGAGCGATATGGTTTACCGCCTCTTTCACTCCGGAAACGACTTTGACAGCGAGAATATAATCGAGATACTCCGTGTCGAATGAGTCCTCCCCTGCTTTTTCGCCGCCGATAATATCATATGCTTTTTCGTCACAGATAAACTTAACCGGGTTTTCTCTGCCTGACGTAAGCCTGTCATAAAGGCGCGGAAGAAAAGCGGGAGCAACTTCTTCGTCAACTATGCACACTTCGCATGCATTGCATACGGAAGGCCTTGAAGTCTTTGCATTGTCAACTATACTGAGAGCCATATCGAGGTCTGCCGTCTTTTCAATAAAAATGTGGCAGATACCCGTGCCCGTTTCTATGCAGGGCACTTTGGCGTTTTCGTTGCACGCTCTGATAAGCCCCCTGCCGCCTCTCGGGATAAGCAGGTCTATCTTTCCTCTTGCCGCCATCATTTCATTTGCACTGTCTCTTGAAATATCGTCAACAAGCTGAATTGCGTCGGAATTTACGCCCGCTTTTTCGAGCCCGTTTCTTAGAGCGCAGGTTATCGCCTTAGATGAGCGGTAAGCCTCTTTGCCGCCTCTAAGCACACATACATTTGAACTTTTGAAGCAAAGCACGGCGGCGTCCGAAGTAACATTCGGGCGGCTTTCATATATGATTCCGATAACGCCCATGGGAACAAGCACCTTGTCAATCACAAGACCGTTGGGTCGCACAACCTCACTGACGATTTTGCCGTTGGGGTCGGGCAGAAGGGCAACATCGGACATTCCCTGCGCCATCGCTTTGATTCTGCTTTCGCTGAGCGCGAGCCTGTCAAGCATCACATCGGATATAATTCCGCGTGAACTTTCGAGGTCGATAGCGTTTGCTTTCAGTATTTCATCCTGAGCCTCAAGCAGTGAATCGACCATAGACTGTATGGCGGCGTTCTTTTCTTCGGAAGAGAGCGCTTTTAAATCCTGCTTTGCTTTTACGGCTCTTTCAAGAATTTCGGAAGTGGTCATTGTGACACTCCTTTACCTTGCGGCGGCAAATCTTGTGCCTACTTTTTTGCCGTCCGATATATCATAAAGTATTTCGGGGTTTCTGCCGTTTGCGATTATCATTTCAACGCCCGCGTCCATGGCAATCTGCGCCGCGTGGAGTTTGGTGCGCATTCCGCCCGTGCCGAGGCTTGAGCCTTTGCCGCCGCCCATAAGGGTAATTTCGGGCGTAATCTCGCTCACCTCTTCAATCAGCACGGCATCGGGATATACGGACGGGTCTTTGTTATAAAGACCGTCTATATCGGAAAGGATAATCAGCCTGTCCGCTCCGATGTGCGAGGCAACGATTGCGCCGAGAGCGTCATTGTCACCTATAGCGATTTCATCGGTGGAAACGGTATCGTTTTCATTTATGACGGGAAGCACGCCGAATTCGAGAAGGCGGTTAACTGTATTCTGGAAATTAAGCAGATTCTGCGGATTTTCAACATCGTTGCCCGTAATCAAAATCTGAGCCACATTGTGGTTATACTTCGAAAACTCCTCGTCATATACATACATCAGTTCACACTGACCGACAGCGGCCGCCGCCTGCTTGGTGGGAATATCGTCGGGCTTTTTGCTGAGCATCAGTTTGCCTACGCCCATACCGATAGCGCCCGAGGAAACGAGTATAACCTCGTTGCCCGCGTTTTTGAGGTCGCTGAGCACCCTGCAGAGGCTTTCAACCCTGCGAATATTTATCCTGCCGGTATTGTGAGTTAATGTGGATGTGCCTACTTTAACTACGATTCTCATAGTTTCACCTGCATTATTCTGAAATTATATGCCCCGTTTTAAGGTTGAAGGAGAAGACTTTATCCTCGCCCTCTTCGGTGTAACGCACTTCAATTGTGTCTGCATCCGTTCTGTAAGCGGAGTGAACAACGGCGTTGTTTTCGGCAAAACTCTTTCTGAGGATTTCGAGTTCTTTATCGCCGTAATCTCCTGCGTTGTCGGATACAAAGAGAACGTCACCGAACATATTGTTGACCTTCGCGAGCAGGAGTTTCTGCTCAAATGTAAAGGTGAGATTGTCTTTTCTCAGGAAGAAAACATCGGGGTCGTTGCAGAATACTCTGCCGTTGAGATGACGGCGGAAAATGGTGTTGTTGATAGCATTCTGCGCGGAAGGAACCTCTCTGTTGACTTTAAGTTTATTGTAAAACTTGCCGCCGTAAACGAGGTCTACATCGCAGCTGATACGGCAGGCGTCAACAACGCCGAAGCCGGGTCCGAGAGGCATACCGCAGCCGAGAATAAGTTTTTCTTCGCCCACGCACTCGCGCAGGAAATCCATACCCTCGCACATAATCTGACCTCTTGATTTGCCGCAGCGGGGCTCTGTTGCCTCGGAATAAAGGAAATCAAGTTTTACCATATCATAGCCCCAGTCATTGAGTATGACATCAAAGAAATGCTTAATGTATTCGCGCACTTCGGGGTTATACATATCGAGGGTGTATGCTCCGCCCCAGGCAAAGCAGCCCCATTCCTTCTTGCCTTTTTTATCTCTTATGAGCCAGTCGGGATGTTCCTTTGCCACCTTTGAAACTCTCTGCACGGAGAAGGGAGCAATCCAGATGCCCGCAAGATATCCTTTTTCGTGAATTCTGTCGGCAATCATTTTCATGCCGCCCGGGAATTTTTCCTTATCCACATCGAGCCAGTCGCCGACATAGGCTTCGTAGCCGTCGTCTATCTGGAAAATCGAAACGGAATCCTTTGCCCTGTCAAGGCCGTCAAGGTCGCGCAGGATGATTTTTTCGTCGATTTTCTGGAAGTAGTTGTACCAGGAAGTATAGCCGGAAAGGTGTTTTATTTTGGGCTGACGGAGATTTAGTGAGCCGAAGTAGGCATCAAACACTTCGTCATATGAGCCGCCGAATACTTTTACATTGAGCAGTTCGTAATCGGAATCCGCGCTTACGCCTTCAATATCCTTTATAATACGGAAGGTATTTGCGGGGTTATCCATTTCAAAGATTGTATAGCCGTTTCTTTCGCCCGCAGAGCCGAAGAGTTCAAGGCTGTCACCCTTGCGGAAATAGGTGTAGGTGAAAGAGTGGTATTTGCCGGGTGTGCCGTAATCGGTGAAAAGATAGTCGCCCGACATCGAGGCAAGGCGTCTTGTGAAAGCGCTTATTTTGGAAAGACCGACAACATCGTCAACCGTATCGGTCTTTTTGACCTCACACGTGGTTGACCAGGACTGGAAGCCGTTTACGAAGAAAACTTCGTCATCCGACATTGTCTTTTTTGCCTCAAGCGCAAATGAAAACAGGTCAATTCTCTTTTTGGGGTGAAGCACGCATTTTAATTCGCCTTCGCTCACGGAAATATCAAGAGAATACAAATCGGTTTCGGTTTTATCCGACTTTACTTTTCTGCCGTTTTCAATATAAGTAAGAACGGGAACAAAATCAAACATCCGGTTACCTCCGTTATTATAATGCAGGGAGAAAGCCGTCACGCGTATAAGATTCGGCTTCCTCCCTGAAATGATTATTGGTGATTATCTGCTCTGAAGAGCAAGGTTTCTGGTGATTTTATTGCAGAAATCGTTGGCTATACGGTTAGTCCAGAATTTACTGGGTGTGACGGCATATTTGCCGTCTTCCGCAAGTACTTCTTCCTCATAAGCGGAATAGAGGTCATCCGCCTTGTCGGAACGGATTGTCGCTTTCCAGTCAACGTCATCGACATTGTCCTTTGCGAAGTACATAATATGATAGCCGTAAGTTGTTTCAACTATTTCACAGTCGCCGACTTTTCTTGAAGAGTCAAATGACCAGTTGAGGAAGGGCTCAACATAACTGTCGGTAACTCTGATTCCGGCATAGAGACCGCCGCTTTCGGTGGAGCCGGTATCATCGGAATGCTCTTTTGCGAGTTCAGCGAAAGATTCCTCGGTGGCTTCGCCGTTTTTCCACTCGGCAAGATATTCCTCTGCCTTCTTTTTGGCTTCGGCTTTTTCTTCGTCGGTGGGATTGCTTGAATCTTCTGCGTTGAAGGATACAAGAAGATGGCGTACATCAACGCTGTGGCCGTTGTATGCGGGCTTTTCAATGAAAACGATATAAGCGTCTGTTTCATCGGTGAAGATGTTTACATCGCCTGCTTTACGCGCGGAATCGAATGCCCAGTCTGCGGCGGCATCATTGAGAGTGCCGTTGATTGTTTCATACTTTGAGTGAGTGGATTCGGTGGTGTATTCCTCGTCCTCTTCCTTCTCATCCTTTGCTTCCTCTGCGGTTTCTTCTGCCGCATCCTCTGCTTTATCTTCAGCCTTGGTATCTTCTTTTTTCTTGCTGTCAAGATATTCGCCGATTGCCTTTTCGAGAGAAGCCTGATCGGTTACCTTGTCAAACACGGCGTTAGCATCTGCAAAGAGAGCTTTGTTTGCCTTCTCCTGCCTTGCCTTGAGAGCGTCATCGCTTTCGCCTTCTTTTGCTTCAAGCACTTCGCCTCTGAATACATAGTAACGAAGGTCGGTATAATCATAAAGTTTCTTGTTGTCTTTGTACTCTTTTTCAAGTTCTTCTTCGGGAATATCGGTGCCGAATTTTTCCTGCTTATACTCACGGTAGTGCTCATAGATTTCCTGAGCCTCGATGAGCTTTCTGAGTTTTTTCTCGGTGATACCTGCGCCGAAGGAGGACTGAAGGTATGCGTTGAGTGAGAAGCCGTTTTCGCTTGCGGAAGATCTGTAGTTCTCTATGGTTTCATCGATTTCAGCCTTGATGTCATCATCGATTTCATAGCCTGCCGCTTTTGCTTCATCGTTGAATGCTTTTATAGCCTGGGCAAGTTCAATAGCCTGAGTTCTGAAATACTCTTTGTAGGTAATCTCGTTGCCGTCTTCATCCTTGGTGGTCTGCTTGTCGGGCGCTTTGGTTGAATCATAATACTGACCTGCGGAAGCACCGTACTGCGACATATACTGGGAAAGATTGACCATATAGGAATAGGCGTTGTAGTAATAATAATTGAATTCGCTTGCGCTCAGAGAAGTGCCGTCGGCAAACTTCAGAGCGGGAGCAAGTCTTCTTACGATGCCGGTGTTTTTAGCAACGGTGTAGCCGAGACCGAGCACGATTGCGCACACAAGAACTATGGCAACCGCTTTCTTTGCTATTTTGCCTACGGTCTTGCCTTTTTCAATGCTCTTGGCATTCTTTTTGTTTGCTTTGGCTATTCTTTCTTTACGCTCTTCGCGGTAAATCTCAGCCTTGCTTTTGCCTTCGTTTTTAGCCATTTTAACTGATCATCCTTTACTTCTGTTTTTGGCACAGGCATTTCTGCCCTGCCGAAAGCGGACCGCCGCGCAGAAAAACCGCGCCGCACTTTCCGCATAATAAATATATATTATACTATTTTTTATATTTTTACAAGTATTTTGTAAAATTTTAAAGCAATTAATCAATAATCGGGAAACTGAGAGGCAAACCAGACATCGGTAAGTTCAAATGATCTGCCGTCAAGATAGCCGAGAATACCCGGCTCCGAAGTAAAATCAAACTTGAGTTTATATGAGCAAAGAAACTGCTTTTTGTAGCCGAGAGACTTATTCAGGCGGTTTGTGCCGTATTTGCCGTCGCCCACAAGAGGATGCCCCTCAAATGCGAGGTGCGCTCTTATCTGATGAGTGCGCCCGGTATAAAGCCTCACTTCAAGCAGAGAAAGATTATTGCCTTCTTTAAGCACGGTGTAACCGGTTTTCATAGTTTTGCCGCCCGGCACGGGCTCACTGTAAACCGCAACCTTGTTTTTCTCTTCATCCTTTGTCATATATGCGGTGAGAATGCCGCTCTTTTCTTTGAAAATGCCGTGCACTGCACAAAGATAATACTTTTCAATCTCCCTGTCTTTGAGTTTCTGATTGAGAATGCGCAGAGATTCGGCATTTTGGGCGGCGATCACAATTCCCGCCGTATTTCTGTCAATCCTGTTTACAAGCGAGGGAGCAAACGAGTTTTCGTCTGCGGGGTCATATTCTCCCCTTTCATACAGGCACCTTTTCACGCGGGTTATGAGCGTGTCATTGTATTCCGTTTCATCCGGGTGAGAAAGCAGGCCGACAGGTTTATCGAGCAGCATTATGTTTTCGTCTTCGTATATAATGCTGAGGTTTTTTGAGGCAGTGAGAAAATCATATTTCTCTTTGGCCGGGGCAAAAAACTCATCCGAAATATACATATCGACCACATCGCCCTCACAGAGTTTTTGTGAAATCTCCCCCCTGCCCGAGTTTACCTTTATTCTCTTTTTCCTGATGTATTTATACATCAGCGACTGCGGAAGCAACGGCACTGCTTTTGAAATAAATTTGTCAAGCCGCTGTCCCGCGTCGTTTTTACCGACTGTAAATGATTTCATATAATCACCGTATATTCGCAAATGCCGCCCGGCAAGGAAACAATCGCATGCCGGGCGGAAAGAATCTGTTAAGGAAATTTACAGACCGAGTGCTTTCTGGAATATGCGCACAATGCTGTATAAATAATTCTGCCAGCCGTTCTGAATTCTGGTCCAGAGGCTGTAATTGAGGTCTCCCGTAGGTCTGTCGCTGCGGCTTCCGTCAAAGCCGGAATGTATGGAAGAAATCCAGGTGATGAGACCGTTCGGGGAAGTCAGGTCGACAACATTGCCGCAACCGTCGATTGTTTCAAGTTCGGGATAAGTCTTTTCGCCGTGCATATGCAGGTCATAAGTTATAACCTCGGCAAGATGGTGGTTGTCCGAAGCGGGCTCGCCGTCCGGCTTATACACATTCTGGAATGTTGAAAGGCGGCAGTTTTCGGGATGGTCGTTGTATTTGAGCACTTTCTTCCAGATTTTGAGAGTGCTGAAATTATAGTTTACAACCGGGTCTTTCTGGCTGGCAATAATCCATATGGCGGTGCCTTTTGCCGCTTTAATAACATCGGTTGAAGGAGTAACGGTGGAAGCAAGAGGAATAACGCAGGAGAAGAAGCCGGGGAACGCTTCAAGCATAAGCCAGCACATTCCGCCGCCTGCAGATGAGCCGGTAACGGCAATCCTGGTAGTATCTACATTATCGCGGTGCTCCTCGATAAATGCGTCAAGCAGAGCGCGGAGGGGCTCAATAAAGCCTTCGTTCCAGTATTCCTTATTTTGCTCGGGGCATCTGGGAAGAAGAATGAACGCGCCGCCTGCATCGGAAAACCTTGCCTGGAATTCCGCGCTTGACCAGTAAGGCATGGAACTGTCTTCAAGCTGTTTGCCCTCATAATCGCCGTGACCTATGCCGTGAAGGAAGATTACGATGGGATACTTTGTTTTGTCGTTTTTTCCGACAGGTGAATAGAATTTGCAGTCGAGAGCGTATCCGTTTGCCTTGGGGCCGTAGTAGGACTCAAACTGACCCTTGAGGGCATCAAGACCCCTGGAAAGCGGAAGAGCCTTTTTGGAAGAGTATCTGCCGGCGTAAGAAGGCAGGCAGAGGCAGGATACGATAATCAGAGCCGCTGTGATAACAGCCAAAATTCTTCTCATTGATTTCACTTGATATTCCTCCCGAAAATTAGGATTAAAAATACTTTATTATTATAAAGCATTGAATCAAAAAATACAATACCCCAATTTTATAAAATCAAAGCCGTGCGGAAAAAATCTGCACGGCTTTTAAAAGTATTATTAAATGTTTATCAGTCTTTCTTTGAATCAAGAACCTTGTAGCAGAGTGCCGCGAGAGCGCCGCCGATGAGAGGAGCAACTATGAACACCCATACGCATGCAAGATTTTCGCCGCCTGCAAAGAGAGCGGGACCAAATGAACGAGCGGGGTTAACCGAAGTGCCGGTGAAATGAATGCCGAGCAGGTGAACGAGAGTGAGTGAAAGGCCGATTACAAGACCTGCCACACTGCCGTTTTCGGTTTTGGATGTAACGCCGAGAATTGCGAGAACAAATACGAAGGTGAGAATGATTTCGATTGCGAGGGATTTTGCTATGCTCGCGTCAAACAGAGCGTTTGCGCCGAAGCCGCAGTCACTGCCGAGGAAGGGAATCATTGCAGCCGCGCCGACGATACCGCCGAGGAACTGAGCAATAACATAGCCGAAGAAATCGGCAACTGACATTTTGCCGCTGATAAGCATTGCGATGGAAACGGCGGGGTTGATGTGGCAGCCGGAAACATTGCCGATTGAATAAGCCATTGCAACGATAACAAGGCCGAATACAATCGCTACCGCGAGGTAGTTGGGACCTTCACAGCCGATTGCGGCCGCTGTGCCGCATGCAAAGAAAACAAGAACAAATGTGCCGATAAACTCTGCGAGATATTTTTTTACACTTGACATAATAATTCTCCTTTTCCGTATTATTTAAAAAGATATACTCTTGCCTCATAGGGCTTTGTATAAAAATCATTTTTGCCGGGGTCAATCACATCGTAATTCTGAAGCACAAGTTCGCCTTCGCTCAGATTGTAGCCGACGGGAGCCTTGAACTTGACGGGGTTTTCGCTGAATGATGTGATAACAAGAAGCCTCTGCCCCTCGTAAAGTCTTTCGTAAACAAAGAGATTTTTGCTGTTTTCGTAAAGAAGATTATATTCGCCGTAAATGACTATTTCATTTTCTTTACGGAACTTTGTGAGTTTGCGGTAGTAATTGAGAAGCGAGTTTTCATCTTTCTCCGCGGCCTCAACATTTATTTCCTTGTAGTTTTCGTTAATCTTGAACCAGGGCTCGTCTGCTGTGGTGAAACCGGCGTTTTTGCCGGAATTCCACTGGACGGGAGTTCTCGCGTTTTCTCTGTTAACCTTGCTCGAAAGTTTGAGGAACTGCTTTTCGGAAAGGTGGAGTATGCCGGAGAACAGGCGGTAATTGTTGAAGGTCATAACATCCTTATATTCATAAAGATGGTCAACGCTTATGTTGGTCATACCGATTTCCTGACCCTGATAGATAAACGGAGTGCCGCACTGCAGGAAATACATTGTGGCAAGCGCCTTACCGCTCTGCACTCTGTATTTGAGTGAGCCGTATCTGTCAATTATACGGGCGTGATCGTGGTTTTCGATATAGAGGCAGTTCCAGCCTCTGCCGTACATTGCCTTCTGCCACTTTGTCATGGTGTTTTTGAGTTTCCTGAGGTTAAACGGAAGTTTAATCCAGTCGGTCACCATACAGTCGGCGTTCATATGATCAAAGGAAATAAGCATATCGAGTTTCTGATTCGGGCCTTCGCTGCAAAGTTCAACAGCGTCTTTGAGGCTTGTCATCGGGCCCTCGCCTACCGTCATACAGTCATATTCATTGGTGACAGCCCTGAATTCATCAAGATACTCGTCAAGATGAGGGCCGTGCTTATAATGCTCAACGCCCGTTGCAACGGGAAGAGGAATACCGTTGGGCAGGCCTTCAGCCTTGGAGATGAAGGTGATAACATCCTCTCTGAATCCGTCAACGCCCATATCGAGCCAGAATCTCATAATGCTCTTGACTTCTTCACGGACTTTGGGGTTATCCATATTGAGGTCGGGCTGTTTCTTTGCGAAAACATGCAGGTAATACTCATCGAGGTTTTTGTTGTATTCCCACGCGCCGCCTTCAAAAACGGAAAGCCAGTTGTTGGGGGGCTTGTTGCCCTTGCCCTTGCGCCAGATATAATAATCGTGATAGGGATTGTCAACGCTCTTGCTGCTCTCTTTGAACCATTCGTGCTCATCCGAAGTATGGTTTACGACAAGGTCCATAAAAACACGCATACCTCTTTCGTGAGCGCCGTCAAGAATCATTTTGAAATCATCAAGGGTGCCGAATTCGGGGTTGATGTTTTTATAGTCTGATATGTCGTAGCCGTAATCGGCGTTGGGAGTGGGATAAATCGGAGAAAACCAGATTGCATCCACTCCGAGGCTTTTGATATAGTCCAGTTTGCTGTAAACACCGGGAAGGTCTCCGATACCGTCACCGTTGCTGTCGCAAAAACTTCTGGTCCATATCTGATAGACAGACATTTCCTTAAACCATTTTCTGGTTATTTCAGCCATTAACATCGTCCTTTCATTCCGTTATATTCAAGCCTTGCGCGGCTGTAATTACTGATTGCCGGGCTGAGTCGTTGTGATTTCTTCCGTGTTTCCTGCGCTGTCGGGTTCATCTGCGGGCGCGGGCTCTTCGGCTACAATCGGAGAGCCGTCCTTAGCGATAAATGTAAGTTCTTTGCCCGCCTCGGAAACGAGGAAATCATAAGAGCCGTCGGGAAGCACGGTGTATTTATCTTCACCGTATAGCACATAAGCGGCATCACGCGAGGGAGCGGTGCCGGAAACACGCGTCATTCCCGGGTGGGTAAGAGTGAGCGCTTTTTCGAGCGCGAGTTTTGCGTTTACCATAGGCATTGGCACGAGTTCATTTTCGCCGAGATACTCGGCGGTAGTATTCGGCTCGGCATAAGCGCCGCAGGTTGAAAGCAGGATTTCTTTGACTTTATCACCCGTGAAGGAATTGTCTGCGCTCCATACAAGCCCTGCAATACCCGCAACGAGCGGAGTGGCCATAGATGTGCCGCTCATGTACTGATACGCGTCGGGATAACCGCAGGAATAAACATATGAGCCGGGCGCGCAGATTTCGACCTCCGGGCCTACATTTGAAAATGAGGTCATACGGTATTTGCCCTTGTTTATAACAGCAGCGGCGCCTACCAGAATTATCCTGTTTATTATATCACTTTTGCTTACCCTGTGCAAGCCTGTAAATATATATCCGGCAAAGGCGGGAGCGAAAAGTCCGGCGTTTACGGCATCCATTCTGGCGGATTCGGAATTGCCGTTTCCCGCCGCCTCAACCACGAGGAAATCATATCCTCTGTCAAGGAGTGCCGCCATAGCGTAGGTGTGAATATAGCCGTCAAACATCATGGTGCTTTTGCTCAGTGAGTTTTTCGGGTGCTCAATGGAGCTTGATTTGCCGACCGAGAAACTTACAACCTTTGCGCCCGCTTTTACATTTTTGACAAAGCCGAAAAGGATGGCGATTGTTGTATTCCACTCTCTCTGGTCTTCGGCCGCCATCCAGTCAACATAAGACACCTTCGCGCCGGGGAAGATGCCGGATATTCCTTCCGCGTTGTTCTGAAGAGCGGCAACAATGCCCGTTACGTGGGTGCCGTGTGCACCGGGTCTGTTGCGCTTTTCCTCCTTGGAATCGGGGAAGGAAACTATGCCCTGCAAATCGGGGTGAGCAATGTCAACTCCGCTGTCGACTATACCCATCATCACGGGTGAAAGCAGATTGAGATAATCCCACGCCTGCCTTGCGCCGACCGCTTCAAGCCACCAGTTTGAGCCTGAAGGATTAAGCTCATCCCAGAGCGGTTTGTCGTACTCTTCAAACGGGTCATCGGGAGTAAGAGCATCATCAGCCTTTGTTACCGTGAAAGGAACGGCGAGCAGGATTTCATCATGCTCCTCAAGCCTCTTGCACTCGGAAAGTATATCGCCGGCAGATGAGAAAACCGACGAAACGACGTACAAATCCGCAGGGGTGCACCATCCGATTGCTTTAAGGCCTTCGGAGGCGAAAAGAGAATACTTTTTGAAAAGCCCGACCGACGGATCGAGAATAAGAACTATCCTGTTTTTCATAAGGCCGTTTTTAAGGTCAAGGCGGATTACTTCCGAATCGGGAACAGCCTCATTGAAAGAATCGTTTATTGAATTGTCAGATGACGGCAGGCCGAAGAGCATAACGCTCACAATATCTCCGATTCCGTTAATACCAGGAAAAGAGAGCATTGAGAAGCCCATTACCGCCGAGAGAAACATTGCAATAAGTTTTGAAATCATTTACTGTTTTCTCTCCCCGGAAGTTTATTTTTAATCATATCAAAGGGTACCTGCGCCGTGATTACGCCCGCGAACATAACCGCACAGCCGAAAAGAGTTCTCGAAGAAAGATGATCCTTGAGAATAATCCAGCCGAAAATAACGGCAAATACCGACTCGAGGCACATCAGCAGGGATGCGAGAGCGGGAGGTGTTGTTTTCTGGCCGAAAACCTGAAACGTAAAACCGAGACAGCAGGAGCCGAGACCTGCGTAAAGAATAGGCACGGCGGCATTTTTGATTTCCTGCGGCTGAACATCTCTTTCGAATATAAGCATAAAAACAACCGATATAAGCCCTGCAAGCAGGAACTGACCGCTCGAAAGAGTGATATTGTCAACCCTGGTGCAGTAATGGTCAACAACATGAATATGAACGGCAAAGCAGAAGGCGCATATGAGCGCGCAGAGTTCACCTTTGCCGAGAGAAAAATCAGTGCCTTTATTGATACAGATGAAATAAAGACCCACTACTCCGAGAGCAACGCCGAACCAGAGATTAAGCCCTGCTTTTTTGCCTATGAACAGCCCGAAAATCGGAACGAGTATCATATAGAGGGCGGTTATAAAAGCAACCTTGCCTGCTTCAAGCCCGTAGGTGAAAGCGTGCTGCTGTAAGGTGGTGCCGGCAAAAAGGGCTGTGCCGCACACGAGCGTGCCCGCCGCAACATTTTTAGGGCTGAAAAGTTCAGCCGGTTTTTCACCGGGATTCTTCTTTTTT
>JAEEGL010212870.1_pt1 | contig 31906 bp, 22 predicted proteins | sample 9134231 | NCBI WGS metagenome assembly JAEEGL01 (sample SAMN16246548, study PRJNA631951) | gut metagenome | biome: gut microbiome; feature: rumen; material: fiber-attached | host: Bos | place: Iran: Karaj | collected 2018-10 | reverse complement strand
TAAGAATCAATAACGTGCTCGTTTGTAACAAGGTATTTAACAGGCTTATTGGGATCGCCGATAAAGAATCCGGATCCGCCGGAGTACTCTCCCTCTCCATTGTTCCCAAAATCCATATAGTAATAGAAATCCCAGCCGTCATACACGCAATATGCTGCGTCCTTTACATAAAAGACGATGGGTACAACCCCGGCAGTGGTGTCGTTATTATATGCCGCATATGAGCTGAAAGGGGTTATTCCAAGCCCTGTCACCATCATAAGTGCCGCAAAAACCACTGCAAAGATCTTTGTAGCAATTCTCTTCATAGTTTGTTCTCCTTTTCGTCCCGCTGTGCGGATTATTTACATGATACAATCGATCACAACTGCCGTATAATTGTCCTGATGCGGATTTGCATGAGCGAGCACCGATTGCTCAAGACTTGCACATGCCTGTGTGGGATCCGATAATCTGAGCGCACTCATCATCTCCTCTTCCGTAACCACGCCCCCTACTCCGTCTGAACAGGCGATGAGTACGTCTCCGTCCCTGAGAGGGATCGGCCGCACAGTCAGGTCTATCTGTTCTATCCCTACCATGCCCAGAAACGAGGTCAGTGCCGCATCTTCCTTTCCTTCGCTCGCATCCTCGGGGTGCATGTTGCCTACTCTGATCTCCTCCAGATATCTGTCGTGAAGGATATTATGTTCGGAATTCAGCCTTATCAGCTTTCCTTCCCTGAAAAGATAGAAGTAACTGTCCCCAACACTGGCGAAATACAGCTTCTCGTTAAAAATGACACCGACTATCGCAGTGCTTCCGCCATCTCCGCCTATAAGAGCCTCCACATCATCGGAAGCTTTTATTATGCCGCTTCTGAGCTGCATGGAAATGTCTCCGGTCCGGTCAAGGTCAAGGAATGAGTTTCTGAGGCTTGTCACCGCAGTTTCGCTTGCAAGCTTTCCGTCTTTCATTCCCCCCATTCCGTCACATACCGCAAAAAACAGTCCCTGTTCTTTGGCTTTAACAACGTCGAATGCATTTGCTATGGTGAAGGAATCTTCCTGATTCTGCCTTGAACCTATGCCCTGCAGGTTTCCGAGTTTGTACGAGAGAAGCCTCTTGATCGCACCCTGCGGATTATCCTGCTGTATGCCGGCAGCATTTGCCTCGGGTGGTGCAACAGTCTTTAATATCTCACTCTCATTTTTCCTTTTTCTTTTAAACGGCATATCTTACTCACCCGTATTCTCGTCCTTCCGGTCCTGCCAGTTGAACTTCTCGTTACAGAGGGCAACAAATATGAATTTGCTCTCACCCAATTCTATAACATCTCTGTCATTCAGAACGGTGGGAACATATACCGGATCATCATTGACATATATCGCATTGGTGCTCTCACCGGGGATCAGGTGGAAATTATTATTCTTGGGATCGTATCCGATGCGTGCATGGTTTTCTCTTGTTATAGTGGTATCACCCTTGATAACAATATCGTTTTTGTCCGTACGGCCTATGGTGTTGTTTTTACCGTAAATGCGGTAATCTCTTCCCTTTTCAACACCTTCGATACATGCAAGCCAGCCAACCACGGGATCGATATTTGTACTCTTCTTTATCATGGCTACCGTCTTTCCGGTATCATCGCTTTCGCTCTCTTCTTTAGCGCCACGATAACCTGCGGGAGCAACTGTTGCTCCGACCTCCGAAGATGCAGAAGGCATCATGGAAGGTGCTCCGACAGTCTTGCCGATGCCCGAATCTCCGACGGGGCTGATTGATCCGACAGTCTTGCCGATGCCTGTATCTCCCCCGCCAAAATTGATCATATGGGAACCTCCGTTACAATACGGACAGGACTGATACAGATCAGTGTCGTAAAGATGTCCGTTAGCGCATTCTGTAAGTGCCATAATTCTCCTCCTTAATTGAATGATAAGTTATCAATACCATGTATAGTTGACATATGGGGTCCACTCGCCTGTATCTGTCGATTCTATCAGGTATTCAAATCTGACTCCCTGACTGTCATCAACTCTGTAACCGACCACAAGCTCTCCGGCATTATCTATCGCGGCACATAATCCGGATATATCAGACCCTTCGGGGAACGACCATTTGATCCACATTTCCAGATCCTGTTTAACATAGTTGATCACATCATATGTTCCGTCTTTTTTCTCAAGAAGACAGATACAATTATCGTATAATCCGGCCACCTCACATATCTGAACATAATTCTCATTGGTGGTACACCAGTCATACACCAGTTCATCGTTGTCGTTATAGTAGTAGGTGTACAGTATAGGAGTTCCGTCGGCGACACTGAAACCGGTCACATAGATATTACCGACATAATCCGAATACAGGCTTACATTCTGTATTCCGTCCTCATAAAGATCCGTCAGCCCTATCACCTGGCTCTGGTCATCTATACATCCCGCGGGGACACCGTACATTAATTCGTGTCCGTTGTAATCCGTCTCTACATAAACCAGCCACCCTGTATAATAAAAAGTAAATTTATTGAAGTTTTCTATGCTTCTTGTACCGCAGATATTTCCGCTTCCGCGTTCCACACAATATATTTTATATTGGCCGTCTTCGACAAAGTAATACTCATCTGAGACATATAATTCGAGCAAATCCTGTAAATCAAGATTCTCTATCTCCGGAATCGGAGATTCGGTCTGCCCTATCTTTGTAACCGCAGTGTACTTTTCATAATCATTGATATCAATTCCGTAAAAAGTGTCGGAATATACCTCATAATAGCTTGCAAGCAGCGGCTCACCGTTATCTGCATAGCAATAATATGCATCTCCGGTAAGCATGCCCCAGTTTCGCATATTCCCGACACTGCCCTTCACTACGGGATACAGGTTCTGCGAAGAATTTGTGTATACCGAATCGTCTCCCCCATCGGGTTTGACTTCTATCGAAGGGCCATCCTGATCGGTGGGATTTCCGAATCCTTCGATGGGAAGAGGCTCGATATCACTTCCGGGATCACTGTCAACCGGAAGATCAAAGTCCACCACAGGCGGCTCACCGACGGGATCATCATCCGTAAAATGACTGTTTATCGGTTCATCTCCCCTGGTCAGATTATTAGCCCTTGTTCTCGGAAGGACAACAAATACAATGATCAGCGCAGCAGCCGGTATGAGCAGTAATGCCGAAGCTCCCCCCGCTATAACAGGAATGAGCCACTTTTTCTTCTTTTTGGGCTGCTCTGCAGCCGGGGGCATCTCCCCGGTCACAGGCTGCTGATTCTGATATGTGGTCTGTCCGATTGCAGCATTTTGCTGCTGCACAACCGAAGCGTTTTGCTGAACGGGTGCCTGCTGAACCGGTACCTGCTGAACGGGCGCCTGCTGTACTGGTACCTGTTGAACCGGTGCCTGCTGAGCGGGGATCTGCTGATCGCCGCCGAAGTATCTTTGCTGAACCGGCTGACCTGCAGAAGGTGCCGATGCGGGTGCCATTCCAAGAAGAGCGGCCTTAAACTCTGCCATGCTCTGGAATCTGTCCTGCGGCTGAACATTCAATGCTTTTAATATGGCATCTTCTACCTGTGCGCTTATCCTTATGCCAAGCGAACTGGGAGGAACCAGCTCATCCTCATCCATTCTTTCGACAGAATCGGGCGGCCTTTTACCGGTGATCGCATAGTAAAAGCTTGCTCCCATCGCATAAATATCGGTGAACGGTCCCTGCTTGCCTCTGCGGGTATACTGCTCCTTGGGTGCAAATCCGTGCTTTAACACAACGTCAAGGCTGCGGCTCTTATCGCCGAGGCTATACCTTGCCGCACCGAAATCCAGCAGTTTAACCACTCCGCTGTTAGTTATATATATATTGTCAGGGGTAACATCTCTGTGAATAATGCCTTTGCTGTGAACGGCACCCAGAGCATCCATTATGGGAACGAGGGTGTTGATCGCTTCCTCGACCGACACTTTTCCTCCCCGCTGTTTGATGACATTGTCAAAGCTCATTCCTTCGATGAAATCCATCACGAAATAAGCTGTTCCGTTTTCTTCGAAATAACTGTGAATGCGGACTATGTTTTCGTTTCCGATAAATTCCGCAAGGGTCTCTGCCTCCTGAAGGAAGCAGGCTTTTCCGTATTCATAGCTTTCGCCTCTCTCTCCCGAAAAAGGCATAACTGTTGTGGCCTGCGTACGCGTTGCCATAGAATCGGGGAAGAACTCTTTAACCGCAACTTTCTGTCCGGTTTTGTGATCTCTTGCCTGATAAGTGATACCGAACCCGCCCTGTCCTAAGACTTTTTCGATTATGTACTGTCCCGCTAAAACTGTCCCTTCGTTTAAAGCCAAAGGATATTTCTCATTCATAAAACCTCTCCTATTACCGCGCTTTTATGCACGATACATGCTTTTAGTCCTGCCTTTAATATCAGGTTTTTACTTTCATTTGCTACATTCTGGCTTCGGCTATATTCTCCCGGAACCATTCGTAAGCAAGTTTTACGCCCTCGTCGAGATCTACTTTATGCATCCAGCCGAGCTCATGCAGCTTTTTGACATCGGTGAGCTTTCTGGGCGTTCCGTCGGGCATATCTTTATTCCAGATTATCTCACCTTCATATCCGACTGTTTTTTTAACTATTCCGGCAAGTTCCTTTATGGTGAGTTCTTTTCCCGTTCCGATGTTCACATGCTGTTCCCCGCTGTAGTTTTCGAGCAGGAAAACGCAGGCATCGGCCATATCGTCAACATACAGAAATTCCCTGAGGGGTGATCCCGTACCCCAAAGCTCTACCGACGGATCGTTGTTGGCTTTCGCTTCATGGAATTTCCGGATCATCGCGGGCAACACGTGTGATCCCGACAGATCGTAATTATCATAGGGACCGTAGAGGTTTGTAGGCATGCAGCTGATAAAGTCATCACCGTACTGCCTTTTGTAAAACTTACACATTTCAAGCCCCGATATCTTGGCGATGGCATATGCCTCATTCGTCTCCTCAAGAGGCCCTGTTAAAAGCGCATCTTCAGGTATCGGCTGAGGTGCCATCCTGGGATAGATACATGTGCTTCCCAGAAAGAGAAGCTTTTTTACTTTGTTGACATGGGCAGCGTGTATGACATTGCACTGAATCTGCATATTCTCATATGCAAATTCAGCGGGAGCGGTGTTATTGGCATTAATCCCACCCACCTTGGCTGCGGCCAGTACAACAACATCGGGTTTTTCTTTTTCAAAAAAAGCAAACACTCCCGCCTGATCCTTAAGATCAAGTTCAGCGTGAGTACGCGTAACAAGATTATTGTAGCCTTTTGACTGCAGGTTACGGACTATGGCACTTCCCACCAGCCCCCTGTGGCCTGCAACAAATATTTTATCGTTCTTATTCAATTTATCTTACACGGACAGTAATCAAACCTCGGGATCGGCTGTTACTGTGCTCGACTCCTTATCTATCTTTTTTATCAGTTTTGAGATTGAAGCAACATTTGTTGCAATGGAATTATTAAGCTCATCACAAGTCTTTGCGAGAGCTCCTACTTCCTGCGCAACAACCGCAAAGCCCTTTCCTGCCTCTCCTGCGCGAGCCGCCTCTATCGACGCGTTAAGTGCCAATATATTCTGCCTTTTCTGGATGCCGTCAAGTTTCTTTGAATCGGCCTGAATTGACTCTACCAGGCTTTCGATCATTTCCATGTCTGTCATGAATAACTACCTCCATCCTTTTAGATATATTAATTTAAGAAATCTTAAGAATTATTCTAACATAGTTTTCTTTAAAAATACAGATAAAACGCAGATATTACATAAAACTGTCGGAATCGGTCATAATTTGCTGACTATTCTTTATACAGACAGAATTCATCCATGGTCCCCCAGCCGCCGGCTGCGCAGCTGACGTACATTCCCACGGTTATCTCATCGCCGGCTTTGGCCTCTATACCCTCGACCTCTGTCTTTTTCCATTCCGCCCAGCCCGTAAGGGATGCGGAATCGTCCGCAGCAGCTTCCTCGCCGTTCACTTTCACATAAAAGCGGACCACACAGTCATTCCCGACATCTCCGCCCTGGATAAAAGCAAACGCACTGTATTTACCGTCAGCGGGCGCCTCAATTGTCTGCTCTGTCCAGAAAATCTGCTCGTGAGTACCGTTCCACCAGTGAAAGGCCTTCTCACCCTCGTAGGCATCGGATGCCTTATTCTGGATATCCGTAGGATTTGTAGCGCAGTCATATCCTGTCTCCCAGACGATCTCTTTATCTTCAAAGCCGGGATTTGCAAGCAGGTTGGAATAGCCTATCTTAACGATGGCTGTCACCTTATCGCCATCCTCCGTAATGCCGCTTACGGTATGTTCACCGCCCGCGTTTACATCGATAGCCGCAATATCATCCGCATTCCACTCGGTAGGGATTATTCTGTTAAGTGATCTGTTGTTGTAAACGCCTTCCACGCCCTCGGGCATTACAAGCTCTGCGCCCTGCTGCATTTCAACGATGCAGTCCTTGATAAACTCCACTTTTGGCGCGGCTTCCTTTCCGTTTTTAAGGCATTTGGGGTCAAATACTTTTATTGAATCCAGAAGATGACCTTCAAAATCGAAAAACGCCTGATTGTCCCATGAGCTTCCGCCGTAATATCTTCCGGCATCATCGGGGTCGTATGCGGCGGCATATTTGCTTGCCCATCCGGATCCATCCCTGGTCCAAAGCTCCATATTTGATTCGTATTCGGTACCTACGGGGAGCCATGCACTCTCCCAGTAAAACACTCCCAGGCCGCCTATCTTAGCCATTGCGTTCATAACATCCCATACGGCATTTGCCTGGCTCTGAGGGCTGCAGATATAATCTCCCACAATATCTCCCTCGTTTACGCTGTTTCCGGAGCAGTCTCCGTCCTCATTGGTGTAGGGGAATGATGTCTCCAGCACGCATACATCTTTTCCGTAGATCTTTTTGACATATTCCATGGTCTCCTGCATGTGGTCCACCGTGCCGTGCCAGAAGGAATAATAAGAGATCCCAAAGATGTCATAATCCAGTTCGTTTGTCTCGAACATTTTTGCCTTTTTGATTATGTTCGTGGATGCATCCACATTTGTATAATGCACTGCGATCTTTATATCTTTTCCGTACTCGGAAGATACTGTCCTTACCGCTTTTGAACCCTGCTTTAACAGTTCAAGCACATTTGCATCCTTTTTCTCACCTGCCATACCGTTATTGATCTCGTTTCCGATCTGCACCATTCCGATATCGGCCCCGGCATCAAGGATAGTCTTTAAGCTGTTGTAGGTATACTCATAAAGAGCCGCGGATTTTTCCTCAATATCCATTCCTTCCCAGGCTTTGGGACACATCTGCTTTTTGGGATCTGCCCAGAAATCGGAATAGTGGAAATCTACATTGAGCTTCATTCCGTTCTCTGCCGCTCTTCTTCCTATCTCGGCCGCGCAGGCCGCATCACAGTTTCCTCCGCCGTATCCGTTTCCGTCGGCGTCAAAGGGATCGTTCCACACTCTCACGCGGATATAATTCACGCCGTTATCCGCCAGTATCTTGAAAAGGTCCTGCTCATTGCCCTCTGCGTCATAATACTTTACGCCGCTTGCCTCCTCAGAAAGGATGCTGGATATGTCCATACCTCTGATAAAATCATCGCTTATCCCTTCAATGGGAGCAATATAAATGCCATCAGCCCCATCTGCTCCGGTCTCATCACCGCTCTGATCCACGGTCTGAGCCTGATCCTGCGTAACATTTCCGGCAGGATCGGCATTTTTTCCGCACCCGGAAAACAGCGAGATCGAAAGGGCTGCGGTTGCAGCTATTGAGATTATTCGTGTGAAGAATTGTCTTTTCATGAATACATGTGCTCCTTAATATCGATCATGATGATCGTATTTCTTTGTAGTACTGATCGTTATTTCAGTATGTTCCCCGATACGGACTATTTTATCAGAAATAAAAAAGAGCGTCCATAATCAAAATGGACGCTCCGAGGGTATTACATATTTTCTTTCACATATAGGTTTACCCGGCTCTGGATGACATTGGCTACATCATCTACTGATTTCTGACCCGAGAAGTAGCTCTCGATCTCTTCCTCGATGATGTTGTAGATCTCCTGATCACCGTTAATTCTGGGAGAAAGCTTTGCTTTTCCGAGGATCTCATAGAACAGATCGATCTCTTCCTGAGTAGCGTAATGGTACTCGTACGTACCTCCGTCTCCCCAGCCCACTCCGGAACCGGTCTTCTGACCTGCTTTTTCAAGCTCCTTGTCAAATATTTTCTTCAGTTCCTTACCATTGGCAGGGAAACCGTAATCATTGTCGCCTAAAGGCTGCGTAAGCACATATTCGATGAACTTCCATGCGTCTTCCTTGTTAGCGGACTTACTGCATATAGCATATGCTCCGCTGGGCTCTATAAGTGAAGACGATTCGCCGTTTATGCCAGGATAGCCTATGAAATTAGCCTTTCCGTTAAACAGGTAATCAGAGTATTCCTGTATGGACTCTATATCATATAGATACGCAGGCTCTGCAAGGATCTGACCGCTTCCGATCTTCTCAACGGGAGAGGAACCGGAATCTACCGTATCCCAGTTATAATCTTCAGGATAAGATGCCGCATACTCAAGGATGGCTTTAAAATCATCCGTATCAAATCTGCACTCACCGGTTTCGGAATCCACAAAGTAGTCCATATTGTTGAAAAGGCAGAGCTCAAGGATAGACATTCTGTAAGAATAATCCGTGATAGCGCTGTTCGGATGAGATTTGTCAAATTCGATCATCTCTTTTACAGTCCAGCTTTTCTTATCACCGAATACATCTTTATTGACTACCAGAGAGGTGAGTTCATAAGTCTTGGGAACAGCAATGATCTTTCCGTCTTTGCGATAGCAATTAAGAATGCTCTCGTTGTAATCCGAAAGATCAAGTACGGAGCTGCTCTCGATATAAGGAGTTATGTCCTCGACAATATTCTGCTTAACAAGATCTGTCACTGAAAAGTCCGCCAGATTAACGATATCCGCACTATTTCCGTTCAGCAGTTCGTTGATCATGGTGTTTCTTGCATCTTCTTCCGATGCATCTTCGTTTGACCAGTCATAATACTGCTTTACACTCACATGATAGTCGGGGTTTTCCTTGTTGAATGATATTGCCGCATTCTTCAAACGATAATCATCATAAAAAGTAGCTATCGTGATATTCTTTTTCTCGGCAACTTCGCTGCGATTCTTCTTTGAGACCTTGGCAAACTCTCTGCCGTTACTCTGCCAGTCGTTGAGAGCCACAAGATAGTCCCCGCTTTCCGTTCCCAGTACCATCATCACGTTGTCGCCCTGGATATCGACATCGGACCAGTTAAAAATGTCCTCATTTGTTCCTGCTTTCAGGTCAAAGCTTTTAAGCGTATCATCGGTGGAAACAAGCAGATGGTCATTATCACCTTCTATGGTTCCTATGCAGCCCACGTAATTGATGTCGGAAAAACCTTCAATAGGTGCTCCGAAAGTTCCGTCTGTCAAATTCATCTCCGAGAATTTCTGCTCCCAGTTGGAATCATAAAAAAGTGCCAAAAGCCTTCCGTCCGGCATATTGATGGTTTCACTTATCTGATTGACCTGAAGAGGGAATACCTGTCCGATGACACCGTCTTCGCTGCAGGAAGCCATTCCAAATTGATCGCCCTGCTCATTGTATGAGGACGCCGTAATGACTATATTCCCTTTTCCATCGGTGTAAACGCCCTGTAAATGAGTGTCGTCCAAATTTACGATGTCTTTGGGATCCACTTCATTTGCGGAAATAATGTTGAAGTCCTTATCAAAGATCACCAGGTATTCTTTGTTGAAATAGTTGTTATTTTCCGGATTATCTTCGCTCATCTCACTTGCATATGCAGTGATGATCCCAACATATTTATCTCCCGGAAGTGCCGATACACTGCTAGCGGTAATACCTGTGGCAAACTTCGCGGCATCAGATCCCTCGGGGATGAGCGCAGCGGCATCGATAGCGCCTGCAGCCTTATCAAGAACGCTCACCTCATTTACTATCTTACCGGTTTCAAGATCGTACTCCACATATGAAAGCTCAGCTACGCCATCACCGTTTTCTTCATATACCTGATGGCTTGTAAGAATATTATGCCCTCTGACAATGGGATTGTTGAAAGACAAATAATCGTTGTCATCACTTGAAAAGCCCTCAATCGGAATATATTCGGCCACATATACATACTCCGAAAGGTTAGCGTCTGCGGTCTTTCCGTCTCCTCCTGTCTTTCCTTGCGCGCCTTCACCTTTTTTGGAACAGCCCGCCAGCATTCCTGCCGCAAGTACCGCCGTCATTGCTATCGCGGCAAATCTTTTTAACCCGTTATTTGAACTGCCGGGTATTATTTTGTTTCTCATTACAACTATACTCCTTTGCAGATCTTGTGACAGGTAAAACGCATCAGTTTCCTGTCAAATTTTTAACAACCATCGACAATGATAGCACAATTTATACTCTTTGTATCATATCTTATGAAATCTTAATAAGCTTGGATTTAATTCCCGGTTTCCGTTTGGTTTCCGTCTTCGGTGCCCCTGATCTTGCCAAATTCCAGCGTTACTTTAAACAGATCTCCGTCGATGGAAATGTCCATAGTTCCCTTCTGGAGTGTCACCAGATTTGATGCGATGGAAAGCCCGAGTCCGTTTCCTCCGTCGCCCTCTCTTGATACATCTCCTCTCACAAATCTCTTCATAAGTTCATCCGGGCTCATGTCAAGCTCCGATTCGGATGTATTTTTAAATATGATCCTGCACTTTTCCGCATCCTCTTCCAGAGTGAGATATACTCTGGTCCCCTCAAGGGAATACTTGCAGATATTTCCCAGCAGATTGTCAAACACTCTCCACATTCTGCGGGGATCAGCCATGATCATGGCATTTGATTCCGTGTTTTTGGTGATGACGGTAAGATTCTTTTTCTCCAGCCTCTCCTCATATTCTCCAGCCGACTGTGTAAGGAAATTTGATACCATGCAGGGCTCAAGATTCACTTCCAGCGATCCCGACTGTGCCTTTGACACCTCTATAAGGTCCTCAAGCAGCCTCTTAAGCCGGGTGCTCTGCCTTCCAAGTACTTCCGCATATTCGTTTATCTTTTCATTATCGCTTTCTTCTTTTGCGATAAGATCGGCATAGTTTATTATCGAAGTCAGAGGCGTCTTTATATCATGGGAAACATTTGTGATAAGAGCCGCCTGGGTCTTTTCGCTCGCAAATCTCTTTTCGTTTGAGATAACGACGCCCCTGGAGATCTTAAGTATATTCTCCGCATGCTTCTTAAAGATGGGGAGCATGTATTTTGTGTTTACTTCTTCGGGAAGCTTTCCGTTTGCGATATCTTCCGTCATCTTATACATCTTGTTGTAAGAATAGGCGACGTACATCACAAAGACAAACGCAGCTATGGCAGCCATAAAGAATATCAACCATCCGGCGGTATAATAGCGGCTGTCAAAATATCTGTTGGAAAACCTTTTACTCATGAAGAATAAAAAACCTGTTCCAAGGCAGAAAACAAGAGTCTGCCACAGCACCGATATGTGCGAGAATATCCACCTGATCACGTTAACGATATACCTCAGTATCATCGTTCTCCAGATATAACCGGTTTTGATCCTGATAGCAAGGCATATCAGAGTAAGCACCAGAATTATCTCTTCTATCACGGCACCCAATAACAGTGTTGCAATACTTACAACGGTTGGATATCCGTCATCTGCCGCAACACCGGTAATGTAGGCAACAGTTACTACAAGAGCAATAACTGCTCCCAGGCTTATCTCAAAAGGTATCTTCGACTCAAAACACGGCTGCGGCTTATCGCTGTTTTTCCTGTATCCGGCGCTCCTTATAAGGAATACGATCAGAAGTATCCATCCTACAGACGCGATGAATGCTATAAAATATACAAAATATCGTAAAGAATAAACAAATCTCGTTATCAAAAAGACATTCCTGTACGCATCATCTCTTTCAAGGTCATATCCAAGCACCAGCCTGCAGTCGTATTTCAGTCCCCCAAAAACAATCGAGTCATTATAATCGTAGTAAGAGTTATCAATAACTGAGCTGTCTCCATAGCTCCAGGAGATTTCACCTGCACATCTGTTCATCTCGTCATATTCTCTTATCTCGACATATGCTACATTCCCGTATTTCAGATCGTTCTCCGCCTGCCTTGTATGACCGTTTACATAGTTCATTATGAATAACTGTTCATCATCAAGTGCCTGCTCATGAAGGGCATCTTTGAGCACCTGCCTGAATGAATTGACATAGTACCCTTCCGTATAACAATATATAGCACCTATCGCGCATATGGGAATAACAACAGAGCACAGCAGCATACCGATAAACGCTACGGTTTTTACCCATATGGATGCTCCTTTTGATCTCTTTTCAGCCGAAGCTTTTCCGCCTTCATTTGATCTGTCTGTCGCAGTTGTTTCGCTAATATCTTTTATCTCTTCCATGTCATTTCCTTTCCTCACCTCGGGATCATATATGCGGCTGTCCCCGCCCTATCCCTCAAGAATATATCCCCTTCCGAAAACCACCTTAAGATACCTCGGTTCAGCGGGATCGATCTCGATCTTTTCCCTGATGTGTCTGATGTGAACAGCAATTGTCTTATCTCCCGAAATCGGCTCCTCATGCCATACCGCACGGTATATTTCAGACGGAGAAAAAGTCTTTCCTTTGTTCATCATAAGGAATCTCAGTATCTCGAATTCCTTGGGAGTGAGATTGACCGGTTCGCCCTCGGCAAATATCTGCCTGCTGTCGTTGTTAAGCTCCAGGCCTCCCACGATAACTTCTTTTCTTTCTGCCACATCGGATCCCAGCCTTGTGTATCTTCGCAGCATCGCTCCCACTCTCGCGATCACTTCCGCAGGATTAAAGGGCTTTGTAACATAATCATCTGCTCCGACGTTAAGCCCCAGCACTTTGTCGCTGTCCTCACTCTTGGCTGTAAGAAGAATGATGGGCGCATTGGAAAACTCTCTGATCTTTACCATGGCTTCAATACCGTCCATCACGGGCATCATGATGTCGAGAAGGATGAGGCTTATATCGTTATTCTTCACTGCCTCTACCGCTTCTTTTCCGTTATAGCATTCAAAAAGCTTATAGTCCGGATTGGTGAGATAAATCTTTAATGCTCCTACGATATCTTTGTCGTCATCACAGATAAGTATGTTGTACACTTCTCTACTCCTTGTTACTTTTTACTTCTTTTTCGTTCTGGTTAACCATTTAAAAACACGGTAAGCAATTTCGCATATCGCTTACCGTGTCATAATATCACAGTATATGTTTAAGAAAAAAGTATCTAAACGTTTAAGATTTGATTAAGATGATCCCTTATTCTTTTGCTTCTTTTTTTATCTTCTTAAGATGCTCGCGTATCTTAACTTCATATCCCATTCCGTCGGGTCTGTAGAATTCCTTTCCGGTAAGTTCATATGGAAGATACTGTTGCTCGACATAGTGATTCTTAAAGTCGTGCGCATAAAGATAGCCTGTGCCGTGCCCAAGCTTGGCAGCACCTTTATAATGCGCATCCTGCAGATGCGGAGGGATCGGGAGATTACCGCTTGCCGCCACTTCTGCCATCGCCTCGTCAACCGCTCCGTAAGCTGCATTGGACTTAGGCGCACATGCCACATAGGTGGCGGCTTGTGACAGGATTATCCTTGCCTCCGGCATTCCTATCCTCTCTATGGCCATACAGGCATTTGTCGCAACCACTATCGCCATCGGATCCGCATTTCCAACATCTTCGGATGCACAGATCATGATCCTTCTCGCGATAAATTTGATATCCTCTCCCGCATACAGCATCCTGGCCAGGTAATACACCGCAGCATCGGGATCGGATCCTCTCATGCTCTTTATGAATGCGGAGATGGTATCGTAATGATTGTCACCGTCCTTATCGTATCTTACAGCACGCTTTTGGATGCATTCCTGAGCTACATCAAGTGTGATATGAATCAGCCCGTCATCGCTGCGCGGAGTGGACATCACACCAAGTTCTACGGCATTTAATGCCTTTCTCGCATCCCCTCCCGCAATATCCGCAAGGAAGCTTACCGCATCATCATCTATTACCGCTTTGTAAGCCCCCATTCCTCTTTCGTCATCGCTTACGGCCTTTTTTATCAGGCCCTCAACAGCTTCCCTTGAAAGAGGCTTTAGTTCAAATATTATCGAGCGTGATACAAGAGCTCCGTTAACTTCGAAGTATGGATTTTCGGTGGTGGCGCCTATAAGGATCAGCGTCCCGTCCTCCACAAAGGGAAGCAGGTAATCCTGCTGGCTCTTGTTAAAGCGGTGTATCTCGTCGATAAACAGGATCGTCCGCTTTCCGTTAATCCCGAGAAGTCCTTTCGCTTTGTTTACGACCTCCTCCATATCCTTCTTCCCGGCTATGGTGGCATTTATCTGGGTAAACTCCGCGCTGGTGGTATTTGCGATCACCCTTGCAAGGGTGGTCTTTCCTGTTCCCGGAGGCCCGTAAAATATAAGAGAGCTCAGCTTATCCGCTTTGATCGCCCTGTAGAGCAGCTTATCCTCTGCAAGGATATGTTCCTGCCCCACCACTTCGTCAATGGTGCGCGGGCGCATTCTCGCTGCAAGCGGAGACTCCTTCTCTTTTGCATTTTCACTCATCATTTCAAACAGATTTAACTGGTCCATCAGACTGCCTCAAAACTTTTTTATCTTCGACCTTTTTTATCTTCGACCTTTTTTACTTATTCCGTAAAGTATCCGATCATCAACCAAAACATATATATTTTACCAAAAAGTCACCCGATTAACAATAATTCCATAAGTATCGCCTTCGGGATTCCTTACGTAATTGTAATAACAAATCCAATGTGATAAACTATATTCTGATCTGTTCCCAATGGGAAAAATCATAATATCTTCGGAATGTGAGGTAGAGATATGAGTTATTCGGAACTTCAAAACGGAAGTGACATAAGGGGCATCGCAATGGAGAACGAAACCGGAGCGGTCAATCTTACAGATAAGGCAGCCTGCGATATAGCTGCAGCATTTGTTAAATGGATGAAGGAAAAGCTTCACAAGGACAATGTGAGGATCGCTATAGGACGTGATTCAAGGCTCACCGGAGAAGCGCTTTTAAACGCTGCAGCAAAGGGAATATCCACCGAGGCCTCTATGGCATATGATCTGGGCCTTGCATCCACCCCCGCAATGTTTATGACTACAGTGCTCGGGGATGATCCCTTTGACGGAAGCATCATGATCACAGCAAGCCATCTTCCCTGGTATAGAAACGGTATGAAGTTTTTCATATCAAGAGGCGGACTTGAAAAGGATGAGATCAAGGAGATCGCAGCGATCGCAGACTCGATCGCTTCCGAAGGCAGAGAGACAAAACAGACTCCCTCTCCCGAAAAAGTCAGCTTTATGGACACATACACAGAATATCTGAGAAGCAAGATAATCACAGGCGCAGGCCGCGGTGATAAACCTTTATCGGGGCTTCATATCGTAGTTGATGCCGGAAACGGAGCAGGTGGATTCTTTGTAAAAGATGTGCTGCAAAAGCTTGGCGCCGACACTGCGGGAAGTCAGTTCTTAGATCCCGACGGGCACTTCCCTAATCATATTCCCAATCCCGAGAATAAGGAAGCTGCCGAAGCAATCAAGGTTGCCACGATGAATTCCAATGCAGACCTTGGTATTATCTTTGATACAGATGTGGACAGAGCCGGTGCGGTTCTTCCCGGCGGAAAGACTCTTACAAGGAACGACCTTATCGCCGCTCTTGCCACCATTGCTCTTAACTCCAATCCCGGAACCACCATCGTCACCGATTCCGTCACAAGCGACGGACTGGCTCAGTTCATAGCTTCAAAGGGCGGTGTGCACAAGAGATTCAAGAGAGGCTACAGAAACGTTATCGATGAGGCTATAAGACTTAATTCATCGGGCATTGATTCACAGCTTGCCATCGAGACCAGCGGACACGGTGCATTTAAGGAAAATTATTTCCTCGATGACGGCGCATATCTCATGGTTAAGCTCCTTATCGAAATGGGTAAGGGTAATAACATCTCCTCTCTTATCGAGGGATTAAAGGAGCCCGCAGAAAGCGTTGAACTGCGTTTCCATGTAGGTGAAGTGAGCGACCTTCAGGCAAACGGAGACCGTATACTTAAGTATCTTGAAGATAACGCCGGATCCGTCGAGGGATGGACTATCGAAAAAGAGAACTATGAGGGCGTAAGAGTTAACTGTGATGCATCCCACGGTAACGGATGGCTTCTCTTAAGAAAGTCCCTTCACGAGCCCATTATGCCCCTTAATATCGAAAGTGACAGCAAGGGCGGTACTCTCCTTATAGCAAGGGCACTGTATAAGCTTATCGAGAATGAAAAAACTCTCGATCTTACACCGATCAGAGAGTTTTGTAAAGAGTGATCCGATTAAATGATCAATACCTGTTTTTCAATGCCGGGATCACAGGTTTTTTACCATCTCGGCAAACCTGTCTCCGCGGTCTTCAAAATTCTTGAAGTAACCGTAGGAAGCCGCAGCGGGTGAGAGCACACATCCCTCTCCGGGGGCCGTGATCTCAGCCGCTTTTTTAACGGCCATTTCAAGATTGGTAACATATACGGGGCACCTGTGTGCACCGCTGTTTCTGTGCTGGGGATATTTGTAAAGAAACTCGTCGTGCACTCTCTTTCCGGATTCATACATGCAGACATAATTAAACTCCTCATGTTCTGCCATGTAATCCACCAGAATATCATAATCGATTCCCCTGTCAAGCCCGCCTATAAGTATGGTCTTAACGCCGGGTATGCTCCTAAGGGCGCTGACTGCCGCCTCAGGGATGGTGGATATCGAATCATCATACCAGTCTATACCCGCATAATTTCCGATGGGCTGCAGCCTGTGAGGAAGCCCCTCGAAGCTTCCGAGCGCCGCAGTGATTGCCTCATCATCACAGCCGTAGACCTCTTTTGCTATATGCCTTACAAATGTGGCATTCAGCTGATTGTGTTCTCCAAATACCTTAAGAGGAATATCTCTGACTTCATCCACAGTGACAACAGTGGTTTTTGCCTTAGTATCTATTTCGGGTACATTTTCCCCTTTGTAAAAATAATCTCCCTCTTCCTGATATGTGGTGATATGGCTCTTAGCCTTGAAATAGGCATCCATCGAGTGATAATAATCAAGGTGATCCTCATAGAGATTAAGAAATACAGCCACATGGGGAGATACTTTGGTATGCTTCATCTGATGGCATGAAAGCTCAAAAACTATGATGGTATCATCTGTTATCTGCTCGCAGTAATCCATGCAGGGAAGCCCGATATTTCCAAGCAGGATCACCGGTCTGTCGGTGCATTTTTCAAGCACGTGTGCCAGCATTGATGAAGTGGTGCTCTTTCCCTTTGTTCCGGTTATTCCTATTATCCGGTCCCTGTACTGGTTAAGAAAAAGCTCGGTCTGAGATGTGTATTTATTCTTCCTGAGGGGCTCATAATCCTGCATCACGATACCGGGGCTTTTGATGATGATATCATACTCGTCCTCGTCAAAGTCATGGATCTTTCCCTCAAATATTTCAACAGACTTTGCTTCGCAGTAGTTTTTGATATAGTTCTCGGAGGCCTTGCCCTCACGGCCGTAGCCCCATATCAGTATTCTCTTATCCTTTACGGCATCTTTTATCGTTACGCTCATAACTCTCTCTTATTCCCTGATCATTTATTATTTGATCATATACTTTCTATGATCCTTTTAAAAAATATTATTCGATATCTTTTACAACTTGTTTAAGCGTTCTCTGTAAAATAACAGCTCTTCCGGAACCAGATTGTCGTCATTCCATTCATGAAGCATATCATTTATATCAAATGTAACCTGATCAAGCTGCGATCTGTATCTCTCGGTAAGAAGGCTCTTCCCGCCCTTATCGATGTAGTCTTTAAGGCATGCAAGCACCTCCCGCCTTGTTCCCACGCACTCAAAGGGCTTGTTCTCTTCTATTCCGCAGAGCTCTCTGAAATCGAGATCAAGGCTTTCCTTATCGAGAAGCTTTTCACCGAATACTTTTATAAGGTCCTCTTCCTCAATAAAGGGAGAAAGGATGATATAAACAAATAAACATTTAGGGCAGTTACAGCACCATATACCCTGCTTGCTTCCCTTGTTGCAGCTTCTGAATACACTGTGGTATTTCTTTGCCTCTGAAAAAAGAGCCGCTATCTGAAGCTCGGTAAGGGGCCTTAACAGGCTGAAGTAATGTATATCCGAGTCGGTAACAGTCTTAAAGTATTCATTAAAATCTTTCTCGAATTCGAAAGATTTGGAATACTGATGATTGACGAACGAGTCCTTTACGGTGGACTCATTTGCACTGTTCTCATTGGAAAGAGTGATGTTTTTTCTTCCCGTAAGATATGCCGATATCACCGCCGAGAAAGCCACTACTGCCGAAAAGGGAATATGTCCGTTCATATAGCCTTTCTCGTTCATCTCGATTATCTTTTTATCGAGGATCCTTTTTGCCACATAATCGCCGGATTTATAATCGCACACATCTATTACATTCCGTGTGGTCTCGTTGCCGTTAATGGTGTAGGTTATGATGGGCTCGCCCTTCAGGATCTCAAGACTGACAACCGAATCCTTTCCTCCCCCCACGGGAACAAGCGCACCTTCATAAGATACATCATCGTGAAGCGGCATATCTTTTGCATGAGCCTCCCTGTTACCTTCCGATGCCGCATCTGCTTCTTTCAGGCTATTACCCTTCAGGGACAATTCAAATCCAACCAGTTCCTCCGGCTCGATATACTCGATCCCGTTAATATAAAGAAACTCACCGAGTCCGTTGCGGTACAGCTTCTGCCACCAGCCTTGCTGCCACCGGGACAGGCTGCCGCACTCTATTACAACAGTCTTGGGGCAGGTTATCTTGTAATAACTGATGGTCTCAACCATTCCGAGGGAAAAGATCATCCGGTCAAGTATTTCATCGTTAACTAGATCTTCGATACTTTCGGCATCAAGGATCTTAACATCTTCGGTACCATTTTCGGTCGTAACCTTTAGCGGAAATTTCCACTTCGACACAAAGCTCTCAAGTCCCTCTGTTTCAAAATGGAACTTCACAACAAGGTGATCGTCCTCTACTGTTTTTTCGTAGCTTTTATATATAAACTTTTTGTATTTTTCTCTTAATTCTCTAAACTGTTCGCCTGCCATCATCTATTTTCCCTTGAACTGATTTGTGGCTTCATCGTATCTGTACCCGGCCTTATCGAGTATGTCCGATATTTCGGACTCGCTTTCATCAAGATCGTCGCACAGCTCTTTAAACGACGGGTATCTGTCGCGCAGTTTCATATTTATCATGCTTAATAGCATGCCGGGTTCTTTTGGAAGCATAATTAATAATCTTACCTTCTTAATTTACAGCTTTTACGTTAATGAGCTATGGCAGATCCTGCCGGGTCCGCTTTGCCCACTTCTGTCATTATACCACACATCACATGTATGCAATCCGTTTACGCAGTCTGCGGCGTTATAAAATGATATTCTTATCAAGCTTGGCCAGATTCTTTTTGTGCATCAGTACCAGCAGTGAATCATCTTTTTTTAGCGGAAGATCGGGGTCCACGTAATCCCTTATTACCCCGTCTCTTATACCGACAATATTCATGCCGTACTGCTTTCTGAGATTAAGCTCCCTTAAGGTCTTGCCGATCCATTTATCTTTTGGAAGCATCTCTATCAGGCATATTTCTTCGCTGACCTCGAAATACTCAAGGAAATTGTTGGTAATAAGCCCTCTGGCGGTTCTTTTACCGCTTTCCTTTTCGGGATATATGATCTCGTCTGCTCCCACCTTTGAAAGCACCGATCCCATCCTGTCGTTTCCGGCCTTTGCAACCACCCACTTTACGCCGCATTCCTTGGCCACCATGGTGCACATGATGCTGGCCTCCAGGCTCATGCCCATTGCAACCACGGCGCATTCAATGTTGGATACACCCAGCGCCTTGATGGCTGCGGGGTCTGTCAGATCTGCCTCTATAGCCGAAGTAGCCTTGGAAGAATACGATTCTATAACATCTTCATCATTATCCACAACCATTACTTCCGCACCGGCGTCTATAAGCCTGTCGGCCACCGCCTGTCCGAATTTACCCAGTCCGAATACCACAAAAGAATTGTACTTCATCTGTTTTCTCCTTTTATCCGACTATATAATGCCCGCTTGAAAACCTGATATCGTTTTTGTCCGAACGTCTGATGCTGAAGAAAAGAGCCATGGAGATCGGCCCTATCCTGCCCGCATACATTCCTATCATGACCACTATTCTTCCCGCAAGATTAAGGCTGCCCGTAAGTCCCCTGGAAAGGCCCACGGTTCCCGTCGCACTGAACATTTCGTAAGCTGCCGAAAGCGCAGGCACACCACTCACCTTCACCAGCGCGATGATGAGCACCATGGTGAGCACCAGATTAGACATCACTATGGCGCTGGCTTTTGCTATCAGCTTCTCCGAAACGGACCGGTCAAACACTACCGTTTCCTTCCTGTTCCTTATAAAGCTGAACACATTAAGAAGCACCACAAATATAGTTACAGTCTTTACTCCGCCCGCGGTTCCCACCGGGGATCCGCCGATGAACATGTAAATGCATCCCATAAGGCAAGTAGCGGGAGTAAGCGATTCCTGCGGCACGGTGGCAAAGCCTGCGGTCCTGAAGGTCACTGACTGGAAAAAGCTCACAAGTATCTTATTTCCGGTTGAAAGATTCCCTATGGTGTCAGGATTGTTCCACTCAAACAGCATTATGAAAAGGGTTCCCGACACAAGCAGAAAAAAGGTCAGGATAAATACAAGCTTTGATTGCTCTCCCAAGCGGTTCCAAAATGTGCGGATGCTGTATCTGTGTCTCACCGACCTTTTAAGGGTTTCCACAAAATCAAACCACACAACATATCCCAGACCTCCGAGCACTATAAGCGTGACTGTAATGATATTAACCGGAACGTGGGTCTGATAATCGATCAGCGAATTGGGCCCCATTACGTCCATTCCGGCATTACAGAAAGCTGAAACGGCATTGAATATCGAAACCCATATACCTTTAAAGAAACCGAATCTTGGAATGAAGAAGACAGAATACAGCACAGCTCCGATCCCCTCAACGATCAGAGTATCTCTTATAACTCTCTTGAGAAATCTGACAAGGCCCTGAATGGAATCGAGATTGTAATAATCCTGGATAAGCAGCCTTGTGCTCAGGGAGAATTTTTTCTTCATAAGCATCATCACCGCAGAATAGATCGTTATGACACCGAAGCCTCCGATCTGAATCAGGATCAGAATGATGAGCTGTCCCATAAAAGACCAATGAGAGAAAGTATCCACTACCACAAGTCCCGTTACGCAGATGGATGTGGTGGCGGTAAAAAGTGCTGTAACAAAATCCGTTTGCTGCCCCTTAGCGGTCGCAAAGGGAATAAGAAGCAAAAGCGTTCCGACAAGTATGGCACCCAGAAAGCCGAGGGCTATGATCTGGGTTGATGTAAGCTTACGTCTTTTTGTTTTTGCTTCGTTAAGTACTCTCAAATCTACTACCTACACCGCAAACTGACTGTTATAGAGTTCTGCATAAAAGCCACCCTTTGAAAGAAGCGATTCATGATCACCCTGCTCGACGATATTGCCGTCGCGCATTACCAGTATCACATCCGCTTCCTTTATGGTGGAAAGCCTGTGTGCCACGATAAAGCTGGTCCTGCCCTGCATCATCCTGGCAAAGGCCTTCTGTATACGTATCTCGGTTCTTGTATCTATCGAGCTTGTAGCCTCATCCAGTATCAGCATCGGGGGCAGACAGAGCATTACTCTGGTAATGCAAAGGAGCTGCTTCTGACCCTGGCTGAGCATACCTCCATCCTCTCCTATCACTGTATCATAGCCGTTTGGCAGTCTCTTTATGAAGCTGTGAGAATGTGCAGCCTTTGCCGCCGCGATGATCTCCTCATCCGTGGCATCAGGCTTGCCCATGCAGATATTTTCCCTGATCGTTCCGGCTTTAAGCCAGGTATCCTGAAGCACCATTCCGTAGCTGCCCCTCAAGCTGTCCCTGGTAACATTTCTGATATCCAGTCCCTCTACACTTATGGATCCTTCATCCACATCATAGAATCTCATAAGCAGATTGATTATGGTTGTCTTTCCGCATCCTGTGGGGCCTACGATCGCCACTCTCTGTCCGGGCTTAACATCCAGGCTGAAGTCCCTGATGAGAGGCTTATCTTCAACGTATCTGAATTCAACATTCTTAAGGCTTACATTACCCTTAACATCGCTTATTACAGCGGCATTTTCCGCTTCGGGTGTGCGGGGCTTTGCCTCGATAAACTCAAATATCCTGGATGCGCATACTACGGCATTCTGAAGTTCCGTTACCACGCCCGATATCTCATTAAACGGCTTTGTGTACTGGTTTGCGTAGGTGAGGAAGCATGTGAGTTCTCCCACTGTCAACGTGGTAAAAAGATTCGCATTCTCCAAAGCGAACCCTCTTATTACAAAGAATCCTCCCACAACCGCAACTCCCGCATACACAAGGGAATTGACAAATCTTGTGCTGGGATTGACCAGGGATGAGTAAAATACTGCTTTCAGTGAGCTGTCGTGGAGCCTTCCGTTTATCTCATTAAACCTGTCCTTAACGGCTTCCTCTTTGGCAAATATCTTGACTATCTTCTGGTTTCCGATCATCTCATCGATAAGAGCCGTCTGCTCGGCACGTATCTTTGACTGGCTCTGGAAATAGTCATGTGTGTGAGTGGCTATAAACTTTGCCACAAAGAAGGATAAAGGTGTGATAAATATTACGACTATCGATACAAAAGGACTGGTCCGCAGCATGAATACCAGCGTTCCGAGTATCGTCATCACTCCTGTAAAAAACTGGGTAAATCCCATCAGCAGGCCATCCGCAAATGTATCGACGTCCGCAACGATCCTGCTCACAATATCTCCGGTGGGCTGCTTATCGAGGTACGAAAGAGGCAGATCATGAAGATGTCTCATAGCATCATTTCTGATATCCTCAACCACATGATAGGTGATATGGTTATTGATCGTATTCATCACCCACTGGGAAACTGCTGTAAGGATGATCACGATTCCCATTCTGATCAGTATCTTATAGAGCGCATCAAAATCAACGCTGCCTTCTCCGTACAGGAAAAGGTCCACAGCATGTCCGATAAGAACGGGAATATACAGAGTCCCAACCACTATAGCCGCAGCAAGTATCAGAGAGATCACAAGTAGTGGAATATAGTGCCTGATGTAATTCAATATCTTCCCTATTGTTTTTTTGTTGATGTCTTGTTTTTTAGATTTCAAAGTAATTATGTCTCCACTTGAGTGTTATATATCTCTCTATAGATTTCGCATGTCTTAAGCAGCTCTTCGTTTGTTCCTACTCCAACAACAGCTCCGTCATCAAGCACGATTATCTTATCGGCATTTCTGATGGATGAAGCACGCTGCGAGACGATAAATACCGTGGTGTCACTGATGGAGGCGATCGCCTTCCTGAGAGCTGCATCGGTTGCGTAATCAAGTGCGGATGCGGAATCGTCAAGTATAAGTATCTCCGGATTCTTAACAAGAGCCCTTGCAATGGTAAGGCGCTGTTTCTGACCGCCCGAAAAGTTCCTTCCGTTCTGCTCCACAACAGCATCCAGTCCGTTTTCTTTCCCTTTAACGATCTCGGTGGCCTGAGCCATGTCCAGGGCTTTCCAGAGTTCTTCTTCAGTGGCGTTTTCATTTCCCCACAGAAGATTGCTTCTGATGGTTCCCTTAAAAAGCACTGCCTTCTGGGGAACAACTCCCACTTTGCTCAAAAGCTCTGTGCTTTCATATTCATCTGCATTTTTTCCTTCAATACGCACGCTTCCGGAAGTGGCTTTATAAAAGCCGGGGATCATGTTTACCAGAGATGTCTTACCTGACCCTGTTCCTCCGATGATACCTATTGTCTCGCCTTTTTTGGCCGAGAAGCTTATATCCGTCAGAGTTTCGTCTCCGGCACCCGCGTATTTCAGGGAAGCATGGTCAAAGACAATGTACTCACCGCCGGGAGCAGACTCGTTGCACGGTTTTTCAAAGCTGTTTTCTGCCGGACTTTCAGCTTTATTGTCTGCGTCGTCTTTTTCCTGAGCATCTGCAGCGTTCCTTGTTTTGAGCACTGCTTCTACTCTGTCTCCGCAGGCGATAGCCTTTGTGATCAGCACGATAAGGTCCGCAAACTTTATCAGCTCAACAAGTATCTGGCTCATATAGTTTACGATAGCCACCACCTGGCCCTGAGTCAGATCTCCGATATTAACTCTCACACCTCCGATATATATGAGCGCTATGAGCGCGCCGTTTACGATCACGTAGGTGAGTGGATTGGACAGAGCCGAGAACCTGGCAACGTGTGTCTGTGCCTTGGTGAGCACTCTGTTGTCAAACTCAAAATCCTTTAATTCTTTTTTCTCCAGACGGAATGCTCTTATGACTCTCACACCTGTAAGATTTTCTCTTGTGTGACCGAGCACCTTGTCCAGATTTCCCTGTACTCTTTTATAGAGCGGCATGGTAAGGAGCATAATTCCGTACACTACAACAGCCAAAAGCGGAATGGTCACCACAAACACAAGAGCCGCCTTTACATCTATTGTAAATGCCATGATCATGGCACCGAAGACCACAATGGGTGACCTCAGGAACAGCCTCAAAACCATATTTACGCCGTTTTGAAGCTGATTGATATCACTGGTCATTCTGGTGATCAGTGTTGATGTTCCTATTTTGTCTATACTGGTGAAATCCAGAGTCTGAATGTGTGAAAATACAGCTTCACGAAGCTCCGTCGAAAAGCCTACCGCAGCTTTTGCCGCAAAGAACTGAGCCGTTATGGCCGCCACCATTCCGATAAGTGCCAGGCCTACCAATACAAGCCCCATTTTTATTATCATGGGATGGTTTTTTCCCGGTATTGCCACATCTATGATCCTTGAGATAACAAGGGGCACAAACAGCTCAAAAGAAGCCTCGAGCAGCTTAAAAAGCGGCGCGAGGACAGATTCTTTTTTATAGTTTTTTAAAAATTTAAGTAATGATTTCATTTGTATAATCAGTATTATGTAATTCAGTGAGTATTATTAAATCCGCAAATATAAAGTCTAACTCACGCACACGGTGAGAAAACAGTCGTAAGCTTTTTCTTCGATCCATGTGTATTTTGAATTCTCACTGCTGTCAAGCTCGAGCATATTCCGGGAAAAGTAAGGTCTTACACCCTCTCCGGTGCACTTTCCGAGGGCTTCTTTTCTCGACCACAGCTTGTAGAAAAGCTCCCTTGTTTCGTCCTCCGAAACGGCTTTGCTCTCTTCCCCAGAGAAGAATCTCTCGGCCATGCTCTTTTCACGCTGCGAGCGCATGTTCTGGATGTCAGCCCCCACTTCCCTGTCGGAAACGGCAAGTATCACCAGGCCTCCGGAATGGGATAGATTAAAAAACGGCAGCCTCTCATCCACAAAATAAGGCTTTCCCATCTCTCCGTAACGGTATGCATAATCCATGGCTTCGGCCTTTTCGGACAGCAGTTCTTTAAGGCTGATCACGGTGATAAGGTCTTCCCCGTTTTCCCTGCAGAAGCCTTCATCAAACTCCCGCATTGCGTGCTGTATAAGAAGCCCCGCACCGATGGTGGCTGCTCTTCCTTTGGGATTGTTCTTCATCCTCAGGGCAAGCTGCCTTCTGTGGGAATCGATACGTGAAAGATACATCTTTTCTTCTTCCGGAGTGAGTTCTGTCAGCTCCGGAAGATCCGTTTTCAGTACATATACCTTTAAGAAAAACGAGGTCACTTTTTAATCTTCCTTATTTTCTTCCTCAGGCATCACTATCGTGATATGAACGTCATCAAGCTGCTTCTGACTTACTGCGGAAGGAGAATCCATCATAACATCCTGAGCATTCTTGTTCATGGGGAATGTTATAACCTCACGGATCGATTCCTCTCCGGTAAGGAGCATGATCATTCTGTCCACTCCGGGAGCAGCTCCTGCATGAGGCGGTGCTCCGTAGGTAAATGCGTTGTACATCGCGGGGAACTTTGCCTTTACCTCAGCTTCACCCAGACGTACAAGTTCAAAGGCTTTTACCATTATCTCGGGATCGTGGTTTCTTACAGCGCCGGATGCGGATTCGTATCCGTTGATGACTAGGTCGTACTGGTTTGCCATTATATCAAGAGGATCCATCTCCCCTCTTTCAGCCTTTTCGAGAGTCTCAAGCCCGCCTACAGGCATTGAGAAAGGATTGTGGCAGAATTCCAGTTCTCCCGATTCCTCTCCGATCTCGTACATGGGGAAGTCAACTATCCAGCAGAACTGATACTGCTCTTTGTCCATATGCTCGGGGCAGAGCGCGCCGAGCTTTGTTCTGAGCACACCTGCTGTCTTTAAGCTCTCAGCCTTTGTGCCTGCTGCGATTCCCACAAAGCATCCCTTTGTAAGACCAAGCTTTGCTATCACTTCATCCTTGATGGGCTGAACAAACTTGGAAATGCCTCCTACGATCTCACCGTTCTCATCAACTCTGAACCAGTATGTCTTTCTGGCGGTCTGTACCTCTACATCGGCAACCAGCTGGTCTATCTGCTTTCTGGTGGCATTAAAACCGGTAACAACTACTGCCTCAATATCCGCGCCCTTGAAGGGGTCAAATTCCACTCCGCCGAGAACATCGGTAACATTGGTAAGCTCAAGGTCTATTCTGAGGTCGGGCTTATCTGTTCCGTACTTTTCCATGGACTCTCTGAATGGTATTCTCCTAAAAGGAGCCGGAGTGATGCGGTCATAAATGCCGTACTTTTCGAATACAGGAACGAGCACCTTTTCCAGCACTCCGAGTACATCATCCTGAGTGGCAAAGGCCATCTCCATATCCATCTGATAGAACTCGCCGGGTGTACGGTCGCCTCTGGCATCCTCATCCCTGAAGCAGGGAGCTATCTGGAAATATCTGTCAAAGCCCGAAGTCATTAGCAGCTGCTTGAACTGCTGGGGTGCCTGGGGAAGTGCATAGAACTTTCCGGGGTGTTTTCTTGCGGGCACAAGGAAGTCTCTCGCTCCCTCGGGGCTTGATGCGGTAAGTATGGGAGTGGTGATCTCGAGGAATCCTTCCTCGGTCATGGCCTTTCTGAGCTCCGCAACTACATTGCATCTTAGCACGATATTCTTCTTGACATCGGGGTTTCTGAGGTCAAGATAACGATACTTAAGCCTTGTATTCTCATCCGCTTCCTTTGATCTGTTTATCTCAAAGGGGAGCTCGGCATGTCTGCACTTTCCGAGAACGGTTATCTTCTCGGGAACGACCTCTATTTCGCCGGTTGCGATCTTGGGGTTCTTGTTGGAGCGCTCTCTTACCGTTCCCTCCACGCATACGGTGGACTCGGTATTGAGCTCGAGAAATGCATTCATCATTTCCTCTGTCTCGGGAACGATCTGCGTGGTCCCATAGAAATCCCGCAGGATCACAAAGCCGAGATTCTTGCTGACTCTACGGATATTCTCATACCATCCGACCAATGTTACTTTTTTTCCTGCATCCGATAATCTAAGCTCGTTGCAGTTGTGGGTTCTTGACTGTGTCATTTTGAATTTGCCTCCGAAAAGAATTCTTCGAAAGAATCATATCCCTGAGCGGTGAGCTGTTCTTTCTGGAATTTTTTATTTTTATTCATGCGAACGACCAGCACCTGCCGGCCTTCTTCTCTTTCTTTCTGAGCCTTTGCGATGATCTCGCAGAGCTTATCTTTTCCGATACCCTTCTCGATAAGGTATGCTTTCTTTTCAGATTCTCCCGGAACCTTGAAGCCGCCTTCAACAAGCAGCAGTACAATCCTTTCAAATCCGATGGAAAATCCGCATGCGGGAACGTTCTGCCCCGTAAAACGGCCTACCATCTCGTCGTATCTGCCGCCGCCTCCGCAGCTTCCGCCGAATTCCGGCATCGCTATTTCAAAGATCGTTCCGGTATAATAGCTCATCCCCCTCACGAGAGTGGGGTCAAACACCATATCGAACTGTGCCTGCTTGGTGGCTTCCACGGAATCTATGATCTCTATAAGGCCTTCCTTTATTTCCGCATCCAGGAAATCTCCCAGAGTATCAGCCAGATTTCTGATCCCTTCCGCTGTGGTATCCGGATTCTCAAAGAGACTGAGGTATTTATCAACTGAGGCAGTCTCAAATCCGCCGGCTATAAGCTCTTCCTTTACTCCGCCAAGCCCGATCTTATCCATCTTATCAAGAGTGATGAACACATTCTCGTACTGATCCTCGGTAAATCCGGCGTATGCAGCCATAGCCTTAAGGATCCTTCTCTCATTGATCCTTATCTGAAAGTTCTTGAAGCCAAGCTTGCCGAGTGTGGTAGTAGTTGCAAGAATGAGCTCTATCTCTGCCAGATTGGAAGGCTCTCCCAGAATGTCTATATCGCACTGCATGAACTGACGATAACGCCCTCTCTGAGGCCTGTCGGCACGCCATACATTTCCCATCTGAAGTGCCTTAAAAGGTGAAGGCAGATTGGCTGAATTGTTGGAGTAATACCTTACAAGAGGAACCGTAAGGTCATAACGAAGTCCCCCGTCAACAACCTGCTCCTCGGTGGTGGCGTTTGCCACATCCAGTTTCTCGCCCCTCTTTAATATCTTAAAGATGAGCTTTTCGTTATCCCCGCCCTGTTTGCTTGTCAGATTCTCTATATTCTCTACGCAGGGAGTCTCGATCCTGGTGAATCCGTACTGGGAATATGTCTCGCTTATAACATTCTGGACATATTCACGGATCCGCATCTCCTCGGGGAGAATATCCTTCATGCCCGTAACGGGCTTTTTATTTAATCCCATATTATTGTCCTCGTATCCGGCAGTTCTTAGGCCTGCCCTGTTTACATACCAAAGCGGGCTCGCAGGGAGTCCGCTTTCGTTGATCCTGATTAAAATGATCGATCCTGTTACTTTCCGTTAGCCAGAGCGCACAGCTCGTCGAGCATCTTGGGAAGCTCTGTTCCCATATTCTCATCCGAGAACTGGCAGGTTCCGACTTTGCGGTGTCCACCGCCGCCATACTTGAGCATAAGGCTTCCCACATTAACGTTTGAAGTCTTGTTAAGCACGCTGTATCCCACTGCGGCGCTGCATCCCTTTCCTCCCTTTCCGCTTACTATCCATGCGGAAATATTCTGATCGGGATACATGGAGTATATCATGAAACGGTTACCTGTATATATCGGATCAACATCACGCAGATCCGTGATAATGACATTTCCTTCGGTATGGGTATGGGCCTTGACCATCTCCTTGAATTTGATGGTCTGCTCATTATAAACCTCTATACGCTCCTTGACATCGGGCATATTGAGGATCTCTTCGGTAGTATTCTTGCTGCACGCAACAAGAAGCTTTTCCATGAGCTGATAGTTTGAAACAGTAAACTGTCTCCAGCGTCCGAGGCCTGTCCTGGGGTCCATAAGGAATCCTATAAGGATCCATCCGGTAGGATTCATGACCTCATCGATGGTAAGATTACCGGAGTCCACTTTATCAACCGCTTCCATGATGTCATCATACTGAGGGAAACGCTCTTTTCCACCGTAATACTCGTAAATGATCCTTGCGCATGAAGGTGTCACACGGCTCTCACCCTTGTACTTGCCTTCAAGCTGCTGACGTTCAAACTCGCTTGAATGGTGATCGAACCAGAGTCCGCATCCCTCAACGTAAGGAACGTTGGCAAGGCAGTCATCCTCGGTGATCTCCACAAGACCATCCTGAAGGTCCTTGGGATGCGCAAATTTCCAATTGTCGATAACGCCTGCTTCAAGAAGCAGTGCGCCGCATACAAGCCCGTCAAAATCTGAACGTGTTACAAGTCTCACTTTTATATCTCCTTTCACATATGCCGTTTACACGACATACCGCTCTGACTCAGAGATCCCAAAGGGGTCTCAACTTTAGATATTTTAACACATTTTACCGTAATATACCATCATTTATTAAAGGATAACTTAAGTTATTTTATCAAGTATTTCATTCAAACCTGAAATAGTCAAAGCATCCGTATCCGCCTTCATTTCCGAGCACATTCCGCACGTATATGCCGCACTTTGCTCCGACCCATCTTCCGGGTCTTGACTCGAAGCTCAAAACTTCCTCGTAAGAGTCCCCGTCAAGACTGTAAGAAAACGTCACATTCTCTCTCGGGATCGGAAAAGAATAATCCCCATCATTATTGTACTCAGTTGAGATAACGTGCGTTATGTTAATTGAAAGCCATATTTTATCGACACTCTCACCATCATCCGGCAATGAGAGTATCTCTTTTATATCATCACTCGCATAAGCTTTCTCTTTTTCAAATATCTGCTCGCCCAAAACGGCTCGCAGTATAAAGCTTTTATCTTTTTTAAGTATTCCCAGGGCCCCGTACCTCTCACCCATATTGATGATCCCTGCTTCATCCCCTGTTTCCATTCCCTTAAGAGAAAGGCTGGTATAAACATTGAACTCCGGTGCGGGCCACTTTTGAAGAAGCAGATTGGGCTGATCGGACACTGAATTCTCCGCAGGGATTGATCTGAGCTTTATCACCGACTTTTCCGGCAGGCACTCGATCCATTCTGTTCTGTGGTTTGCATTCCACTGCCACTGAAGTGAAAGCTTCGATGAATCAAATTCATCAGATGAATCCGGACAGAAAGGTTCCCCCGGCTCTCCCCTCAAGGCTGCGGCCGGCTTGGCATAACGCTCCACAGGCTTTCCGCAGGTCTCATGAGGCCCGGCTTCCCCTATCACGGGCCAGTCATCCTCCCACCGCATGGGCTGCAGATACACGATCCTTCCCGCAGCATATACATCCCGGAAGTGAATAAACCAGTCTTCTCCCCGGGCGGTGCGGACCCATGCTCCCTGATGCGGACCGTTAACCTCGGTATCCTTCTGCTCCATCACCCGGTGGTACTCATAGGGGCCGTAAATATTTCTCGATCGCAGCACTGTCTGCCAGCCCTGTTTTACTCCTCCGGCAGGGGCAAATATATAATACCAGTCGTTATTTTTGTAAAGCTTCGGTCCTTCGATAGTGTGATTATTATTGGCTTCCCCGTCAAATATCATAACGGGATCGCCTGTTATTTTATTAAAGTCTTCACTCATGGGAACTATCTGGAGTCTGCTCTTAAATCCGATCCTGCTCTTTGCAAAAGCATTCACCATATAGCATTTCCCGTCATCATCTATAAAGGGGCAGGGGTCTATCCATCCGGCGCCTTCGTAGACACATACAGGGTCCGACCACTCTCCGGCGGGATCCTTTGCTTTAACATAGAATATACCTTCATCCGGCATCGGAAAGAAAATATAAAACTCTCCGTAAAAATATCTTATGGCCGGGGCCCACACGCCGCATCCGTGCCTGGGCTTATCATATCCTGCGTATGGAATGTTTTCCAGCGCATAGCCTATGATCTTCCAATTGACCAGATCCCTTGAATGAAGAACAGACAGCCCCGGCGTATTGCAGAAGCTGCTTGCTGTCAGATAAAAATCATTTCCGACCCTGACAACGTCAGGATCGGAATAATCTAAATACAATATAGGATTTGTATACGTACCGTTTCCGTTATCGGAAATCCATTTTTCCATATGTATCCTTTTAATTACATTTGTTATTCTTTTGTATAAAAC
>JAEEGL011591454.1_pt1 | contig 31908 bp, 31 predicted proteins | sample 9134231 | NCBI WGS metagenome assembly JAEEGL01 (sample SAMN16246548, study PRJNA631951) | gut metagenome | biome: gut microbiome; feature: rumen; material: fiber-attached | host: Bos | place: Iran: Karaj | collected 2018-10 | reverse complement strand
GAGGAGTGATGTCTTACCATGGTCAACGTGACCCATGACAACGACGACCGGCGGCCTCGGCTGGAGGTTCTCGGGATTGCCCTCACCGTCATCGAAAAGAATATCCTCTTCGTTCTTCTCTTCAAGAAGTTCAGCGTTGATGCCGAATGAATCAGCAACGAGGCATGCAGTATCGAAATCGAGTTCCTGGTTGATGGTAGCCATTACGCCGAGCTTCATCAGAGACATGATGATCTCGGAACTCTTCTTGCCGATACCTTCCGCAAATTCCTTAACGGTAATGAATGCGGGGATCTTGATCTCGGTTATTGTCTGCTGCTCTGCAATAGACTCCTCGAACTGCTTCTTCTTTTTCTTCTTGTATGAATATTCATCGTACTCACCGTCCTCGCTTACGCGGCCCGTGAAACGTGAATTGTTGTTCTGGTGACGCTTGTCGGCAAAGCTTCCCTTGCCGTTGCCGTCCCTGCGCTCAGTATTGTCGTTGTGCTTCTTGTCGAAAGCACTCTTTTCAGCATAGTTGGTCCTGCTCTTCTTGACCTCATCGATCGGGGACTCAGCCTTCGGCCTTGCAGGACGTCTGAACTGGTTCTTCTGACCGGGCTCATCGTCCTTGTCCTTATCGAATCCGCCGCCACCGCCGTGGCCCTGATAACCGCCGCCACGCTGAGGTCCTCTGCCTCCGCCGTAGCCGCCCTGGTTGCCGCCCTGACCACCCTGGCCGCCAAAGCCGCCGCTTCTTGCGGGACTCTTTCTGTCACGGCCTGTATAGGTAATGATCGTTGAGCTCCTGATGGTCTCTCCTCTTGCGGGAGCATCACCTAAAGATACAACTGCAGCTGAAAGCCTCGGCCTCGGCTGAGGTCTTACGATATTGGGCTCTTCTGCCTTGGGTTCCTCAGGCTTAACTTCTTCAGCCTTAGGCTCTTCTGCCTTGGGCTCTTCAGGCTTTGTCTCCTCTGCCTTGGGAGCTTCCTTTACTTCCTCGGGCTTTGTTTCTTCAGCCTTGACGGGAGCTTCAGCCTTCTCAGGCTTCTTTTCTTCCTTGGGTTCTTCTGCGGTCTCGGCGGCCTTTGCAGCCTTTGTGGAAGTCTTCTTGGCCGGCTTTTCCTTTGCGGGAGCCTCTTCCTTTACTTCCTCAGCTTCAGCAGCCTTCTTTGTGCGCTTTGCAGCAGGCTTAGCCTCAGTCCTTTCAGCTTTTTCGACCTTCTCGGCTTTCTCTGCCTTTTCAGCTGTCTTGGCTGTCTTGGTTGCCTTCTTTGCGGGAGCAGCTTCTTCGGTCTTCTTTGTTTCCTTCTTTGCAGGCTTTTCTGCCTCAGGAGCTTTCTCCTGCTTTTCAGGAGCAGGTGCCGGTGCGGGTGCAGGTGTTACGGCAGCCGCAGGAACAGCTCCCGTTTCATCGCCCTTATCGGACTTCTTGTGGACTCTTCCGAGCCTCATCTTCTTATTGCCTGAGACGCCTCCGACTGTAAGACCGTTTTTCTTGTTCTCGCTGTCTTCACTCATCAAATGTCATCCTCCTCATTGATGCCTTCGAGCAGATCGGATATTCCTTTTGCAAAGGCTTTATCCGTGACTGCCGCGGCAGTCCTGGCGGGTTTGCCGAGCGCCATCCCCAGGTCGTCTGATGTGCCGATCCTGAAGCACGTTACGGGTTTCCCTGTTACTTTTTCACTTTTTTCCGCAGCGCTCAGGATCTTGTCCAAAGTGTTGCGCGATATGTCGCGGCTTATGATCAGCAGTTCGGCTTTTCCGGAAGTAAGAGTCGAAGCAACGCCTTCAGCTCCCGATATTACCTTTCCTGCTCTCTGGGCCATGCCCAGCATTCCCATCACGCGCTGTTTGGCATTCATACGTCCGCCTTTTCAGCTGCCGCGAGCATTTCCTGCGCGAGGGCTTTTGCCTCCTCGTCGCTTATTGCCCTGCGGAGGCCCTTTGAAAGCCTTGCAGCCTTCTTGAGCTCCGTCTTTATGCATTCTTCGTTCTTGCAAAGATAAGATCCTCTGCCGGGAGCCTTTCCCGTCGGATCGTAGACTATGCTTCCGTCAGCGAGAGATACGACGCGCAAAAGGTCACCCTTGTCTCTCGTTGTTCTGCAGCAAACACAGCTTCTTTGCGGTTTCTTCTTCATCAGGCTTCAGAATCTCCCTTGCCCTCTTCCTCGTCAACGACCTGGAAGCCGTCTGTGAGGACCTTTGCAGCCTCATCACTCTCATCGGACTCCTTGCGGATGTCGATCTTGAAGCCTGTGAGTCTTGCTGCAAGCCTTACGTTCTGTCCGCTCTTGCCGATAGCAAGAGAGAACTGCTGATCGGGAACGATTACCTTAGCATGACGCTCAACGGTTCCGTCCTCGTTTGTGGAGATCTCTGTATCAACTCTTACGACCTTTGCAGGCTGGAGAGCTTCGCTGATGAACAGAGCTGCATCTTCCTTCCAGTCAACGATGTCGATCTTCTCATCGGAGAGCTCGTTCATGATCTGCTGGACACGCTGTCCGCGCTGACCAACGCATGCACCCTTTGCATCGATATCGGGATCTCTGGAATATACAGCAACCTTGGATCTTGAACCGGGTTCACGTGCAACAGACTTGATGATGACGTCGCCGTTCTTGATCTCGGGTACTTCAAGCTCGAAAAGCTTCGCAACGAGTGCGGGAGCTGTTCTGGAAAGAACGACTGAAGGTCTGCCGTTAGCTTCTTCAACGCCTGTTACGAGGAACTTCATGATCTTGTCCTGATCGTAACGCTCGCTCCTGTTGTTGCGGATCTGTCCGTCACGTCTTACGATAGCCTCTGCACGGCCGATGTTAACGTAAACGTTTCTTGCATCCTTACGTACGATCGTTCCTGATGTGATCTCACCGATCTTACCGTGGAACTCATTCTGTATCTTTGTTGACTCAGCGTCTCTGAGCTTCTGGTTGATGGCGTTCTTTGCAGCGCCTGCAGCGAGACGGCCAAGGTCTTCTACGTCGATACCGATCTCGATCTCGTCGCCGATCTCAACGTCCTCATAACCGACTGCCTTTGCGTCTTCGATGGAGATCTCGTTGGCGTCATCGAGAACTTCGTCTACGACCTCAACGAGCTTGTAAACATAGATCTCGCCGGATTCGCGGTCGATCTCGGCGTTAACGAACTTGATGTCCTGTCTGTTTCCGCCGAACTCTCTCTTGTAAGCAGCAACGATACCGCTCTCTATTGCCTGGAAAACCTCTTCCTCGTCAATGTCGCGCTCTTCAGCAAGCAGCTTGACGAGGTCGACTATTGTCTCTCTGGGTTCCTCTTCACTCTTTCTCTTAGCCATCCTGAAAGTGACCTCCTCTGTAGTACTGTTGATAACTTAATTAAAATTCAATATGTCTTACAGCTTTGGCGATGTCGCTCAAAGCAAGCTCATATTCCGTCCCGTTTGAAGCCTTGAGCTTCACTTTATCTTCCGATGCGTCCTCGCAGACACATGAGAATTCCTTTACACCGTCTATGGGCGCATAGAGAGACACGTCGAGCGTCTCGCCCATATAACGCAGATAGTCGGAGACTGTTTCAAGGGGCCTTGTAAGTCCCGGTGATGAGACCTCGAAATAGTCGTAGTCCAGACCGAGCTCCTTCTCGAGCACGGGATCGGTAGCCTTGCTGACCGTCTCGCAGTCATCGATGCCAACTCCGCCCTTCTTGTCGACATAGAGCCTCAGGAACATCTTGCCGCCTTCCTTGGCATAGGAAACATCGACCAGGTCGAGACCCAGTTCCTTTACCAGGGGTTCAGCTATTTCAAACGCTTTTTGCGCTGTCTTGGACCTCTTGCCCATGAAAGCTCTTTCCGCCTCCTCAAAAACAAAGAACGGACTTGCTGCCAAGCCCGTTCAAAAAAATATCTATCTTTATGAACGGACTTATATTAACACATACCTATTTGGCATGCAAACAGAAAAAGTTTCTGATTAATTTAACATTTGGCTATTCATTTCATTTGGCAATTAAAGTAAAATATCCATATCCAGAAAATTCCTATGGAAATAAAATCCCCAAAGGAGAAACACCTTATGATCAAAGTTATTGCAGGACCCAAGGGCACAGGCAAGACGGCTAAACTTGTCGATGACATCAACGCCGTAGCAGCATCCGACAGCAACGTCGTCTGCATCGAGCGCGGCAACCGCCTCGACCAGCTCCTGAAGCCCACCGTCCGTCTCGTTAATATGAAGGAATACCCTGTAAAGGGTTTCGACCAGGTATTGGCATTCCTGTGCGGCATCTGCTCCAAGGATTATGACCTTACTCATATCTATATCGACGCTATCTGCAAGATCGCTGATGACTACGATTTCAACGCACTCGGTGATTTCCTCGGCAAGCTCGACGCTTTCCTTGCAGACAAGCCCATCACCGTTACACTTCTTCTCAGCGGTGACATCGAGAACATCCCTGACACAGTTAAGAAGTTTTTCTGATCAGGATACAATTTAAGCTAACTATGCCCGGCTCGTCAGGTCCGGGCATTTAATTAGAAAACCTTAAGGAGGATCTGTATATGGGTTTTATCAAGAAGTTTACAACTGAGTTCAAAGAATTCGCTCTCAAGGGCAACGTTGTAGATATGGCTATCGGTGTCATTATCGGTGCAGCTTTCAAGGATATCGTCACATCCTTCACCGACAACTTCATCTCACCGCTCATCAATTCTGTAGGCGGCGCTGACATTGCCGGCTCCATCAGGCTTCCCTGGGTAAACTACGAAGGAATGGCTCTTGAAGACGTTCAGAAGCTTTCACTCAACTACGGTGCATTCATCAGTGCCGTAATCAACTTCTTCATCATGGCTCTCATCCTCTTCGCAATGCTCAAGGCCATCAACGCTCTTAAGAATCTCGGCAAGAAGAAGGAAGAAGAAGCTCCTGCAGCACCTCCGGAACCCTCCGACGAGGTCAAGCTCCTCACAGAGATCAAGGACATTCTCAAAGAGAAAGCATAAGCTTTTCGCGCTTACTTACAACGGGCTGCTCCGGCGGCCCGTTTTTTGTTGGGCACCCCTCACACAAAGCCGAAAATTAAGATATACTTCATATCTGTATGGTACGCAAATTTCTTAAGAATTATTTTTTCCTGATCCTTGCAGTGCTTATAGCCGTTTTCGGCTATATCCATATCCGCGCGGTCGGAAACGAATATACTTACGTCAGGAAAGATATTAATTCTTCCTTCGGGATAACGGATATAAGTTTCTCAGAAGATTCCCAAGGCAAGATCGAGATCATCAGCTGGGAAGTAAACGACAGTAATTTCACTGCGCGTTTAAGATCTGTTGCTCCGGGCAGGGTCTATATGACATTCGTCGCCAATGAACATCCGAGTATCGGCGTTTTCTATGTACACAATAACGGCGTGATCACGAGCGAAAACTTCTTCGGAGACTGCACGGGCTGCAAAGCCGTTTACGTCTGTATCATGATCTATCTCGTTTTGATCCTCGCTTATCTTGTCGTCAAATACATATTGCTCGAGAAAAAGAACTTCTACAACTACGATAACGTTCTGTATCTGGGCCTCATCATTTACGCGTTCTTCTTCATATTCGCGGTGATCATGGGCATTTATAAAAATGGCGGGATCTATGGTATTTTCCAGCAGGCAATAGGATCTTCTGAGTACTTTGTTATTTTTACTTTCCCGATCGTCATTGCAACCACGGTCTTCATAACGATCTCCAACATCAAGCTAATGAGAAAAGAAGGCAGGACATGGAAGAACCTGCTCGGCGTGTTCCTCGGACTTTTTCTCGGCTTCGGTGCCATTCTCCCTTTGATCATAGGCAATGCAATGCACAACATAAGTAATCCGGGAGGCTTTGACGTCCACAACGGACGAAGCATCGCTCACTTTTTTGAGATATTCATTGAATCAACGATCTTCTCAATCGATGCTTATCTCGAATGCGTTCTCCTCGGAACGATAATCACGGGTATCAAGACTGCAAAGCACGTACCGAAGTTTGACAAGGATTTCATCATCATAAACGGCTGTCAGATCAGGAAAGACGGCACTCTCACGCCGCTCCTCCAAGGAAGGGTCGACCGCGCCGTCTGGTTTGCGAAAAAGCAGAAGGAACGTTACGGCAGGCCCATCGTTTTCGTACCGTCAGGCGGAAAAGGCTCGGACGAGATACTCTCCGAAGCCGAAGCCATGAAACGTTACCTGCTGGAACAAGGCATAAGCGAAAGGGACATCCTTGCAGAAACAAAATCCACGACCACCGATGAAAACTTTAAGTATTCGTATGAACTTATCAGGAAATACCATGGTTCAGACTACTTCAACGTTGCTTTCTCCACCACGAATTACCATGTCTTCAGATCAGGGCTCCTTGCAAGCAAGCACGGCATAAGGATCGAAGGCATCGGCAGCAAGACAAAGCGATACTACTGGCTGAACGCATTTGTAAGAGAGTTTGCCGCCACCATCGCCACGGAGGTTAAGACTCATGCCCTTGTCTCGGTCGTACTGTTGCTTATCAACCTTATCGGAGCGATCCTGATGTACATATCGGAAGTGGTGCTGTTCTGACAAAAAAAAGAAGTGAGTTGCCTCACTTCTTCTTTTTCTTGTCTTTCTTGTCCTTTTTGTCTTTCTTCTTCTTTTTCTTGTCCTTGTCTTTGTCCTTCTTGTCTTTCTTGACTTTATCGGACTTGGTCTTAAGGACCGGTGCAGGTTCGGACTTTGTTTCCGGAACAGGCGCAGAAGCCTTCTTTACTGCAGCAGGTTTTGCGCTCTTTCCTGAAGCGATGCCGGCCATCAGGTCAGCCACAAGGCTCATCGTGGTCCTGTTGACCGAGAAATAAACGCATCTTCCCTCTTTGCGCGACGTAAGAACATCGTTTTCGAGAAGGACATTCAGATGGTGCGAGAGCGTTGGCTGCGTTATCTCGAACTCAGGAAGAAGATCACATGAACGCAGTTCACCTGAACCCGATATCAACCGGATTATGCGGATCCTCGTCGGTTCTGACATAACCGAGAGGACACGGGAAATCTCATTGTCTGATGTTCTCGCGGTCATGGCTGTTTATCAAGCTATGAGCTGATCCTTGAGTGCCTCTTCGAACTCGCCGAGGTTAGCGCAAGCGATAACCTCAGTGTTGTCTTCGAGAAGGATACCCTCATCGCCTCTTACGAGAACAGTCATGGGTACTCCGAGCTTACGGAGAAGCAGGAGCTGATATTCCTTTGTTTCCTCAGCTGAGAGGTATCTGAGCAGGAGCTTTAATACCTGCTTTGCATCTTCAAGATAGATTCCGGACTGCTTGAGAAGATTGTCAACGACATACATGCCGAAAACATCGTTGAAGTCCAGGAGGTCTTTTTCAGGGAATACGGAAGAGAACGCCGTGATGGACATCTTGCCTACCATTTCGAGCTCCTTGAAGTCCTTCATCGGGATCTTGAAGCTCTCAACGTTAGCAGAGAACAGTTCCTGCATCTGATCAACGGAAAGCTCGTTCTTAAGCTCCTTGATGCGGTCGATCCTTGCGAGGATCTTCTCTTCAGGGAAGAATGTAGCCTGACCGATATCGGTAGCCTTATGGATGAACCAGTTCTCAGGGATCAGTCCCTGTCTCTTCCAACGGTACAGTGTGCCATATGAGATCTGCTCGAGATTCAGTAGGTCCTTCTTAGAAATCAGCTTTTCATCCATATTCGTATTCCCCTTCTGCCCGACAATACAGGCAATAACATTACAAGTTAGATTGTAGATTAACAATGTTACAAACTCGCGACATAGGGATAAAAAGAATACAACAAAAAAGAGCCCCTATTTGGGGCCCTTTGAAGTCTTTGTCAGATAAGCTTCTCAGATGTTCATTCCGAGTGAACGGCCGATCTTGAGAAGAGCGTTTCCGATCTCGATCTGGTTGTCTTCAGGAATGACCGCGCCTGCAACAAGAATGATGATAAGGGCGGAAATGAAGAAAATCAGATAATATGCAAGCTTGGAACGGGCAAAGCTCTTGAGATTCCTGTTCTTCGGAGCAATAGACATGATCAGGGTGATGAGGACGCCTATAACAGGCAGCCAGCAGAGAATGCCTACCCAGAAGTAAGTGGAAGTTCCGACAGGCTTATACTCAGGAGGACAGATTGCCTTGAGAGCCTTGATCTTTTCCTTCTTCTCATTCTCTTTTGCAGCCTTTGCTGCGGCAGCTTCCTGCTGTTTTCTAGCAGCTTCAGCGGCAGCGGCAGCAGCAGCCTTTGCAGCATCTTCTTCAGCCTTCTTCTTTGCCTCGGCCTCTTTAGCCTCAGCAGCCTTCTTAGCTTCCTCAGCCTTTTTGGCATCAGCTTCAGCCTGCTTCTTTGCTTCTTCAGCCTTCTTGGCGTCTTCAGCGGCTTTCTTGGCATCTTCAGCCTTCTTCTCGGCTTCCTTTTCTGCCTTTTTGGCTTCGTCAGCCTTCTTTGCTTCAGCCTCTTCCATAGCCTTCTTTGCTATTCTTTCAGCTTCTTTTCTTGCTTCCTCGGCAGCAGCTTCGGCAGCTTTGACCCTCTCTTCAGCTTCTTTCAGTTCAACGTTCATATCATCTGCCATGAAAAACACACCTCCTGCACGTTATCTGGCTTGATTATAACATAAGGCCGGCCTTATTTGGCCTTCGCCGATACCCTGTTTTTCTTGTGAAATGACAGCAGGGATCTTACTGTTCCGTCGATCGCGGCAACCGTTCCGACCACGAAACTGTAGAACATGAGGGTGTTCTGCGGAGCAAAAAGAATGAAAAGTCCGCAGCCGCCCCAGAGTCCTGCCATGATTATCAGAAATGCCCTCCTGAACTTCCAGTCATCCTTCTTCGCCCTGTTGACACAGTTATAGGATTCTGCGAGAAGGACTGTTCCGAATATAGCGCTCGCCATGACAAACAACGCGCCTTCCTTGATGAAAGCTATAAGCGTGACTGCCGTCAGGAATATCGTAAGGAGTGCATAAACTATATGCTTATTGAGATTCCAGTTATCCTTGATGAGCCTTCTCACCGTCGCGCACGTGAAGAACGCCGTAACTATGATCAGCGCCGCGCCAACGGCATAGAAGATGAAGCCTTCAGGAATGATGCACATTATGAGGCCGATAATGACGGTGGCAAGACCTTTCGCAAGCTCTGAAGACATGAACTGCTTATAGATCGTCCATCTCGTTATCTTCTTTCCGTTGCCCTCAAAGAACATCTGGTCAGGCAGAGAAGCTATCGTCTCCCTGATTGCCGTATCATCCTGTATTACGTTCCTGAATACGCGTTCCCACCCTATTATGCCAAGGTCGGAAAACTCCTGTATCGTTTTCGTTCCGCCCTCGCTCATGGAGTCGAAAAGCGCATCGACGAATTTCTTCCTGTCTTCAAGCTCTACCGACCTGAGCCATTTGTCGATGCCGTCGTCGATACGCACTGAGAACGGGTCTCTTTCGGTAGCAACCGCAAGGCCGCCGTGTGCAACACCCCATGAACAAAGCTCGTGCTGGTCGAGCATTACCGCATCGCTCTGAACGATCGTTGTATCGGTAATGTGAGGCTCAAACTGGCATCCGACGATCGAGAATACCGGGATTATCCTGGTCGTGATCGGATCGATCCTCTTGATCATTTCCTCGGAAAGGATGTCTTCGCAGAAGCCCGGCCCGTCATTGGTAAAGACACGGATGACCTTCTCAAACCTTTCGGGATCAAGCTCGGCCGCGGCGTACATAGCCAGGTTTCCGCCCTTGGAATGTCCTCCTGTCATCACTCTTCCGCAGCGGTCTATCTCTGCTTTGAGATGCTCTGCCGCCATCGTCTGCGCACCCGTTTTGGTGAAGCAGAACATGAAGTCCTCCTTCCATCCCGCGATCGTGCTGTCGGTGCCCCTGAAAGCAACATACGATGCGCCTTCCTCATCAACACCGGTAAACGTGGTGGTGCAGTACTGTATCGATGAATCACCACTGTACTCGTCAACAAAGCGCGTTATCTTCAGATTTCCGAAACGCTTGGAAGCAGTGCATGCGCGGACCAGCGCCTGGAATCTCTCGCTGTCATCGGGAGCCTGTTTGCGGATGGGTATTCCCGCCTGCTTGAACTTTGTTATGCATTCTGAAAGAGTCAGGACCGTATCCTCGCCGAACTCGTTGACGCCTTCGGTATAGTCCTCACCTAATATCTGCTTGAAATCAATATATGAAAGCTGGCAGAGAACAATATTGTCGACTCTGCCAAACGGTTTCGCGTCAAACCCGATGTCCTTGTACCAGCGGACGTAATCAGTAATGTTATTCATGTTATCAGTCCTTACAGACCCCTGTTCTTAAGATCGGAGACAAGCTCTACGAAAAACTCGCGAACATCAAAGCCCGGTATGTTCTCGCGGTTGAGATCGATGACATCGCCGTGTGAAACGCCCCTCTTCGTCGTTGTCTCGATGAAAGTGAATTTCTCTCCCCACTTAAACGAATTCATGCCGACAAGGCCGTCATTCTTGCCGTCAAAAGCCTTTACCAGCATGTAGCTCATGTTGAGCGGGAACCTGCCGCCTTCAGGACGCGACATAACAGAGCCTACGCTCTGCGTGTATACACCGTTTGCCTTGAAATCGAATCCGCTCATATCGTTGTTGAGAGCACGGCATTTTGATGCGGTAAGATCAGTAACGGCTGAAATGAAATCGGGATGAAGATCGCCGACTTTCCTAAGCGCCGCGTTATAGCCTGCGGCAACGCTGTCTCTCATCTTCTGAGGTGCCTTGTCGAGAAGGTAATCCGCGAATTCGCATCCCCGGTGCGGTGTATTGACCGTGGTTACCGAAGCGACATAAGGAGCGATCCCGAGCATGCTTACCGCATATCTCGTATCGAGTCCGCCCTTGGAATGCGCTATGATGTTGACTTTCCCGCAGTTCTGTTCCCTGACGATATCCAATACTTTGTTTGCGATCTGCCTGGCACTCTCGGGAACCGAGCTTGCGGATTCATGCTCGCCGTAGAAGATCTTTGCACCGTTCTTTTCGAGTTCAGCCGGAGTCCTTCCCCAATAATTGAAGTGATCAAAATCCCTGAAGAAAACCCCGTGGACCAGAAGGATCGGATATCTCGTAGCGCAGACCTGATCCTTTGCCCTTGCGATGTCGAGCTTGTTCTTCGCATACTCGAGCTTTATCTCCGCATCGACCTTTTTGATGATGATGCCGAGCGCGAAAAGATGGGCAATGGGGATCATGCCGCATAAAATGCCTATCAGCCTGTACTTTAGTCCGAGCTGCTTTGAAACAGCGTATACGCATATGATGCCGACCCAGAAATAGAACAGCTCTGCAGTGTACGGGATAGCGGCAGCAGGCCACCATGTAAGGAAACCTTCTTTCCCTATGAATACCATTTCAATGATAAAAACGATAATCGAAACCGTCGTTGAAACAAGGAACATCAGAAGCATCTTTATGCCGTAATAGCTAGTCTTCAGGCGCTGTCCGGGAAAACCGCCCGCGCAGAATACAGGCAGGACAAAAGCTGCCGCAAAGCAAAGCAGAGTAGCGATCCAGAATTTTGAATCGAGCCTGATGAGCATATATGAATTTGCCGCGAAGATGCCGGTCAGATAATGGAGTATGACGATCGGTATTCTTTCCTTGAGTTTGTATCGGCTGTCTTTTTCCGCGTTCTGCATCAGGTCACACTTTGATCAGACTTTAAGATTTGAAATTGCGGGAGAACTCGTTGTAGTTCTCCGGCTTCTCGTCATTTCTGACGATCGCGAATTCCATCGTCTCGAAGAGTCCGTCAGTCTCTCTGGCGGCCTTCTTGAACAGGTCTGACATTATCTTCGGGTCATTGCCGAATGCACCGCATCCCCAAGCGCCAAGGACCAGATTGCTGTATCCTCTGCTGGCAGCAACGAGGAGCATCCTTAAGATCCTTGAGTAAACAAGTTCCTCATACTGCTCCTGCGTCATGTCGGCGATACCGTCCCTTATGTTGGGGGCAGCACAAGTCATTACGGCAACAACGACGCTCTCATCGAGAAGGTTGTTGTCGTCATCTCTTATGATCTCGACGCGCGGAGTGATGATGACTGCATTCGTGCCCAGATTGTTCATCTGTTTCCAGTTGTAGTTATAGAATCTTCTTGCCTGCATGCTCTCGAGCGAGAAAAGCAATGAACTCTTACGGCAGAGATCTTCCTCCTGGGCAACTGCGCCGTTCCTGACACCTCCGCCCGGGTGGCTCGCATTAGCGAAATTGAGGACAAGAATGTGCTCCTTGCCTTCGCCGGCAAGCATTCTGGCAGCTCCGAACGAATCGCCGTACTCACATCTGTATTCGGTGGTAAACCTTCTCGCAAACTGATCGAGAGAAGGAATGTCGTCCTCAGGGAGAACAACTTCAGCCTGAGGCATCTGCAACTTTGAGAGCTTGCAATCGGCACGGTTGCCGTTTACACCATAGTACCCCCTGCTGCATATAGCGAGGGTTTCTTCAAGTATCTGGATATTTTTATTTCTGTCTTTCATAATTCAAATACTCCCTCATTTTATCAACGTTATTTTATCACAACGTTCAGAAAAATGGCATTTCACCATCATTTACCACCAAAATGCCCAAAACGAAAAAGGGACCGTGCAATGCACGGCCCCCCCTGGGGTAGGGAGAAATGTCTTATTATTCCCGGGCACCCGGATTACGGTCTGACCTGTTCGCACGGTACTGCCTGCAAAATAACGTCACAAACACGCCCAAAGTAAAACCGATCAATGCTGCAAGTACATATCCGCCTGTTTTCGCATCCAGGATCGTCGAACCCAGCACAGTCGTCTTGCTCTGTCCGGAGACCGAAGCAGCGCCCGGAGCGATTGAAACAACAGCGGTAAGAGCCACGAGAAGTCCGGCACCGGCCATGGCAAACACCATGCTCTTCCGGGCATTCTCATAACGCTTTTTGCGCCTTGAGATCTCTTTCATCTGTTCTTCAATGCTCTTCATCGGATCTCCCACATAAGGATTAAAGATTACTTAACCTTGATCTTGAACTTAACCGTCTTCCAACCTGTCTGCTTAACTGTTTCACTTCCCAAAGCCCTGACCTTGACTTTGACATAGTAAGTTCCGCGCTTAAGCTTCTTCTTAACCGTTACGGTACCGGTCTTTTTGTTGACAGTTATCTTCTTATTGCCGTAAGTCTTTTTAAATTCAAGTGTTCCAACACCCTTCGGGTTGAAAGTGATCACTTTCGAAACACTTACCGTCCTGCTCTTCTTTTTGAGTTTCTTGTATTTGACCTTTGCGGTCTTGCCCTTAAGAGACATCGGATTATCAGCCAGATTAAGGATATGGATTCCATCAGGCTTCAGTGCCGTGTAATAAGAAAGATCAAGACCCAGTTTTTTGATCACCTCTTCGGAAGCAGTTATGTCTTCAAGCTTTTGGCATTCATTGAAAACGGCTCCTCCGACAGTGGTAACGCTGTTGGCAATCTTGACGGTCTTAAGATTTGTGCAGCCTTCAAATGCACAGTTATCGAGCTCACGGACACCGTATTCGATCGTAACAGTCTCAAGAGCTGTACATCCTGCAAAAGCGCTGATACCGACCAGCTTTACATTTCCGGGTATCGTAACTTCTTTAAGCGAAGTGCAATTGCCAAATGCAGCCCAGGATATATCGGTTACGGTGGCGGGAATCGTTATGCTCTTAAGGCTTGAACAGTCACAGAATGCCCATCCGTCAATGTATGTCGGGCCATCCGGGATTGAAACGCTCTCAAGGTTTGCGCATCCGCTGAAAACCATGCAATCGATCCTTGACAACTTGCCGAGGACAACCGCGGTCTTTGCAGCTGAACAGTCTTCAAAAGCACCGACTCCGATTGATGTTACGCTGGCAGGAACAGTAATGCTCTTGATAGAACTGCAGCCAAAGAATGTAAATTCACCTATTTTTTTCAAACCATCAGGAAAAGACACATTCTCAATAGTCCCGTAATTCTTGAAAACATTATCTCCGATCGAAGTAATGCCCTTCTGGATCACGACTTCTTTGACCGCGTCTCTGTAAAAATCCCACGGCGGTAAATTATTGTTTATGTAATCCGGTATTGAGCCTGTTCCGCTGATGGTAAGTGTTCCCGTTGTGTCGTCAAAAGTCCATTTCAGGCTGTTATTCTTACCGAAAGAACCGGTATTGGCATTCTTCTTTTTAACCTTGGCAGTCTGTTCGGGGAGTTTTTCTCCGGCTTCACCGGCAGTTTCAGAAGGTTCAGTTTCCTTTGTCTCTTCAGACTCAGAAGGCTGTGTTTCATCCGGTTTTGAAGCTTCAGTTTCCTTAGTTTCCGGCTTTTCAGTTTCTTCCGGAGTTTCAGATTCGGGCATGCGTTCATCTTCAGAATCTCCGGCAGCCGGTTTTACGGTTTCTTTGGTTTCCTCAGGTGCTTTCTTTTCAGTCTCTTTCGTTGCCGCAGCAGTTGTCTGAGCAGTTTCCTCCGGTGCTTCAGAAGCGGCGGGAGTCTGGGTTTCGGTTTCGTCAGCCAGCAGCACGCCTCCCGTTAACGGAGTAAGGCTTGCGGCTACTGCAAATGCCATAACTGCGGCACTGAGTTTTTTGATAACAGCTTTCATGATTTTCCTCGTGAATTAACTTATCTGATCAAACCTGATTATTTAACCTTGATCTTGACTGTAACCTTCTTAGTGGTCTTTACATGAGTGGAATTGCCCGCTGCCGTAACCATGATCTGAACCTTATAGGTTCCCTTCTTGATCTTCTTTTTTAATGTGATCTTACCGGTTGCTTTGTTGACAATGATCTTGGCATTTCCGGATGCCTTTGCATAAGTGACCTTACCTATGGGTTTCTTAACAGTTAATACCTTTGAGATCTTAACGGACTGATTCTTTTTCTTTGCCTTTCTGGCACTGACCTTGGCAGCCTTCTTGGCTTTGACGGTCATTGTGTTGGCACTCTTGTAGTTATATGTAAAGACAGATGATTCTGCTACAAAAGCGTTCGTGCTGGACTTTCTTGCAACTATCTGGATCTTATAGGAAGTAAGTTCCGTTATCCAACCGCTGCTGACAGCATTTTCAATACCCTGCTTCAGCTCATACTTCAGATCGACAGGACTAGCCCAATCCGTATAGGTCTCTTTACCGAAAATACGAATGTAATAGCCTTCGATGTCAGATCCGTCACCATATTGATCCCATGTAAGGATACCGTCAGATGAGACCGAAGGATTTGTGATCTCAGCCAGCTGGCCTGCAGGTTCTGCATTTGATTTATATTTGATAGTGGCATCGGTATAAGTGATACGGTCATCATCTGCATCGTATGCAGCGATGAATAAATAGTAACTGTCCTCTTTAAAAATCTGGCGGTCTCTGATCAATTCATCGATCCATGCTCCGATATCGATGCTGTTGGTGTTTACATATTTTTCCCCGCCTTCAATTGCAACGCGGTATTTAACTGCACCGTCAATTGCATTCCATGACAGAATACCGTTGGAGACTTTGATCGACTTATCATCAAATTCCGTACTGTTCTTTGCTTTTACGGAAGCTGTCTGTTCAGGAACCTTCTTGGTTTCCGGCTCTGAAACAGCTTCTTTTTCTGCTTCTTCAGGAACTTCAGGCTTGGTCTCTTCGGTTTCTGCGGGAGCCTCAGTTTCCTTGGGAGCTTCAGTTTCCTCAGGAGCCTCTGTCTCTTTGGCTGCTTCGGTTTCTTTAGCTGCTTCAGTTTCCTTGGGAGCTTCGGTTTCCTCAGGCTTTTCAGTTTCCTTTACCTCAGGCTTTGTTTCCTTAACCTCAGGTTTGGTTTCTTTTACCTCGGGCTTTGAAGTTTCCTTCTCTTCCGTTTCAACGATTCCGGGAACTTCAGTTTCTTCCGGTTCATAATTCAGTCTTCCCGCAAATACGGAAACAGGCATGGTGCCTGCGATAACTGCACCTGCGACAAACATTGACATTAAGCGTTTGATTTTCATGGATAATCCTCCTGCATTTCAATAATTGCTTACACCTTATTAAATGCAGGGGCTTGATGATTTACCCACCTGTTTTCGAAAAAAATTTGTGATTTTTCAAAAACAACAGAAAGCCGGATGGATCAGGCTTTTTTAAGGCTCTTCATTGCAAAGAGCATCGCAAACGCAGAAAGAAGCGGTACGGCAAATCCGATATAAGAAGCAATTCCCGGTTTAGAGACCAGGAGATTATATGTGCCGTGGAAAAGCATGCTCAAAGACAGTGCGCCTACTATGCTTGAGATCCTCATTGCTTTGAGTTTGCGTGCAATGACAAGTCCGAATACCGACGCATAAACGCTTACGATATGCATGACGCCGACCGCAAGACCTCTTATAAGCAGATAGCTGAGACTTTCAGCACCGGATGACACCATGTAGCAGACATTCTCATAGGTCGCAAAACCGGCGCCGATGCCGACAGCTGCAAGGAAGATGTTGTCATCATCAGGCTCAAACATAGAAAAATAAAACAAGAGCGGCAGGAACTTCATGCCCTCTTCCACGACCGGTGAGATAAAGATGGCGGTATCCTCAACTCCCATGCCTGTTACGGCATTAAAGAATCCGCTGATATAAGCGCCTAAAAGGCAGGCAAACATTCCGATAATAAAATTCAGTTCAAGGCGTCTGGCATTCCCCTTAACAAAGATCAGAGTGACAAGCACAGGAACGATCATGCAGACAAAGATGTTCTCGGAATAGATCATGACTCATTCACCACCGATCTTGCAGAAAGAAACACAAAGACACCGATAAGAGTCTCTATGTTGAAATATACTATGTAGAACACACCTGCACTCATAAAAAGAGCTGCCGTGATCCACGCCATATTCGCCACCGCAAGCGACATCATTTTTTTTGCCGGATCTTTCCGTTTATATGAAATGAACAGTTTGACAAGCCAGTACAGAATACCGGCAGATATCAGAACATAACATCCAATGTCGATACGGGTTTTGACGGGAGCTTCGAAAAAGAATGTAAGCCCCTGGGATGCAATAAGGACCGCACTGTAGACCGCGAGAAGGATCCATTCCGTTTTCGAGAGTGCATGGACCACTTTGAGTGAACAGGCCACTGAAGACATGAGCCATAAAATGACCAGTCCGGTAATGATGTCCTGAACCCATTCTCCCGACCACGCGATCCAAAGGACGACGTTAAAGACTGCAAAGACCGATGCCCCGATCACCTGTTTTGTTGCGGCACGGCTCCCGTGAGGAACTGCGGAATTAAGTGCTGCGGCCAGCATCAGAAGCATTGCCGCTTCTCCGAATTCATTGGCGGCAAACGGCATCCTGATTCCGGGTCTCAAGATATCGTAAACCAGCCAATATACAACTGACAAAAACCACAATGAATAAGAGAACGAAATGAAAACGGCAGTTAAAGAACCGCTGTTCTTTAGGAGCAGACGTATCGACAAAAAGAGAAGGACGGCGAGGACTGCCGTCTGTACAAGGGTGAACATGCTGGAATACAGTTCCAGATTCAAATCTCATTCTCCTTCTTCTTATGTTCTTTCCAATGGATGCAGGCCATTGTCGCTGCAACTCCCATGGCAAAAGCAAGCAACGCGATAAGGATGTATCCGATGACAGGCAGAGACTGTATCATGCTTCCATACTGAAGGATCGGAGCATTATCACGGGCAAAATCGAACTTCGGCAGGATAAGCGCCGTAGAGATCACAAGGCCGAGGCATACAACGCTTACAATGCTTTCAGTGATCATTTTCCTGCGGAGATTCTTTGCCTCGGAATAAATATCCTTACGGCGGCGGATCTCATTCATCTGTTCATCAATACTGCGCATCGCTGATCCCCATCCTTTCCAAAACTTTTTTAAGCGAATCCTTGCCTCTGTCTACAAGGTGATATATCTGTTTCTTTCTCATTCCCATCGAGGCCGCGATCTCATCGTGCGACAGCCCGTCAAAATACAATAGCGTGAGTGCCTGCCTGTATTCGGGCTTCAAAGCTCTCAAGGCCTGATAGAGCCGTTTGTTCCTGTCGTTTTTCAATATCTCGGCTTCCGGTGTTTCTTCTTCCGATATGATCTCCTCATCCAGAGGTACTGCCTGATATTTGTGTTTACGCAAATGCATCAGAGCGTTATTCCTGCCTATGGCATAAAGCCAGCTCTTAAAGCTTCCCGTACGGTCAGGATCAAAGTGCGGCTTGTCGACTGCCAGTTTGGCAAAAGTATCCATCAGAAGATCTTCGGCATCCTCCTCATTCTTAACGAATCCCATGAGGAAAAGGAAGAGCCCGTCCCTATGCCTTGTCAGGAGCGTCTCAAGATCTTTGTCATCGTCTTTTTCTATGTATCGAAGATAAACTTCTTCGTCTCTCTCAGCCATAAATCTTACTTATCCATTTTCGCGATCATGTGCATGACGATATGGAACGCTCGTGAAATGCCGCCTGAATAATCGGCTTTATCAAGCGCCGCCGTTATCAGCATCGGGTTGTCGGTTCCTATGACGTCAACACCGCAGCTTACGAGATACTGTACCGTATCGTCCTTATCAACCGTCCAGCAGAATACCTTAACTCCCTTTTCGTGCATGTTGCGAACCAGATCGGGAGTAACATATGTTTCTTCTATCGTGATGTTGTCGGTATAAGGCATGTCATTAAGATCACCTATCGCAACGGCCATGCAGTATGCCTTTGTGATAGTGGGATCGAGCTCCATGACGCGTTCAAGCCTTCTGTAGTCCTGCGCGATGATCATGACGTTGTCATGCATGCCGGTATCGTTAATGACCTTCAGGACGTTTTCTTCGAAGTTTTTATCCAAAGGGTGACCCTTGAGTTCAACCTGGACATTCATTTCGTTTTCGTTGGCAAATCTCAGTACTTCTTCGAGCTTGGGGACAACGACGTTATTGTAATCGCCGGGCATCCATCTGCCGAACAGACAGCTTGAAAGCTCAGCGTATGTATGGTCGTGGATCGCGTAGTTGACACCGGTAACCCTCTTGAGCGTTGAATCGTGATTGCATATGATCACGCCGTCAGAAGTCTGATGCACGTCAAGCTCTATCCACTTCAGATTCTCGCTCGCGGCAAGTTCGAATGCAGGCATCGTATTTTCGGGCGCGTTGACGTTATCGCCTCTGTGCGCGCAGACGAGCGGCCTCTGCACCTCTTCAAACAGATATGCGTATCTGTAGGTAAATACTCCGAGTACGGCCAGCGAAACCGTGATGACGGCTGCAACGGTCAAAGCCGAGCGTCTGAACGAATACTCCTTAACTTTGATGAAATCAGCTGACAATGTGTAGAGCTCGCTCTTTTCGCTGACATAGCGGTAGAAAAGCACAGTCAGCGCAGCGTTGTTGATCGCCGGTGAGATAAGGCTCTTTAAGATCTGTCTTAACACGTATGTGTTTGTTCCAACGGTCTCCGTCTTATCGATGATGCTCGTATTGCCCTTAAGCCAGGACATGAATTCCTTGAAGTTCATGACAACGACCGAGGATACGGAATTGATGACGAAATTAAGGATAACCGTCAGAAGGAGCATCGAGAACAGCGTCTCGAAGAAGTGTCCCTTTTCAAGCTTTCTCGCACTCTTGCAGCTCCTGAAAAGCGATTCCTTCTGAAGCACGAAACTGTTGATCGAAAAAACATATACCGTCAGGAAAACGACAAGCGCGAAATAGATGATGTTATACAAAACATTCAGGCCACTCGTGTAATCGATAGTCTGGCTGATGAAACCGGGAACGATAAGCTTAAAAGTAGAGCTCGAAAGCGGCAGGAGCTTGGTCAGCGGGAACAGTATCAGAATGAAAAAGATGAGGAGCCAGTTCCTCGGATGAAGCGCTTTTTTGCACGCTCTGAAACCTGCTCTGAACATGCATGTGAGATTGGTCTCCCTCCCTGTTCTTCCGACAGAAAACGTATGCAGGAGTCCCGCGATCTCGAACAGCGAAAAGAGCGTTACGATAACCGCAAAGATGATCATCAGAATGATCGATATTGGATTAAAAAGAACCTTCGTAAGATTATTCGGTGCAATGAAAGTTACACCGTTGACCTTCATCATGGCCCATATCAGGAGTTCTTTCAGGACCGATGTAAATACAGCCGTAAAGAGTGTGCAGAACAATATAAAGAGCGTGCCTTCGATGTAGTCACGCTTGAACAGGCTTAATACTTCCTTCAGGAACTGGCCGAAGCCCACGAAGAAATGCGCAGCCTTGCGCTTTCCCAAGATCGCATAACGCGCAAAATTCGGGATCTGTGCAAGGAATCCCGTAAACTCGATCTCTTCTATCTTCTTCTCTTCTTTAGTCATTTATATTTCCCAAATCCTCAGATAAACAACATGCCAATCAAATGCACCAGGAACGCTGCTACCCACGCAACAAGGCACTGGAATACAACCGTCGCCAATGCAAATTTCCATCCGCGCTCACGCTTAACTGCGGCTACCGCGGCAACGCACGGTGTATATAGCAGACAGAACACCAGAAGCGCAAAAGCATCCACCATCGAAAGAGCCGCAGTAAGATTTTCAACGCTTCCGTAGAGCACGGAGAGCATCGATACGATGCTTTCCTTCGCGAGGAATCCTGCGATGAGCGATGTAACTATTCTCCAGTCACCTAATCCTACCGGCGCAAAGACAGGAGCTATTGCACCCGCAATGCAGGAAAGGATGCTCTCGCCTGAATCAGTGACCATGTTGAATCTGAAATCGAAAGTCTTGAGGAACCATACGATAATCGTTCCGATGAAGATTACCGTAAAAGCTCTCGACAGGAAGTCCTTAGCCTTGTCCCACATGAGTCTTGCGACGTTCTTGATGCCGGGCATTCTGTAATTCGGCAGCTCCATTACGAAAGGAACCGCTTCACCTTTAAAGACGGTATTCTTTGATATGAATGCAACAAGGATCGCTATGAGTATTCCGAGGAAATAAAGACCTGTCATTACGAGGCCTGCGTACTTCGGGAAGAATGCCGCGCAGATGAAAGCGTAGATCGGGGTCTTAGCAGAACAGCTCATGAACGGGATCAGCAATGTTGTCATGCGGCGGTCTCTCGTTGAAGGGAGTGTCCTCGTCGACATAGCTGCGGGAACAGAGCATCCGAATCCGATAAGAAGCGGAACGATGCTTCGTCCTGACAGACCGATCTTACGAAGGAGCTTATCCATGACGAATGCAACGCGAGCCATATAGCCGCTGTCTTCAAGTATCGACAGGAAGAAGAACATGACTACGATGATCGGAACGAATGAAACAACAGTGCCTACGCCATTAAAGATACCATCTATGACGAGCGAATGAACAGCCTCCGAAACGTTTGCCGCGGTAAGGATTGCATCCAGTTTATCCGTAACATATCCTATTCCGCTTTCGAGAAGATCCTGCAGGAACGAACCTATAACATTGAACGTCAAAAGGAACACGGAACCCATTATGATTATGAACAGCGGGATTGCCGTAAACTTGCCCGTAAGGACTTTGTCTATCTTCCTCGAGCGCTCGTGTTCGCGGCTTTCGTGAGGTTTGACAACAGTCTCGTCGCAGAACTTGCTGATGAAGCCGAAACGCATGTCGGCAATGGCTGCTGCACGGTCGAGACCTCTCTCCTTCTCCATCTGGTCAACGATATGACCCAGCATATCAAGCTCGTTGGCATCAAGATCCAAAGCCTTTTCAACGAGCGGGTCGCCTTCGATGAGTTTGCTTGCTGCAAATCGTACAGGAATATCCGCTCTTTCACAGTGGTCTTCGATCAGATGCATTACGCCGTGTATTGCCCTGTGCACCGCGCCGCCGCTTGCTGTGCTGTCACAAAAATCAACCCTTCCGGGTTTCTCGTTATAAGCAGCGACATGGATAGCGTGATGAACAAGCTCATCGATACCTTCGTTTTTCGCAGCAGATATAGGAACGACGGGGATCTGGAGGAGTTCCTCCATTTCGTTGATCCTGACTGAACCTCCGTTGCCGCGGAGCTCGTCCATCATGTTGACTGCAAGCACCATCGGGATTCCAAGCCCCATGAGCTGCAGTGTCAGATAAAGGTTACGCTCGATATTGGTAGCATCGATTATGTTGATGATCGCTGTCGGTTTTTCCTCGAGGATAAACTGTCTTGAAACGATCTCTTCACTTGTATAGGGCGACAGCGAATAGATGCCAGGAAGATCAACTACTTCGGTGTTTGCGTGATTTCTTATGGCACCGCTCTTTCTGTCTACCGTAACGCCCGGGAAATTGCCGACGTGCTGGTTTGCGCCCGTCAGCTGATTAAACAGAGTCGTCTTTCCGCAGTTCTGGTTTCCGACAAGCGCGAAAACAAGCTTTCCCGTATTGACCGGTCCTGCCGAATGCTCTTCATCGTAATCGTGACCGGCATAAACCTCACCGATCCTCGGGTGCTGATGTTCCTTGGATTTTGTTTCCTTCTTTTCCTGAGGTGCGGGTGCTTTCGGTTCTTTCTTATGAACATTGGAAATGTCGATCTGCGCGGCATCCGCGAGCCTTAATGTCAGCTCATATCCGTGGATCATGAGTTCCATCGGGTCACCCATCGGAGCGAATTTGATGAGAGTTATCTCTTCACCCGGGATAACGCCCATGTCAAGGAAATGCTGCCTTAAAGCGCCTTCCCCTCCGACTTTTTCTATAACGGCCGACATGCCGGGTGTCAAATCTTTAAGTGTCATAACTGCCCTCTATAAATAATCATACGCATTATAACAAATAATAAGTAAGGGAGACATATAACAAAGCGTTTTCGGGCAACTAAAAAGGGGCTGCCGAAGCAGCCCCGAAGCTCAAGTTCAATATATCAGTACTCCGGCTCGAGCAATCCGTAACCGCCGTCGTTTCTCTTGTAGATGATGCATACCGAGTTAGTGTCACTGTCGAGATAGACATAGAAGTCGTGTCCGAGCATTTCGAGCTGAAGGATAGCATCTTCGGTCGTCATGGGACGGAGAGCAAACTGCTTGCGCTTTGTGATCTTCTCGTCCTGCTCATCTTCGAAATCGAAATCAGCGCCGCCGTCCTCTTCGAGATAGCTGACGATTCCGGGATAATCCTTCTTTTTCTTAAGGAACTTCGTCTTCTGCCTTCTGATCTGGGATTCGAGCTTGTCTACTGTCTTGTCTACACCAGTCAGAATGTCTTCATCGCGTGCCTCGGCTCTGTAGATCTTTCCGTCGAGCTTCATGGTGATCTCGATAACCATCTTTGCGCCCTCAGGTCTGATGCGTACATTAAGGGTTCCCTCGTCACCGAAATACTTGTCGAACTTGGACATCTTTGAGGCGATCTTATCCTCGAGCCTGGGTCCGATCTTGATTCCGTTGCCCTGTGTTGTGATCTTCATAGAATCACTCCCTTCCGTTTTGAAGAATGCAAAAGGTTTTGACCTTTTAATCATTATACCAAGAGGGTGCATGAATTGTATTAAATTACGGTTAATCTTTCAGGCAAAAGAACGGCAAATAAAAACCTGCCCTCCGCAAACTCAAGGAAGGCAGGCTTTTGCAAGTCCAAGCAAGTGAACTTTAAGAGGCTTACTCTGCAGACTTTTTAGAAGGAATTACAAAGTAAAGAATGATGAGAGCCGCGATGCAGATACCGAGGTCAGCTGCAAGGAAGCTTCCGTTGTAAGCCATGGAGTAAACAAGTGCATTGTCATATCCTGCATCAGCTGCATAAGCGGCATAGAAGATGACACCGGATGCAACAGAAGCTGCGAATCTTACGGCATATGCAATGATGGTGAACAGAACTGCCTTTACGATTCCTGCTTTGCGGAAACGGAAAAGCGGATTCTTGATCTTGATGCGCTCATCAGCCTTGAGGCATGCAAAACCTGCAATGCCGAGTGCAGCGTAACCGATGATGTAATCAAGGAACATCTGGAACGGGCTGACGAAATACTTGAGTCCGTCGATGAGCTGCAGGATGCTGTAAACGATTGCTACGATAAATCCCCAGACAGGTCCGAAAGCCATGCCGCATACGATGATCGGCAGCGTGGAACCGGGTGTGACCGAACCGCCCATGGGCATCTCAAAAATGGTGATCTTCGATAAGACAAATGCGAGGGCAAGGCAAACGCCGCCTACTGCAATTGAAAGGATCTTTTCCTTGTTCGAAGTTTTTGCTGACATAAAAACACCTCCGTTTGGAAACCGACCTGCGTCAAATCCCAAAGGAGGAAATCCATGTTAATAGATATGTTCCCTACGCCGGCATTATCCGTCAGGTTCTGCGGGTCGGCAATCCTGCCCTCTCAGCCTGCTGCGCCACGGTTTTAAGCGCGCAAACTCCCCGTTTTTCCGATTTCGTGAGAAATATACTACAAGCGCCCCATTTTGGCAAGCCTTGAAATGCACGATTCTATGAATTTCTGGACTTCGCGTTCGTAAAGAGCCTGCGCGTTCTCATAGCACTGAAGATGTCTTGCGTCATTAACTACGACCATGCGCTTGCGGCAGCGCAGATTATCGTAGATGTCACTTACTCCGCGGGGCAAGGTCTCATCGTCCTCTCCGCCCTCGAAAAGAAGTACCGGAACTCTTATCCTGCCCGCATGAACCGCGCAGTCGCAGACATTCATGTCAAAACCAAACCTTGCCTTGGTAAGCATCCTGAGCCTGTACAAAGCAGCTTCGGTGCTGATGAACTTATCGCGGTCAAGAACGTTTCGAAGATATGAAGGAAGCGTGTCGATCGGCGAATCCGCAATGATGCCGCAGACCTCAGGACAGAAGCCTTTCTGCTGTGCCGCGAGAAGAGCGGTTGTTGCGCCGACGCCGCGTCCGAAAAGATAGATCCTGCAGTGCGGACCTACTCTTCTTTTCGCATACTCGAACCAGCAGTCGAGATCGACGCTCTCGCGAAGGCCCCATGTAAAGCTCTTTCCGCCGCTCATGCCGTGACCTCTCATATGAGTGATGAGAACGTGGCACTTGATCTTTGTCATCATGAGCTTTGCGTATGCCGCGCACTGTGTGGGCTCCTCATCATAAGCGTGGAGCATGATGACGATGTTGGGGCATCCGGGCTCCGTGGAAGGTCTGTAATATGCAGAAAGCTTGGTTCCGTCAAAAGAACCTGTCCTTACGTTTATCCATTCCCTTCTGAATGAATAGAACCAGTTGCGGCCGCGGCCGGTTATGGTAGTCCTGTCGATCTGGGTGGGCGCCCTGTCGATCTGAGGCAGGGGCTTGGGGCGCGTATAAATGCGCTTGAAAAGACGTTCACAATGGATGAGAAAATACGCAAATGCACCAGCAGCCGCCAGTAGTAATACCAGTACGGCCAGTACGACGACAAGTCCTCCCGAATTCATCGCCAGATATACAGATGCAGGCTCACTCTGCAATAATTCCCTCCAGGTCGTCAGCTCCGGAACTCAAAAGCCGGCAGCCGTCCGTAGTCAGAACGACGTCGTCTTCTATCCTGAAACCGACACCCCATTCGGGAATGTACACTCCTGGCTCCACAGCAAGGCAGTTTCCGCAGGCAAAAACGCTGTCGCGGGAACCGACGTCATGAACGTCCAGTCCCAGAAAATGCGACGTGTTGTGCCAATAATAGGAAGTTACATCGTCCTTGCTGAAATTATCATTGATTAAACCCTGCTCCGCAAGCCATTTGCCTGCGATGTCATACATTTGTGAATTAAGCTCCGCAAAAGTCTTTCCGGGAGCTATGAAAGCGAACGCAGCCTTCCTGAGTTCCTGAATAAGACCCAAGAGCTTAACGCGCCTGTCATCGTCTGAATCAGGGCGTCCTACGAAATACACACGCGAGATGTCCGCACAGTATCCGTTGACTCTCGCGCCTACGTCGACCTGTATGAAAGAACCTTCCTTTGCGATGCCGTCACCGTCACGTTCGGGATCGCTGTGATGCAGATAAAACGCATTCGTTCCGCATGAAACTATGGTCTCAAAAGCGTAGAGCATGCCGCTTCTCTTTGCCATCTCATATTCAAGCTTCGTGTAAAGCTCGTACTCGGAAACACCCGGTTTTATTAGCTTTTTCGTCTCTGCGAGAGCTTCTTCGGTAACGCGCGCAGCCTCGATTATCGAATCGATCTCCACATCTGACTTCACAAGCCTCATGCCGGTAAGGATATTTGAAATGTCCATGTGCTCTTTACTCTGCTTGCGGCATCTTTCGGCAAACGAACGTGGTGCTTCCATGACAGAGCTTCCGTCGACAGCAAAACGGAGTGAATTGTCGGCTGCGAGCTTAAAGACCTCGTCTGCAAAGGTGTCCCTGTCGCGGATGCAGTTTTCGGGAACCCCGGAAATTTCTGATATCTTCGAAAAGTCCATCCTCTTGCCGGTCCAGCGTTCCTTCATGCTGTCGTGAACCGGTGCGAAGAGCGTTTCCGAAAAAGCACCTTCCTTCTTCATGAGAATAAGCATGAAACCGGGCTTTTCAAGACCCGTCAGATAGAAGAAATTGCGGTCAGGCAGGAATCTGTAACAGCTGTCAGAGTCCATCTTCTTTTCTTCGCCTGAAAAAATGAAAGCCGCCGTGTTGTCGGGCAGCTTATCCAGCAGTTTCTCTCTGTTGTTCTTGAAGAAAACCGGACCGATCACCATTGCTTGACACCATCCGAACGAACATTGTACTCGTCGAACAGTATCGTATTGTTGATGTAATTGAGCGTTGCGCCGGGTGAACGTCTGATGAGACCCGGATTGCCGATTACGATAGAACCGTCGGGTACGTCGAAATTGACATACGCACCGGGTGCTATGAGGACGTTGTTACCGATATTGATATTGCCGACTATGACTGCATTTGCGCCGATCCAGACGTAATTGCCGATGTGAGGAGATCCCTTTCTCTTGCCTCTGAACTGCGTTCCGATGACAACACCCGTGGAAACGTTGACGTTATGGCCGATAACGCTCTTCGGATGGATGATGACACGGCCGAAATGGGCAAGATAGAAACCCTTGCCGATGTTGGTATCATAAGGTATCTGAAAATGATACTTACGGCTCAGTCTGTCGAGCCTGTAATTGTTGACTGCGAACTTGACCTGCGCTATCTTTCTGCGGATCCCGTCAAACCTCTGGATCTGGTCATAATAATAGCGGGTGCGGCGCATAACGCTGATGTAACTGAACTCAGGGGAAGAACGCCTCTCCTGGAGGTAGCAGGCATAAATATTCTTATAACGTCTGGCATTTCCGGTATACCGGAACAGATCAGAATATATGATGTCCTTGAGTTCATCTGTCATTCGGTTAGCGTCCCCTCTTTCTAGGAAAAATTCTATATCTTTTCGAGGAATAACTCAATAAGTTGGAAGCCGTTTTTCGATAACATAACCATAACTTTACATGTTATTGTAAAAAATATAATATTTAATAAGAAATGTCGGATTTTTGACATAATACCGCGCCTTTCGCGGAGACGGGGATAACATGATTAATATTGAAAAAGAACTTGCAAGAAGGCTCATGGATGAGGGAAACGCCGAAGGGCGTCTTGAAGCTTACAGCCGTGAGATCAACTTTTATGAGATAGTTTCCTCAGGAAACTTAAGGGCGCTCGAAGAGCGTCTTAAGAACTTCGGCGCAGGCCAGGTACTGGGCAAACTCAGCAATGACGCCATACAGGACCGCAAATACCACGCGGTAATACTCGTTGCGCTCGTCAGCCGCTTCTGCATCGAGCAGGGCATGGAGATCTCGGTTGCCTACACTTTAAGCGACATCTACATCGAACTCATCGACAACGCGTCCACCGGTGAGGAAGTCAGACAGCTTCAGATGGACCTTCTGCGCCACTACTGCCGCAAGATGAACGAGCTCACAAAGAGCAAGGTCGTTTCACGCCACATCGTAATCGCGATTGACTATATCCGCTCGCACATCCAGGACAACCTGACCGTTGAATCCATCGCTGATTCGCTGTCTCTCAATTCAAGCTATCTTTCCAAGCTTTTCAAACAGGAAATGGGGATCACGCTTTCCCGTTACATCAGGGATCAGAAGATCAATGTCGCGTGCAACATGCTCCGCCACTTGGACGAGTCTTCCCTGACCGTAGCAAACTATCTTGGATTCTCATCACAGTCCCACTTCATCCAGGTCTTCAAAAAGACCACAGGCATGACGCCCGAAGAATACAGGCGCAAGAACTACCATCAGAGCTGGATGAACGGAAAGTCTGACACTCCTGAAAAATAAGGCTCTTACCTGAATTCGGAATGCATAGGTTTCGTCTCGTACTTTGAATCATAACCTTTCCATTTTGAAGGAAGGCTGATATAAAGGCGCGGGCAGTCATCGAATGCCCAGCTTCCGAGACGCTTGAGCGAATTTGGGATCCTTACGTACGCAAGCTCATCACACACGTCAAAGGCCTCCTGGCCTATCTTCTGCAGGCCTTCGGGCAGATATACGTATTCCAGGTCCTCACAGCTGTTAAAAGCCTCCTGCCCTATCTCAGTGACAGTATCCGGAATTATTACCTGCGTGATGAGGTCGCAGTCGAAAAAGCATTTCTTTCCGATGCATGTGATCTTTGAATCAGGCGCGAAGACTATCTTCGAAAAGCCGTTGACGCCGTAAGGCATCTGGATCGTGCCGCTTCCATAGATCGTGAGCGTTCCGTCGCGCGTGATCGTGAAAGTTGCGTTATCGCCGCACTTGCCGGACCTCTCGTAGCCGTGAACGGTATCCGCGTCGCAGATCTTATGTACGTATGAAAAAGATTCCAGGGGAAGCAGATAGTAGTTGTAAGAAGGCGTTCCCTCAACGATCTTGCCGTTGTCCCATGACTTGCCCTCATATGCGTTGCCCGAATCATAGGAAGGATCGACAAAGCGCCACTTACCGCCGACATAAACGGCAGCCCATGCGTGATCGGGAGTTTCATCTTCAGGAAGGTTGTCGGCCATCATCTCCTCGTAGCTTGCGAGGCCCACGCCAAACTCAACGGTTGCGGGTATTCCCTGCGCCCTGCAAAGTGCCGTGAAAACATTTCCGAAGCCTTCGCAAACTGCAATTCCTCGGCGCAGAAGGCAGATGGAGCCGTCCTGATAGACCATCGTGTTGTTCTTGTCGGTCTGGGAATTGTCATAGGCCATAGCGCCCGTGATGTATGTGTAGATCTGATAGACCTTCTCCCAGTCGGTTTCTGCGTCATCGCAGATCGTCTTGGAATACTCGATTATTATCGGATCATCGCACTCGATGTCGTTCTGCGGCATGAGGCACTCCTGTAAAGAGACCTTGTCATCCCTTAATTCAGTGCATCTTTCAACATTGAAATCATAAGTCGGAGACTTGTAGAAATGCACGTTTCCGTCATCGCCCAGGAAGATGTAGTTGTCGTCCTGCGTAAATACCGTTGAACCGAGCTGATAGCTTACCACTACGAAATACAGGACGTTCTTTTTCATGTAACCGTCAAGGTCAACCGAGAACTTGCCCGACTCTCTCTTGAAGCGCCTGACAACAGAGCTGTCATCAGCTTTGCAGAGCACCAGTTCAAAAGTGTTGGAAGCATCCGTGTTTACGATAAAGCTCGTGCCCTCAACGCCTAGTTTTATTGGCTCGCCCTCATATGTGACAAGTTCATAAGAACTAAAGCTTGCGCTTTCGGGCTTGAATTTCTTTTTATCAGCCAAAACCAGCGGGCACGGACCCGTTAAGCACACTGTCATGACAGCGGTCATAAGGGCCGCGCTTACACGCCGGAAAAACTTTGACATCAGATCTTGAGCGCCTCTGCTACAGCCTCTTCTGCAGTCATCTCGGAAGCATCCGCGCCTGCTCTTGCCTTGACTTCTACAATGCCTTCAGCAGCTCTTCTGCCGACTGTGATGCGGAGCGGGATACCGATAAGGTCGCAGTCCTTGAACTTAACGCCGGGTCTCTCGTTTCTGTCATCGATAAGAACATCAACGCCCTTAGCCTCGAGGTCTGCGTAGATCTTCTCTGCAAGGCCCATGATGGCCTCGTCGTTTGTCTTTGTGGGGATGACCATTACCTTGTAAGGTGCAACGATGGAAGGCCAGATGATTCCATCGTCATCGTGGAACTGCTCGATGATCGCTGCAAGAACTCTGGAAACACCGATGCCGTAGCATCCCATTACCATGTTGTGCTCCTTGCCGTCCTTGTCGAGGTAGATGCAGTCAAGAGCCTTGGAATACTTGGTTCCGAGCTTGAAGATGTGTCCAACCTCAACGCCTCTTGCCATGCCGAGCTTGCCCTTGCCGCACTTCGGGCAGATATCGCCCTCTTTTGCGTTGGTGATATCGACGACCTTGTCAGCCTCGAAATCCCTGCCGATATTAACGTTCTTAAAGTGATAGTCAGTCTCGCATGCGCCGACTACGAAGTTTCTCATTCCTGCTACTTCAGGGTCAACAACGATGTCGATCTTCTGCTTGAGTCCAACAGGGCCTGCAAAGCCTACCTTTGCGCCTGTGATCATCTCAACGTCAGCAAATGCTGCAAGCTCCATCTCGGTTGCATCGTAGATGTTGCCGAGTTTTGTCTCATTGATGTCTCTGTCTCCTCTGCACATTGCAGCAACGAACTTGCCGTCGATGTTGTAAAGGATGGTCTTAACGAAAGCGTCAGGTCCGCAGTTCAGATAACCGCAGAGCTCTTCGATGGTCTTAACGTCAGGAGTATGGATCTTCTCGACTTCGAGCATTTCTGAAGTATCAGCTTCGCCTCTTGTCCAGCCTGCCTTCTCCTCGTTTGCTGCATATCCGCACTCATCGCAGAAGCAGATCGCATCTTCGCCGACTTCGCTCTTTACCATGAACTCCTGGGAGCCTGAACCGCCCATTGCGCCTGAATCAGCGTCAACGATCGTGTAATCAAGACCGAACCTGTCGAAGATCTTTCTATAAGCTACATACATCTTCTGATATGAGACATCGAGACCTGCCTCGTCAACGTCAAAGGAATAAGCGTCCTTCATGACGAACTCTCTTGCTCTGATGACACCGAATCTAGGGCGCTTCTCGTCTCTGTACTTGTGCTGGATCTGATAAAGAGTTACAGGAAGCTGCTTGTAGGATCTGATCGTATCCCTTACAGCCTCAGTGAAAGGCTCCTCGTGCGTAGGACCAAGGCAGAAGCTTCTTCCGCCGCGGTCTGTAAGCCTGAACATCTCGGGACCGAACTTTTCCCATCTTCCTGAGCCCTGATAAGCTTCAGCCGGCAAAAGCGCAGGCATTATGAGCTCCTGAGCGCCCGCCCTGTCCATCTCTTCGCGGATGACGGCCTCAACCTTTCTGTAGGCGCGGTATCCGAGAGGCATGAACGAATATATTCCTGATGCTGCCTTGCGGATGAGTCCCGCTCTGAGCATCAGCTGATGTGAAGGAATCTCGGCATCTGCCGGAATCTCACGCTGCGTTGCCATGAACATTTCTGAAACTTTCATTTGGGGTTACTCCTAAATAATAAATATCGTGAGTAAGTATATATTAGCGGGAATGTTTTTGCAATTTGAAAGCAAAACGGGCGCCCTTTCGAGCGCCCGCGGTCATTTCAGTTTTAAATGCCCTGTTTTCCTATGTCAGAGCCCCAGGATCCCCACTATGAAGAGGACATCGAGGACGCCGCATACCAGGAGGATCAGTGCACAGATAATGTAGATCTTAGCTCTGCGCTTCTCTACGTCCTGCTCTGTCGTGCCGTATTCAGCCTTGCGTATAGGTTGTCTTACCCTGCCAAGCGACATGTTCCGAACAGCTCCTCCTCCCTGCCTGATGTGATTAGATTATAGCGAGTGGAAATGTGTCATACCTTGCATCGATGTGACAATCAATTTACATATATTCTGAAACGCTTTACTAAAAATCGATTTTGAGTTAGAGCGCG